>Ga0209489_100096_pt1 | contig 122075 bp, 127 predicted proteins | sample SiratrowhiteBW_FD_187527 | JGI IMG/M metagenome (GOLD analysis project Ga0209489, IMG submission 187527) | Root nodule microbial communities of legume samples collected from California, USA - Siratro white BW (SPAdes) (version 2) | ecosystem: Host-associated > Plants > Roots > Nodule | place... | reverse complement strand
TGCTGTTCGGCTAACGGTTCCCATCACCAGGGTCCGTAGAGGACTCTCACCTCCAAGTCATCGATCGGACACCACTCCAATCAAATCGCGCCAGTCACGGCGCTCCGCGCCATGCCTGGCGCACAAGCAGAAAGCCCGGCGCGAGGGCCGGGCTTTCCAGGGAAGGCTAAAGCGCGATGAGATTTGGATGAATCGTCATCGCGCTTTAGCTTGTTGTTTACGCATGATCTTTCCGGAAAACCGCTTCGCACTTTTCCGGATCATGCTTTAGTGCTTCTGGTGACCGTCGCCGGGACCGCCGGCCGGGGCGCCACCCGCACGTGGCGCGGCATTGACGTGCGGAGCGCCACCGCCGCCGGGATGCGGCATGGCAGGCGCGGTCGCGCGCGGTGCCGGCATCTGCGCGCGCGCATTCATCGGCGCACCATGACTCACATTCGGCGGCGCCACGTGCGGCGTCGCGGGCCGTGCGGCAGGTGCAGCCGACACGCGCGGCGCTTCATGCGCACGCGCCATCGGCTGGGCACGGACGGCGGCGCGGCTTGCAGCTTGCTCGTGCATCATGCGCGCCTGTGCATCGCGCGGATTGCGGCTCTGCACATTGGCCCGCTCATGCGCGATGCGCTCGCTACGGCCGACGCGCGTCCGGTCGGCCGTCACTGCAGCGTCGCGTTTCGTGATCGCCGCATCACGCTTCGTGATCGCAGCGTCGCCCCTTCCGATCGCAGCGTCGCGCCTTGCGATCGCAGCGTCGCGCCTTGCGATCGCGGCGTCGCGGGTGGCAATCGCGGCATCGTGCCGTGAGGTCGTAGCGTCACGCCCCGAGATCGCGGCGGCACCCTTGCCACGCACGCCTTCACGTTCCAGCGCGATTGCTGCGTCCCGCGTCGCTGCACGACCGATACGGGCTGCGCCCGGGTCGAGCGTCATCCGCGTCGCAAAGCGCTCGTGCGAGATCCAGTAATTATTCCAGTAAGCGTGGCGGCGGTACCAGGGGCGTCCCGCATAATAGCTCGACCAGTACGAGGTCAGCACGAAGGGCACGACTGGCACGTCGATCTCGTCGACATAGTCGGGGAGATAGACGTAGTGATTGCGGTAGAGATATTCGAGATATTGCGAGGATACCCAGCCGCGATCGTCGGAGAAGCTCACGTCGCACCAGGCATTGCCGCGCAGGCAGCCATGGATGTTGACGCGGGCGCCGCCGGGGATGCGATCGACCAGGGGAAAGCCCGCGCCCGGCCCGGCACGCAGACCGGTCGAGACGGTGACGATGCCCGGCGCGGCCAGTGCGGCCGTCGGGGCGAGCAGCAATGCAGCAAACAGAACGCTTCTGAGTCTCATGGCATGTTCCTCCTCTGCGAGACGGAACGCGCAAGCGAAACGGGCGTTCCGCCTGTCATCACTGCATCCGCCGAAAGATTGAGAACACGCCGCGCGCGGAGTTCAATATTCATCCGCCGTTCATCGACACCGCGAGCGTAGCAATTCCAGCGTCAGTTCACCGGCAGCATGAAGGCGTGGAAGTACGAGGCGAGCCCTGCAAAGTCGTCGAGCGGCAGCACGCTGGCGACATACTGGTCGGGCCGGACCACGACCATGCAGCCGGCTTTTCGATCGATGCCGCGCATTGCGAAGACGTCTTGGCCGCCCTTGAGGTCCGGAGAAAACATCTTCTCGTAGTCGATCAGACCATAGCGGCCCTTGCGCGGGAGCAGCATTGGCGGCATCGCCGCGACGGCAAGCTCACGATGGTCCTGCTGGAAGACGGCACGCAGGTCGATCACGCTGTCGATGTCTGCGCCAACAGGCGTGTATCGCCGCATCGGCGATTCCCGGGATTCGGCAAGGAAGTTGCACAAGCCACTAATGGCCGAGCCGGCAGCCGCAGGATTCTCGGCAGGCGAAAACGCGTAGATGCGGAATCGGCCATCTGCCTGCGCCGCGTGGCCGAGATGCACCGGCTTGGCGTCCGCCAGGCGGATAACCGGCGCAGAATGGAAGCGCTTGCCGATGACGAGGCCTTCCGCGAGATGCTGATGCGTGGCCGCGCCGGTGAGAACCGATGGACGGTAATGCGTCGCTGTCCCTGCCGTGTAGCGGCCGTGCCGGACGAAATAATCCTGTGTCTTCGCCGCATCGGCACCGCCGGCCTTCGCGGCGGAAGCGAGAATTCCCGCCCATTCGCGGTCGAAATCGATCAACTCCTTCGCGACCGCCTGGCGCTCCGCCGAATAGGAGTGCAGCAAGCTCGGCGCACATTGCTTGCTGAGCACGGCGGCGAGCTTCCAACCGAGATTGAAGGCATCCTGCATCGAGACATTCATGCCCTGCCCGGCCTTCGGGCTGTGGGTGTGGCAGGCATCGCCGGCGATGAAGATGCGCGGCAGGCGCGTATCGATCTCCGCCTCCGGCACATCGTCGAACTTGTCGGTCAGGCGCTGGCCGATCTCGTAGACCGACCACCAGGCGATTTCCTTCACCTCGAGCGAATGCGGCTTCAGGATCCGCTGCGCTTTCGCAATCACGTCGTCGGCAGTGATGTTGCGATTGGCGACGCGCTCGCCTACGTCGAGTTTTGCGAGCTCGACATAGATGCGGACCATGTAGCCGCCTTCGCGCGGAATGATCAGCAGGCTGCCGTCCTTGGCCGACTGGATCAGGGACTTGAAGCGGATATCAGGGAAATCCGTCACCGCCAGCACGTCCATCACGCCCCAGGCGTGGTTGGCGGAATCTCCCTGCAGCTCGCGCCCGATCGATTTGCGCACCGTGCTGCGTGCGCCGTCGCAGCCGACGACGTAGCGCGCCCTGATCGTCTCGACCTTCCCCTCGTTTCCAGCATCGACGCGTTCGAGCCGCACGATTGCGGCATGATCGGCGGCATCAGCCGCCGGATCGACATGGAGGTCAAGCACGCGCCGGCTGTAATATGGCGCGAGCTTCGCCGGCGATTTGCGCATGACGTCGAGAAAGCAGTCATGGACGCGCGCCTGGTTCAGGATGACGTGCGGGAATTCCGACAGCCCGTCCTCGACGTCCTGCACCCGGCCGCTGCGCGTGATCTTCTCCGGCGTCCGCTCATCCGGCTTCCAGAACGTCGTCTCGTTGACCCAATAGGCCTCCTTCAGCACACGTTCGCTGAAGCCATAGGCGTGGAACATCTCCATGGTGCGGCAGGCGATACCGTCGGCCTGCCCGACCAGCAGGCGCTCCGGCTTCTGCTCGACGATGCAGGTCTTGATGTCGGGGAATTGCGCAAGCTGAGCGGCGAGCGTCAGGCCGGCAGGCCCGCAGCCGACGATGAGAACGTCGACCTCGGCAGGCACGCTTCCCGCCGCCCCCGACGCCTGAACGCGCGCAGCGGGATCGGCGATTTCTGGGTCGCCCGGCTGAAATCCATTGAGATGGAATTGCATGAGCACCTCTCCCGTCAACTTCTGTTTGGATATTGATCAGTATGCTGACTATCAGTATACTTGTCAATGACCCTCACCCTCCGCGGAGACTTCGGTGAAAGACCACAACGACATGCCCGGGCATCTGGCGCGCCGCTTCCAGCAGATCGCGGTCGCGGTGTTCCTGGCCGAGGTCGAAGACGCCGGCTTCGATCTCACGCCGGTGCAGTACGCCGCGCTCGCGACCATCAAGGCCAATCCGGGGCTGGACCAGGTAACGCTCGCAGGATTGATCGCCTACGATCGTACCACCATCACCGGCGTGATCGACCGCCTCGTCCAGAAGGGCCTCGCGGAGCGCCGCCCCTCCAGCCGCGACCGCCGCGCGCGGGAGCTTGAGATCACCGACGAAGGCCGGCGCACGCTGCGCAAGATCACGCCGGCCGTCGAATCCGCGCAGCGCATCATGCTGCGTGGTCTCAGCGCGAAGGAGAGCGAGGAGCTGATGCGGCTCTTGCGCAAGGCCATCGCCGCCGGCAATGAGCTCAGCCGCGCTCCGCTGCGCGATGCGCAGGTCTGACGCCGCACCCCGTCCGTATTGTCGCAGCGCACGAAACCAGGAACTAACCTTCGGCTGCTAACGTCGGCCGCATTGGGCGCTTAACGCGCGATTAACTTTGCGGGGCGGAGTTTCGGATGTCCAGGTTCGTCGTTATGGCCGCAGCCATCGCGCTCTCGACCGGTCACGCGCTCGCCAACGGCCATGGCGGCGGCGATACCCCGCCCCCGCCGAAACCCGAGGCGACGACGGCACCGGCGAAGGTGGTCCTGACCAAGCAGGGTCCCAAGCTCGTCGATCTCAAGGGCATGACGCTTTATTATTACGAGCGCGACACCACGGGAAAGACCTCGAACTGCAACGGCAAGTGCACCGAGAGCTGGGTGCCGCTGGCGGCGACGGCCGACGCCAAGGCTGTCGGCGACTTCACCGTGATCAGCCGCAACGACGGCACCAAGATGTGGGCGTACCGCTACCGCCCGCTCTACACCTCGCCCGCCGACAAGGCGCCGGGCGATGCCAACGGCAATGCCACGACGCTGCAATGGCGCATTGCCCGGCCTGAGTAGCAGCGCAGAAACAACCTGGCTCGAACGGCCGGTCGCGCAGCCTCACCCGCGCCAGCGCCCGCCCGTTTCGGCCTGCGCGCTCTGCCCTGGCGGCAGTACCACCACGGTAGAGCCCAGCTTCACCCGATCATAGAGATCGATCACGTCCTCGTTGCGCATCCGGATGCAGCCGGACGAGATCGCCTGCCCGATATATTCGGGCTGGTTGGTACCGTGGATGCGGTAGAGCGTGTCCTTGTTGCCGACATAGAGATAGATGCCCCGCGCGCCCAGCGGATTGGCAGGCCCCCCGGGAACGCGCGCCGGATAGGGGCCGAGTCGCGCCTGGATATCCGCTGTCGGAACCCAGTCCGGCCATTCCGCCAAGCGGCCGACACGCGCGACGCCGGAAAACGCCATGGCTTCCTCACCGACCGCAACGCCGTAGCGGATCGCCTTGCCATCGGGCAGCACGTAATAGAGGTAACGCGCATCGGTATCGACCAGGATCGTGCCCGGCTGCTCCTTGCGACGGTAGTCCACGATATGGCGGAGATATTGCTCGGGCACGTTCGCCTGCGCATAAGGCGTGTGCGCGAGCAACTGACGGTCGCGCGGCGTCATGCTCGCATCCGTCGATGGCGAAAGCGTCGCCTGCATGCAGCCGCCCAGCGGCAACATGGCTGCGACGAACAAAACGAGTAGAGATCTTGGCACCGCCGGCCCCCGGATAGCGGATAGCAGCGCCCCCAGCAGCCCCACATGCTGCCAAAATCGTGCTGAAAACAAGGCAGAATGGAACAATTGCGCGTGTTCGACAAACCGGGTTCCATCACCACAAACGGCGGAAGACTGTCGCATCATCTCCATTCCCTCGCCTTGCTTTGGTCAAACCCGGCTGGACTCGTTGCGGCATGGGGATCGGCATGGGCTCACCTCAGATCAGCCCCGCGCCAATGCGGACGACTTAAACCTCATCAACCGGGCTTCAAAGGAGCTGCGATGCTCGCGACGCTGAATGCCAAGCAAATCGTCGATGAGATCGTGAAGGACACGATCAAGGACAACGATCCGCATGACGCGCTTCAGATCTCTCCGGAGATCGTGCTGGCTTCGCGGCCAGCCAGCGTGCCCCCCGCGCTGGCGCCGGAGATCGCGCCGCGTCCGGAGCCCAAGTTTACTCCGGAGCCCAAGTTTACTTCGGAGCCAAAGTTTACTCCGGAGGCAAAGTTTACTCCGGAGCCGAAGTTCACTGTGGAGCCGCCGCGCGCGCCCGAGCCCACCATCAACGTCGTCTACGGAAAGCCCGCCGCGGCACCGTCGGTCGACACGGCTGTCCGCGTCACGTCCAGTGATGGTCCGGTCAGGCCGAAGCGATCCTCGATCGGCAAGTGGCTGCGCCGTGCGTTCGTCACGTTCCTGCTTGCGGGCACCAGCGCGGTGGCCGCCATCGCCTGGGAGAAGCACGGCGACACGGCAAAGCAAATGCTCGCCGAATGGACGCCGGTATTGACGTCGCTGATGCCGTCTTCCATGCCGCTGATGTCTTCGACCCCGCAGGCGACGCCCGTCGCGGCGGCGCAAGCTGCCCCGCCTGAAGCGCCAGCGGTAACCGAACAAGCGGCCGATCAAGCTGCGACCCCGCCTGCGACCCAGCTTGCCGCCGCGCCCGCAACAGCGCAGCCCGACACCTCGCAGTCGTTGCAGTCGCAGTCGTTGCAGTCAATGACGAACGATCTCGCCGCGATGGCGCAGCAGATCGAGCAGCTCAAGGCCAACATCGCCGAGTTGAAGGCCGGACAGGAGCAGATGGCGCGTGAGATGGCGAAGCCGCCTGCGCCCAGGCCAGTGGCTGTTGAGACGAGGCCGGCCGATCCGCGCCCGCGCGCTGCTGCGCTCCCGCCGCAGCCTCCCGCGCCGCCGCTTCGCAAGCCCAAACCGGCTGTCAGGCCGGCCGTGACGCGGACCTACATGCCGGCCTATTCGCCCGCGCCGCCCGCGCCTCCGCCGCCATCGCAGGCAGCCGCGGCCCCGCCGCCAGCGGCGCCCGTTGCGACGACGCAAGCCGTTGCCGATGACGACGGACCTGTCGTGCGTCCGCCGATGCCGCTGCGCTAGCAGCGGCAGACGACAGCACGACATCGCGCACGCTGTCCGAGTCGGTGTGATGCGTTGAGTCCGGGCGATTACGGAAGCGATGCCTCGTTCGTTTTCCGCTCAAGAGAAAAGGCCGTCGGGATCTATGCCGCCGGCCTTCTCTTGCAGCTGCCGGTTCCCGGAGCCCGGTTCTGCTGCAATTCCATGCCTTATGATCCCGCAGATATATTTAATAAAATCTTAACGAACCCGCACGCTGCACATCATTTCTGCGCCATAAGCCCAGAGATTGCGCGGCTAGTACATTCGGCAGATATCGACTCAGTGGTACCATCCGACATGCGTTGAGACTTGCGCTGAAGCTCAGATCGTCACACCGGGGGAAGTCGGATGCCCTACTACTCTTTCGATCTCGTGGTTGGTGAAGAGTTCAAGAACCAAGGTGGAATCATCCTCGAAGACATCGAGGTTGCCTCCGATCGCGCCGATCAATTGGCGTGCGAGCTGTCGCAGGTGAAGCCGGAGCTGCAGCAGAAGGGTTGCGCGGTGCGCGTCACCGATGGCGATCACAACGAGCTCTATCGCACGCCGCTCGATCCGGTGCCGGCCTGGCAGCGCTAAGCTGAGCCTAAAGCATGATCCGGAAAAGTGCGAAGCGGTTTTCCGGAAAGATCATGCGTCAACAACAAGCTAAAGCGCGATGACGATTCATCCAAATCTCATCGCGCTTTAGTCCAGCGTCGGCGGCTCGAACCAGTTCGTCAGCGACAATCCGCCATCGACGACGAAGGCTGCGCCGGTGACGTAAGCGGAAAGCTTGTTCGACAGCACCGTGAGCGCCATCGGCACGAGATCCTGGGCCTCGCCGAGACGCCCGAGCGGAATGTGCCGCGCCAGCGCGGGATCGGCAACGAAGCCACCGGCTGCGATCGCGCCGGGCACCAGCGCGTTGACGCGGATATCATGGCGGCCAAACGTCTTGGCCAGCTCCTTCACCAACATCCCCAGCCCCGCCTTCGCCGTCGAATAATGCGGCAGGTTGCGCGGGGTGCCCGCATGCAGCGAGGTCAGAAATAGGAACGAGCCCGGCCGCTTCGCCGCGATCAGCCGTTTTGCGAGCTCGCGCGCCAGATGAAATCCGGCATCGAGATTGACGGCGTGCATCTCCTGCCATGTCCTGCGATCGACCGCGAGCGCATGATCGGCCTCCCGCCGCGGCGGCGAGGCGCTGTGGACGAAATGCGTGATCGCGCCCAGCGCGGCATGTGCGGCAGTCAACAGCTCATCGCAGGCCTCGAGCCTGGCGAGATCGCCGACCCAAGGCACGGCCAAATCGGGCCTCCCGCTCGCGCTGATCGCGGCACGCACCCGCTCCGCGTTCACATCCGCGAACATGGTGCGGACGCCCTCGCCGACCAAGCCTAGCGCGATCGCGCGGCCGATGCCGTTGCCCGCGCCGGTGACGAGCGCGGTGTCGTATGCGGGATCGAACGGCGTGCTGAACAGGCTCATGTTGCGCTCCGCGGCTGGGGAGCGCCAGGTTAGCCCACCGCCCGGACGGACGACAATCGCGCTCCGGCCCCATTGCCGAGCGGCGCGCCGGACGCTAGCCTCTCAAAAAAACGGAGGAGGTTCCAGGGATGCGTGCCGGTTTTCTGATGACGGGCCTGTTGCTGCTGGCTGCGCCGGCGCAGGCGGCCGACGCGCCGCCGCGGTCGACTTATGTGACGATGGTCTTGCAGGCCTTCGCCGCCAAGGTCGAGTGTCCCAACACGGACCTCGTCTATCAGGACCTCGTGCAGAGGGCGCAGCAGATGCATCTGCCCGACGGCACCACCGAGAAGGTACGTAAGGCGATTGCCTGGATGCACACTGGCGGCAAGATGGGCGAGAAGCAGGACGATGATTTGATGGCCGAGGTCGCGGTCGCGACCCAGGCGACCGACATGGACCAGCGCCGCCTCGGCATGCCCGGCTGGTGCGAGGCCCAAAAGACCAACCTCGCCGGCCTGATCCGCAGCAAGGGCGGCTAGCCGGTTTCGCGGTGTTAAGCACGCCGCGACGGAACCTGCGCTACGGCCCAAAATCGTCACAATCCTCGAAAGCATGCGGCCTCCTGGAATTCGAACAGGAGGTCCTCATGCGGAGTATCCATTGCGTTTTCGCCGGCGCGATTGCGGCCGCCACGGTGCTGACTGCGCCCGCACTGGCGAGGAATTCCGATGCCCAGAAGGGCGAGGAAAAACCCACATCGTCGTCGTCCTGCAGTGCCTATCAGCAGGCGCCGGACGGCACGTGGGAACCGCTCCCCTGCAAGGAGTCGGGCGAGCGTGCGCAGCCCCAGACACACAATCGCACTTCGTCGCAAGGCGCTGACCGCGGGGAGCGTTGAGCGTGACCGGGCCTCTGAATGTCAGCTCTGATGCGGGCCGCGCATGATCTTCATGGCGTCCACGATGTGACGCCACTCCTTGGCCTCCTCGGCCTCGCCGCGGCCCTCGCAGGCCTGAGCCTGCTCGGCGGCCTTCGCGATCGCAGCAAAACCGTGCTGCTCGAGCATCTGCCGGGCAACGGTATGGACCTGGACCTCGGACATCATGGGCGCTCTCCGGTCTGACCAACTGCGGTGCAACGCTCCCGCGAGTTGTTCACAACGATTGAAGCCCGGGGCGCGTTCCGTCCGATCGACGTGAGCCCGAAGACAAGGCGGCCGCCATGCCCGGCGGACCGCCTTCTCACCCACCCCATAACGGGAATCTTCGGCCGCGTGCCCTACGCGACCGCCACCTTCTTGCGCTCGAAGTCGTTGGGCACCTCGATGTCGACCTCCAGGGTCGAGACCTCGTCGCCGCGCTCGAGCCGGACGATGACCTTGGTCGGGTCCAGCGTCACATGCTTGGACACGACGGCGAGAATTTCCTCACGCAGCACACCGAGCAGATCGGGCTGGCCGCGCATTCCGCGTTCATGGGCAAGCAGGATCTGCAGCCGTTCGCGAGCGACGGGCGCCGAGGCCTTCTTGCCGCGGAGAAGTCGAAGCAGACCCATGCTCATGCAGCCCTCCGTCGCAGCAGACGATCCATCAGGCCTCTCCGCTCGGCAGGAACATGCATCGTCACGTTCTCGCCGCAGAGGCGCTTGGCCGCGTCCATGTAGGCCCGCGCCGGCGCGCCGTCCGCGTTGGACAGAGTCACCGGTGTGCCGACGTTGGAGGCCTTCAACACGTCCTGGCTCTCGGGGATGATGCCGAGCAAGGGCGTGGCCAGGATCTCGAGGATGTCGTCGATGGTCAGCATCTCGCCCCGCGCGGCGCGCGAGGGATCGTAGCGGGTTATGAGAATGTGCTTCTCGACCCGCTCGCCCTTCTCGGCCCGCACCGTCTTGGAATCGAGCATGCCGATGATGCGGTCGGAATCGCGCACCGAGGAGACTTCCGGATTGGTGACGATCACGGCCTCGTCCGCGAAGCGCATCGCCATGGACGCGCCGCGCTCGATGCCGGCCGGGCTGTCGCAGATCACCCAGTCGAAGCGGCTGCGCAACTCGGCGATGACCTTGCCGACGCCCTCTTCCGTCAGCGCGTCCTTGTCGCGGGTTTGCGAAGCCGGCAGCAGCCACAGATTCTCCAGCCGCTTGTCGCGGATCAGCGCCTGCGGCAGCTTTGCCACCCCCTGCACCACGTTGATGAGGTCGAACACCACGCGGCGTTCGGCGCCCATCACGAGGTCGAGGTTGCGCAAGCCGACGTCGAAATCGACGACGACCACCTTGTCGCCGCGCTGCGCGAGCGCCGCTCCCAGCGCGGCGGTCGTGGTAGTCTTGCCGACCCCGCCCTTGCCTGATGTCACGACCAGTACCTTACTCATCGCAAATGTCTCCTTTGCTGGTCAGTTCAGCGCTGTAATTCGCATGGTATTCCCCTGCAGCCAGGCCTGCGCCGGTTTGCCGCGCAGGGCCTCGTCGATGTCGTCGGCAGTCTGATAAAACCCATCGATCGCAAGCAGTTCGGCTTCGATCTTCTGGCAATAGATGCGCGCGCTGGTGTGTCCGTTCACGCCCGCCATGGCGCGGCCGCGCAGCGCGCCATAGACGTGGATCGAGCCGCCGGCGACGACTTCGGCGCCGGAGCCGACCGAGCCCAGAATGGTGACGTCGCCTTCCGGGAAGATCACGGTCTGGCCCGAGCGCACGGGGTTTTCGAGCAGCAGCGACGTCGGCTTGGTCTCGGCCTTCAGTTCGGCCTTCTTCGGCGCGCTCGGCTCGACTACGCAGCTGCGCCCACCAGTCAGCAGCGGCGGCATCATCGGTGTCAGCCTTCCCTCCTCCACGCCCTCGATGCCGAGCACGCGGATGTTGCGGTCCTGAAGGCTGGTGAGCAGATGGCCGATGCCGGCCTGGCTGAGGTCGACCGAGGACAGATCGATCACCACGGGCCGACCGGCGAAGAAGCCCGGCGAGCGCGCGATGGTGGCGTCGATCTCATGCAGCCAGTCCTGGACCGGAACCGTCGGCGTGAACACGAAAGCCACATAGGAGCGCCCTCGCAGGCGCACCATTTGACGTTGGACTTTAGCTGCAGCCTCCATCACGGCCGACTCGTTCCCTGTTATTGAATGGTTAACGATGCGGCGGATATGGTTAACGGCGGGTTAACTTTCCGTGGGATTACGTGGGGAAGGATCGTGGCAGATTGCGCGCTCCCATGTCCCGGACGCGCTGCAACGCGCAAGCGTTGCTGCGCAGAACCGGGGGTCATGCTCTCGGCGAGATGGGCCCCGGCTCTGCAGCGAATCGTCAAAGGGACGCTGCGCTGCGTCCGGGGCACGAGCGGAGAGCAAGGCACACACTTTCCACATCGTCATTGCGAGCGCAGCGAAGCAAATCCAGACCGCCTCCCGCGGGGAGCCTCTGGATTTGCTTCGCTACGCTCGCAATGACGAGGACAGACGGTGAGCCCGCCCCCTACTTCTTCACCTTGCTCGCATCCATCTTGATGCTGGGATCGAGCATCTTGGTCGTGAATGCGGTGGTGACGTCGAACGGCTTCTCCATGCCGAGATAGGTCTGGACCAGTTCGTAGTCCTTCTTCATTCGCTCGCCGTCGATCCAGCCGAGACCCTTGGTGGTCGTGAACTCGTCGGTCATCAGGAATTTGATGCGCTCCCACTGCCGCTCCTGGTTCTCCTTGTCGAGACCGGAGACCTGGTCGAGCAGCGCCTTCAGGCACGGCGTGACGTCGGCAACGCACGCCGCAAAGGCCTTCTGCGTCACGCGCACGAAATCCTCGACGACCTTCGGATTCTTCTGAAGGTACGCGCCATTGACGATCAGCGAATTGCCGTAAGGGTTGAGCCCGATGTCCTTCCAGTTGAGGTAGCCGAGATCGGGTCCGAACTCGATGACCTTCAGGTCGTGCTCGTTGTAGAAGTCGCTGATGATATCGACGGTGTGGCTCTTCAGCGCCGCGATCTTCGCGGTCGGTCCGACATTGACGAAGCCGACGGAGTCGGGCGCGAGCCCTGCCGCCTTGGCGAACGCCGGCCACATCACGCGCGAGGCATCGCCCGGCGGATTGCCGATCTTGTGGCCGGGGAAATCCTTCACGCCGTTCACGCCATAGCTCTTCAGCCAGTAGAAGGTCTGGCCGGTATTGGCATAGACGCTCATCACCGCGACCGCGTCGGCGCCCTTGCTCTTGGCCACCAGCATGGTGGCGAGATCGGCGACGCCGAACGGCGAGCCGCCGGAGCCGACCTTGGCGGCGGAGACGCCGGAGCCCTTGCCGGTCTCGATGGTGAGGTCGATGCCGGCCTTCTCGTACCAGCCCTGCGCCTTGGCGTAATAATAGGGCGAGTGATCGGCCGTCGGCGTCCAGTTGAGGATCAGATTGACGGCTTCTCCCGCATGCGCGGGCACCGCCGACGTACCGACTCCCAAGGCCAACATCAGGGCCGAGCCCGCCGCCTGCAAACGCTTCATCGCATCTCTCCTCGTTGCCGCGACCCGGCTTGTCGCTCTCCCCTTGTGAGGATACCAATGCAACAAGCCCGCCCTCAACTTGTCAACTGTTTGGTTGGAAATGCCCGCAAAACGATCTGGCGACACCGTGCCGCAGCGCCGCGACCCCGTCGCCACCCGCAAGAAACTGCTGACGGCGGCGCGCCAGGAATTCGCCCGGCACGGTCTTGCGGGCGCCCGCGTCGACGAGATTGCCGGGCGTGCCGGCGTCAACAAGCAGCTCGTCTATCACTATTTCGGCGACAAGGACGCGCTGTATCTGGCCGTGCTCGAATGGGTCTACGAGGACATCCGCGAGCAGGAGCGAAGGCTCAATCTCGAAGGCCTGCCGCCGGAGACGGCGATCCGCAAGCTGATCGAAGCGTCGTTCGACCACCTGGCGGCGAACCCTGATTTCATCGTGCTCTTGAACGACGAGAACCGCGGCGGCGCCCGCCACGTCCGCGGCTCGACCCGGCTGGAGGCGATGCACTCACCGCTTGTGAGAAGCGTTTCCCACATCCTCAACGAGGGGGTGCGCGCAGGCGTGTTCCGCAAGGGGATCGATCCCGTCCAGCTCTATATCTCGATTGCGGGGCTCAGCTATTTCTTCTTCTCCAACACGCCGACGCTGTCGGCGATCTTCGGCAAGGATCTGTCGAGCCGTGCCCAGCGGCGCGCCCGGCGCCGGCACGTCGCCGACCTCGTGCTGCAGTCGCTCCGGCCCTAATCAACCAACTGGTTGAAACTTTCTCGAAGGCCGGTTAGGCTTGCGACCTGCGGCATCGCTGCCGCGGCCAACAGGGAGCAGTCGGTGGCAGGAGACAGCGCACGCAGCTCGCGCAGCTTTGCGATCATCCTGATCGTGCATCTCGCCGTGCTCGTGCTGTGGCAGGTTGCGGTCGATGCCTTCCACGTGCCGAAATTCATCCTGCCCTCCCCGCTCGCGACGGTGCAGACGCTGGGGACGGCGGGCTACGCCTGGGGCGCCAACACGCTGGTGACGGCGATCGAGATCCTCGGCGGCTTTGCGCTCGGCGCATTCGTCGGCGTGGCGCTCGCCGTGATCTTCAGCTGGGCCCCGCTGCTGAGCCTCGTGCTGCTACCGCTGTTCGTCACGCTGAACATGATCCCGAAAGTCGCGCTCGGCCCGCTCTTCATCGTCTGGTTCTCCTACGGCATCGTGCCCAACATCCTGATCGCCTTCAGCATCTGCTTCTTCCCGATCCTGCTCACCACCGCGCGCGGCCTGCGCGAGGTCGAGCCTGATCTGCTCGACCTCGTCAAATCGCTGCGCGGCTCGCGCTGGACGCTGTTCCGCAAGATCCAGCTGCCGGGATCGCTGCCCTACGTGTTCTCCGGCATGAAGGTCGGCGCCATCCTGGCGGTCGCCGGCGCCATCGTCGGCGAGTTCATCGCCTCCGAGCGCGGGCTCGGCTACCTCATGATCCAGGTGCAGTCCTCGCTCGACACGCCCGCGATGGTGATGGCCGTCGTGCTGCTGACGCTGCTCGGCGTCGCTCTCTATGGCCTGGTGCTGGCCCTCGAACGCATGTTCGTGGTCGGTGACGCAAGACAGACCTGACAACGGCAGAATTAAGACCCGGGACAAATCCATGCTGCTCACACGCCACACGCTGCCGAAGACCATCCCCGATGTCGCTGCGCTCGACGAGCTCTTGTGCCGGCCGACGCAGGCGCTGATCGACGACCTCGAGAAGGTCGAGGGCGACATCATGATCCTCGGCGTCGCCGGCAAGATGGGCCCGACGCTGGCGGGGCTCGCGAAAGCCGCCGCGCCGGACCGCCGCGTCATCGGCGTCGCGCGCTTCAGCGACCCGAGCGTGAAGGATTGGCTGCATGCGCGTGGCGTCGAGACCATCAATTGCGACCTGATGGACGAGCGCGCAATTCAAGCGCTGCCCAAAGCGGCGAACATCGTCTTCATGGCGGGACGCAAGTTCGGCGCCGAGGGCGATCTGTCGCTGACCTGGGCGATGAACGCGCATGTGCCGGCGCTGGTCGCGCAGGCCTTCCCGTCCTCGCGCATCGTGGCGTTCTCGACCGGCTGCATCTATCCCTTCGTGCCGGTCGACGGCAAAGGCTCGACCGAGGAGATGGCGCCGAATCCGCCCGGCGAATACGCCCAATCCTGCGTCGGCCGCGAGCGCATGTTCGAATATTTCTCGCGCAAGTTCGGCACGCCGGGTCGCCTGTTCCGCCTCAATTACGCGATCGACATGCGTTACGGTGTGCTGCACGATATCGCGACGAAAGTGCTCAATGGTTCGCCAATCGACGTCAGCCTCGGCCATGTCAATTTCATCTGGCAGGGCGATGCGTCGGCGCAGGCGCTGCGCTGCCTCGCCCATTGCACCACGCCGACCTCACCGCTCAATGTCAGCGGCCACGAGATTTTGGCGGTGCGCGATCTCGCCCAGAAATTTGGCGCCAGGTTCGGCCGCGCGCCTGTGCTGACGGGCAAGGAAGAGCCGACGGCGTGGCTGACCGACACGTCGAAAGCAGTTGAGCTGTTCGGCCTGCCGGTGGTCGACACCGAGCAGCTGATCGCCTGGACCGCGGATTGGGTCTCTCGGGCCATGCCGAGCCTCGGCAAGCCCACCAAATACGAGGTGCGCGATGGACGCTACTGACGGGCCGCCCGTCCTCAAGCTCGGCGTGCAGGACGCGATCGCAGGGCTGGCGCTCTCGACGGAAGCGCACTGGAACCAGACCGAAGAGGACTGGCGCATCTTCCTGCGCGAGGGCATCGTGTTCGGCATCCGCGACGGAGCGCGACTGGTCGCGACCGCAGCCCTCTTGCCCTATTCCGGCAACAACGCCTGGATCAGCATGGTGCTGGTATCAGGCACGCACCGCCGCCGCGGCCTTGCAACGCGTCTGGTCGATGCCTGCCTGGAGACGGCGCGCAAGAGTGGACTGACGAGCTGGCTCGATGCGACGCCCGACGGCGCCGCCGTCTACGGACCGCTCGGATTTACACCGATCCTGCAATTGCGCCGTTTGAAGCTGGAGAAATCCGCGCAGGCCGCCGAGCCGGCCCCATCGGCCGCAACGCTCGAGGCGCTTTGTGCCCGCGACCGGCGCGCCACCGGCTTCGACCGCACTGCTCTGCTGACCGCTTTCACACAGCGCGCTGGGTCACGCATCGTCGCAGCAAGCGGATGCATTGCGCTGGTCCGCGACGGCAGAACCGCGCGCCATATCGGCCCGTTATTCGCCGATCATGCCGCCGAAGCGCTGGCGCTGGTTCGCGCGATTGCAGGATCCGAAAACGGCCCACTTCTGCTCGATGCCGTCGCGTCACAAGCTGCGTTCCTGGAGGGATTGACGAGGTCCGGCTGGACCATCGAGCGGCCGTTCCAGCGCATGCGGTTCGGCCCCGCCACCATCGCGGCGGAAGAAACGCCATTCGCCGTCGCCGGCCCCGAATTCGGATAGGACATCATGCACCACAGCCAGATCAACAACGACATCCGCAAGCTGATCGCCGAAGGCACCGTGCTGCCGGCACACCCCCTCGCGCTCACCGCCGAGCGCCGGCTCGACAAGACGCATCAGCGCGCGTTGACGCGCTATTACATCGACGCCGGCGCGGGCGGCCTCGCCGTCGGCGTGCACACGACGCAGTTCGCGATCCGCGACGTCGGTCTCTATCGTCCCGTGCTCGAGCTCGCCGCCGAGACCGCCGCGAGCTGGACCACCCGGCCGCTGGCGCTGGTCGCCGGCCTCGTCGGGCCAACCAGCCAGGCAACCTCTGAGGCCCGCACCGCACGCGACATCGGCTATCATGCCGGCCTGCTCAGCCTTGCGGCGATGAAAAGCGCCTCCGAGGACGAGATCATCGCGCATTGCACGGCCGTGGCCGCCGAGATTCCGCTGGTCGGCTTCTACCTCCAGCCGGCCGTCGGCGGCGTCATCCTGTCGAGCCGGTTCTGGCAACGCTTCGCCGCGATCGACAATGTCGTTGCGATCAAGATCGCACCGTTCAACCGCTATCGGACACTCGACGTGCTGCGCGGCGTGGCGGCCGCCGGCGCGCTCGACCGCGTCGCGCTCTACACCGGCAATGACGACCACATCCTGCTCGACCTGATGCTCCCGTTCGATCTCCGCGACAACGGCATCACCACGCGAACCTATTTCAAAGGCGGCCTGCTCGGCCACTGGTCCGTGTGGACCGCGACTGCCGTCAAGCAGTTCGAGCGCTGCAAGGCGGCGCGGCACAAGGACAGCGTGCCGGCCGACCTGCTGGCGCTCGATGCCCGCGTCACCGATTGCAACAGCGCCTTCTTCGACGTCGCCAACGATTTTCACGGCTGCATCGCCGGCTGCCACGAGGTGTTGCGGCGCCAGGGTCTGATGCAAGGCCTGTGGTGCCTCGATCCGAACGAGGCCCTCAGCCCCGGCCAGAAGGAGGAGATCGACCGCGTCACGCGCGAGCACGCGGACCTCAGCGACGATGCCTTCGTCGCCGCGAACTTGAACAAATGGCTGGCATGAGCTCAGACCCCTTCATCAGCCTGCAAGGCGTCCGCAAGGTCTATCGCTCTGGCGGCGCGGAGTTTCTCGCGGTGTCCGACGTCACGATGGACGTCGCTGAAGGTGAGCTGGTCTCGCTGGTCGGCCCCTCCGGCTGCGGCAAGACGACAGTGATGAAGATCCTTGCTGGCCTGCACGGCGCCGACGGCGGCACTGTCAGGATAGGCAATACCAACAGCCCGTTCGATCCGACCCGCGACATCGGCATGGTGTTCCAGCAGGCGCTGCTCTTGAAGTGGCGCACCATCCTGGAAAACGTGCTGCTGCCGGCCGAGATCGTCGGCCTGCCGATGAAGGCCACGCGCGAGCGGGCGCGCGACCTGCTCAACCTCGTCGGGCTCGCCGGCTTTGAGCAGAAATATCCGCAGCAGCTGTCCGGCGGCATGCAGCAGCGCACCGCGATCGCGCGCGCCTTCATTCATGATCCAAAACTGATCCTGATGGACGAGCCGTTCGGGGCGCTGGATGCGCTGACGCGCGAGCAGATGAATCTGGAGATGCTGCGGATCTGGCGCGAGAGCGGCAAGACCATCATCTTCGTCACGCATTCGATCCAGGAAGCCGTCTTCCTGTCCTCGCATTGCGCCGTGCTGACGGCGGGACCTGCGAAGATGGCCGACTATTTCGCAATCGACCTGCCCTTCCCGCGCGACCTGCCGCTCAAGACCACGGACGCGTTTGGAGCGTATGCAAGGCGGATATATGCGAAGCTGGGACTGGGCGCGGCGTAGACGATAGTCCGGAGCCCGGGTGGAGTCCCGTAGGTTGGGCGAAGCGAAGCGTGCCCACCATGGCGAGTGAAGCAAGAAATGGTGGGCACGGCGCAAGGGCGCCTTTGCCCGCCCTTACGGGAGCGCGGCGCAATCGCGACACCGCGCCCGCATCGTCCGCTCAGCTCTTGTTGCGCATCTTGCTGAGCAGATAGTTGTCGTAAAAATTCTCCGCGATCTGCGTGTAGAACAGGAGCTCCTTCATATACGCGTCGTGGCTGTCCTTGGTCCGCTTGAACAGCTCGCTCTTGGCGGCGAGCTCGTTCAGATGGTCCTGGGTGGCGTTGTAGCAGGCCTCCAGCACCGGTTGCGGGAATGCCTTCAGCTCGGCGCCATTGGCGATCAGCCGCTTCAGCGCCGCCGGATTCACGCTGTCGTATTTTTCCAGCATCCAGGCGCCGGCCGCCGCGCCGGCCTGGTTGACGATCGCCTGATATTGCTTCGGCAGCGAGGCCCATTTCTCGTCATTGACGATCATGTGCAGCATGGCGCCGCCTTCCCACCAGCCGGGGAAATAGTAGTACTTGGCCACCTTCTGCAAGCCGAGCTTCTCGTCGTCATAAGGACCGACGAACTCGGCGGCATCAATCGAGCCCTTCTCGAGGGCCGGATACACGTCACCTCCCGCGATCTGCTGCGGAACGACGCCGAGCCTTGCCAGCACGTGGCCGCCCATGCCTGCGATGCGGAATTTGAGACCTTTGAGATCGTCGACGGTCTTGATCTCCTTGCGGAACCAACCGCCCATCTGGGTGCCGGAATTGCCGCAGAGAATCGCGTGCGCCTTGAAGGGCTTGAGCGCCTCATTGGCGAGATCAGCGCCGCCGCCGAAATGCCACCAGGATTCCTGATGGCGATGGTTCATGCCGAACGGCACACCGGTGGCATAGGCCAGCGCCGGCTCCTTGCCGATGTAGAAATAAAGTGGCGTCTGCGCCATCTCTACCGAGGCGGTGCTGACCGCATCGAGCGCCTGAAGACCGGGAACGATTTCGCCGGCCGCAAAGGTCTGGATCTGGAATTTGTTATCGGTGGCCTCAGCGACGTATTTCGCAAAGGTCTGCGCCGTGCCGTAGATGGTGTCCAGCGATTTCGGGAAGCTCGAGGTCAGGCGCCATTTGATCTCGGGCGCGCTCTGCGCGATGGCAGGTGCAGCAACCAGCGTCGCCGCGCCGGCGACCGCGCCACCCCGAAGGAATGTACGGCGTTTCATGATGGGGACTCTCCCTTGAAGCAAGTTTCGAACATATCGGCATTGCGGCGACGGTCTTCGCGGACCGTTTGCCCGTTCCTAGAGCGGAGTTCAAGATGCGCCCGAAAGGTCCGTAGCCCGGATTGCGCGAAGCGCTCCATCCAGGCTACAAGGCACTCACTTCAAAGCAATTTAGCGCTGACGAACAGCGCGCGCACGGCGTTGGTCGCCTGCACCGCCAGCATGGCGTTACCCGCAGCACCTTCCAGAGCCGCGATGGCGTCCTCGTGCAGCGAGCGAAATTCCATCCACTCGACCGATTTGAAGTTGGTGAGGAATTGATAGGCCTGACCGACGGTCGCGATCGCCAACGTGTCACCGTTCAACTTGATCTTGAACGTCGTGCGCAGCGGAGTTTCGGAACTTGATGGATCACTCATGAGCTGCTTCTGGACGAGGATGGCTTAACGAAGGGGAAACGGCAGCAACCCCGCCGTCACAGGCGAATATCAGGAATCGGTGCTCGCGCGCTGCGAAGCGGTCGCCGATCCGCGCAGGCTCGGCACCACGACCAGGCGGTTGAACTCGCCGTTGTCGTAGGCCTTGAGGAAGCGATCATAGTCCTTGATCGAGACACAGCCGTTGGAATCGCCGCGCGGCCCGAGCATGTAGTTGTGGGTGAGCAGACCGACGCGACCGAGCGCGCTGGTGCCGTCGGTCGGTGTCATGCGCAGCGCCCGCACGCCGTGGAACAGCTTTTCGCGCGGCTTGAGGTCGTAGGTCGCCGGCGGGGTCGCGCCGACCATACGCTGGTCGACATGGTCGGGGTCGTCCATCAGCGCGCCCATGCCGGAATGAGCTTCCAGCGCCACGCCGCTCGGCAGGTACACCGCCTTGGCCGAGATGTCATAGACCGCCGTCCGCGAATCGTAGCCGAGGGCGGCAAGATCCGGCGCCTTGGCGAACAAGCCGTCGCTGGGAGTCAACGAGGCCAGCTTGATCTTGTCGGTGAATTTTTCGAAGAAGTTGCGGTTGTCGACCTTGAGGTTGGTCTCCGCATAGGCTTGGCTGGAGGCAATCTGGGCGGAGAAGTCCGCCTGGACCGGACGCGAGCGCGGCATCGGAATGACGTCGGCGCGCTGTTGCGAGGGCTTCGCCTCCTCGACCGCAGAGGAGTGGTCGTCCTCGGTCAGGATCGAGCGCCAGTCGTCGCCCTGGAGTCTCTGGGCGAGCATTGCCTTGGCGTCCCGCAGCTTGAGCTGGACCGCATTCGCTGCGGAGCGCTCCAGCGCCCGCAGGCCGAGCTCGCGGGGCGACGGGCTGCCGGCGGCCGACGCAAAACGGTCTTCGAACGAAGGGGAATTGGCCGGCGGCAAGGCGGCGGAGACCAGCGGAGTCGAATCGCCGATATCGGTGACCCACGCGGCGGTGCCAAGCGCCAGCGCGATCGCGGCCAGAGACAGCATAACCGTCTCGGCGCGCCCAATACGGCGGCGCGACAACAGCCTCTCGGCGTGTGCTGCGTCGGAAACCATCAGATCCCCAAATCGACCCCCGGGGGTACCCAACCCCCACCCGGAGACTCTATACCAGCTACCACATTGGGAGCCAAAAGTTAGGCATAATCGCGGCCGGCAAGCCCCCCTAAGGTATCCAATGACCGATCCCTTCGATCTCAACCGTTTTATCCGGGCCCAGGACCCGGTCTATCGCAACGTCCAGGGCGAGCTGGCCCGGGGCCGGAAGCAGACCCACTGGATGTGGTTCATCTTCCCACAGGTCGCTGGCCTCGGCTTCAGCGCCATGTCGCAGCGCTACGCCATCGGGTCCCGCGCGGAGGCCGAGGCCTATCTCGCCCACCCCGTCCTCGGCGCGCGCCTGATCGAATGCACGAAGCTCGTTCTGGCGGTCGAGGGCCGGACCATCAATGCGATCCTCGGCGCGCCTGATGACGCGAAATTCCGCTCGTCGATGACGCTGTTCGGCGCGGTGTCCGGCGAGCCCGTCTTCGATCAGGCGATTGCCCGGTATTTCGCAGGCGAGCGCGATAGCGCCACGCTGGAGATCCTGTCGAAGCTCGACCACACGTCCGGCTGAGTTGACGGGATCGGCAGCGTAAACCCGCGATTAACACCGGCTGCCTATTCTTTGGGCAAGATAATTCTCCTCCCGCACCAATGCCGGATTGCCCATGAAAATCGGTACGCTCCTGACCACCGCCATTGTCTCGCTGTCGACCGTGGGCGGCGGCCTCGCGGTTTATGTCGCCGTGACGAAGTACCAGACGATGGAGCGCATCTCCGAGGCGCAAGGCCGGCTCGCGATCGTCCGCGCCGTCAGCGACATCCCACGCTATCTCAATCCCGAACGCGGCTTTTCCACCAACATCCTCTACTGGCCTGCGACCATCGATCCCGCGCTGCTTGCCGAGCAGGACAAGCTGCGCAAGCAGACCGACGGCGCCCGCGACAAGATGAGCGCGCTGCGCAAGGAGCTGCCCGGCCGGTTCGATGACGGCACCACCATCGGCAGCAACATCGACGGCATCAATGCGAGGTTCACGGCACTGCGCGAGGCCATCGACAAGGCGCTCGCCGGGCCAGCCGAGGCGCGCAAGGACGCCGCCAAGAAGATTGTCGCCGACAACGCCGTGCTCAACAGCGGCGTGACCGCGCTGCTCAACGAGCAGGTCCGCCGCATGGCGATCCTGAACGGCGACGCCTACCGGCAGGCCAGCTACGCCAACACCGCCATGACATTGCGGGACGTCGGCGGCTTCAACTCCAGCCTGCACAAGAATCTCGTCGGAGGAAAGAAACCGGCGGCCGACGCCGAGAAGGCCGAGATCGGCCGCTCGCAGGGTCGCAACGATCAACTCGTGCTGGCGTTGCTGGAATTGCGCGGCAATCCGGCGACACCGGCCAACGTGGCCGCGGCGCTGGAGAAGTTCAATTCGGTCTATGTCGAGGAGTTCGGCCGCGAGCTCAAGCTGGTGAAGGACGGCGCTGTCAGCGGCAAATACGAGCACGACATGGACACTTATTACGCCGCCACGCAGCGCGGCCTCGGCACCATCATCGAGGTCCGCGATGCCTTCTACGACAATGCCGAGCAGATCCTCGCCGCGGCTTCCTCGGCCGCGCGCACCAGCTTCACGATCGCACTCGCCGGCCTCCTCGCCGTGCTGATCGCGAGCGTCGGCCTCATCGTGATGGTTCGCCGCCGCGTCTGCGCGCCGATCGTGACCCTGACGAGGCGGATGTCACGGCTCGCCGATGGCGAAGTCGCGGAAGAGATTCCCGGCGCGGAACGTTCCGACGAGATCGGGGCGATGGCCGCGGCGGTCCAGGTGTTCAAGGACAACATGATCCGGGCCAACCGGCTCGCCGCCGAGAAGCAGGCCGAGAACGACGGCAAGATGCGCCGTGCCCAGGCGCTCGACGACCTCACCCGGGCTTTCGAGGCCAAGGTCACCGAGCTGGTCGGCGGCCTGTCCCGGGCCTCCGCGATCATGGAAAGCACCGCGCAGTCGATGACGTCGACGGCGGCGCAGACCAACAGCCAGGCCGCCGTGGTCGCCGCCGCCTCCGAGCAGACCTCGACCAACGTGCAGACCGTCGCCAGCGCCACCGAAGAGCTGACCTCCTCGATCGCGGAGATTGGTCGTCAGGTCGCTCAAAGCACCGAGATCGCGGCCCGCGCCGTCGAGAACGCCCGCCGCACCGGCGATACCGCCCGTGCCCTCGCCGAGGGCGCGCAGAAGATCGGCGACGTCGTGACGCTGATCCAGAGCATCGCCGAGCAGACCAACCTGCTCGCCCTGAACGCGACCATCGAAGCCGCCCGCGCCGGCGATGCCGGCCGCGGCTTTGCCGTAGTCGCCTCCGAAGTGAAGTCTCTGGCAGGCCAGACCGCCAAGGCCACGACCGAGATCTCCGAGCAGATCACCGCGATCCAGACGGCGAGCGACGAGACCGTGGCCGCGATCCGCAACGTCGCCGACGTCATCGCCGAGATCGACCAGATCGGCACCGCGATCGCCGCGGCGATCGAGGAACAGGGCTCGGCTACCAAGGAGATCGCCCGAAGCGTCCAGGAGGCCGCCCGCGGTACCCAGGAGGTCAACAGCAACATCTCCGGCGTGCAACGCGCCGCCGACGACACGGGAGCCGCCGCGAGAGAGGTGCTGGGCGCCGCCGAGCAGCTCTCGACGCAGTCGCGCGATCTCGCCGGCCAGTTCGACCGCTTCCTCGGCGAAGTCCGGGCTGCGTAAGAGCGCGGATTCGTAGCCGAGATGGAGCACCGCGCAATCCAGGACGGTGCCGTTGATGCACCGAGATCCCGGATTGCGCAGCGCGCTCCATCCGGGTTACGGCACCGTCTTCGCGAAGGACATCAATAAGGTGGTGCCTTGCGCGCCCGCTGTGCTTTCGCCGCCTCGATCCACCACAGCAAATCGTCGGCAAAGCGCGGGAACGAGCGCTCCAGGGCCTTGCCGCCATCGCCGATCGGTTCGGCGTCGGCCGACAATGTCTGCGCGATCGGGCCGACACCGATGGTGCTCGACACCACCACCATGCCCATCTCCGAGAGCGTGCCGTGCCAGGCCGTCGCGGCGCGCGCGCCGGACAGTCGGCCGGCCGAATAGCTCACGATCGCGGCCGGACGCCAGAACCACTCCTCGAGGAAATGATCGGTGAGGTTCTTCAGGCCCGGCTGGATGCCCCAATTGTACTCGCCGGTGACGAAGACGAATCCGTCGGCGCCGCGGATCTGCCCCGCCAGCTTCTCCAGCTCAGCGGGCGCCGAGCCCTTCGGGTACTCCTTGTACATGCGGTCGAGCATCGGCAGGCCGATGGCCTTGGCGTCGATGAATTCGACCTCCTCACCGCGGCTGCGCAGCCGATTGATGACGAAATTCGCAAGGCGAATGCCCATGCGGTCGGAACGGTAGGAACCGTAGAGGACGAGAATGCGATTGCTCATGGCGGGACGGTAGCACGAAACCGGCGTCAGGCCCTACTCGATTTGTCGCACTATCGTCCGCGACCGCGCGCCAGCGTTTGCGACGGCGTCTCGCCGAACTGGTCGCGGTAGCTCCTGGAGAAATCACTGAGATGCCAGAAGCCAAACGCCAGCGCGACCGCCTTGACGCTGTCGGCCCCGGCGAGCAGCCGCCGGCGCACCAGCCACAGCCGGCGCAGACGCAAGTAGCGGTGCAGGCTCATGCCGCGATAGCGGCGAACGACGTCGTGCATGGTGCGAACGGACAGGCCGAGCCGGCGCGCGATCTCGTCGCTGTAAATCGGCTGCGACAGGTCGTCGGAGAGCAGCGCGCGAATATCCTGAAACATCCTGAAATTCCGTGCGTCGTTGGGCCTCAGGGTCCAGCGGGCCGACACGACGCTTTCGAAGACCTCGTCGACGGCTCCGAGCAGGGACTCCTTCATCGCCGCGCCCTTCGACAAGAGCTCCGGTGCCTCGACCGCGCCGGACGCCTCGGCCAGCACCTCGCGAACCACGCTGCGCAGCCGGTGCAAGCCGGCCCCGGAGATTTCAAAAATCTTGAAACTCGAGAGCGTCTGCGGCCAGCCACGATCCCTCACCTCCGGCCTGAAAACCACCGAGGCGATTTGCCTCTGCACCTCCTCGATGGTGGTGTAGGCCGCGCCGCCGCTGCCAATGACCACGACCGGTCGCGCACATCGCGAGCCGTTAAAGCGAATGGGTACGTTGAGGTCGTCCATCGTGAAGCCGATCGCCGTGCAATTCGCGACGAGCTGTGCGTCAACCACCCGCGGAAACGCGCGGGTCAAATTCACGTCGCAGCCGGGTAACGAAAGGATCGTCTGCTCGGCCGAAATCTTCGGCACAAGAGGCGTGAATTCGAAATTCAACCCGCGTATGGCGTTTCGAAATTCGTCGGCATCTGAAAAGCGAAATGTCTTGAGTGCCACCCCGGGCACGTCATCAATGCTGTTCATAGCAATAAGAAAACGCAGCGTCGTGTTTGATGTGCGTCCGGCCGCGTGCCGCTTCCCCCCGTTTTCCGTTGCACCGAAAAAATCAAACTGTGCTGGTCAATTGAAGATGAGTCTAAATTGAAAAGACAGGCCGGGACATCATGTCCCGCCAAATTTCGATAGCATTTCCCGAAAATCGGCGGTGCATTAATACCCCCGGCATTTAATTCTCAAAATTAAAAATTAACGGATTTAAGGCGCAATAACAGACGTTGTACAAGGCAATTTTTTCAATTCAGGCTCCTGCCATGATGGCAAATCCGCCTGCCGATATTTTGGTCGAGTTAGAAGACGCAGTCGCAACGTGTCCGCTGGACCGCTGCACTCGCATCCTCTCCGGGATCTTGCAGCTGCTCACCAGCAGCCGCGAGCGGCCTCAGGAATTGCTCGCCGACGTGACCGACGGCGTTCTGCTGCGATTAACGGAACGGGTTGAGGCAAGTGCGCTGATCGATCTCAGCATGATACTCGCGGAGCTCAAGGTGGCTCCGCCGAAGACCGTTCGACGCCTGGCCTCACACCACGATCCGGAGGTGGCGTGCCCTGTCTTGCTCAGATCGCAGTCACTGTCCGCTGCCGATCTCAAGTCGATCGCTGCCGCGACCGGCGAACGGCAGCAATGTGCGATCGCCGCCCGCGCGCCTATCGATCCAAAGGTGATCGAGACGCTGATCGAGCGCGGCGCCCGCAGCGTCTGTATTGCGCTGATCGGCAATACGGAGGCACGCTTCTCTGATGCCGCCTACGTTGCGCTCGTCGAGAGGTGCCTGACGGATGATGAACTTACGAAGGCGCTGGCGCTCAGGCCGAACACGCCCGACGCAGTCACGCGGAAATTGCTGTCGGCCTCGGCAGTTCCGAAATCCGGCATGGAGAAGTCCACCGTCTCGCTTCAAGCCGCAACGGACGCGCCAAGCGCCCCCAAACTGCCCTGCTCAGCCGCCTATGCACGCGCGCGGCCGGAGATCGTCGCGCTCAACCGCATCGGCAAGCTCAACGATTCCACGGTAAACCGCTTCGCCATCCGCGGCGAGACCGCCAACCTCGTTACGGCGCTATCGGTGCTTTCGGGGACTCCCATCGAGATCATCGAGCATGTCATGACCGACGACGATTGCGAGGGTCTGGTCATGGCCTGCCGTGCCTCGCGGCTGAACTGGCAGACCACGTTTGCCATCCTGAGCAACCGCTCCGGCAAAAGGGTTTCCTTCGCCGAGCGCGAACGCGCGCGGCACATTTTCGAGACGCTGCTTCTGTCGACCAGCCAGTGGACGGTGCGTTGGGGGGACATTGCCGCAAACGCCAAGGAGAGCAGCCGGGGAAATCGCGGCGTAAGCATGGGGAGTAGCCGATGAAATTCAGCGGTCGCAAAGCCGTTCGCGTGAAAATGGACCACAGGCGGCCGGTCAATCTCATGGGTTCGGACGGCACCTGGCGGCGCAGTTGCGTCCTGCTGGACGTGTCACAAAGCGGCGCCAAGGTCGAGGTCGAGGGCACGCTCGACGTGCTCCGGGCCAAGGAGTTCTTCATGCTGCTGTCGTCGACCGGACTCGCCTACCGGCGATGCGAACTGGTCTGGATCGACGGCACCACGGCCGGCATCCATTTCATCACCGTTGGCGGCAGGAAGAAACCCGCTGCTCCGCCTGCGCAGAATCCGGTTCAGAGCAAGTAGATTCGAACGATCCACCCACTGTTTTGAGTCAGGCCGTGCAGCACGTGCGAACCAGATCCGGCTACGTCAATGGTGACGGCGGCATCCGAGAGGCAGGGACGGCTCGTCCCTTCCTGCATGTGCTGGCCGACACGTCCGACAAGCTCGCAGGCGTCTGCTCGATTCTCGAGGACAAATTCACTGTTGCGGGCGAACGACTCGATGCCGATTCCAAGCTGTCGCAGACGCCGGCCGCGATCGTCATCCGCGCGGAGCTGCGCGACCTCGACAATATCGCCGCCATCAAGAAGCGCGCCGGCAAGCTGGCGAAGGCCAGGAAGCGGATTTTCCTGCTCGAGCACGCCTCTCATGTCTGTATTTCGCAGGCCTACGCGCTCGGGGCGACACTGGTCCTTCCCAGCACGGTCGGCCGGACCAGGCTGCTGGCCGCACTGACCGACCCGGCCGACGGCGCGTCTGCTTCGTCAGGCGACACGCCGCAATCGGACAGGGCCGTCGAGACCGCGGCGACCACTATCGCATCGATGTTCACGGCTGTGACCCTGGGCCAGCCACTTGACGTCGACGGCACAAAGGAAGCCGGTCGCCAGATCGCCGATCACATCACCCAGCATGGCCTGACGGAGTGGCTCATGACGGTGCGGCGCCATCACGAAGGAACCTATCAGCATTGCCTGCTCGTGACCGGCATTGCCGTCGACTTCGGACTGAGCCTCGGCGTCGGCAGAGCCGACCTGGAACGTCTGTACTCGGCAGCCATGTTCCACGACATCGGCAAGGCGCGGATTCCGCTCGCCATCCTCGACAAGCCGGGCCGCCTTGATGCCGCGGAACGCGCGCAGATCGAGACGCATCCGAGCGCCGGATACGAGTTTCTCAAGGACCATCACGGGATCTCGCCGGAGATCCTCGATGCCGTTCGCCATCATCACGAGTATCTCGACGGGAGCGGCTATCCCGATGCGCTCTGCGGCGAGAGCATTGGCGACATCGTACGGATTCTAACGATCTCGGACATCTTCGCAGCGCTGATCGAGCACCGGCACTACAAGCCCACGATGCCGCGCGCCGAGGCCTACAACATCCTGTGCGGGATGAATGGGAAGCTGGAAAAGGCGCTTGTCCGCTCGTTCAAGCCCGTCGCGCTCACGCGGTGAGCGCGGCAGCCTCGTCTCGAACGCGGCCGAGGGCATGATCCGGAAACTGTGCAGCGGTTTTCCGAACCTGACCTTATCGCGCTAATGAGTAGCGCGATAGCTGGCGCGTTGCGGGATCGACCGGCAGGCCAGCCCGTCGGCCAGCAGCTTCATGTCCTCGTGCCGGCCGCTGCGAATCAGCCGGCCGAACTCTTCAGGGGTGAAAGGAAGACTTGGATCATCATCGATCTTGTGCCGCAGTCGCGGACCGAAGAACCGCCGAACCAGGCTAGCCAGCCGCCGCATGTCAATTCCCTCGCGCCAGCAACAAACCTCTCAGTCCGCATATTGTTCCTCCCGCACCTTCGAGATTGCAAGAGGCCGCACGCGACACCGCACCAAAAAAATTTTCATCAGAGAATAATCTCCTCTGCGTCCCACTAATCGGCAAAACCCACGTAACGCACGAACTCGTCGTTGTGCTCGCGGTCCGAGCGAACCGCGTTCGCGGCAAAGCTGTCATCGGGATAGCCCATCGCGACGCAGGTCATGATGACCTCGTCCTCCGGAATCTTGGCAACCTCGCGCACGATGTCGGAGCGCATGATGCCCTGCCCGTTGATGACGGAGCCGAGGCCGCGGTCCCACGCCGCGAGCACGATGCCGTAGCAGAGCGCTCCGAGATCGAAATGGCACACCGCGCCGGGATCGAGCACGCGGTCGTAGGTCAGGACCAGCGAGACCGGCGCGTCGAACTGGCGGAAGCCGCGCAGCACCCAGTCCTGGCGCATCGGCTTGTCGTCGCGTGCGATCCCCATCGCGCCGAACAGCTTCTTGGCGATGTCGACCTGCCGCGTGCGGTGCACGCCCTGGTACTCGCCGTGGCTGATGATGTCGCGCTTGACCTTGGCGCCGCCGGCCATCTCCTCCATGTTGCGGCGGCGCACCTCTTCCAGCGGATGACCTGTGAGCACGTGGACATGCCAGGGCTGGGTGTTCATCGAGGACGGCGCACGCTTGGCGCTCTCGATGATCGCCTCGATCACCGCGCGCGGCACCGGCTCTCTCCTGAAGCCGCGCACGCTGCGCCGCGACTGGACCAGCGTTTCGAATTCCACCTTGCTAACCTCCCTGCCCATTCATCCGCCTGCATCACGGCATGACGCTGGTTGCCGATGCGGCGCGCAAAACCTATGCTAACGGCCAAGCAAGACCAAGAACCCTGTGAGGAAATCGCATGGCCGCACCGCTCGATCCCGTCATCGCCCAGATCATTCCGCTCATGCCGATGCGCGATCCCGCGGTCATGACGCCACAGAGCGCCCGCGATTCCTTACGCGCACTGGCTGCCTCCCGCGCCGCCATCCCGGCCCCGCCTGTCGACAGCGTGCAGGATATCAAGGTGAAAGGCGGCGCCAGCCTGCTCGACGCACGAGTCTACCGGGTCGGCACCACACCGGCACCGACCGTGGTGTTTTTCCATGGCGGCGGCTGGGTTGCGGGCGATCTCGAAACCCACGACCGGCAGGCGCGCAACCTCGCGATCGAGACCGGGGCGGTCGTCGTCTCCGTCGACTATCGCCGCCCACCCGAGACGCGCTTTCCCGGCGCGTTCGAGGACGCCTTCGCCGCGGTCCGTGACATTTTCGACCGCCTCGCGGAATTTGGCGGCGATGCAAAGCGTGTGGGCGTCGCCGGCGACAGCGCCGGCGGCAATCTCGCGGCGACCACGGCGATCGCCTGCCGCGATACCGGCATCAGGCTCGCCGCGCAATTGCTGGTCTATCCCGTGACCGACGTCGTCGGCGCTTACGCCGACGCGCGCGAGAACGCGCGTTACCCCTCGCGCGCCGAGAATGCCGAGGGCTACTTCCTCACCCGCGCAACCATGGAATGGTTCTGCGGCCACTATCTCGCCGATCCCGGCCATGCTTCGGACTGGCGCGTCTCGCCGTTGCGGGCGGCCTCACTGGCGGGTGTCGCGCCGGCGATCGTCACCACCGCCTGGTTCGACCCTTTGCGCGATGAGGGCGCGGCCTATGCGCGGGCGCTGGAGGCCGCCGGCGTGCGCGTCAAGCACCATGAGGGACCCGGCCTGATCCATGGCTATTTCGGCATGGGCGACGCCTCCGACGTCGCGCGCGCCGAGGCGCAGCGCGCGCGGGCCGACTTCAAGGCGTTGCTCGCGCGGGGCGTATAGTCCCCCTAGCTGCGACGCGCCCGCTGCGCGCCGGTATGCCCCCAGGTCTCGTCCCAATCCTGACCCGAGGCATCGACCACGCGGCCGTCGGCTTCAAAGAACTTGTTCGGCACCTGGAAGATCGCCAGGATCAAGGCTCCGTCCGGACACCAGGCGGCGTGCCGGCTGCCGGCCTCACGCCAGATGAACTCGCCCGCCTTGCAGGCGACGCCCTTGGCTGGCCCCTCCTTGTCGACGAGCGTGCCCTCGATGACGTAGCTCTGCTCGATGCCGACATGCTCGTGATCGGGCAGCACCGAGCCCGGCGCAAAGCGCATCAAGGCGGTCATCAGACCGCTGCTGCGATCGAACAGCAGCGTCTTGGCCTCGCACCCTGGAAAGCGCGTCTTCTGCCAGTCCATGTTTTGCGGCTGAACCAAGTGAGAATGCCGATCGGCGGTTTGTTCGCCCTTCGGGATCGTGGCGTCCATCACGAAACTCCCTTCATCTCGACCGAGTCGAGGCTAGCAGGATTGTCCGGCCAGGTCAGCGAGCGGTGCAACAGGCGGGACATTGGCTCGTCACGCTCGAAAAACAGGCAAGCGGACGGACGACAGGCGCCGATCTTGCTTGATTGCGCCACGATTCCCGGCTCCAATCCGCCCCGCCATTTCTGGTTTAGGGAGACATCCATGATGAAACGGATTTTCCTCGCAGCGATCGTTGCCGCCTTTGCGACGGGCTCGGCCTTCGCGCAAGAGACCTGCGAGAGCAAGGCCGTCGGCAAGGATGGCAAGCCGCTGGCCGGCGCCGCCAAGACCTCGTTCTTGAAGAAGTGCAAGGCGGATGCCTGCGCAACCAAGGCCGTCGGCTCCGACGGCAAGCCGCTCGCCGGCGCCGCCAAGAGCAGCTTCATGAAGAAGTGCGAGACCAGCGCGTAAGGCGCCATTCCAAAGAAGGTCTCGCCACAGAAGGTCTCGCGCCCGCAGCGCTTCTCTGGCGATGCAAAGCATCGCCCAGTAGCGATGCGCTGCACAGCCGTGGCGCATGCGTCCACGCGCATTCCGAGAGATGGATCCCGGCTCGGCGGAGCGGCACCAGCGCGTCGAAGAGTTCAGACGAGCGAGTTCATCAAAACATCTCGATTTGGTTGTAGCCCGGATTACGCTTGCGCTCCATCTGGGCTACACGCCCATCGCTACGACCGCAGCCCCGGCGCCTCCTGCCCGGTGCGCGCGACATATTCCGTGTAGCCGCCGCCATATTGGTGGATGCCCTCGGGCGTCAGCTCCAGCACGCGGTTCGACAGCGTCGCCAGGAAATGCCGGTCGTGCGAGACGAACAGCATGGTGCCGTCGAAATCCGACAGCGCGGCGATCAGCATCTCCTTGGTGGCGAGGTCGAGATGGTTGGTCGGCTCGTCCAGCACCAAGAAGTTCGGCGGGTCGAACAGCATCTTGGCCATGACGAGGCGCGCCTTCTCGCCGCCCGACAGCACCCGGCAGCGCTTCTCGACGTCGTCGCCGGAGAAGCCGAAGCAGCCGGCGAGCGCGCGCAAGGAGCCCTGCCCCGCGGTCGGGAACGCATCTTCCAGCGACTGGAACACGGTGCGCTCGCCGTCGAGCAGGTCCATCGCATGCTGGGCGAAATAGCCCATCTTGACGCTGCCGCCGAGCGCCACGGTGCCTTCATCGGGCTCGCTCGCACCGGCGACCAGCTTGAGCAGCGTCGACTTGCCGGCGCCGTTGATGCCCATCACGCACCAGCGCTCCCGACGGCGGATCATGAAGTCCAGTCCGTCATAGATGCGCTTTGAGCCGTAACCCTTGTGCACGTTCTTCAGCGCGACGACGTCCTCGCCCGAGCGCGGCGCCGGCGGGAAGTCGAACACGACGCTCTGGCGGCGGCGCGGCGGCTCGACCCGCTCGATCTTGTCGAGCTTCTTCACCCGGCTCTGCACCTGGGCCGCGTGCGAGGCGCGCGCCTTGAAGCGCTCGATGAACTTGATCTCCTTGGCGAGCATGGCCTGCTGGCGCTCGAACTGGGCCTGCTGCTGCTTCTCGTTCTGCGCCCGCTGCTGCTCGTAGAACTCGTAATTGCCGGTGTAGGTGGTGAGCGAGCCGGAATCGATCTCGATCACCTTGGAAATCACGCGGTTGATGAACTCGCGGTCGTGCGAGGTCATCAAGAGCGTGCCCTCGTAATCGTGCAAAAACTTCTCCAGCCAGATCAGGCTTTCGAGGTCGAGATGGTTGCTCGGCTCATCGAGCAGCATGACATCAGGACGCATCAAGAGAATCCGCGCCAGCGCCACGCGCATCTTCCAGCCGCCGGAGAGTTTTCCGACATCGCCGTCCATCATCTCCTGGCTGAAGCCGAGGCCCGCCAGCGCCTCGCGCGCGCGGCCATCGAGTGCGTAGCCGTCGAGCTCCTCGAAACGGTGCTGCACCTCGCCGTAGCGGGCGATGATCTCGTCCATCTGGTCGGCCTTGTCAGGATCGGCCATCGCGGCCTCGAGCTCGCGCAGCTCGGCGGCGACGTCGCTGACGGGTCCGGCGCCATTCATCACCTCGGCCACGGCGCTGCGGCCGCTCATCTCGCCGACGTCCTGGTTGAAATAGCCGATGGTGATGCCGCGATCGGTCGAGACCTGGCCCTCGTCGGGCAGTTCCTCGCCGGCGATCATGCGGAACAGCGTGGTCTTGCCGGCGCCGTTCGGCCCGACCAGGCCGATTTTCTCCCCCCTGTTGAGGGCCGCGGAAGCTTCAATGAACAGGATCTGGTGGCCGGCTTGCTTGCTGACGTTGTCGAGGCGGATCATGAGGTCTTTTTGGGGGATTTTTGCGTTGCAGCGTCATAGGGCATGCGGGGCGCGAGGGGAAGCCCGGCGGGGTATGGATTTCACCCGGCCGATCCTGCTCCCTGATGCTGCAAAGCGGCGCTTTCGCTTGCGACCTGCCGGCTGGGATCAAGAATGCGAGACCGGATTAGGCCTTCATAGTCGCCGGCATCGCCGCGGTTGGCCATGTCAGCTAACAACAACGCGGTGAAAAGCTTCGTGATCGACTCTATTTCGAAAATGGTGTTCTCGTTCAACCGGCCCTCACCGCGCGCGTGTCGGTAACCGTGGCTCACCACGTTGTGCCTCTTGCTCTCCGTCGTTCCTATCACCATCCCGACGCTCAATCGGCGTTCATCAACGCGGTCGACGAGCATCCGTTGGATCAAATCACCCGTAGCACAGGGTGGCGGCACAAAAGAACCATACTTGCTCATGGAAGTTGACTCCGGACTTGGACCATAGCTGAATGCCACGGGCATCACCTTCGCCCGCTCGCTGTCCGAAAGTCGACATCACGGCTCTTGAGGTGATGGACAGCAAACAGCCGCACGCCGAAGCCTTAATCGCAGCATCTGACCTCATGGAGTGCGGAGCGGCAGCCGCCGTTCTGCAACCACCCGCACAGGCGGAAAAACAACGCAATCGACCACGTCGAACAGCACGGTAATGCTCTCGTTGAACGACTGCGCGAAAGCGATCGCGTCATTGCGCTTTCCATCAGAGATTTGTGTGCCGAGCGTGCAATGAGGTCTCCAGTTTCCGGGTCGATAGTGGAGCCGACAAAAGGTTGGATCGATTGCAGCGCTGATCGAAGAGTGCCATCGAGCCAGGGCTTCATCGACTTTCGGCTCCGCCCAGAGCACGAGCGGCGGACCTGCAAACCAACATATTCGCCTGAACTCGATTGATAGCTGCCCTTCGCCTGCTGTCGCGCGAAGCATGGCCTCCCACGCGGTGTTCGCGGTAATCTCGGGCGTATCATAGATGGCGAATGTAAAATGTGGCCGATAGTTGAGTGCCCTCATCGAAGGCTGGCTCTCAAACGTTGCGACTTCATCCCACAATGCCTCGATCCGCTCTGCGGAGGAATCATCGGATCGAATGTTAATGGCCAAAGCCATACGCTGGTCGCTCCATGAGCCTACGCCCTTCGCATCAGCTTGAGCGAGGCCGCCAGCCGCAGGCTGCGCTTGCCGGCGAGCGCGATGCCTTCGAGCTCGCCGCTGTCTTCCGTGCAGGTCCCGGAGAAGCCGATGCCCACCTCGAGGCCGCCGAACACGGGGTTTTCCCCTTTCGCCGGCGTGTGCTCCTGGTTCAGCATCTCGCCCTTCCAGCGGCCGTCTGCCGAGGAATAGGCGCCGAGATAGTAGAAGAACGCATCGCCTCCGAGGATGCGCCCGTCGATCAGCAGCATCACGCCGGACAGCCCGGCATCGATGCCGTCGAGCGCGTTCAGCCTCATCCCATAGAGCCCGTTGGCGATGCCGCCCGGCCCGACCGTACCGCTCGGAGGCAACCCCTCGTCGTCGAGCCGCGTGAGATTCGCCCAGAACTTGGCGCCCGGCATGGTATCCGCACCGCCCTCGAGACGGATCTGGTTGCCGTGGAGCCCGCCGCGCGCCCCGATCGAGGCGACGTCGGCGCCCATCAGCGGCTTGTAGCTGGGGTCCAGGTTATGCCGCTCAGTGATGACCTCGGCGATGATCTCGCCATCGCGCTCGACGTAGCTGCCAAGATGCGCAAAGCCCGAATTGCCGCCGAGCATCTTGCCGTCATGCAGGCACATGATGCTGCGGCCGAACGCATCGTTGACGCCGTATTCAACTTTGTAGAGCCCGTCCAGCAACGTCCTGAACCCGCAAAATCGGAAAACAATGGCGGGCTACCTAGCATCGTCGCCGCACTGAAGCCACCGGCTTTTCCGCGCAGGCCCGCTCTCGGGACGCTCGCCGCCATGATGTCAACATACCCCTGTTTTGCCCGACGGGTCAAAAACGATTTCGCAAAATCAGCAGATGTGGGATTTCAATGACTTGGCTACTGTGCATGGGGTTGTTTTTCGACTTTTGTGTCCGGCTCGCGGGAAAAGCCCTTCAGGCGTCAGTGACGCTTGAAATACTGCACCGCGCGCTCGTGCTTCTCGGCGGCCGCACGGCTCTTGAAAGTGCCGAGGTTACGGCGCTTGCCGGTCTTCGGATTCACCTTGCGTGAATAGAGGCGGTATTCGCCCGATGCCAGTTTGCGGATCATGATCGCGCTCCGTTTCGTCTGGATGTCAACGGCGTACGCGCGGGCCAGGTTCCGTCAAATCGTGGCTCTGTTCGCAAAGCGCCGCGCAATCGCGGCGGCGCTCAGAAGCACAACGTGGTGACGAGCCTGCCCTGCTTGTCCTTGATCGCGTAGGGGCAGCGAATGCGTTCCAGAGCCTTCTTGGCGTCCTCGTCGCCGAGCGCGGCGGCGCGCTCGTAATAGGCTTTTGCGGCGTCCTTGTTCTTCGGACCACCGCGGCCGCCTTCCGCGAAGGCCCCCATCCGCTCCAGCGCGCCGGGATGATTTTGTGCCGCTGCCTTTTCGAACAGCGCACGGGCCGCAACGTCGTCCTTGGCACCGCCCGCGCCTTCGGACAGCATCAGGCCGAGCTGGTACTGCGCTTCCGCGTTGGTCTCGGCAGCCTTGCCGAGCAGCGCGCGCGCCTGCACGGGATCGGCCGGCGCGGCGCCACCTGCGCCGCCGAGCGCGGCGAGATTGCTGACGCCGCGGGGGTTGCCGGCCTGCGCCGCCTTCTCGAACAGCTTTCGCGCTTGCGCTTCGTCCTTCGCAACGCCGGAGCCGGTGCCATAGGCGACGCCGAGCTCGACCATGGCCGCGCTCGATCCCTTGTCGGCGGCCTTGCGCCAGGCGGCGATCGCCTCCGCCGTCTGCCGGTTGGCTGCATGAGCGCGGCCGAGCGCGAACATCGCGCGCCGCGAGGATGGCGCGGCCTGCTTGCAGAACTTGATCGCGGTCGCGATGTCGGAGGGAGCGATCTCCGTGACGCCTTTCACGTCGGCCGGCTTGTCGGGGTCGCTGGGATCGGCGGCGACCCGGTCGCACAGGACGAGATCGGCCGATTGCGCCTGCGCAGTCAGGGGCGCGGCGAGCGCGAAGAGCATGGCAAGGAGGTAAGTCAGCATGGTCGTCACGTTGCGTCTTCGCCTCGGCGAATTCAAGGCTCAAGTCCCGACTGGCGCAGGACGGGGGCGACCTCTGGCGATGTCAGATGGCGCAGCAGCCGATCCGCGGCGTCGGCATGTTTCGCGTTCGCCATGCGGCCGGCCGAGAACACGGCGGGCGTCTGCAGCGCGCGCGGAATCGGACCGACCACCTCGATGCCGCCGACCTGCTTCAGCTCGCTGATCTGCTGCACGGCGAGCTCCGCCTCGCCGGTCACGAGCCGCTCCGCCGTAAAACCTTGCTCGACGATGGTCGCCTTGGCATTGACCTCGGCGGCGATGCCCATCCGAACGATCAGCTGGGCGAAGTACACGCCGCTCGCACCGAGCCGCGAATAGGCGACTGAGCGCGCGGCGAGCAACGTCTGACGCAGCGCGGCTTCGTTGGCGATGTCGGGATGCGCCTGCCCTGCCCGCACGGCGATGCCGACGAAGGAGCGCGCCAGATCGGCCGCGCTCGCGGCAACCACGCGCCCCTCGCCGATCATCTCGTCGAGCCCTTCGCGGGTGAGGATGACGAGATCGGCGGCTTCACCGTCGCGCAAGCGCTTGAGCAGCGCCAGGGTCGGCGCGAAGTCGGCATCGACATGGATGCCGCTGTTGGCCTCGAAGGTGGAGGACAGGCTGCGCATCGCGCCCATCAGGCCGAGCGTCGAGAGCATGCGGACATTGTCCATGAGCAGTTCCTGGCGTGATCAGGCGCGATGCAGCAGCTTGAGGGCGGCGGTCAGGCGCAGGCTGCGTCTGCCGACCAGCGCCGTTGCTTCCAGCACCGCCTGTTCGCTGTCATAGCTGCCGGAGAAGCCGATGCCGACCTCGTGGCCGCCGAAGATCGGATCGTCCTTGGCCGGCGTATGCTCCTGGTTGAGAATCTGGCCCTTCCAGCGGCCCTTCGCCGCGGTGTAGCTGCCGAGATAGTAGAACGATGCATCGCCGCCGAGGATGCGCCCCTGGTTGAGCAGCATCACGCCCGTGAGTCCGCCGTCGATGCCGTCGAGCATCCGCAGACGGATCGAATAGAGACCGTCGGCGATGCCTGCTTCGCCAACGCCGTCGCCGATCGGCACCTCCTCGTCGGTGATCGGCGTCATCACCGACTGAAAGGGCACGCCGGGTAGCTCCTTGAGCTCGCCCTTGAAGCGATAGAGATCGCCGTCAGCCCAGCCCTTCGCGATCAATGTCGCATCGTCGGTGCCAGCCATGGCGCGGTAGTTCGGATCGGGGTTGTGACGGACGGTCTTGATCACGACGTCGACCCCGCTGTCGGTCTTGTCGTAGGTGCCGATATGGGCGAAGGCCGAATTGCCGCCGAGCATCTTGCCATCGCCGGCATGCATCACGCCCCGGCCGACGGCATCGCCGAGTTGAAATCTCACCTTGTAGAAGCCTTCAAACACCAGGCGTATCCCCGGCCCTGCGCGCATCCAGGGCCACTCTATCCTGCTTTCGGCGGCAATGGACAAGTTTCGCAAAGCCGAGGTCGGCACGGACGGCAACGGCCTTCATCCAAATGCAAAAAATCCGCCGGAGCCTTCGCTCCGGCGGATTGAACGCCAACCCGGGCCAGCCCCCCGGCCCGGGCCGGGAGGATCTTAGGCCGCGGCCTTCTTGTCGGTCGGCACGGACGCGATCGTCTTCAGGATCTGCGAGGCGATCTGGTAGGGGTCGCCCTGCGAGTTCGGACGGCGGTCTTCCAGATAGCCCTTGTAGCCGTTGTTGACGAAGGAGTGGGGAACGCGGATCGAAGCGCCGCGGTCGGCCACGCCGTAGCTGAACTTGTTCCACGGCGCGGTCTCGTGCTTGCCGGTCAGACGCTTATCGTTGTCCGGGCCGTAGACGGCGATGTGATCCATCAGGTTCTTCTCGAAGGCAGCCATCAGCGCCTCGAAATACTCCTTGCCGCCGACTTCGCGCATATAGGCGGTCGAGAAGTTGGCGTGCATGCCCGAGCCGTTCCAGTCGGTGTCGCCGAGCGGCTTGCAGTGGAATTCGATGTCGATGCCGTACTTCTCGGTGAGGCGCAGCATCAGGTAGCGGGCCATCCACATCTGGTCGGCAGCGGTCTTGGAGCCCTTGCCGAAGATCTGGAATTCCCACTGGCCCTTGGCGACTTCCGCGTTGATGCCTTCATGGTTGATGCCGGCAGCGAGGCAGAGGTCGAGATGCTCCTCGACGATCTTGCGGGCGACGTCGCCGACGTTCTTGTAGCCGACGCCGGTGTAGTACGGGCCCTGCGGCGCCGGATAGCCGGCCTCGGGGAAGCCGAGCGGGCGGCCGTCCTTGTAGAAGAAGTATTCCTGCTCGAAGCCGAACCAGGCGCCGGCGTCGTCGAGAATGGTGGCGCGCTTGTTGGACGGATGCGGGGTCTTGCCGTCGGGCATCATGACTTCGCACATCACCAGCACGCCGTTGGTGCGCGCACCGTCCGGGAACACCGCGACCGGCTTCAGCACGCAATCGGAGCTGTGGCCTTCGGCCTGCTGGGTGGAGGAGCCATCGAACCCCCAGAGCGGAAGTTGCTCGAGCGTCGGGAACGACGCGAATTCCTTGATTTGAGTTTTGCCGCGCAAATTCGGAGTCGGCGTATATCCGTCGAGCCAGATGTACTCGAGCTTGTACTTGGTCATTGAGCCTCTCTGTTGATGATGCGAAAGGTGGGGTTGAGAGCCCCGCACGTTTGTACCCGGCCATCATCGGCCGGCCCTTCCCAAGCATTTTGCGTGCCAAAAGGCCGCAGCGCGGAGGGTTTTCCACGGCCGCGGGCCTCGCCTCGCGGCCGGCCGGCCGTCCACAGCGGCATGCGTCATAGCGGCGCACCATTGCGTGAAGGTGCACCGCAAAAACCCTGCGGAAAACGCCTGATTCTGGAGCAGGCTGGCGCTAGCCGAATGCTGCCGATCAAACGCGCATCAACGTCCGGCAATTTTCGCAAAGCTATTGGCATGTCCCTAGCAACCTTTGGGATGGCCCGGGCGTTAGCCACTCACGCGGTGCCTTGGGGGGTGCAGGTAGGTGCGTGCCTACAAATTAGGCGGAAACTGATTTCCTTTTTAGCACTTCCCAATCCGGGAAGCGCGGCCGATATGGGGATTCCAGTAACCACAATCGAACGAGTCGGGCGCACCATGGAGGCCAAGGCGCTTCGACCAAGGAGAAATCGCAATGATGAACAATGGTCTGAGTCACGGATCTGCGAAGATCTACCAATTCCCCGTCGGCGGCCGTGCGGCTCTCGGCGGACGCCGCTACGACGAGACCCGCCTTTCCACCGATCACGGCCCGCTGCCCTCGAACGTCTCGATCTGCAGCGACAGCTGGTATCACCAGGATGCGGTGGACGAAGCCAAGCCGAAATGGGATCGCTGATGCCTATAACCGGTTTGAAACCGCAGCGCTCTCGCAACCGCCCGGCGGCAGTTCGAAAAGGGCCGAAACAACGTTGTTTCGGCCCTTTTTGATTCTTTTGCGAGCCACGCCGTTCAGATCACCGCGCAGGCCGTGACCGGCCGCTTTAGATGCTTGATCGTGGTGGCGCCGGCCTTCCCGATGGTCAGTGTGATCCCCGCCCCCGAATAGCGCGCGCCAGAGACTGCCAGCCGCTTGGCGAGCGTGACAGGCTCGCCATCGATCTGAAGAAAGGCGCGCTTGTCACCATCATAAAAACCAACGATGAACTGAGTACCATCGGCGCAGCGGTAGGTCCGGAATGTCTGCGCATCAGCCTGCCGCGCGTCGATGCTTCCGACCGCCAGCATGGTGATCGCCAAAACAATGGCCTTGTGCCGGTCCATGATCGCCCCCTGTAATAGACCCCAAGGACGCCAACCGTGCATCCAGTGGAACCATAACCCAAGCCGATCCCATGTCAGACTCCCCTGCCCGCCATCTCGCCCTGCAAGGCGCCAGCAATTTTCGCGATCTCGGCGGTTATCCGACGACTGACGGCCGCACCACGCGCTGGCGCCACATCTTCCGCTCCAATCATCTCGGGCAGCTCACCGCTGCCGATGTCGAGATCGTGCGCGCGCTGGGCGTCCGCAGCGCATTCGATTTCCGTGGGCTGGAGGAGCGCGCGGCCGGCATCTGCGTCGTGAACGAGATCATGGTGCATTCGCTGCCGATCGAACCGACCGTCGTGGCCGCGCTACGCGCTGAACTCGCCCGGGGCACGTTGACCGCACCGGTCGCGCTCGAGCTCATGCGCGAGTCCTATCGCAACTATGTCCGCCACAATACGCACAGTTTTCGCGCGCTGTTCGGCCATCTGCTGGAAGACCGCGCGCCGCTCGTGATCCACTGCACTGCCGGCAAGGACCGCACCGGCTTTGCCAGCGCGCTGATCCTGCATGCGCTGGGCGTGCGCGACGATGTCATTGCCGAGGACTACCTCTTGACCAACCGGCACTACAAGCGTGACGCGTCAAACGCCTCTGATCTTCCGGCCGATGTTCTCGACGCGATCGGCAGCGTCGAGGCCTCGTACCTGGCGGCCGCTTTCGAGGCGATCGATAGCGAATATGGCGACCTCGAAACTTATCTGCGCGACGGGCTGAAGCTCGGCACGGCCGAGCGAACCGCATTGAAGGCGCGCTATCTGCAATCATAGGCTACGGCGCCGGGAGAAACGATGATGCAAGACAAGGTCCTGATCGTGACCGGCGCATTCGGCGCGCTTGGCAGGGTGGTTGCGGAGACCGCACAGGCGCGCGGCGCGCGCGTTGCCGGTGTCGATCACGCGCTTTCGCAGAGTCCCGCGAAGCCTGAAAGCATCGCGATAGGCGGCGTCGATCTGTCCGACCCGGCGCAGGCGAAGACGGCGATAGATGCGGCGGCGAAGCATTTCGGCCGGCTCGACGCGCTGATCAACATCGCCGGCGGCTTCGCCTTCGAGACCGTCGGCGACGGCGACATCGCGACGTGGCAGCGCATGCATGCGTTGAATGTCCTGACCGCGCTCAACACCTCGCGCGCGGCGCTGCCGCACCTCCTCTCGTCCAAGGCTGGCCGCATCATCAATATCGGCGCGATAGGCGCGCTCCAGGCCGGCAGCGGCATGGGCCCCTATGCCGCGTCGAAAGCCGGCGTTCATCGCCTCACGGAAGCGCTCGCCAACGAATGGAAAGGTAAGATCACGGTCAACGCCGTGCTGCCTTCGATCATCGACACCAAGGCCAACCGCGCCGACATGCCAAAGGCGGACTTTTCCAAATGGGTGACACCGCAGGAGCTCGCAGAGGTGATCCTGTTCCTCGCCAGCGATGCCGCCAGCGGCATCACCGGCGCGCTGATCCCGGTCGGCGGCCGGGTGTAGCGCTTTTAGGCCGAAACGTCGGGGCGCCTCGGATTCAATCGGAGCCGCGAAGGCTCTAGACTGCGCGCAACTGATTCTTCGATCGGACCACCCGTGGAAACCGCGCTCTATCTCCCCGTCAAACGCTTCCTCGAAGAGCTCGGCTTCACGGTCAAGGGCGAAGTCGGTGGCTGCGATCTCGTCGGCCTCAGTGCCGACGATCCGCCCATCGTGGTGATCGGCGAGCTCAAGCTCGCCTTCAATCTCGAGCTGATCCTGCAGGCGGTCGATCGCGCACCGGCCGGCGACGAGGTCTGGATCGCGGCGAAGATGTCAGCGCGCGGCAAGGGACGCGAGAGCGACGCACGCTATCGCAATCTCTGCCGCCGCCTCGGCTTCGGCATGCTCGGGGTGACCGACAGCGGCCAGGTCGAGGTGCTGGTGAAGCCGCCAACCGCAGCGCCGCGCCGCGAGCCGAAAGTGCGCTCGCGACTCGTTGCCGAGCATCAGCGCCGGCATGGTGACCCGGTGCCCGGCGGCAGCACCCGCGCACCAATCATGACGGCCTATCGGCAGCAGGCGCTGGCCTGCGCATCAGAGCTCGCGACAGGTCCGCGGCCCGTACGCGAGCTGCGCGTCCGTTGTCCCGATGCCGGCAAGATTTTGCTTAACAATGTGTATGGCTGGTTTGAACGCGCTGAGCGGGGAATCTACCGGCTCACCGAAGCTGGACACGCTGCCCTGAAACGCTGGCCCCAGCAGCGGGTGGAGGTCGGCGCAGGTGCTGCGTCACCGCCATGACACCCGACCGGTGCATAGCTGAGCTGCCACACCAATTACATATTGCAATGCAACATTCGCGGCACTAGGTATCCCGGCATCAAAACGAGGCCGTTATGAGCGCAGACTGGAATACCAAATATGGCACGCGGCGCGTGCGCCACGATCCGCCCACCCTGGACGAGGCGATCTTCGCCGCTGTCGGCATCACCGACGACCAGGCGCAGCAGGCGGAGATCGCCGCCGCCTTGATGGGGATGCCGCTCGACATCGTGCAGGCCGAGGTGAAGAAGCAAGCCCGCGCCAACAGCCGCCTCACGGCCACGCGGGTGATCGCCGGTGAACAGGGCGCGCAGCGCTCCGTCGTGGTCGAGCGTCGCGTGGTCCGCCGTTTCGGCATTGACAAGCGCACCGGCACGTAAGCCTTCATCTTTAGCCTTCATCTTTCGACCCGGAAATACGAAAGCGGACCGGTTTTACCGGTCCGCTTTTTGATTCCCGTCCGTGATTAGGCTACGCGGCACGATTGCCGTACATGCTTGAGATCAGCTTCCAGCAAGTGCTGTTGAAGCTGAGAAGAGCGCGCCCGGCCATGAAGGGCGAAGCCGCGAGATCAGCGAGCTCGGCCTCAGGCGTCTTGGCGAGGTCGATCGTACCGGTCGATTCGCCGTGCCGGAAAGCCAGATGTGCCCCGAACTTCCGGGCGAGCGCCCGCATCGCGTGATTTTCGGCGCCCGTCGTGATGCGCAACTGCTTGTAGCCTTTCCAGCGCGCCTCCGCGATCAGCCGGCGGAACAGCACGGTGCCGACGCCTTGGCGGCGCGTGGAGGCTTCGACGCTGAAGGCGACTTCGGGCAGCGAATCGTCTTCCGGCGGATGCAGTTCGGCCGCGCCGCGCACCACGCCATCGACGATATAGGCAACGATCACGGTGCCGTCCTCGGCGCAGCGGGCGGCGTAACGCTCGATGAAGCTGTCGTCGAGAAAGCCGTTGAAACGGTCGTGCCGGCTGCCGGCATCGAGTCTGAGCAGGTGATCGCGCAGAAGCGGCAATTCTTCCTGCTGGATTAGGGTTCGCACATAGCCCGGGGCGGTGCGGACGGTCTCTTCAAGTACCACGTCAAAACTCCTCTTGGTGTCCCTCGAGGAGGCGTTCGAATCCCTAGGTCCCCTATATTGTGCATCGCACCATGATTTTCAAGACGGAAACCTGCCCAACTTCGAGGCAGCGAAAGCGACCAATTCGTTAATAAAATCAAAGTCTCGTAGGCTTACAGCACCAGCTGCGTCTGTGTCACCACGGCGACCAGCTTGCCGTCCTCCGTCTCCAGCCGGGTGGTCCAGATCTGGGTCCGCCGGCCACGATGGACCGGGGTGGTCGTGGCAATGATTGTGGTTCCCTCCTTGGCCCCACCGATGAAATTGGTCTTGCTCTCCAGCGTGGTGGTGCCTTTGGCGTCCTCGGGGAGATTGATCACGGTCGCTGCCGCGCCGACGGAATCGGCCAGCGCCATCACCGCCCCGCCATGGATGGTGTGATGAAGTGTGCAGAGATCGGGCCGGACCGTCATCCGCGCCACCACGCGGTCCTTCTCGGCCTCTATGAACTCGACGCCCTTGAGCTCGGCGAACGGCATCTTCATCGCTTTGAGTTTCTCGAGCGGCGTCATCGGATCTTCTCCCAATTGCTTGTTGTCTCAGCGTGAATTGCTTCGCACCGTAAAGCAATGACGTCCGAGGTAATGGTACTCGTGATATCGGCACTCAGCGCCAATACCCTCGTGTTCCCGAACGCGCTGCAACGCCATAGCGCGTCGAAGCCGCTCGTAAACGCGCTAATGGCGTTGCTGCGCAGAGCCGGGACCATCTCGCGACGGATTTCGGTGCCGCGTGGGCCCCGGCTCTGCAGCGCACCGCTAAGAAGCGCTGCGTCCGGGGCACGAGATTTTCCTCACGTCACCGCGTTCACGACCTGATATTCCGGCCGGCGCCACACCCCGCCCGCGATCACCTCCTCGATGATCTCCGCCGCCCGCACGATCTCGCTCTCGCCAATGTACAGCGGCGTGATCCCAAACCTCATGATGTCGGGCGCGCGGAAATCGCCGATGACGCCGCGGGCAATCAGCGCCTGCATGGCGGCGTAGCCGTCATCGAAGGCGAAGGAGACCTGGGAGCCACGCTGCCCATGCGCGCGCGGCGTCGCCAGCTTCAAGGACGGGCAACGTCGCTCGATCTCGCCGATCAGGAGGTCACCGAGCGCCAGCGAGCGCGCGCGAACCTCCTGGATGTCGACCCTGTCCCAGATGTCGAGGGAGGCCTCCAGCGCCGCCATCGCCAACACCGGCGGGGTGCCGACGCGCATGCGCTCGACGCCGCCGGCCGCCGCATAGGCGAGATCGAACGCAAACGGTTTTGCGTGGCCCATCCAGCCGGACAGAGCGGCACGCGCGCTGTCGGCATGGCGCGGCGCGACATAGAGGAAGGCGGGCGCGCCGGGACCGGCGTTGAGATATTTGTAGGTGCAGCCGGCGGCGAAATCGGCGCCGCAGCCGGAAAGATCAACTGGCAGCGCGCCGGCGGAATGGGCGAGATCCCAGACCGTGACGATGCCGAGCGCATGCGCTTTCGCGGTCAGCTTCCCCATGTCGTGGCGGCGGCCGGTGCGGTAATCCACCTCGGTAATGTAGAGCACCGCGATCTCTTCCGACAGCGCGGCCTCGATCTCCTCCGGCGCCACCAAGCGCAATTGATGGCCGCGCCCGAGCGTCGTGATCAGGCCCTCGGCCATGTAGAGGTCGGTCGGGAAGTTGCCGGTGTCCGACAGGACGATCTTGCGGGATGGGGTCATGTCGAGCGCGGCGGCGAGTGCCTGATAGACCTTCAGGGACAGCGTGTCTCCGACCATCACCGAGCCGGCTGCAGCACCGATCAACCGTGCGATACGATCGCCGACGTGGCGTGGCTGGACATACCAGCCTGCGGTGTTCCAGGCGCGGATCAGCTCGTTGCCCCACTCTTCGGTGATCACGCGATTGACCCGCTCGGCAACGCCCAGCGGCAGCGCACCAAGCGAGTTGCCGTCGAGATAGATCATTCCGTCAGGCAAATGGAACAGTGCCTTGGTGTCGTCATAGACGCGAAGCCTGGTCATGGACAGCCCTACAGAATCGTACGCACGCGCCAGAGTTCGGGAAACAGCTCGACCTCCAGCATGCGCTTGAGATAGCTGACCCCGCCAGTGCCGCCGGTGCCGCGCTTGAAACCGATGACGCGCTCGACCGTGGTCACATGATTGAAGCGCCAGCGGCGGAAATAGTCCTCGAAATCGACCAGCTTCTCGGCCAGTTCGTAGAGCATCCAGTGCGTCTCCGGCGCCTCGTAGACGATACGCCAGGCCTGCAGCACGCCTTCGTTGAAGCTGTGGGTCTCACGGACGTCGCGCGCCAGCACCGCTGGCGGCATTTTCAGTCCATTGCGGTCGGCGAGCCGCAGCACCTCGTCATAGAGGCTTGGCGTGGCGAGTTCGGCTTCGAGCAGCTTCGTCGTCTCCGCATCGTGCGCATGCGGCTTCAGCATGGCGTGGTTACGATTGCCGAGCAGAAATTCGATCAGCCGGTATTGGCGCGACTGGAAGCCCGAGGATTGCCCAAGCTGCGAGCGGAAACGGGTATATTCGCTGGGCGTCATGGTGCGCAGCACGTCCCAGGCGTTGTTGAGCTGCTCGAAGATCCGCGACATCCGCGCCAGCATCTTCATCGCGGGCTGCACCTCATCCCGTGAGATCGCACGGCGCGCGGCGCTGAGCTCGTGGATGGCGAGCCGCATCCACAGCTCCGTAGTCTGATGCTGGATGATGAACAGCATCTCGTCATGCGCTTCCGACAGCGGATGCTGCGCGCCAAGAATCGCATCCAGCGCCAAGTAGTCGCCATAGGACATACGCCGGGCGAAATCGGTCTCGGCGCCTTCGCTGGTAGGATCGTAATCGCTGGACGTCATGACAGGTCCTTTCGATCGATCTCGCCCGGCTTTGCTCAATCGAGGCCGATCAGGCGGGCGGTGATCGGTGAGGACGGGTCCTTCAGCCCGTCGATCACAGTAAAATGGTTGAGGCCGGGCTCGACGACGAGGCGGGTCGGCACGTCAAAGCCGGTCCAGATATTGGCCATCAGATCGGATTGACGGATGAATTCGGGCCGCTCGCTGCCACCGACCCAGGCGGTCACCGGCGAATGCCCGCGCGGCAGGTGCAGCGCCGCGCTTTCCAGCGTCGCCTCCTCCATGGTCATGCGCAGCGTCTCGTTCATCTTGGTCTTGAGCAGCGGACGCAGGTCATGCAGGCCGCTGATCGAGAGCGTCCCGACGATGCGGTCGTAGACGGCGGACTCGAGCCGGCTGTCGTCGCACAGCATGCGCGTGACGAGATGCCCGCCGGCAGAATGGCCAGCGAGCCGGATCGGTCCTGAGACGAGCGATGCCGCTTTGGCGATCGCGGCGGCGATTTCTGCTGTGATATCGGAGATGCGTGCGGCCGGCGTCAGCGTGTAGCTCGGCAGCGCGACCGTCCAACCATGATGCCGCGCGCCTTCGGCGAGATCGGTCCAGGTCGATTTGTCGAAGCGCATCCAGTAGCCGCCATGGACGAACACGACGAGGCCCTGGCTGTCGCCGTCAGGCAGGACCAGGTCGAGCTTCTGCCGCCGGCCGGTGCCATAGGCGATGTCGGGGCGAATCCCCCTCAGCCCGGCGCGGTAGGCCGCCGCCCGCTCCACCCACAGCGCAGGCATCTTGTCTGAGCCCGGGATATGGGCCGAATTGGCATAAGCGTCATCCCAATCGCGCATCGTTGCTCCCGAGGACTCGTCCAGCGAACCGGACACCAGTCTGCCACCGGTACGGCCGGCATCCTAGTGTTTATTTTAAGCTTAAAGCATTCGAGAGGAGCCCATCGATTGGACAGGCGACGACTGGCCCGTGCGTTTCCCGGGCGCAGCGCAGCGTGCAACGATGCGCTGCTGAACCGGGGTCCAGTGCATACGGCGACATGGGTCCGGCTCTGCCGAGCACCACGCGGAACGACGCTTCGCATCGTCCGCGCGCTGCACCCGCGTCCGGGACACCAAACTACGCCTTCTCCACCCCGCACCACTCGGCGATGAACAGTGCCATCGCCTTGGTCGCCTTCTTCAGCGATTCAAGCTCGACAAACTCGTTGAAGCCGTGCATCTCGCCTCCGCTTGCGCCAAAACACAGACTTGGAATGCCATGGTTGAGACCGTAGAAGCGGGTGTCGGTGAGCGCAGTGAAAACGAGGTCCTCGACCGCGCCGCCATAGACCTTGTTGAAGGCCTTGCCGAACGCAGCCTCAGGCTCCGCGGCATTGGTCAGCTCATAGCCTTCCGACAGGAAGCCCGACCATTCGATCTGCGGCGGATTGTTGGCGAGGAAGGGGTGGTTACGCGCAGCGGCAGCGACGCAAGCCATGATCTCCTTCTGGTGATCGGCGATCGACCAGCCCGGCAATACGGCAATCCGACAGTCGACGTCGCACCAGGCCGGCACGCTCGAGGCCCAGTCGCCGCCCTTGATGATGCCGGGGTTGAAGTTGATCGGATGGTTGAGTGTCTTGAAGTGGCGATCGGCCTTGGCGCGCTCGTTCCATTCGATCTCGAGCTTTTGCAGCGCCTGGATCAGATGATACGCCGCCATGATTGCGTTCGCGCCGGAACCTGCAAAGGCGACATGGGTCGGGTGCCCCTTCACGCGCAGACGAAACCAGATCACGCCGACCTGTGAGCGCACCATCTTCCCGCCCGTCGGCTCGGGAATGAAGCAGGCATCCGCGCGGTAGCCGCGCTGCAGCGTGGAGAGCGCGCCGACGCCGGTGCTCTCCTCCTCGATCACGGATTGGAAGTGGATTCGTGCCGTCGGCTTGAAGCCAGCGGCCTTGATCGCATCGAGTGCGTAGAGGGCGCCGATCGTGCCCGACTTCATGTCGTAGGCACCGCGGCCAAACATCTTCCCGTCCTTGATGACGGGTGAAAACGGCGGGGTATCCCACAATTCCAGCGGACCCGCCGGCACCACGTCGCAGTGGCCCTGCAGGATCAGCGATTTGCCGACGCTGGTTTGCGGACGGTAGGTGCCCACCACCGAACGCGCCTTGGAGAAATCGTGCTCGATCGAGCCGAAGCCGCGCAGATCCTTGAGGTCGTCGATGTTGATGTACCAGTCGTCGACCTCATAGCGGCGTTCGCGCAGGAGGTCTCCGATCATGTCCTGGCACGGCCCCTCGGCCCCGCGGGTCGAGGGGATCGCGACGAAATCACGTGTGGTCGCAAGCTGGGCTTCGAAGCCGGCATCGACGGCATCAAGAATCCTCTGCTGCGTTTCGGCATTCATCAGGCAACTCCAATCGGGCATTCAGATCATCGATGGAGCGCAAGCTAGCCGATTTCAGCCGTTCGGGTACTCCACAGAATAAGCATCCCGCAATGCATCTTCGAGCAGTCGGCCTTCTGAATAGCCATTGAGCGTCGCAGGGCGCGTAACACCCTCGAGGAGGCGCGGGCAAGGTTCCGGCGCGCCGAGCACCGTGCGCACCGGAATGCGCTCGGCATAGATTGGCAACGGATAGTCCTCGTCGTCGTCAGCGACACCCTTGGCGCGGATCTTGGCCGAGGCTTCTTCGATCTCCATCGCAATGAAGGACGTTGCCTTGATCTCCTGCGTAGTGCTCTCTCGCAGGCCGGCGGTACGGTCCGGGAAGAAGCGATCGACCATCGCGATCACCGCCCGCTCCTTCTCCTCGGGATCGGTGACGAGATAGGCCGTGCCGAACGCCATGACTGCGCGGTAGTCGGCGGAATGATTGAAGCCGCAGCGCGCCAGCACGAGGCTGTCGAGATGGGCGACCGTCAAGCAGACGCGCTCGCCCTTAGTCTGGTTGCGCAACATGCGGCTGGCGCTCGATCCGTGCCAGTAGAGCTTGGTGCCCTCCCGCCAGAAGAAGGTCGGCGTGCAATAGGGCTGGCCCTCGATCACATAGGAGACGTGGCACAGCATCGAGGAATCCAGGATGCGATGAACCGTATCGTGATCGTAGAAGCCGCGGTCGTGCCGGCGCTTCACCTGGTTGCGCGCCGATGTCGGATAGGAATTTGATGTCTCGGTCTGGCTCACGGCCGCTCCTGGTCGGATTGGATGAATTCCGAAGCAGTTGTAGCGGCACGTTTGGTCTGCGATAGTTCCAATTCCATGCAAAAAATTCCGACCAATTCTTCCTGCCGAGCCAAGGCCGAGCTTCCGCTCGACCTGACCGGGCCCCACGTCACGGCTGGCGCCTCCGCCGCGCACCGGCTCTATCAGGCGCTGTGCGAAACGATCGTCTCTGGCCTGGTCAAGCCCGGGGAGTCGCTGCCGCCATCGCGGACGTTGGCCAGGCAGACCGGCTTCCGGCGCAACGCCGTCGTCACCGCCTATGAGCGCCTGATCGCCGACGGTTTTGCCGACGCAACCGTCGGCTCCGGAACCTTCGTCGCAGCACGTATCCCCGCGAGGGGGGCCGAGACCAACAAGCCGAAGGTGGTTGTCGAAACACCGAGGCAAGGCGCGCTCGCGCTCGGCTGCACCCATATCGACGAGCGTGCGGTGCAACGCCTTCGCGCTTTCGTCGGCCGCCGCTTGCGCGCGTTCGGGTCCGAGCACCTGCATTATGGCGATCCTCGCGGCAGTCGCGAGCTGCGTGCGGCGATCGCCGATCACCTGCTGTCGGCGCGCGGACTGCGCTGCGACCCCGATCAGATCATGCTGACGTCGGGCACGCTGCACGCGCTGCGCATCGTGCTGAGCGCGATCCTGAAGTCCAACGACCAGGTCTGGTGCGAGGACCCCGGCTATCCCGCCGCGCGAAAGACTATCGCGCATTGCGGCTATCGCGCAGTGCCTGTCGCCGTCGACGAGCACGGGATGCGTGTCGCCAAAGGCCGCATCGCGGCACCGTCGGCGCGCGCGGCCTACGTCACACCGTCGCACCAGTTTCCGCTGGGCGTGCAGATGTCGATGCCGCGGCGGCTCGAGCTATTGGACTGGGCGAAGCAAGCCGGCGCATTCGTGCTTGAGGACGATTACGACAGCGAATTCCGCTATGACGGCGCACCGCTGATGTCGCTCGCCGGCATCGATCGCCTCCAGCGGGTGATCTACCTGGGCACGTTTGCCAAGACGCTGTTTCCGGGCCTTCGCATCGGCTATTGCGCCCTGCCCGAACGCCTGATCGCGGACGTGACGGCCGCGCGCGCGGCGCTCGATCGCTTTCCCGGCACACTGATGGAGGGCGCGGTGGCGGACATGCTCAATTCCGGCGCCTTCGCCGCGAACCTGAAGCGCGTGCGTAAACTCTATCGCGAGGCGCGCGATGTGCTCGCCGAAACGCTGGAAGTCGCATCCGACGGTGCGCTTTCGGTGCCAGTGCCCTCACAAGGCCTGCATCTCGTCGCCCGATTCGATCCCTCGGTCGATCCGGCGGTGGCAGCGCATGCCAAGCGAGCGGCCGGCACGGAAGGCTGGCTATTGGCCGACACCTATTCGCGCGGGCGTCCGCTGCCCGGCTTCGTGCTGGGATTTTCCGGCCACCCGGTTCCACAGCTCGTGACCGCCGCCGAACGTCTCGCGAGGGAATCGCGCGCAGCGTTGGGCGCAAGGCGAAAATCGGCCCGCCGGGCGTGACGAAGCTTCACTATCAGAATCGCCTTCCGGTCCCTAAATTGCGGCATCGATGCCGGGACCTCACATCATGCTGCTTCGCCACGCAACCTGCCTCTCGCTGCTGATCTCCATCGCGCTTGCCTCAACGACACGCGCAGGGACTATTGGACGCGAGCAGGACATCGTCGATCTGAAGCTCGGCCAGCGTGTGCTCGTGGATGATGGAACCTGCCCCGCCGGCCAGGTCAAGGAAGTGCGCGGTGCGAAGATGACCGAAAAGGGAGTCTCGCGCACGAGTTCCTGCGTAGCGCGGCACGGACCGAAAATGAAATGATGATCTGAGAAGCTACTTCGCCGGATCGAACATGCACTGCAGCGTCGGTTTGGCAATCTTGGTGAAGGTCGGGCCGATCTCGCCCTGCTTGGAAGCCGGCACCCAATCGGTCTCGATGGTGGGCACGCCGGTTTCGCTGATGCCCCGCAGCAGCGCTTCGCGCAGATCGCGGTCCTCGACGGCCGCGGCGGCGTGGTCGTGCAGACAGCCGCAGACTTCCTCCGGATGCTCCCAGCGTCCGAGCATGCGCGGCGCGCACTGGCGCACGAATTCGGTGCGGGGATCGGGCAGTCTGGAGGGCGCGCGCACTTGCGCCTGAACGGAACTGATCGTCAGAACGGACACGAACGCTGCGGCGCAGAGACGAAGCAACATGATGGCTTTGCCGGCTATTGTGTGCGGTCAGAGGCGCGCGGCGACCATGATCGGCTGTGCGGCCGGGACCGTGACGGGCGAGCCGCTGTACTGGAAAGTGCCGACACCGGGGAGATCGCCGTCGGGCGAACCCGCAAATGAGGAGCCGGCGAGCACGAAACCGAAAGCAAGGATGAAGCCGAGCGCGCGCATGATCTTGTGTCCCAATTCGGTCGGCGGCGGTGCGCCGTCGTCGTTGTGACGCTGATAACCATGGGCGGTTTCGTGCGTGATGCGTGAAAAGCTGAAAATGGTTTCGTCTTCGTGAGAATTGTTTCGTCCCATTCAGGACGACGAAACAATTCTCGGAAAATGCCAGTCATTTCAGCAAGGTCTCGCTGCAGGTCAATGTGGCCTGCCAAGTTCCGGCGCCAGCACGGACGGCCGCCTTGCACAGGCGCCGTCATGCTCCCGCCGCGCGCGTTTCACATGCATTTTACTCTTTTCTGCTGAAAGGAGCGGCAAACGAGGGCTGGGTGCGATCGAACCGGGGGTGGTTCGGCGGCGACCCAAGCCATCGAAACCGAGACGCCCGGATCATCGGGCGCATTCACGTGAGGGATGGCCATCATGATGGCGGGAAATCGCGCAACGCGGCGGGATGCGGATCTACAGACCGATCGCGGAGAGCAATCGCCCATTCGCGGCAGCGCCGGCGAAATGGCGCTGCAATCGAGCCGCGGCTTCGAGGCCGCGCCGCAGATGTTCGTGCGGCTGACCGGTTCTCATCTCGCGAAGCCGCGCAATCGTCACTGAGAAAACGCGAACGCGTCACTGCGTGAAGAACTCGCCGCACTTCTGGACGTTCGCGTCCGCCGGCCCCCACGGCATGATCGGCACGGTCGAGGTCGAGTTCTTGGGCGAGCCTTCGATCAGCTTGTCCGAATAAACCATGTAGACCAGCACGTTGCGCTTGGCGTCGCAGCCGCGCACGATCTGCATCTTTTTGAAGAACAGCGACCGGCGCTGGCGGAACATGTCGTCGCCCTGCTCCATCTTGTGCTTGAACTTGATCGGACCGATCTGGCGACAGGCCAGCGAGATGTCCGAGACCTCCTCGGCAAGGCCGAGCCAGCCCTTGAAGCCTCCTTTCTCCGGCACGGTGAAGTGACAGGCGACGCCCTCGACTTCAGGATCATCGAGACCATAGGTCGCGAGCTTGTCGTTCGGGCTCATCCATTTGAACACGGTGGAGCGGCGGAAGATCAGATCAGGCTCATCGGCGGCCGACGCCGACGCCATCGGCGCGGTCAGAATCAGCAGGAATAAAGCGAGGCCTTTCAAGCGGATGCTGGAAAGACCGGGGAAACGGGATGACATGAAGTTCTCCGGTAACAAGTTCCCGCAATGTAGGAACGCGAGCGACGATCAGGAAGGACGCGGACAGTCGGGCGCGGCCGCCGTTTACCGCTCCGTGAGGCTTTTTTGCTACGTCTCGAACAAAAGTAACTGACGGCAGAACCGCCCTGCTGGTGAACGCGTAGTCCCCTCTGAGACACTAACATCTGATTTGGATTATGGATTCGAGGATGAACAGCGTGAACGGTTCGGGTTCTGCCGCCAAGCCGGCGCGGCTGTGGCAGGTCGCCATCTTGACGGCGGCGGGTGCGATCGGCGCGACCAGCCAGGCCGACGCAGCGTTTTATTATTGGACGGACTATTCCGACGGGTCCTATTACGCCCGGCAGGATCGGCTTCCCGAAATACCGCGCCAGAAGCCGCAAAAGCGTGGCGTCGCAAGCAAGAAAGAAAGCCTCATCGAGAAGGAAGCCGGCACCAAGCCGCAAGGACCGCTCGTCATTGTCGTTTCGATCGACCGGCAGAAGGTGACGATCTACGACAGCAACGGCGTGTTCGCGGAATCCCCGGTTTCGACCGGCATGAAGGGCCACTCGACGCCGATGGGTGTTTTCAGCGTCATTCAGAAGCACAAATTCCACCACTCCAACATCTATAGCGGCGCGCCGATGCCGTACATGCAGCGGATCACCTGGTCCGGCGTCGCCATGCATGCCGGCGTGCTGCCGGGCTATCCCGCCTCGCATGGCTGCATCCGCATGCCGATGGCGTTCGCGATGAAGATGTGGAACTGGACTCGGATGGGTGCGCGCGTGATCGTGGCGCCGGGTCAGATGTCACCGCAGAGCTTTTCCCATCCCCTGCTCGCCTCCTTGCGCGTGCCGCCGCAGCCCGCGGCGAGCATCGAACCGCAGACCAATGTCAGCGACAAGGCCGATAAGGGCGCCGCCGAAATCAAGCCAGTCGAGACCAAGACGGCCAGCGCCGACAGCGTGCTCGACCTGCGCACCTCCGTCGGCCACGCCGTCATGTCGGATGTGACCACGGGCAATGCGCCCGCGCGCGACGAAGCCGCGGCACCGGCCGACAACGTCAAGACGGCCGAGGCATCTGATACGCCCAAGTCTGATACGCCCAAGTCTGATGCGCTCAAGTCTGATACGCTCAAGTCCCGGTCGCAAGATGCGGCCAAGCCAGCGAACGACGACAAGCCCGCCGAGAAGGTCGAGGCTGTCAAGGCCGAGCCGGTCAAGACCGAGGCGGTGGACTCCGCGAAGACGCCCAATGCACAAGCGACTGCTCCGGCGCTCGCCACCTCGCCCGATGCGAAAAAGGACGAGAACCGCGTTGCCGATCCTGCGCCGGCGACAAAGACTGATACGCCCAAGCGCGCCGGCCAGATCGCCGTCTTCATCAGCCGCAAGGATTCCAAGCTCTATGTGCGGCAGAATTTTGCGCCGCTGTTCGAGGTGCCCGTCACGATCGCCGCGAGCGAACGACCGCTCGGCACGCATGTCTTCACCGCAGAAGTCGACAAGGCCGATGCCAATGCACTGCGTTGGTCGGTGGTGTCGCTGCCCGTCGCCGCGCGTTCCGCGGCACGCGAAGATGACAGCCGCGTATCGCGCCGCCAGCGCGGCGCCGCCGTGATCCCCGTCGCTGCAAAACCGGTGCTCATGCCGGACAGCCCGGCTGAAGCCCTCGACCGCATCTCCGTCCCCTCCGACACCATGGCGAAGATCAACGAGATGCTGACGTCAGGCAGCTCAATCATCGTCTCCGACCAGGGCATCAACCAGGGGGAGACCGGCGAAGGCACCGATTTCATCGTCCGCCTGTACTAGCGCCCCTCGCAGTGTTCAATAACGCGTTGTTGACGAGCCCGCTCGCGCCGGCGGAGTAACATGCCTTCCGGATCATTTCGGGGGACGCCGTCATGATGAACCGCAGGACCATGCTCGTCGCGGCGCTCGGCGGCACGCTCGCGCCCGTAACGCGCGCCCTCGCTGATGGTGGCATGAGCCGGATCTCGGCCTACGCCTTCTCCTTCCCCGCACTGTCAGGCGACGACATCCGCCTCGCCGCGTTCACCGGCAAGCCGCTGCTGGTGGTGAACACCGCCTCGCTCTGTGGCTACACTCCGCAATATGCCGGCTTGCAGGAGGTCTGGAACGAGTTTCGCGAGCGCGGGCTTACCGTGATCGGCGTGCCCTCCAATGATTTCGGTGGCCAGGAGCCCGGCGGCGCGAGTGAGATCATGCAGACCGCGCATCACCAATATGGTGTTACCTTCCCGGTTGCGGCGAAGGCCGTGGTGGTCGGTGCAAAAGCGCACCCCTTCTACAAATGGGCCGCTGAGGCGCGACCGAAGGAAGTTCCGCGCTGGAACTTCCACAAATACCTGATCGGCCGCGACGGCTATATCGCCGAGGTCTTTCCCTCCGCAGTCGAACCGGCCGACACGCGGATCAAAACGGCCATTGCCAGGGCGCTGGCCGATAGTTGACGCCGGTCCCATCCGGCTGGGCACAATTATGGCGGGCGGTCAAACAGCCGTTGCAATGGCGAGGGCCCACCATCTAGGCTAGGATCGTTTGGGGCAGGACGGTTTTTGCCGCAGGCGAAAAGCCGCGGCGGAACAACGGGATTAATCTCGAGGACAACACCATGCGTGTGGCGGCAGGACTGATTTTGGCAAGCGCGTTGTCGGTTGCGTTGACCGGCGCAGCATGGTCGCAGACACCGGCCGCGAAGCCCGCAGGGGCGGCACAAGCCGCACCGGCGGCTGCAGCGCCCGCTGCGGCTCCTGCGCCTGCAGCAGCTGCTCCGGCCCCAGCGGGCTTCGTCAATCCGCCCCCGCCGAAACAGGCGCCGCAGCCGGCGCGCGCGGCCTGCAATACGCCGGGCGCCCTCGGTGTCGCCCGCACCGTCGAGATCGACACCACGGGTGGCCCCGGCTTCGGCTTCGAGCATTTCAAGGAGCTCGATTTCCTGCGCGACCACGAGGTGGTGCTGACCTTCGACGATGGCCCTTGGCCGAAGAACACGCCTGCCGTGCTGAAGGCGCTCGCCGACGAATGCACCACAGGCATCTTCTTCTCGATCGGCAAGCACGCGACCTATGAGCCGGAGATCCTCAAGCAGGTCTACGCCGCCGGCCACACTGTGGGCAGCCACACATGGTCGCACGCCAATCTGAACAACAAGAAGCTTAACGAGGCGCAGCGCAAGGAAGAGATCGAGAAGGGTCTTTCCGCCGTGAAGTGGGCGCTCGGTGGTATCTCCCCCGCACCGTTCTTCCGCTTCCCGGCGCTGCAACATCCGCCGGAGATGGTCACCTATCTCGGCAACCGCAACATGGCGATCTTCTCCTGCGACATCGACTCCTTCGACTTCAAGGCCTCCAAGCCCGAGAAGGTGATCGAGACGGTGATGAAGAAGCTCGACACCAAGGGCAAGGGCATCATCCTGATGCACGACTTCCAGAAGCACACTGCGGAGGCTCTGCCCGAGCTGCTCAAGCGGCTGAAGGCCGGCGGCTACAAGGTGGTGGCGATGCGCGCCAAATTCCCGGCCTCGACGCTGCCGGAATACGATCAGGAGCTGCTCAAGGACATCAAGCTGCCGACGGTGAGCCAGCGCCCGGTCAATTCCGTGGTGACGACCGTATCCGAATAGAAGGCCGTTGTCTTTCCGTATCGAGGGCTACGTCATCGTGTCAGCGGACGGCATGCTGGCCGATGCCGATCACGTCATGCCCGACAGCCTGAAGTTCGAAGGCGACAAGCTGTTCTTCGAGCAGGCGCTCGAGCGCGCCGCGCTGATCGTGCATGGCCGGCACTCGCACGAGCAGCAGCCGAATTCGCCGAAGCGCAAGCGGCTGATCCTGACCCGCAAGATCAAGGACCTCACCGTCGATCCGGAGATGCCGAACGCGACGCTGTGGAATCCGGAGCATGCGAGCTTCGAGGCGGCCTGCGCCTTCGCGGACGTCGCCTCCGGCATGATCGCCATCATCGGCGGCCCGGTCGTGTTCGACATGTTCATGGACCGTTACGACACGTTCTGGCTGTCGGAGGCTCCGCACGTGCGGCTGCCCGGCGGTGAAGGCTGCTTTGTCGGCGTGCCCCAGCGGACGCCGCATGAGGTGCTGGCTTCGCATGGGATGAAGCCGGGCGCGCCGTACTTGCTCGATGCGGCGCATGACGTGACCGTGACGCCGTGGCGGCCGGGTTAGCCTCTCGGCATTGCCGACGTCGCTCACAGCGGGAGGTCAGTTTCAAAATTGGAAAAACAACCCCATGCAAAGTACCGGCAATATAATACCGCTATTTATCCTGGCGTTTCAGCAAGCTAAATTGGTCCCGCCGCCGGCCAGCGCAAAGCCGACTAGCATATTTGCCGAGACCCAATAATCGGCCCCGACGGCGGTGATGGCGCTATAGCCAGCGTCCGCGGCGCTGCGTCAATACGAGCCGGCCATTCAGAAACACCGCATCAATAGACTGAGACAAAAGCGCAAGATTGGACGGCTTCGGATCGAGGCTGCCGCCCGCGGGCGGCAGGATTTCTGGACGAACGAACCATTTCCTTTCGCCGGATGTAAACCTGCGGCGAGGCATGATTGGTCCGGCTGGGACCTTCCCCGCTCCTTAACCACGATCAAGACGCGACCACCCACCAGTATGAGCGACGACGGTACGACGACAAATCCCCCAGACGGCTCCGGACTGACAGGTGATGCAGCCCCGATGTCATCCCTGCTACCGGCATTCGGCTTCACCGCCGATCAGATGGAGACCGATGCGAACGTCGCCGCCTGGCAGGAGGCTGTCGCCACGCTGTTCGAGGTCGACGAGCTCGCCGCCGACGAACCGGGTCCGTTTCGCGCCGACATCAGCTCCTACGCCATGGGGCCGGCGCTGATCGGGCTGAGCCGTGCCAGCGGCCAGCGCTTCCGCCGGACGGCTGAAACGATCGCGCGCAGCGGCGTCGACCACATCATCCTCCAGCTCTATCTGAAGGGCGGCTATGACGGCGTCGCGGGCACCCGGCCGATGCAGGTGCGCGCCGGCGACATCTGTCTGTTCGACCTCGCCCAGACCCTGGAGACCAGGGCGACGGCGTTCGAGAATGTCACGCTGGTCGTGCCGCGCCCGATGTTCGGCACTCATCTCCTGCGGGTCGACGATCTGCACGGCCTCGTCCTGCCGGGCAGCAGCGTGATCGCAAGGCTGCTGGCGGGACATCTCACCGCGCTGTTCGAATTTGCGCCGCGCATGACGCTCGACGAATGCCAATCGGTGGTCGAGGGCACGGTCTCGCTGCTGGCCGCCTGCCTGCGCAACGAGCTCGAACGCGGCGATGCTGATGCCGACCATACCATCGCTGCGAGCCCGTCCCTGATGCGGATCCGCCAATATATCGAGGCCGGACTTGCCCGTGAGGATCTATCCGCCAATTCGATCGCGGCGCATTTCGGCCTGTCCCGGGCCTCATTGTACCGGCTGTTCGCGCCGGTCGGCGGCATCGCCGATTACATCCGCAGCCGCCGGCTGCACCGCGCCTTTTTCGATCTCGCCAATTCGGGCGCACGTGGTCTGCGGATCAGCGAGGTCGCGCGGCGCTGGCAGCTCGGTTCCGACGCGCATTTCACGCGCTCGTTCAAGGCAGCCTATGGCATCACGCCCCGCGCCGCGCGCGAGGCGGCCTTGCTCGGGGTACAGCGGGGCACGGATGGAGCAAGCAGTGCGACGATTTCCCGCTGGATGCGCGAGATCGCGCCTCCGAGAGCGGATTGATGGCTAGACGTCGCCGTAGGCCGCCTCAGCCGGGCGCGTCGTGCGGCCGTAGCCGATGATCATGCAGAGCGCGCCGATGATCGACAGGTTCTTGAGCGCGTCGACCAGCATCTTGGCGTTGTCCGGCGGAGTCTGGTTCCAGAAATCGTAGAACAGGACGGTCGCGACCGCGACGTAGATGATCAGCAGCATCGCGAAGAAGCGCGCGCCGAAGTTCAGCGCGATCATCAGCCCCGCAATGATCTCGAGCCCGCCGATCGCAATCGCCAGGAGCCGCGGCGTCGTCATGGCCGTCGCCGCCTCGATCTGCTTGGCATAGGGGGCGATGACGTCAGGCACGACCAGCTTAGCGGCGATGAGATCGGCGGTCGCCTGGATGGCAAAGAGCTTGGTTGCGCCCGTATAGACGAACAGCACCGCGAACAGGATTCGCCCGAAAGTCACGAACGCTGGCATGATCGGCCTCTTGGCAAAGCGCTACCGCAGGGAACGCTCGAGGGGATTATGAAGAGTCCGTTTGCGCTTTTCAAACGAGGAAATGGAGAGCCGCGAGGAATTCAAAGCTGGCGGCGCGCTATTCAGTTGGCGCTCCCTAGCGGAATCGAACCGAGAGCGGCGCGATCGGCCGCAACGCTCTCAGCGTCATGGCCGGGCTTGACCCGGCCATGACGACTTGCCTCGCGGGACGAAAAACGTGGATGCCCGGGACAAGCCCGGGCATGACGAGTTTGCGGAGCGAGCACCCCAAAACACCTTGAGCGGGCGAAGCAGCTACGTAAACAACGTCGGCTGCTGCCGCGCGGCGCGCTCCTGGGCTTCCACGACCGCAACCGCCGTCATGTTGAGGATGCCGCGCGCGGTGACGCCCGGCGTCAGGATGTGGGCCGGGCGCGCCGGGCCGATCAGAATCGGACCGACGGGAAGTGCGTCCGCCAGCGCCTTGATCATCTGATAGGCCACGTTGGCGGTGTCGAGGTTCGGCATGATCAGGATGTTGGCCTCCCCCTCGAGCTTGGAGTGCGGCAGCACGAGCTTGCGGGCCGCAGCCGAGAGCGCGGTGTCGCCCTGCATCTCGCCGTCGGCCTCAATCTCGGGATGCTTGTCTTTCAGGAGTTGGGTCGCCCGCCGCATCTTGCGCGAGGAGTCCGTATCGTAGCTGCCGAAATCGGAATGCGAGATGAAAGCGACCTTCGGCTTCAGGGTGAAGCGCTGCACGTGCAGGGCCGCCAGCGCCGCGATCTCGGCCAGCTCCTCCGCACTCGGATTGGGCCGCACTTGCGTGTCGGCGATGAAGAAGGCGCCCTTGCTGGTGATCAGCAGCGCCAGCGCGGCGTAATCGCTGATCCCCGGCGAGAAACCGACGATCTCGCGCACATGGCGCAGATGGCTCATATAGCGGCCCTCGACGCCGCAGAGCATGGCGTCGGCCTCGCCGCGCACCACCGCAAGCGCCGCGATAACAGTGTTGTTGGTACGCACCACCGTGCGTGCCGCATCCGGCGTCACGCCGCGACGGCCGGCGACCTCGACATAGGACTGCACGTAGGAGCGGTAGCGCGGATCGTCCTCGGGATTGACGAGGTCGAAATCCTTGCCGGCCTTGATCGAGAGTCCGAAGCGCTTGATGCGCGCCTCGACGACCGACGGGCGGCCGACCAGGATCGGTCGCGCCAGCTTCTCCTCCAGCACCACCTGCGTGGCGCGCAGCACGCGCTCGTCCTCGCCTTCGGCATAGATCACGCGGACCGGCTGGGTCTTGGCCTTGGCGAACATCGGCTTCATGACGAGGCCGGAGCGGAAGGCGAAGCGCTCGAGCAGCGCCCTGTACTCGTCGAAATTGGTGATGGGCCGCGTCGCGACCCCCGATTCCATCGCCGCCTTCGCCACGGCCGGCGCGATGCGCAGGATCAGGCGCGGATCGAACGGGCTCGGGATCAGCGAGCCCGGACCGAAGCCCTGCGTCTCGCCGGTGTCGAAACCCTGCGCAACCGCATCCGACGGCGCCTCGCGCGCGAGCTGCGCGATGGCCTCGACGGCGGCGTGCTTCATCTCCTCGTTGATCGCGGTGGCGCCGACGTCGAGCGCGCCGCGGAAGATGAAGGGAAAGCAGAGGACGTTGTTGACCTGGTTCGGGTAGTCGGAGCGGCCGGTGCAGATCATGGCATCGGGCCGCGCCTTGCGCGCCTCTTCCGGCATGATCTCCGGCACCGGGTTGGCGAGCGCCATGATCAAGGGCTTGTCACCCATCGCCTTGGCCATCTCGGGCTTGAGAACGCCGGGTGCCGAGAGGCCGATGAAGATGTCGGCGCCGCCGATGACGTCGGCGAGCGTGCGCTTGTCGGTCTTCTGCGCATAGACCGCCTTCCAGCGGTCCATCGAGGTGTTGCGCCCCTCATGCACGAGACCGTCGATGTCGCAGACCCAGATGTTCTTGCGCTGCGCGCCCATCGACACCAACAGGTTCAGCGTCGCGATCGCGGCAGCCCCTGCTCCCGAGGCCACGATCTTGACCTCGGACAGCTTCTTGCCGTTCAGCCTGAGGCCATTGACGATGGCGGCGGCGACGATGATGGCGGTGCCGTGCTGGTCGTCGTGGAAGACCGGGATCTTCATACGCTCCTTCAAGCGCGTCTCGATCTCGAAGCATTCCGGTCCGCGGATGTCTTCCAGATTGATGCCGCCGAAGGTCGGTTCGAGCGCCGCCACCGTCTCGACCACGCGGTCGATGGTGTCGGCGGCGATCTCGATGTCGAACACGTCGATGCCGGCGAATTTCTTGAACAGGACCGCCTTGCCTTCCATCACCGGCTTGGAGGCCAGCGGGCCGATATTGCCGAGGCCGAGCACCGCGGTACCGTTCGAGACCACCGCGACCAGATTGGCGCGGGTGGTGAGCGTGGCCGCCTCGGCCGGGTTCTTGGCGATCTCGGTGCAAGCCGCGGCGACGCCCGGGGAATAGGCAAGCGCCAGGTCGCGCTGGTTCGCAAGCGGCTTGCTTGCCTGGATCTCGAGCTTTCCGGGGCGCGGCAGACGATGATAGGCCAGCGCCGCCTGGTGGAGATCATCAGAATAGGATGACATGCGGTGTCTTGCCTCGCGTTACCGGCCTCAAAATGCGTCATCCGGAGCGCCGGCCGAAGCGGACGGGATTTCCGGGTCGTGGAAACGGGATGAAGCACGGCCGAAGGCCCGGTGGCAACATCCGATTGCGGCCCCATCAACAGGGCGCACCGTCAAATATTTGAAAACCATAGCTTTCCCTGGACGGCCCGAGGTTTCGCGAATATGGCAGGTTGTGCGGTGTAAAACGAGCAACTGGAGCTGGGAATGAAGCGGATCCTGATCGGCCTGATCGTGGCAGCCGTGCTCGGAGCGGGCGGATGGTTTGGCTTCAACCTCTATGTCCAGCATCGGGCAACCAGCGAGGTCGAGGCGGCATTCGCGCAGATCCGCGCAAGTGGCGGCAAGGCGAGCCATGGCAAGATCGCCTTCGAGCTGTCGAGCCGGACGCTGACGGTCGAGGACATCAATGTCGAGCCCGCCCAGCCGCAGCTCGCCAATGTCAAGGTCGCCAAGATCACGGCCGTCGGCGTACGCCAGCCAGATGAGAGGCATTTCTCGGCCGACAGCATTGACGTGTCCGGTGTCGAGGCCACCTTCACCTACACGGAGCCGGCGAAGCTGAAAGCGAACTACAAGATTCCGCAGATCACGGCGCGCGACTTTTCGGCTCCGATTCGTGGGGCCGAGGCGTCGCTGTCTGGCTCGATCATCGACATGTACCGCTTCATGCTGGCGCAATACGCAACCGTCTCGGCCTCGTCGATTGCGGTACCGACCGTTTCGGTCAACGTCGATGCGGGCACCGGTAATGCCGGCAGCGGCGATTATGTCTATTCGGGCCTATCGATCCAAAACGTCGACCACGGCAAGATCGAAACGGCGAAGACGGACCGCATCACCTATTCGATCGACTTGGCTCAGCCGGGCAAACCGACGAAAATGATCGGCGAGCTATCCGGCCTGGCCGCCACTGATTTCAACTCAACCGCTGTTAGGGCCGCGCTCGATCAGCAAGGGGCGAGCGACGACAGCTTCCACAGAATCTATCGACGCATCTCGGTCAACTCCTACATGGTGACGACCGCACCGGGCGTGCGCCTGCAGGTCGACGGCATCACCTTCGACGACATCGCGATCCGGCCTTCCAAATTCCGCCCGGCCGAGATAATCGCGCTGGTGCCGGCTGACGGCTCGATCCCGACGCCGGCGCAGTCGCGCGACATGATGGAGAAGGTCGCTGACTTCTTCGAGGGCTTCCAGATCGGCAAAGTCGAGATCGGCAAGCAGACAATCGAGACGCCGCAAGGAACGGGGCGGCTCGGCGCCATCAAATACGATCAAGATAACATCGTGCTGGAAGCCCTCGACATGCCGCTGCCGCAGGGGCAGCTCAAGATGGAGCGGTTCGCGCTGAAGTCCTTCAGCGCGGCCAATCTGATGCGCTGGGCGGCCAGCCTCCGAACGCCCGGACAGCCGCCCTCGCCTGACCAGATGCTCGGCCTGTTCCGCGTGCTGGAAGGTGCCGAGATCAAGGGCGTGGTCTCGCCCTACAAGAATACGCGGCAGCTCGTCACCATCGACACGATCAGCATGAACTGGGGCCAGCTGGTCGGATCGATCCCGAGCAAGGCCAGTCTGGTCGTGAAGATGGTCACGCCGACCGATCCCGCCAATCCGGCCCTGCAGCCGCTGATCGTGGCAGGCGTGGACAAGCTCGCGATCGACCTCGATCTCGGCGCGGCCTGGACGGAATCGTCGGGCGCGTTCGCACTCGCACCCGCCACGCTCGATCTCGGCAACCTCGCCAGGGCGCAGCTGAGAGTGGCGCTTGCCAAGGTGCCGCGCGACCTCTTCACCACGACGGACCGGTCCGAGGCGATGGCTCAGTTGGTCGAGGTCGAGACCGGCGCCATCGAGCTCTCGTTGCGCGATCGCGGCGTGGTTGATCTGGTCGTGGCCCAGTTCGCGCGCATGCAGAATGTCAGCCGCGACGCCGCGCGCGGCGCCATCGTCGCGATGATCCGTGCGCAGGGCGAGAAGATCGCGGGGGCCAATGGCGACGCGAGAATGGCGGTCGATGCGCTCGCTGGTTTCGTAGAGGCGTCAGGCCAAACGCTGAGCGTCAAGCTGATGCCCCGAGCCAAGGTCCCTCTGATGCAATTGATGCAGCTGTCGCAAAGCGACCCCGAGAGCGCGCTGGCGCAGTTCAGGATCGAAGCCTCGACGGGGCTGTAGGACTTTTTTGCTGCGAAATTGGGCGGCAGCTGCCTGGCGAAAATCCCTCCCCGTCATTGCGAGCGCAGCGAAGCAATCCAGAGTCCCTCCGCGGAAAGATTCTGGATTTGCTTCGCTGCGCTCGCAATGACGCGTGGAGAGAGCGCGCCTCTCTCCAGATGCGGGGAGAGGCGAAGAGCCACATCACTTCTGCGGCAGGTTCACCCGCACATGCAGCTCGCGGAGCTGTTTTGTCGTGGCTTCCGACGGCGCGCCCATCAGCAGGTCCATGGCCTGCTGATTCATGGGGAATAGCGAGATCTCGCGCAAGTTCGTGGTACCGCAGAGCAGCATCACGATGCGGTCGACGCCTGCGGCCATGCCGCCATGCGGCGGGGCACCGTACTGGAAGGCGCGATACATGCCACCGAAACGCTCGACCACTTCCTGCTCGCCGTAACCTGCGATCTCGAACGCCTTCACCATGGCTTCCGGCACGTGGTTGCGGATGCCGCCCGAGGCGATCTCGTAGCCGTTGCAGGTGATGTCGTACTGGAACGCCTTGATGGTCAGCGGATCCTGCGACTTCAGCGCCTCCAGGCCGCCCTGCGGCATCGAGAACGGGTTGTGCGAGAAGTCGACCTTCTTGTCGTCCTCGTTGTACTCGTACATCGGGAAGTCGACGATCCAGGCGAGCTCGAACCGCTCCTTATCGGTGAGGTTCAACTCCTCGCCGACCTTGTTGCGGGCGAGCCCCGAAAACTTCCAGAACTTGTCGGGATCGCCGGCGACGAAGAAGGCGGCATCGCCCTCCTTGACGCCGAGCTGCGCGCGGATCGCGGCGGTGCGCTCGGGCCCGATGTTGTTCGCGAGGGGGCCTGCGCCCTCGCCGCCCTCGCGCCACATGATGTAGCCGAGGCCGGGCTGGCCCTCGCCCTGCGCCCACGAATTCATGCGGTCGCAGAACGCGCGGCTGCCGCCACCAGCTGCGGGAATCGCCCACACCTGGTTCTTGGGATCTTCGAGCATGCGCGCGAACACCTTGAAGCCGCTTCCGCGGAAGTGCTCGGAGACGTCCTGCATCTCGATGGGGTTGCGCAGGTCCGGCTTGTCGCTGCCGTATTTGCGCAGCGCCTCCGCAAACGGAATCCGACGCCAGCCCTTCGTCACCGGCTTGCCCTTGGCGAACTCCTCGAACACGCCGGTGATCACAGGCTCCATCGCCGCAAACACGTCTTCCTGAGTGACAAAGCTCATCTCGACGTCGAGCTGGTAGAACTCGCCCGGCAGGCGGTCGGCGCGCGGGTCCTCGTCGCGGAAGCAAGGCGCGATCTGGAAGTAGCGGTCGAAGCCCGACATCATCAAGAGCTGCTTGTACTGCTGCGGCGCCTGCGGCAGCGCGTAGAACTTGCCGGGATGGATGCGCGATGGCACCAGGAAGTCGCGCGCGCCTTCCGGCGAGGATGCAGTCAGGATCGGGGTGTTGAACTCGAAGAAGCCCTGCTCTTCCATGCGGCGGCGCATCGACTTGATGATCGCGACGCGGGTCATGATGTTCTGGTGCAGCTTCTCGCGGCGCAGGTCGAGGAAGCGATACTTCAGGCGGATGTCTTCGGGATATTCCTGGTCGCCGAACACCGGCAGCGGCAGGTCGCCAGCCGGGCCCAGCACCTCGATCTCGCTGATATAGACCTCGACCTTGCCGGTCGGCAGGTCGTCATTGTCGGTGCCGTCGGGGCGGCGGCGGACCTTGCCGTCCATCTTGACCACGAATTCCGAGCGCAGCTTTTCGGCCAGCGAGAATGCCGGCGAGTCCGGATCGACCACACACTGGGTCAGGCCGTAATGGTCGCGAAGGTCGATGAACAGCACGCCGCCATGGTCGCGCACGCGATGGACCCAGCCCGAGAGCCGGATGGTCTCGCCGATGTTGCTCTCGCGGAGCGCGCCGCATGTATGTGACCGGTAGCGATGCATGGTCGTCCCAAAATCAATGTCGGAGGAAGCGAATCGGGCGGCCTGTCATGGCCAGTCCGAAGTTGCGGCAGGGTTTACCCGACGAGACCCAAGGCGGCAACCAAGGGAACGCCCTGATTGGGGCCTGAGGTGCCCATTTTTGGCCGATCAGGGCACAAGCCTTTGCCATCGGGCGTTCCAGCCCTATCTTGAGGCCATGACGGTCCATTTCCCCTTCCAGAACTCCTATTCGGCGCTGCCGGACAGCTTCTTTGCCCGCGTCGCGCCGACCCCCGTGGCCGCGCCCCGGCTGATCAAGCTGAACCGGCCGCTGGCGATCCAGCTCGGGCTGGATCCTGACGTGCTGGAGACCCCGGAAGGTGCCGAGATCCTGGCCGGCAAGACGGTTCCCGCGGGCGCCGATCCCATCGCCATGGCCTATGCCGGCCATCAGTTCGGGCATTTCGTCCCCCAGCTCGGCGACGGCCGAGCGATCCTGCTCGGCGAGGTCATCGACAAGGACGGCGTCCGCCGCGACATCCAGCTCAAGGGATCTGGCCCTACCCCGTTCTCCCGCCGCGGCGACGGCCGCGCCGCGCTTGGACCGGTCTTGCGCGAATACATCGTCAGCGAAGCGATGTTCGCATTGGGCATCCCGACCACCCGCTCGCTCGCCGCCGTCGTCACCGGCGAGCACGTCATCCGCGAGACTGCACTGCCGGGCGCGGTGCTGACGCGCGTCGCCTCCAGCCATATCCGCGTCGGCACCTTCCAGTTCTTCGCCGTCCGCCGCGACACCGATGCGATCCGCCGTCTCGCCGATCACGTCATTACCCGGCATTACCCGGAGCTGCTGCACGCGGAGCGGCCCTATCACGCCCTGCTCGCTGCCGTCGTCGCACGACAGGCCGAGCTGATCGCGCGCTGGCTGCTGGTCGGCTTCATCCATGGCGTCATGAACACCGACAATACGTCCATATCAGGCGAGACCATCGATTACGGCCCCTGCGCCTTCATGGATGCCTACAACCCCGCGCAGGTCTTTTCCTCGATCGACGAGATGGGCCGCTACGCCTATGCCAACCAGCCGCGCATCGGCTTGTGGAATCTGACACGCCTCGCCGAATGCCTGCTGCCGCTTTTCTCGGACGAGCAGGAGAAGGCGGTCGCGGAAGCACAGGAGATCCTCGGCGCATTCTCGGATCAGTTCAGCCACGCCTATCAGGCAGGCCTGCGCAAGAAGGTCGGCCTGTTCACGGAGCGCGACGGCGACGATGCGATGATCCAGGACCTGTTAGATGCCATGGCGAAGAACCAGGCCGACTTCACCCTCACCTTCCGCAAGCTGGGCGATGCCGCCGCTGATGACGCCGCCGACGTGCGCGCGCAGTTTCTGGAGCCCGCAGCATTCGACGAATGGGCCGGCCGCTGGCGCGCGCGCGTCGCGCTGGAGCAGCAAGACCCAGCCGAGCGGCAGGCCGCCATGCACGCCGTCAACCCGATGTTCATCCCGCGCAACCACCGCGTCGAGGCCGTGATCCAGGCCGCCGTCAACGACGACGACTACGCCCCGTTCGAGGAACTGGTGAAGGTGCTGGCGAAGCCGTATGAGGACCAGCCGGAGCATGCGGCCTACGCCGATCCGCCGCTGCCGGACCAACGCGTGCTGCAGACGTTCTGCGGGACGTGAGCTCGCCCGACCACGCACGACCTCTAATTGCTTCACTTTGTGGATAGCGCCTTGCGCTGGTCCATTGCTCTGCGGCGGACGCTGTGGACGCGTCCCACCTTCGGGAACCGCTGTCATCAAACTGAAACACACGCGCTCTAACGGGCTGGCAGCGCCGTCTTGCCGGAGGCGCCCATCCTCCAACCGTCCCGACACAGCGCGCCATGCCTTTCAAATTCATCCACCTCACCGACACGCACCTGGCGAACCCCGGCTTGACGCTCTACGGCCTCGATCCGCGCGCCCGGCTGGATGCGGCGATTGCCGACATCAACAAGCATCAGTCCGACGCTGCGTTTGCGGTCGTGACCGGCGACCTCACCCATTGGGGCGAGGCTGAGTCCTACGACAACTTCGCCGAGGCGATGGCGGCGCTGAAGATTCCCTACATCGCGATGGTCGGTAATCACGACCGCCGCGTCACCTGCCTCGACGCGCTGAAAGCCGCGCCGCGCGATGCCAACGGCTTCGTGCAGGGCACGCGCACCACCGAGCACGGCCTGTTCGTGTTCCTGGACACGCTGGACGAGACCAGCCACGCCGGCGAGATGTGCGCAAAGCGCCTCGGCTGGCTGGAGAGCACGCTCGCCGCCGCGCCCGCCGACCAAGAGTTCGTCGTGTTCATGCATCATCCGCCCTTCCCGGTCGGGGTCCACGCCATGGACGAGATCGCGCTGAAGCAGAGCGCCGAATTCGCGGACGTCATCGCGCCCTACCGCGCGCGCATCCGCCACCTCTTCTTCGGCCATGTGCACCGGCCGATTTTCGGCAGCTACGGCAAGATCCCGTTCTCGACGCTGCGCGGCACCAATCACCAGGTCTGGTTCGAGCTCGACGCTGCCGCCACCGAGCACCTCGCCAGCCACGAGCCGCCGGCCTATGGCGTGGTGCTGATCGACCAGGAGAACCTGGTCGTGCACAGCCACGATTTCCTCGACCAAAGTCTGCGCTTCCCCTTCGAGCCACCGGCGGGAGTGGACGGCCGCGACTATGCGCTCAATTTTCGGGCGCCATGAGATGAGCCTCGCTGAACCCGCGGCTCTCCCGGTCGCGACGTCGGCGGCACCGCGTCTGCACGTCCTGAAGCGCTTCACGAGCAGCCTCAAAGCCTCGCTGCCCGCCTATCTGCTGCTGCTGCCCTCGCTGATCTTCCTCGCGCTGTTCACCTATGGCGCGATGGGGCGCGTCGTGATCGACGCGCTCTATCAGCGCGCCACGCCGAAGGCGCCGGTGCGTTTCGTCGGCCTCGACAATATCAGCGCAGTGCTCGCCGACCCCGCCTTCACCGGCGCGATCGTCAACAACCTGATCTACGCCGTCGGCACGGCGGTGCCGAGCATCGCCCTTGCGCTGTTGTTCGCGCTGGCGCTGGCACGCACTCATGCCGTGAACAGCGCGCTGCGCGCCGCGCTGTTCCTGCCGGTGCTGATCCCGATGGTCGCGGCATCAGCACTGTTCCTGTTCATCTTCCTGCCGAATGTCGGCCTGCTCGACTACTATATCGGCCGGCTGCTGCCGGTGCTGCCGAACTGGCTCGGCGACCCCGATATCGCGCTCTACGCGATCATGATCATCACGATCTGGAAGAACGCCGGCTATTACATGCTGTTCTTCCTCGCCGGCCTTCAGGCCGTGCCCGAGGACGTGATGGAGGCCGCACATCTCGACGGCGCCGGGCCTTACATGCGCCTGCGCCACATCATCCTGCCGGAGCTCAAGCCCACCTTCCTGTTCGTCACCGTCATTGCGATCCTCAACGCCGTGACACAGGTCGATCACGTCTTCGTCATGACCCAGGGCGGGCCATCCAATTCGACCAATCTCGTGCTGTTCTACATCTACCAGCAGGCGGTCGAGCATTACGACATCGGCAAGGCCTCGGCGGCAACGCTGCTGACCCTCGCCGCACTGATGGGGCTCACCGCACTGTCCTTCCGCACCATGGCGAACCGGGAGGGCGGGCCATGAAGCTGATCGACAGGCTCTACAAGGACGCCCCGCTCGCCACCCGAGGCGAGATCACGCCCAAGCTCGGCTTTGCGCTGACCGTGCTGCTCGCGATCGTCTGGCTGATCCCGTTCCTGTGGATGGTCGTGGCGACGCTGCGCCCGGCCTCCGACGGCATCAACGCCATGGCCGAACTGATGCCGAGCCTGAAGCCCACGCTCGACAATGTCAGGGACGCCTGGGAGATCGGCGATTTCCCGCGCTACACGATCAACACCACGATCATCTGCACTGGCATCTTGCTGGTGCAGTTCGTCACGATCACGCTCGCGGGCTTTGCCTTCGCGCGCCTGGATTTCGCCGGCAAGACGCTGATCTTCTACCTGTTCCTGATGCAGCTGATGCTGGTGCCGGTGCTCCTGATCGTGCCGAACCTGTCGCTGGTGGCGCAGCTCGGCCTCTATGACACGCTGACCGGCGTGATGATGCCGTTCTTCGCCTCCGCCTTCGGCACCTTCCTGATGCGCCAGGCTTTCGAGGCGATCCCGACCGAGCTGGAAGACGCAGCCCTGATCGACGGCGCCAGCCTGCTCCAGCGCATCCGCCACATCTACGTGCCGCTGTCGATGCCGAGCTTCTCCGCGTTCGCCATCATCTCCGTGACCAGCCACTGGAACGACTTCCTGTGGCCGCTGATGGTGATCAACTCGCCGGACAAGCGGCCGCTCACGGTCGGCCTCTCCGTGTTCACCAAGACCGCCGAAGGCACGCAAGCCTGGGGCACCATCGCCGCAGGCACGCTCATGGTGGTCGCGCCGCTGCTCGTCGTCTTCCTGATCTTCCAGAAGCGCTTCATCAGCTCCTTCGTCACCTCAGGCATCAAATAGGAGATTTTCCGATGCTGTTCTCCCGCAGGCTCATGCTCGGCCTTGCCGTGGCAGGCTCACTGGCAGGCGCCGTCGCCTTCCCGGCCCTCGCCGGCGAAGGCCCGACCGAGATCGACCTGTTCTTCCCCGTCCCAGTCGACGGCAAGCTCGCCCGCGACATGGGCACCCTGATCAAGGAGTTCAACGAGACCCATCCCGACGTCAAGGCGACCGCGGTCTACACCGGCTCCTATGACGACACGCTGATCAAGACGCGTGCCGCGATCAAGGCCGGCAAGCCGCCGGCCGCCGTGATCATGTCGGCAAACTTCCTGCTCGACATGCAGATCGAGAACCAGCTCACCAATCTCGACGGCCTGATCGCCGCCGACGGCACCACCAAGGAGAAGTTCCTGGGCCAGTTCTTCCCGGCGCTGCAGGGCAACGCGGTGATCAACCGCTCGGTTTACGGCGTGCCGTTCCACAATTCGACGCCGCTGCTCTACATCAATGCCGACAAGGCCAAGGAAGCCGGCCTCGATCCGGACAAGCCGCCGCAGACCTGGGCCGAGCTCACCGACTGGGCCAAGAAGCTCACCAAGCGCGATGGTGACAAGGTGACCCAATGGGGCATCGCGATCCCCTGCGCCTACGACTATTGCGGCTGGATGATGGAAACGCTCACCATGAGCAACGGCGGGCGCTACTACAACGAGGAGTTCGGCGGCGAGGTCTATTACGACACGCCCTCGATGCTAGGGGCGCTCACCTGGTGGAACGACCTCATCGCCAAGCACAAGGTGCATCCGCCCGGCGCGACGCCCGGGCCTGCCGTCAGCACCTCCTTCATATCGGGCAATGCCGCGATGATGATGCTGTCGACGGGCTCGCTCACTTACGTGCGCGACAACGCCAAATTCGCCTACAAGGTCGCCTTCATCCCGCGCAACGTCCGCAACGCCGTGCCGATCGGCGGCGCCTCGCTGATCATGCCGGCTGGGCTCGAAGCCGACAAGCAGAAGGCGGCCTGGACGCTGATCAAGTGGATGACCTCGCCCGAGAAGAGCGGCTGGTGGAGCCGCGCCACCGGCTACTTCGCGCCCAACGTGGCCGCCTACAAGACGCCCGAGATGGTCGAATTCCTGGGCAAGAACCCGGACGCCAAGACCGCCGTCGAGCAGCTCGAGGTCGCAAAGCCGTGGTTCGCGACCTACAAGACGGTCCCGGTGCGCAAGAACCTCGAGGACGAGGTGATGCTGGTGCTGAACGGCAAGAAGCAGCCGAAGGAAGCCCTCGCCGCCGCGCAGAAGGCCGCAGACGAGACACTCAGGCCGTACAACGCAGAGACCTCGCTGAAGCTGCCGTAAGGCCGGCTGCCCGTGGCACAAACAAACTTCGGCGCTCCGTCATGCGGGGCGCCGAATGCGTTTTTGAGAACGCGCATGATTAGATCATTACCACGATCTTGCCGAACTGATTGTTCGATTCCAGGAAGCGATGCGCCTCGACGATGTCCTCGAAGCGAAACGTCCTGGCGATGATCGGCTTCAATGTGCGGTCCGACAAACCGTCGACAATGAACGCCTTTGCCTTCGCAAGGCGCGCGGGATCGCGGACGATCTCGTGCACGAGATAGCCGCGCAGCGTCAGGCTCTTGCCGAGTACGTTGGAGAGCGGGAACGGCGTCGGCGCGGGACTCAGGCCGCCATACTCGATCAGGATCCCGCCCGGCGACATGGCCGCGGTCAGTGGCTCGAATGCGGGACCACCGACGGCATCAAATACCACGCGGACGCCCTTCGAACCGGCGATCTCCAGCAGTCGCGCTCCGACAAGCTCCTCGTCCGAGGCAACAACGTGGGCGGCGCCGGCATCAAGCAGGGCCCGCCGCTTGATCGAGGTCCGCGTCAGGGCAACCGGGACAGCGCCGATCCGGTTCGCAATCTGGATTGCCGCGAGCCCGACGCTGCTCGATGCCGCCGTGATGGCAACGATGTCCCCTGGCCCAAGTCCGGCGATGTCGACCAGCGCGCCATAAGCCGTCAGATATTGCATCCACACCGCGGCCGCAGTCTCGAAGCCAAGCTCGGGCGGATGCTTCACGATGAGTTCGGCCGGAAAGGTCGCGAGCTCGGCGTAGGCTGGCCATCGCACCATCGAAAGCGGCGGGACGATTCTCACGACATCGCCTGGCACAAAACCGGTCACATCCTCCCCGACCGCTTCGACGACGCCTGCCGCCTCCAGACCCAGCCCCGACGGAAATGTCGCGCTCTCGATATAGGTCCCTCTTCGCAACAGGGCTTCGGCACGGTTGAGACCGAGTGCTCTGACCCGGATCTGCACCTCGCTCGTTGCCGGCGACGGGACGTCGACGGTCTCGATGCGCAGCACTTCGGGACCACCATGCTGATGAAAGCGAACGGCGCGGGCCATGGATGCACCCCAAAACAGTTGAACTGAATGGAGCTATGCCGGCCCGGAACAAGCGGATAAATCGCTTAGCCAAGTAAACAGTCGAAACCAGGAGTTTTCAATCATGGACCGCCTGACCAGCATGGCCGTATTCGTTAGGGCCGTCGATCTCGGCTCGTTCGCGGCTGCCGCCGACGCCTTGGAGATGTCGGGGCCGATGGTCGGAAAGCATGTGCGCTTTCTCGAAGACCGCCTCGGCGTTCGCCTGCTCAACCGCACCACGCGGCGGCAGAGCCTGACCGAGGCCGGCCAGGCCTATTACGAGCGCTGCCGCGCCGTACTCGCCGAGGCGGACGCCGCCGACACCGTCGTATCCGACGCGCGCTCCGAGCCGCGCGGCAGGCTGCGCGTGACCATGCCTGCCCTGCTCGGACGGCATTGCATCGCGCCCTTGCTGATGAAGCTCGCGCGAAAATACCCGCATCTCGAACTCGACCTCTCTTTCGGCGATCCGATCGCTGACATCATCGAGGCCGGCTATGATCTTGCGATCCGGACCGGCGATCTCGACGACCAGTCCGGCCTGATTGCGCGGCGGATCGCAAGCCAGCGCATGGTGGTGTGCGGCGCGCGCTCGTATTTGCGCAACCACGGCAGGCCGAAATCGATGGACGATCTCGCCGCGCATCAGGCGATCATCTATCGCCGCTCGGGGCGCGTCCGGCCGTGGCTGTTTCCGCAGGAAGGCGGGCCGCCGCGCGAGATCATGCCTGCAGGCAGGCTGAGGCTCGACGATCTGGAGGCGATCGCCGATGCCGCCGTGCAGGGCATGGGCCTCGCCTGGCTGCCCTACTGGCTGGTCCGCGAGCGCCTCGACACTGGCGCACTGGTCCGTCTCTTCAGCGATCAGCCGGAATTCCTCTACGAGTGCCACGCGCTGTGGCCCCGTTCGCCTCGGCTGCCGCCAAAGGTCCGCACCGCCGTGGACACTCTGGCTGCGGCTCTGCCGAAGCTGATGACGTGACGGTCACCCTTTCCGGCATTAACCCCTCGTCCACCATCCGGCGGCCGACACGGCCGGTAACCACGAGAATTAACAGACCCTCAACATACCCCCGACAAATCTATCAATGTTTCTGGAGATTTCGCCGTGGATCTGTTGGTTTTCGAGTTCCTGGGACTGGCTCTGGTCGCCATGTGCGTGATCGTGGTGGCGCTGCCCTGCGCGCGAAAACCCTCGCAGCGGGTCCGTTACGAATAGGAATTTGGTCGGAAAGTCCCGGTTCCGGTCGGATGCAAGGCTTGAATTCGCTTAGAGCCCCTTGACATCACAGCACTTTCGGCAGAACGGCTGATATCAAGTGTCATGGGCCGTTCATGGATTTGATTACCACCACCGCTGACCTCGCGGCTGCCTGCAGCCGGCTGGCCAAGCACCCCGTCATAACAGTCGATACCGAGTTCCTGCGCGAGACCACCTATTACCCGCTGCTATGCGTGGTGCAGATGGCCAGCGCCGAGGAAGCCGTCGTCATCGACGCCCTGGCCGAGGGCATCGATCTCAAGCCGTTCTTCGAGCTGATGGGCAATGAGGGCGTGCTGAAGGTGTTTCACGCCGCCCGCCAGGACATCGAGATCATCTGGCATCAGGCGGGCATCATCCCGCATCCGGTGTTCGACACCCAGGTTGCCGCGATGGTGCTCGGCTACGGCGACAGCATCGCCTATGACGCGCTGGTCGAGAAGGTCACCGGCCACCGCCCGGACAAGACTCATCGCTTCACCGACTGGTCGCGCCGGCCGCTGACCAAGGAGCAGATGCATTACGCGGTGTCCGACGTCACGCACTTGCGCGACGTGTTCGCGGCGCTCGATGCCGATCTCAAGAAGCGCCGCCGCAGCGAATGGGTCTCGATCGAGATGGAGGTCCTGACCTCGCCCCGCACCTATGATTTCCACCCCGAGCGCGCCTGGGAGCGGCTGAAGACGCGGGTGCGCAAGCCCAAGGACCTCGCGGTGCTGATGGAGGTCGCGGCCTGGCGCGAGCAGGAGGCGCAGAGCCGCGACGTGCCGCGCGGCCGCGTGCTGCGCGACGAAGCCATCACCGACATCGCGACCCATGCGCCGACCACGCTGGAGAAGCTCGCGCATCTGCGCTCGGTGCCGAAGGGATTCGAAAAATCCAAATGGGGCGCGGACATCGTTGCCGCGGTCGAGCGCGGACTGGCGCGGGATTTCTCGAAGCTGCCGAAGCTGGAGAAACCGCGCAACAACTCCAACGGCGCCGCCATCGTCGAGCTCTTGAAGGTCTTGCTGCGGATGACCGCCGAGCGCCATGCGGTCGCAAGCAAGGTGATCGCGACCGTCGACGATCTCGAAGAGATCGCGGCGGACGATGAGGCGGACGTGCCGGCCTTGCACGGCTGGCGCCGCGAGCTGTTCGGAGACGCCGCGCTGAAGCTGAAGCGCGGCGAGCTGGCGCTTGCGATCGAGAAAGGCCGCGTGATCGGGGTGCAGCGGGCGTAGGGCTCGCCGCCTCCACATCGTCATTGCGAACGTAGCGAAGCAATCCAGACTGCCTCCCCGGAAAGACTCTGGATTGCTTCGCGGAGCCTGGCATCGGGCCGCGCTTCGCGCGGACCCGTTGGCTCGCAATGACGGAATTTGACGCGATAGCGTGCCCTACGCCGGTGTCAGCTTCGCCACTTCCGCCTTCATGTCGTTCAGCACGCCTGAGATCGCAGCGACCAGCTCGTCGATCTGGCCCTTGGTCGTGATCAGCGGCGGGCAGATGGCGATGGCATCCAGCATGTTGCGCGAGATCACGCCGCGCTCCTGGAGCATGCGGCTGGCAATGCCGCCGACAGCGCCGGGCGTCGCCGCTGCGGTCTTGCGTTCCTTGTCGAGCACGAGCTCGAGCGCTGCGATCATGCCGACGCCGCGGACCTCGCCGACCAGCGGATGACTGGCGAGCTCGCGCAGCTTGCCCTGCATGTAGCCGCCGAGCTCGGCCGCATGCGCGACAAGGCCGCGCTCCTCGATGATCTTGAGGTTTTCGAGCGCGATCGCCGCGCCGACGGGATGGCCGCCCGCGGTGAAGCCGTGGCCGAGCACGCCGATCTTGTTGCTCTCGTCCGCGATCGGCTCGAACATGCGATCGTTCAGCATGATCGCCGACAGCGGGAAATAGCTCGAGGTGATCTGCTTGGAGACCACCATAGCGTCCGGCTTGATGCCATAGGTGTCGCAGCCGAACATCTTGCCGGTGCGGCCGAAGCCGCAGATCACCTCGTCGGCGATCAGCAGGATGTCATACTTCTTGAGCACCTTCTGGATCTTGTCCCAATAAGTCGCCGGCGGCACGATGACGCCGCCAGCCCCCATCACCGGCTCACCGAAGAAGGCCGCGATCGTATCCGGCCCCTCCTTCTGGATCAGGGCGTCGAGCTCCTCGGCCCGGCGCGTCGCGAACGCCTCCTCGCTCTCGCCGGGCGCGCCGTCCTTGTAGAAGTGCGGCGAGCCCGTATGCAGGACGTTCGGCAGCGGCAGGTCGAACGAGCGATGGTTGTTCGGCAGGCCGGTGAGGCTGGCCGATGCAATGGTGACGCCGTGATAGGCGCGCAGGCGGCTGATCACCTTCTTGCGCTGAGGCTGGCCGAGCGCATTGGAACGATAGGCGATCAGCTTCAGCACGGTGTCGTTGGCTTCCGAGCCGGAATTGGTGAAGAACACCTTGCTCATCGTGACAGGCGCGAGCGCGACCAGCTTCTCCGCGAGGTCGATCGAGGGCCCGTGCGATTTGGCGGAGAACGTGTGGTAGAACGGCAACGCCTGCATCTGCCTGTACGCCGCCTCGACCAGCCGCTTCTCGTTGAATCCGAGCCCAACGCTCCACAGGCCGGCCATTGCTTCGAAATAGCGCTTGCCCGTCGCGTCGAAGACATAAGGCCCCTCGCCGCGCTCGATCACCAGGGGACCGGCCTGCTGATGCGTGCGCGCATTGGTGTAGGGATGGAGCTGGTAGGCCACATCCCGGGCCTCTTGCGAATTGGGCAGCATGGACATTTGCGAGATCCTTAAAAGCGTCACGTCGCAGGCATAGCCGGCGTCATCACTCGATGATCAAGATACTTGGCTCAAGATACTTGGCTCAAGATACTTGGCTCAAGATACTTGGCTATTGCGACAGCGCAGAACTTGCAACGTCAATGTGCAGGCAGCAAGCGCTCAGCAGCGTTGCACAAAGCAGCACGTGACAATTGCGCTGGCTCAGCCCTCACGCCGCGCCGTGGTCGTCCCCATCGTCGCTGGCGGCAGCGGCCTCCCTCGCCTCCACCAGCGCCATCGAGAGCAAATAGACTGTCGTAGGCAGCCCAAGCCTGCGCGCTCTCTCGGCGGCACGCGACAGATCGCCCGCCAGCTCCTTGAGCTCGTCTCCCCGTGACAATCTCTCACCCCATCCGCCGGTTGCGGCCGCCTACACCGCAACGGCGCCGCTGGCTTTGATCAGCTCGGCGCAGGATCGGATTGTAGCAAAATTCGCGATGACATTCACTACGGCACGCCTGTAGGCGGCGGCATCGTCTGCGCCCGGCTGCCGGCAAGCCACGGCGTCAGTGACCACCTGGTAGCGATGACTGCGGTGAAACCCGTCGACGGCGGTGGCCAGGATGGTCTCGTCCAGGGAAAAGCCGATCAGAATGCACTGCGTGGCGCGGATACTGGACATATAGTCTACAAACCGCGACGAGCTGTAGGCGGACGGCAGCGGGTGCTCGAACGTCATCTCTCCGGGCCGCGGCTTGGTCTGTGCGATCCAATCGGTCAGTCTGGACGCCGGATTGAACCAGGCCGCCTGCGCGATGCGCTTCAGATGCATCACTGGCCACAGATTGCCGCGCCACAGCGTCAGGAGTTCCAGGCAACGCGCCGTCGCCGCATCACCGTCGAGGATGACGTGGCGGCGACCGGGGGTCAGGTACTCGACCTGAAGATCCGCGCAGACCAGGATCGGCGGATCATCGTGGATGGAAGCCAGCATTTTGTTGCGCGCAGCTGCATCCGTTTCAGCGATCGGCGAGTGCGAGGTCCCGCAGCGGCGAGGTCACCGCCCGCCCCGCTGAGGCGTCGAGCACGCCCGGCCGGTCCCAATCGCCCTCGGGACGGATGATCACGTAAGGGTCGCTGTCCAACGTGATGGCGTCCGGCCCGGGCTCGATCTCGAGCAGCATCTCCGTGTAGGAGAAATCCGAGAAGGTGATCTTGCGGTTGTGACCGAGCGGCTTGGCGCCGAAATGGGCCCAGAAATCGACCAGCCGGTCCTGCGCCTGACCATAGATCTTGCGAAAGCCCTTGCGCTTCACATAGTCGACGCTCGCCTGTACCAGCTTGAAGGAGACGCGCGAACGCCGGTATTGGTGCCGCACCGCGAGCCGCTCGACCTTGGCGAAATCGCCGAAGAAGCGGACCCGCAGGCAGCCTGCAGGCTCGTTGCCGACATACCCGATGAAATGCGCGGCGACCATGTCGTTGCCGTCGAACTCCTCTTCGAACGGACAATCCTGCTCGGCAAGATAGACCGCCGAGCGAATGGCGGTGACCAGCATGAGATCGCTGGGATCGCGCGCGAGGCGGATGGTGATGGCGCGGGAGTCGGGCTTGGCGAGGGGAATCCTAGTGCCGTGCATCTGCAAAGCTCCTTGCTTGGATGATCGCGCCGGGCATGCGCATCGGCTGCCGATGCCAGGGGCGCTCGTAGCACCAAAGGTCGGGTTGGAAACTCGGCACAGGCGTAAAGCCTGTCGCTTTCATGATTTCGCGTCCGGCCACCGTTGACGGCTGCGCATAGCAATCCGCGCTGCGAAACCTTATCTGGCGCAGGTGAGCCGCGGCCTTGCCGAGACCGGCGATGCCGCGGCCGGTCGCCGCGATCGCCCAGATGTAGATGGCAGCGACGTCTTCGTTCGCCGACGCGAGATAACGCGTCTCGGGCGCGGTGAGGCAGATCTCATCGAGCAGCAGCGCATCGTGTCCGCGGTCGTTGAGAAACAGGAAGGCCATGCCGCCGACGAGTCTACCTTTCCGGCTGAACGTCAGAATACTCTGAGGATCGAGAGTGAAGTATCTCGCAAGCTCCACTGCGCCGATCTGCACGCCCGGCACGAGCCGGTACGCCATCTCCGAAAGCGCCGCAATTTCAGAAAATTGCGCACAGCGGACGTCGACTTCCGGGCTCAGCGGCAAGGCATCGAAATCATGCCTTGCGGCAAACGAGCCCCTTTCCATACTCATATCACGCCTCTATCGTTCGAGGCTTTCATGCCCCGCTATGCCCATGAGCTTAGCGGCTGGGGACCAGGAGTATGCAGCAGTTATTGCACCGGGGTGCTGCGATCATGCAGCACCGTGAAGAAGCCCTGGGCGCGTCCTGGGACGATTTGAAGCTGTTTTTAGCGTGCGCGAAATATAAAAGTTTTCGTAATGCCGCCGAAGAGCTCGGGCTCACCTCCACCACTCTGATGCGCCGCATCGACCGGCTCGAAGAGAGCATCGGGTGCAAGCTGTTCCTGCGCGACCAGAGCGGACTGACGCTCAGCGATGAAGGCACCGCGATGATCGCCGACGTCACGCATATGGAGCGTCATGCCTTCAACGTTTTCCGCCGCGCCTCGCGATCGTCGAACGACACCTCGGGCACAGTGCGCGTCGCGGTGACGGAAGGGCCCGGCAATTTCTGGATCCTGCCGCGACTGATCGATTTCCAGAAGACCTACCGCAAGATCACCGTCGACCTTCGCTGCGCGATGGAGCAGGCTGACGTCGCGCGGCTCGAATCCGATATCGCGATCCAGCTCGAGCCGCCGACCAATCCCGATCTGATTGTCGCCAAGCTCGGCCGCCTCCACATCTATCCCTTCGTCTCCAAGGAGTACGAAAGCCTCTACGGTGTGCCGGCAACGCTCGCCGAATTGAAGAACCACCGCATCATCAAGCAGAGCGCGCCGCAAGTCGACGACGGCGCCTATGCCCGCGTGCTCGGATTGCAATCGCTGGAAGGCATCGTTGGGATCAAGACCAACTCCTCGGTCGGCGTGCTCTATGCGGTGGAGCGCGGCGCCGGAATCGGCTTCCTGCCAACGGCGTCGATCGCGCTCGGTGCGCCGCTCGTTGCCGTCGATCTCGGCGTCAGCCACCACGCCGATCTCTGGCTCACCTATCACAAGGAGTTCCGCACTTCCGAGCGGCACAAGATCGTGGTCGACTGGCTGAAGAAGATCTTCGATGCCAGGACCTATCCCTGCTTCCGCGACGAGTTCATCCATCCGAACGCGCTGGTGCCGATGATGACGGCCGCGCGCGAGGGCTTTGGATTGGCTGGCTATGTCGCGGCAACGCCGACGTGAGCGCGGGCGAGCTTCAGCTCACCATTTGTATTCCAAGCCGACCGTGCCCTGGTGCGAGGTGAGCTCGTTGCGGAACTTGCCGTCGTAATTGACGTAAAGGCGTGCCACGTTGGTCAGGCTGAGCGAAGCCGAGGCACCGGCATCCACGCCGTAACGGCTCTCGCCGATGCCGGGCACGATGATGTTCTGGGCGCCAAGGCTGACCTGAATGGATCCCAGGTCCTGGTGGAAATTGTCCACGAACTTGCCGTAGGCGGACAGGTCCAGGACTTTCTGGTCAACAATGAAATAGCGGCCGATCTCGGCCCCGACCATGATGCGCGCGCGAGAGAGCGCCGTCGAGCCGACGTTGAGCGGATCGAGCCCGCCGGACTCCTGGAACGCTGCGCTGGTGGCGCGGACATATTCCAGCGCGCCCTTGGGCACGATGCGCATCTGGTCCTTGGTCCAGTAATAGCTGATCTCTGTCAGCGCGCCGTCGATGCCGGCGCGATAGCCCGCGGTCGCAAGGCCAAGGCCGGTGTCGCGGCTGGACCGGACCTTGCCGAAGCCGTGCACCACCGCAAAGGCCCAGGTCCATGGGCCCTTGTCGACCGAGCCGCTGAGGCCGAACTGGGTCAGGTCGAGCGTCGCCGATTGCAGCGCCAGCGGCACGTCGATGTCGGTGTGGCTCTGGTCGATGGAGAATCCGATGTTGACGCCGGGTGCGAGCCGTGCGCCGAAACCGGCGACGCCGCCAAAGGTCTTGCGCTTATCGCCGACGAAGTCTCCTTGCGCATCCGTCCGGACCGAGATGCCGTAGCCCTCGAACCAGGTGCGGTAGCGCGGATCTTCCGTGCTCGCCGATGCGCCGCCGCCGCCGGGATTGGTACGGAACGCCCGGTTGAAACCATTCGAGGCCTGGTTACCGAGCCGCTCCAGGAAGCCCGAGCCGAGGTTGAGTGTGCTGCTGCCGGCCGACTGATCGTAATTGGTCGAGGTCGGCGACGGGATCGGGGTCGGCGACGGCGTAGGCGTCGGGGTGGGCGTGGGCGTGGGCGTGGGCGTCGGGCTTTGCGCGAAGCTGGGCGTCGCTGCCGCCATCATCATGACCAGCGCAAACGCCATCGCAATCGCAGCCGCGGTCCGGCGGACGCGGTCCAGCCCGATCGTCTGCCGTGTCCCGGAGAGCTGCGCAGCGCAGCACATGATGATGAATCCCGAAGCAAAGTGGCGGCGCGCAAAAATGCAACACGGTCTGCGGCGCTAGCGGGGATTTGTGCCGAACTGCCACGGAGGGTCAACCGGTTGGCGCATGACGGCCGCGGCTATTGCATCGATTGTGGTTCCGCTGCCACAGGTCGCAAATTGCGCTTGAAGACACCTGGTTCGGTCTTGAAATCGGCGCGCAGCTTGCTAGCCGGCGATTTTCATGTTGCAATATCGGTCACAATCGGAATTGGCCGCTGGGCTGTGCGTTTCGCGACATTGACCCTCAAGACTCGAACAGACTTCCGGAGGCCCGTTTGTGGCGTGGCACGCGAAAAGCGGCCGCGTCTTTTTTATATCTAGTGGAGGAGACGAGCGATGCCGCAAAAGGGCACCGTCAAATGGTTCAACCCGACCAAGGGCTATGGGTTCATCAAGCCGAACGGCGGCGACAAGGACGTGTTCGTCCACATCTCCGCCGTCGAGCGTGCCGGGCTCTCCACCCTCAATGAGAACCAGGTGGTTGAATTCGACCTCGTGGAGAACCGCGGCAAGACATCCGCGGAGAACCTCAAGGTCTCCTGATGTTTCTCTCGGCACGCGAGAGATCATGACGCTGCCCCCGGCTCTGCCGGGGGATTTTGTTTGGCACGACGAAGCGCGCTTCAGCTTACCATCGGCGCAATCAGAAAATTCTCCGACGCCGCACTCCCCGCCGTCCTGCACACATCGCCTTCGATGCGGACCTTGCCGGTCGCGAGCAGCCGCAGCGCCTCGGGATAGATGCGGTGCTCGACCTCGAGGATGCGCTCGGACAGCGTCTCAGCAGTATCGTGGTCGCTGACGGGAACCGCGCCCTGCATCACGATCGGACCGGCATCGGTCTCGGGGATGACGAAGTGCACCGTCGCGCCGGACAGTTTCACCCCGGCGCGCAGGGCCTGACCGTGCGGGTCGAGGCCGGGGAACGACGGCAGCAGCGAGGGATGGATGTTGAGCATCCGCCCGTACCAAGCCTTGGTGAACTCGGCGGTGAACAGGCGCATGAAGCCGCCGAGGCAGATCAGCTCGATGCCGTGCCGGTCGAGCGCGGCCTGCAGCACCTTCTCGAAACCGGGGCGGTCCTTGCCGAACGGCTTGCTCTCGATCACCTCGGTGGTCACGCCGCTCGCCCGGGCACGTTCGAGTCCGGCCGCATCGGCCTTGTTCGAGATGACGAGCGATATCTCCGCCGGGAAATCAGCCGCGCTGGCGGCCCTGATCAGCGCGGCCATGTTGGAGCCGCGACCGGAGATCAGGATGGCGACGCGGCGCCTCATCACAGCGCCAGATCGAGGTGGCCGTTATAGACGACGCGGTGCTCGCCGTCGGCCGGAATCACGGTGCCGAGCTGCGCCACGGTCTCGCCGGCATCGGTGAAGACCTCGACGACCTTGTCGACCTTGTCAGGCTCGACGATCGCGATCATGCCGATGCCGCAGTTGAATGTGCGCAGCATCTCCAGCTCGGCGATGCCGGCCTGCGCGGCCAGCCATTTGAACACCGGCAGCACCGGCAGGCGGGTGAGATCAATGCCGACGCCGAGATGCTTGGGCAGCACGCGCGGAATGTTGTCGGTGAAGCCGCCGCCGGTGATGTGGGCGAGCCCCTTCACCGCGCCGGTCTCGCGGATCGCACGCAGGCAGGATTTGACGTAGAGCCGCGTCGGCGTCAGCAGCGCGCCGCCGAGCGTCATCACGGGCGCGAACGGCGCCTGCGCCGAGAAGCCGAGACCGGATTGTTCCACGATCTTGCGCACCAGCGAGAAGCCGTTGGAATGCACGCCCGAGGAGGCAAGACCGATCACGGCATCGCCTGCCGCGATGTCCCGGCGCGGCAGCAGCGTACCGCGTTCGGCCGCGCCGACGGCAAAGCCGCCGAGATCATAGTCGCCGTCCTTGTAGAGGCCAGGCATCTCGGCGGTCTCGCCGCCGATCAGGGCGCAGCCGGACTCGCGGCAGCCCTCCGCAACGCCTGCGACGATCGCGGCGGTGGCCTCCGGGTCGAGCTTGCCGCAGGCGAAATAGTCCAGGAAAAACAGCGGCTCGGCGCCCTGTACCACGAGGTCGTTGACGCTCATGGCCACGAGGTCGATGCCGATGCCGCCATGCAGGCCGGTCTCGATCGCGATCTTGACCTTGGTGCCGACACCGTCGGTCGCTGCCACGAGGACGGGGTCCTTGAAGCCGGCCGCCTTGAGGTCGAACAGGCCGCCGAAGCCGCCGATCTCGGCATCCGCCCCCGGCCGTGCGGTGGCGCGCACCATCGGCTTGATCAGGTCGACCAATCGGTTGCCCGCGTCGATATCGACGCCTGAATCGGCGTAAGTGAGGCCGTTTTTGCGGTCGGTCATGCCCGATTTCCAGTGGGTTCGCGGCTGGTTACGTCGAATTCCGGGGACGCGCAATGGCTCGCATGGCGCTCCTCCCTATACTATGTAGAGATATCAACCGGTTCAGCCTTCCGAGGGGCCGAATTCGAGGTCAGACCGGGTGCCGGGAAGCGCTTTCGTGAGTATTCCGAACATCATTACCCTGGGCCGCATCATGCTGGTCCCGATCATCGTCTGGGCCATCGTGTCGAGCCAAATGGAGGTGGCGTTCGCCGTCTTCTTGATCGCCGGCATCAGCGATGCCGTGGACGGCTTCTTGGCCAAGCGCTTCAATATGACGAGCGAACTCGGCGCCCTGCTCGATCCGCTCGCGGACAAGGCGCTGCTGGTCTCGATCTACATGGCGCTCGGCATCTGGGGCGCGATCCCGCGCTGGATCGTGATCCTGGTGGTCTCGCGCGACATCATGATCGTCGCTGCCGTGATCGTATCCTGGTTGTTCGACCGGCCGGTCGAGATGAAGCCGTCGAAAGTGTCCAAGCTCAACACCGTGGCACAGGTGGCGTTCGCAGCCCTGGTGCTGGCGGCGCTTGCCTTCGGCTTCAAGCCGGCCCCTTATGATATCATCCTGATGGGCCTCGTCACTGTCTTCACGCTTTCCTCCGTGTCGCTCTACCTCGTCGAGTGGCTACGGCACATGAGCACGATCGAGGCCAAATGAGGTGAGGATACGGCCCCGCAAAAGGGCAAGTCCCGCAAGATCAAGTCCCGCAAGATCAAGTCCAACCTCTTCAGACGGGCCGGCGTGCCGGCATGGAGCAAAGCAAGCGTGGCAGGCCGCGTTCATCCCCGACAATTGGCGTTTTCACTTCCGCATGCGGAGAGCCTGAGCCGGGACAATTTCCTCGAAGGCCCCGCCAATGCCGCCGCTCTCGGCCTGATCGACAGCTGGCCGGAATGGCCGAACCGAATCATGTGGCTGGCTGGCCCGGAAGGAAGCGGCAAGAGCCATCTCGCCGCGATCTGGGCCGAGCTATCAGGCGCCCGCTCGACCACCGCCAATGCGCTGACTGCCGCTGGCGTTCCCGGCGCGCTCGCCACCGGCGCACTGGTGGTCGAGGATCTCAAGGCCAAGGATTTTGACGAGCGCGCCCTGTTTCACCTGATGAACCTCGCTCGCGAGGACGGTGCCTACGTCCTCTTCACCGGACGCGAGGTGCCGGCCGCGCTGGAGATCGAGCTTCGCGACCTGCGCTCGCGTCTGCGGGCCGTTCCCGTGGTCGCGCTGCTGCCCCCCGACGACCAGCTCTTCCGCGGCCTGATCGTCAAGTTCTGCGCCGACCGCCAGCTCACCGTCGACGAGAGCGTGGTCGGCTATCTCGCCACCCGCCTGGAGCGGTCCTCGGCCGCCGCCCGGCAGGCCGTGGAACTGCTCGACAGCGAAGCCCTGCGGCTCGGCCGCCCCGTCACCCGGGTGCTGGCCGCCGAGCTGCTCCGGGACGCCTGACCGGCTCGCGGTCTTCCAGAGCGGCCTGAAACCCGCCTTGACGCGGCGGAGCGGCGGAACATCAATGTCATCGAAACGTCATCGCTCTAACACATGCTCCCGCCGATTTTGCGCGTAAGTCGCAATTGGGCTGAACTGGATGGACCGACTTTTGATGGACTCTGCGCAAGCTGTTGAAACCAAAGAGAAAGCCCCGGAAACTGAGGCCCTGCCGGCGATCGCATCCAGCCCCGAACGGTTCATCAACCGCGAGCTGTCCTGGCTGCATTTCAACCGCCGCGTCCTCGAGGAATCGGTCAATCCCAGCCACCCTGTGCTGGAGCGGGTGCGATTCCTGTCGATTTCGGCGAATAACCTCGACGAGTTCTTCATGGTCCGCGTCGCCGGCATCAAGGCCCAGGTGCGCGAGGGGATTGCCGAGCGCAGTCCAGACGGCCTGACGCCATCGGAGCAGCTCGCGCTGATCAACCGCACCGTGATCCAGCTCGCTTCCGACCAGCAGGCGATCTGGCGCGATCTGCGCGGCACGCTGGCCGATGTCGGCATCGTGCTGGTCGAGGGCAAGGACGTCACCAGGGCGGAACGGACCTGGATCGAGGACTACTTCCTCAACAACGTGTTCCCGCTGCTGACGCCGCTCGCGATCGACCCCGCCCACCCCTTCCCGTTCATTCCGAGCCTCGGCTTCACCATTGCGCTGCAGCTCACGCGCGCCGCCGACGGCAAGCAGATGAACGCGCTGATCCGCATGCCGGGCAAGATCGACCGCTTCATCCGCCTGCCGGCCGACGGCAAGACCGTCCGGCTGATCTCGCTGGAACAGGCGACCGCCCTGTTCATCAACCGCCTGTTCCCCGGCTACAATCTGCACGGCCAGGGCGCCTTCCGGATCATCCGCGACTCCGAGCTCGAAATCGAGGAAGAGGCCGAAGACCTCGTCCGCCTGTTCGAGACCGCGCTCAAGCGCCGCCGCCGCGGATCGGTGATCCGGCTCGAGATCGACGCCAAGATGCCCGAGGAGTTGCGCAGCTTCGTGCAGCATGCGCTGTCGGCCGCCGACGACGAGGTCTTCCTGGTCGACGGCGTGCAGGCCATGAACGAGCTGTCGCAGCTCACCCGCCTCGACCGGCCCGACCTCGAATTCACCCCCTACGTGCCGCGCCATCCCGAGCGCGTGCGCGAGCATGGCGGCGACATCTTTGCCGCGATCCGGCAGAAGGACCTGATCGTCCACCATCCCTATGAGTCCTTCGACGTCGTCGTGCAGTTCCTGCAGCAAGCCGCGCGCGATCCCGACGTCGTCGCGATCAAGCAGACGCTCTACCGCACCTCCAACAACTCGCCGATCGTGCGCGCGCTGGCGGAGGCCGCCGAGGCCGGCAAGTCCGTCACCGCGCTGATCGAGCTCAAGGCGCGCTTCGACGAGGAGGCCAACATCCGCTGGGCGCGCGACCTCGAGCGCGCCGGCGTACAGGTCGTCTACGGCTTCCTCGAATTGAAGACGCACGCCAAACTCTCGATGGTGGTGCGCCGCGAGGGCGGCAGCCTGACGACTTACGTCCATACCGGCACCGGCAACTATCACCCGGTCACCGCGCGCATCTACACCGACCTCTCCTATTTCACCTCCGATCCGACCATCGGCCGTGATGCCGCGCGCGTGTTCAATTTCATCACCGGCTATGCCGCGCCGAGCGATCTGGAAAAGATGGCGGTGTCGCCACTGACCTTGCGCAAACGCATCATCGAGCACATTCAAGGCGAGACCGCGCATGCGCGGCACGGCCGGCCCGGCGCGGTCTGGATGAAGATGAACGCGCTGGTCGACCCCGACATCATCGACGCGCTCTACGAGGCCTCCCAGGCCGGTGTCCAGGTCGAGCTCGTGGTGCGCGGCATCTGCTGCCTCAGGCCCGGCATCCCCGGCCTGTCGGAGAACATCCGCGTCAAGTCGATCATCGGACGTTTCCTGGAACATGGCCGAATCTACTGCTTCGGCATGGGTCAGGGCCTGCCGGGCGCGAAAGCGGCTGTGTATATCTCGTCCGCCGACATGATGCCGCGCAACCTCGACCGCCGCGTCGAGGTGCTGTGTCCGCTGCAAAATCCCACGGTGCATCAGCAGGTTCTCGAACAGATCATGGTCGCCAACCTGAAGGACAACGAGCAGAGCTGGCAGTTGTTGCCGGATGGGTCTTCAACGCGTATGAAGGCCGCGAAGGGCGAGGAGCCTTTCAACGTCCACAACTACTTCATGACTAATCCGAGTCTGTCTGGCCGTGGAAAGTCGCTCAAGGAATCCTCGCCGCGTCGTCTCACGCGCCGGAACGAACGCCATCAATCCTGATCGGGGATTTGCGACGTGAAGCGGCCGCGCAAGCGCGGCTCCAGCGTCGCGGTGATCGACATCGGATCCAACTCGGTCCGTCTCGTCGTCTACGAGGGACTGTCGCGGAGCCTCATCCCGATCTTCAACGAGAAGACGCTCTGCGGCCTCGGGCGCGAGGTGCAGAGCACGGGTCTGCTCGCGCCCGACGCCGTCGACAAGGCGCTGACCTCGCTCAAGCGCTTCCGCGCATTGTGCCGCGTGATGCAGGTCGGGCGCGTGTTCGCGATTGCGACCGCGGCCTGCCGCGACGCCTCCAACGGCCCCGACTTCATCGCCAAGGCCGAGCGCATCTGCGCGGTGAAGATCGAGATCCTGTCGGGCCCGCGCGAGGCGCGGCTGTCGGCGCTCGGCGTGATCTCCGGCATTCACCTTCCCGACGGCATCGTCGGCGACCTCGGCGGCGGCTCGCTCGAGCTGATCGACGTGCGCAAGAACGCCGTGCGCAGCGGTGTGACGCTGCCGCTCGGCGGTCTCGCACTCCAGGACCTCGCGCACAAATCGCTCAAGCGCGCCGATCGCATCGTGCGCGAGGAGCTCGACGAGGTGCCGCAACTCACCGCGGGCCGCGGCCGCACCTTTTATGCCGTCGGCGGCACCTGGCGCGCGCTCGCGCGCATCCACATCATCCAGAGCGGCTATCCGCTCCAGGTGATGCACGGCTACTCGATTTCGGCCGCCGAAGCGCTCGACTTCTCGCGCCGTCTCCGGCGCCTCGCTGCCGCCAACATGCTTGCCGACATCGAGATCGTCGCCGATGCGCGGCGCCCGCTTCTCACCTATGCGGCGCTGGTGCTCGAGCACATCATCCGCGTCGCCAAACCCAGCAGGATCGTGTTCTCCACCTTCGGCGTGCGCGAGGGCCTGTTGCACGAGAAGCTGCCGGAGACCGAACGCAACAAGGACGGGCTGATCTGCGCGGCCGAGGAGCTGAACCAGTTGCTGTCACGCTCGGCGAAACACGCCCGCGAGCTGATCGCCTGGACCGACCGCCTGGTGCGCGTCGTGAAGTTGCGCGAGACCGAGGAGGACCGTCGCCTCCGCCACACCGCGTGTCTGCTCTCCGACATCGGCTGGCGCGTGCATCCCGACCATCGCGGCGAGCAGACGCTGAGCCTCGTCGTCAACGGCAATTTCGGTGCGATCACCCACACTGAGCGCGCCTTCGTCGGCCTGTCCGTGTTCTACCGCTATGCGGGTCTCAGCGAGGAAAACCAGCCGCCGGCCACCATGCAGGAGCTGCTGACGCCGGCCCAGCTCGAACGCGCCCGCCTGCTGGGCGCGGCATTCCGTGTCGCGCATCTGATCTCGGCGGCGCGTCCGGGCGTCCTCCCCGCCACGCATTTCCGCACTCAGGGACGCAAATTGATGCTGGTGTTCGAGCACCGGCTCGTCGACCTCGTCGCCGACCGCGTCGGCAGCCGCTTCAAGCAGCTCGCCCGCCTGATTGGCCGTGCCGGCTCGATCGTGCGGCGCTGAAGTCCAAAGTGCGAATCCGTCGCGGATAGGCGGCGGCGCCTCGCACCGTCATCACGAAATCATGGTCCACGCTCGGCGCCGGACGTGCCGCGGGAACAGTCAGCGAGTCAATGAAACCGCCTTTATTTTGTCGTCCGTGAAGAAGAGAACTCGGCTTCAGGCTGGGACGGCCTGAAGCGCGGCGGTGACAACCGATAGGATTTGGCGCAGCAACAGGCTGAGCCAACGGATGAGGCGGCGGAAGTTGTAGCCGGCGGCGGCAAGGACGGCGTTGGCAGCGTCTCCCTGGCGGAACCAGAGGTAGTTGCGCCCCATGCGGTGCTCGGCCTTGAGATGGCCGATGACGGGTTCGACGGCGGCCCTGCGGCGCAATTCGCGCTTGATCTTGGGCGTCACGCCTCGCTTCTGGCCGGAGATGAAGACCCTGAACTTGTGATCGGGTGGCGCATTGTGGCCCCGGTATCCCTTGTCGGCGAGGATGCGCGCGATCGTGTTGCCGACGAGCGCCTCCATGTCCGGGATCATGGTGGCCAGCGTGTGACCGTCATAGGGGTTGCCAGGTAGCGCCTTCACATGGGTGACGAACTGGCCGCCCTTGGCGTGGCCGATCGTGGTGGCGACGGAGACTTTGACGCCGAACTCGTAAGGCCGATGGGCCTTGCCTTTGCCGATGCACTCGACCTCGGGCGCGTGCAGGGAATAGACCTTCGGTCCGCGCTGATGCTGCTTCTGCTCGCGCACGCGCCGCGCCAGCGCGAGCAATTTTGCGAACGCCGCTTCGAGCCCGCCGTCACCATCGATCTTGCGGCTGATGTCACGGATGACGCGGCCGAGATAGGTCCGTAGCGTCTTGAGCTTCCGGTTGGCGCGCTTGAACTGCTTGGCGTGGGCATAGCGCTGATGCTGGATCAGAGCGAACTTGCCCACCCGCGCATAGGACTGGCGCAAAGCCACCCCGTGACGCTGCGCCAGCCGTACCAGCTTCTCGCGCGCCCGGTTCAGAAGCTTCGCATCGGTAGGGAACATCACGTTCTTGGGCTGAACCGTGGTGTCGACGATCACCCGCGACAGCTCGGACGGCTTGATCGCCTTGGTTTTGGTGGCAACCGACAGGCTCTCCTGGATCAGCGCAGCCAGCCGCTCCTCGCCCATGCGGTTACGCCAGCGCGTCAGCGATGAGCGATCGAACACCAGCCGGTGCTGGAAGAACTCCTCGCCACAGAAGTGTTGGTAATAGGGATTCTCGACCCACCGCTCGCACAGCACCTCGTCGGAGAGGTCGTAGGTGTGCTTGAGGATCGCCAGTCCCGCCATCAAGCGCGTCGGCAGCGGCGGTCGGCCGGGATCATCGGTGTAAACCTCGCCGAACCGCTCTTCCAGAAAGCTCCAATCCAACGTGCGGGCCAGCGCTACCAGCGGATGCTTCATGTCGATGATCTGATCAAGCCGAGCGCGGAAAAGATCCTGCTCTCCCGTCTCGCCTCGCTCCCGTGGTCGCATCTCGCCCCCTCGCCAAAGCAGTTCGAGACCAGTGAATCACAAATCAAGTTTGCAAGGAATCCCGCTTGAAGCGCCTGCTTTCCGGCAAAACCGGTCAGGGCAAAATCCCGTTTCCGGATTCCAAGTCAACGGCTTGGGAGTTCTTCACGGGCGACTATTTTCAGGAGGTTAGAAGGAGATAAGATCCAATTTGGGGAGACCGCGAAGCGCTGCGATGGCCTGACTAACCCCGCGCGGCATCCCAGATTCGCAACCGGTTCGGCACCGGCTGCCGCCGAGATCACTCCGCCGAGGCCTTGGCGTGGCCTTCGGAGGAGTCCAGCTCTGCCTGGATCAGGCTGCGCCGGCGCCAGATCGAGCCGGCCACCAGCACGACCACAACGCCGAGCGCGGCGCAGAGATATTCGCCGCCTCCGCCGCCATGGCCGAACTGCGGCGGGATGTGCAGCGCGCCGAGCATGCTGTCCAGCGAGGCACCGAGCGGGCCGTCGAACAACGTGTGCAGCCTCGGCGCGACCCCCGGGTCGGTCGCGATCACCTCTCCCGCGATCCAGCCGAGCAGCGCCGCGCCGGCCCAGACCAGCACCGGCAGCTTTGCGAGCAGCGCCATGATCAGCGCCGCGCCGGCGACGATTAGCGGCACGCTGATGGCGAGGCCGAGGATCAAGAGCGGCACGCTGCCATTGGCCGCAGCGGCCACCGCGATGACGTTGTCGAGACTCATGACGATATCGGCGACCACGACGATCTGCACGGCCTGCCACAGATGCGAGGCGGACTCGACGTCGTCCCCCTCCTCGTTTTCCGGCACCAGCAGCTTGGCCGCGATCACGATCAGCGCGAGGCCGCCGACGAGCTTGAGGTACGGCAGCTCCATCAGGCTCGCGACGATGCCGGTGAAGATGATGCGCAGCATCACGGCTGCGCCGGCACCGAAGATCATGCCCCAGAGCCGGTGCCGCGGATTGAGGCCGCGGCAGGCGAGCGCGATCACCAGCGCGTTGTCGCCGGAGAGCAGGATGTTGATCCAGATGATCTTGCCGACCGCGATCCAGAAGGTCGGCGCAGCCATCTCGTTGCGAAACTGGGTGAAGAATGCCCCGATCGTAGCGGGATCGAAGATCTGCCAGAGCCAGCTCACAATACGTCCTTTCGCTCCGTCGCCTTAACTTGTCAGCTGATCGATCAGCCGACGATCTCGTTGCCCGAGAAGAACTGCGCGATCTCGATCGCGGCGGTCTCCGGCGCATCCGAGCCGTGCACCGAATTCTCGCCGATCGACTTGGCGTAGAGCTTGCGCACGGTGCCCTCGGCGGCCTTGGCCGGATCGGTCGCACCCATCACCTCGCGGTACTTGGCGATCGCGCCCTCGCCTTCCAGCACCTGGACCACGACCGGACCGGAGGTCATGAAGTCCACGAGCTCGCCGAAGAACGGGCGCGCCTTGTGGACGGCATAGAAGGTCTCGGCCTGCTCCTTGGTCATGCGGATGCGCTTCTGCGCGACGATGCGCAGGCCCGCCTTCTCGATCACGGCGTTGACCGCGCCGGTCAGGTTACGCTCGGTCGCGTCGGGCTTGATGATCGAGAAAGTGCGTTCGATGGCCATAATCTTGTCCTTCGGGAAGAAAGCGGTGGTTGTCGAGTTGCGGGGCTTATATCGGCGCCTTTGCCGGACGGCAAGCGACCGGCGAAACGGCCTCACAGGCGCTTCGCCGCAGGGATGGGCGCCCCGATTCCAGCTTGGATGACAACAATTTCACCCAGATGAACCCAATCTGAAACCGCCGTCAGGGTTCGGTTCAGCTTCGCCGGCGTAAGTTGAGGCCCATCGAAACCGAAGCCTGATCATCAGGCGGACCGTTTCGGCGGCCTTCTCATCGACGCGGATCACCCCGCGCCGGCAGTATTTAGGAGATCACCATGTTGAGGAAACTTTCGCTTGCCGCGGTCGCCGCGGTCGCGCTGGGTGCCGCGCTGGCGCCAACCTCTGCATCCGCTCACTGGCACGGCGGTTGGGGCTGGCATGGCGGCGGCTGGCACCATGGCTACGGCTGGGGTGGACCGCGTTTCTATCTCGGCGCCCCCGTCTCCTATGGTTATGGCGGCTGCTATGTGCGCCGGCTGGTCCCGACCCCCTGGGGACCCCGCTGGCGGCTGATCAACCGCTGCTACTGAGCCCGTCAGCACCTTCATGAGGGTACCTAAGGCCCCCCAGGTACCTTCCAAGAGAAGCCCCGGCGTTCCCCTCGCCGGGGCTTTGCCTTGAGTCGATAAGACGCCCTTCGCACAATTTTCACGAGAATGCACCATATCCGCGCGGTCAGCGAAACCATTTCGCCGGCAATGACTTGGTACCGTGTCCTTCCCTTGAAAGCACGGAACCTTGCGATGGCTGGGCCTTCTGCCGATGACAACGTACAGATCGACCGGCGCACCAGCCGCTCGATCTGCGATGCCGTGGGCGAGCGGCTCCAGCAGAGCCTCCGGCCCGAACCTCGTCTCCCGACAAATCTTGAGCAGCTCCTGAACGAGCTGCAGCGGCGCGAACGCGAGCCGCATTGACGAAAAAGCGGGTTGCGTTCGACGCGCCTTGCGGTGACAAGGCCGCATGCTTGCGATCACCGACCTCTCCATCCGCCTCGCCGGACGCCTTTTGATCGACCAGAGTTCCGTGCAGATCACGCCGGGATCACGCGTCGGCCTGGTCGGACGCAACGGGACCGGCAAGTCGACGCTGTTCAAGGTGATCCGCGGCGAGCTCGCGGCCGAGCACGGCTCGGTGACCCTGCCGCCGCGCTGGCGCATCGGCAGCCTGGCGCAGGAAGCCCCGAACGGACCCGAAAGCCTGATCTCCGTCGTGCTCAAGGCCGACCTCGAGCGCGACGCGCTGCTCGCCGAAGCCGAGCACGCGACCGATCCGCACCGGATCGCGGAGATCCAGACCCGGCTCGTCGACATCGACGCGCATTCGGCGCCGAGCCGTGCCGCCGCGATCCTCTCCGGCCTCGGCTTCTCCGCCGCCGATCAGCTGCGTCCCTGCGCCGAGTTCTCCGGCGGCTGGCGCATGCGCGTCGCGCTCGCTGCGACGCTGTTCGCGGCCCCTGATCTTCTGCTGCTCGACGAGCCCACCAACTATCTCGACCTCGAAGGCACGCTGTGGCTGGAGGATCACCTCGCGCATTATCCGCGCACCGTGATCGTGATCAGCCACGACCGCGACCTCCTGGAAAGCTCGGTCGACCAGATCCTGCATCTGGAGCGTGGCAAGCTCACGCTCTACAAGGGCACCTACTCCTCGTTCGAGGAGCAGCGCGCCGCGCGCGAGCTGCTCGATGCCAAAGCCGTCAAACGCCAGGAGGCCAAGCGCGCCCGCCTGCAGGCTTTCGTCGATCGCTTCAAGGCCAAGGCTTCCAAGGCGCGCCAGGCGCAGTCTCGGGTGAAGATGCTGGAGCGGTTGAAGCCGATCACGGCGCTGGTCACCGAGGATGTGCGCGAGATCAGCTTTCCCGCGCCGGAGAAGATCTTGTCGCCGCCGATCATCGCGGCCGACAACGTGTCGGTCGGCTACGATCCGGCCAGCCCCGTGCTCAATCGCGTCACCTTGCGCATCGACGACGATGACCGCATCGCGTTGCTGGGCGCCAACGGCAACGGCAAATCGACGCTGGTCAAACTGCTCGCGGGACGTCTCGCGCCGTTCTCGGGCAAGGTGACCCGCGCGGACAAGCTGTCGATCGCCTATTTCGCGCAGCACCAGCTCGACGAGCTCAACGAGGACGCCTCTGCCTACGACCACGTCCGCAAGCTGATGGGCGATGCGCCCGAAGCGAAAGTGCGCGCACGCGCCGGCGCGATCGGCTTCTCCGGCAAGGCCGCCGATACCAAGGCCGGCAAATTGTCGGGCGGCGAGAAGGCGCGGCTGCTGCTGGGCCTTGCGACTTTCTTCGGCCCCAACATGATCATCCTGGACGAGCCGACCAACCATCTCGACATCGACAGCCGCGGCGCGCTTGCGGAGGCGATCAACGAGTTTCCCGGCGCGGTGATCATGGTCTCGCACGACCGCTATCTGATCGAGGCCTGCGCCGAGCGGCTCTGGATCGTCGCCGATCGCACCGTGACCAATTACGACGGCGATCTCGACGAGTACCGCCGTCTCGTTCTGTCAGCGCGCAATGCCGAGCCCGCCCCGCGCGAGCGCAGTGCGCCGAGCGAGAAGCCGCAGCGCCCGAAGTCGGACAATCGCGGCTCGCTGAGGAAGCGCATCGCTGAAGCCGAAGCCGAGATCGCCCGCGTCAGCGAGATCATCGCCAAGATCGACACGGCGCTCGCCCTGCCCGACATTTTTACGCGCGACCCCAAGCAGGCCGCGCAACTGTCGAAGGCCCGCGCCAATGCCGCCGACGCGCTCGCGCGCGCCGAGGAGCAATGGCTCGAGGCGAGCGCACAATTCGATGAGGCGGCGGGCTGACCGGTTCGGGGTAGGCGTTCCGCTAATCAGGTGAAGAACCCATTGAGCTGCTCGAGGAGCAGCTCCGGCGCTTCTTCCGGCAGATAATGGCCGCAGGGCAGGCTTCCGCCGCGCACGTCCTTCGCCTTGGCGCGCCATGTGTCGAGCACGTCGTAACTCGACCCCACGACTCCCTTTGCGCCCCACAGCACAAGCAGCGGGCAACCGATTCTCTTGTCGGAATCCGCCTCATCGTGGATCAGGTCGATCCCGGCAGCGGCGCGATAATCTTCGCACACGGCATGCAGCGTCTCGCGGGTGTAGCACCGGCGGTACTCTTCGAGCGCAACCGGGTCGATAGCGCCCGGCGTCTTGTTTTGCTTGTTGATATGGGTCTGAAGATAGAATTCGAGATTGTTGCCGATCAAGGTTTCCGGAAGCGGCGCCGGCTGAATGAGAAAGAACCACCACATATAACGCGTGGCGAACTCCTTGTTCACCTTGGCGTACATCGTCGCGGTCGGCGCGATGTCGAGCATGACCGCCCTGGAGACGGCGTCCGGATGATCAAGCAACAGACGATGCAGAACGCGTCCGCCGCGATCATGGCCGACAGCCTGGAAGCGGTCAAAGCCGAGCGCGCGCATCACTTCGACCTGATCCCGCGCCATTTCCCGCTTGGAATATGCGATATGGTCGGTGCCGCCGTCGGGCTTGCTCGAGTCGCCGTAGCCGCGCAGATCCGTCAGCACCACGGTAAAGCGCTCCGCGAGCTTGGGGGCGATCTTGTGCCAGCACGCCAAGGTCTGCGGGTGCCCGTGCAGCAGCAGCAGTGGCGGCCCCTCGCCTTTCACGAGCGCATTGATCTCGGCGCCGCTGGTCTTGAGACGCTTCTGTTGAAACCCTGGCAGCAGCTTTTGCAGCGCGTTGGTCGTCACGGCATTATTCTCCTGAGCGAAGGTGTCCGGCGCCAAAATGACCGAACCGAGGGCACCTGTTGTCAACGCGATCGACATCAAATGGCGCCGCGTCAACCCTGTCTCCGATCGATCGGAGCACGATTCAACCTGTTCGAATTCGAGCATTGCAATTCTCCCCTGCAACATTCGTCCTGCGCGAAAGGCGGCGGTCCGTATCAGGACAGCGACTTCATCAAGAGTGTCGCGGTCACGATCATGATCGCGCCGCCGACGCGGGTGGCGATCTGGGCGAACGCCATCAGGCCCATGCGATCCGCGGCGCCGAGAATGGCGACGTCGCCGGTGCCTCCGAGGCCCGAGTGGCAGGCGGTCACGATCGCCGCCTCGACCGGATACATGTTCAGCCACTTGCCGACGAAAAATCCCGACACGATCATCGCCAGCACCGTGGTCGTGCAGATCATGATGTATCCTGGATTGAAGGAGGCAACGAGCTGCTGCCACGAGACCAGCAGGGTCCCCATCGCCACCAGGATCGCGAAAGTAAGGTTCGTCGACATGAACTTGTTGATCTGATAGGCGCCGAGCTCCATCTCGGCCGGTAGCAACCTGGTCAGCTTCAATGCCACCGCGGCGATGATCATCATGATCGGTCCGGGGATGCCGGTGAGCGGCGCCAGGACCATGCCGAGCACGAACAAGCCGCACGACAGCACCATGCCGGCACCGAGCAGTCCGAGATCGATCGGTCGGTCCGGCCGCGCTTCGCCGAGAATGTCGTCGTCTCCGGTCTTGACCAGCATCCCTCTGCCGTTGAGGTCGGCCCGCATCTCACCAAGACGGGCCAGCAGGCCCGCGCTCACGATCGCGACGACGTTGCCGAGCAGTGCCGCCGGCACCATCTGCGCCACAAGCTCGGCTTGCGACCGATGCAACATCTCGGAATAGGCGATGGACAGCGGCAGGACACCTTCTGCAAGACCGCCGCCGACGATGGGAATGATGACAAAGAAGAACGTTTCCTTCGGGCTGTGGCCGAACAGAAGCCCGACGGCAATGCCCGCGGCGACGGCCACGATCGTGCCGACCAGGAGCGGAACGAACATGCGAATGAAGCCCTGAACCAGGACCGATAGGGCATGCCGAGGATCGAGCCTGCGACGAGGCAGGCGATGAAGAAATACTGGAAGTTGGCGGTTCGGAACGTGGTCGTGATCGCCTTCAAGGCCGCATCCGGCACGAGGCCATAGCTCACCAGGGCCGACGGCACGAACAGGCAGAGGATCGCCGTGCCGCCGATCCGGTTCAGCACCGGAATGGTTTGGCCGAGCTTGCCCAGCAGGAAGCCGAGCAGCATCAGGACCGAAAGGCCACCGATCACGTCATTCGGCAGCTTGCCGGAATAGACCGCGGTGACGCAGACGAGAGCCGCCGCACCGTAGATGCCGACCGGCAACGGGCCGATCTTGAGACGGGCGAGCTTCGTCGCAACTGCGGTCTGCGGCGCCTCGGCCGCGCGATATGTCGTGTCCACCAAGGGTCCCTCCGCTGTTTATGGTTTCTCGTGGCGAGCGGATTCGAGCCGCGCCAGGTTCGTGCAGTTCAGACGATCCAGGGGTTCTCCGCCCGATGCCGCGCCTCGAAGGCACGTATGTCGTCGGCGAAGACCAGCGTGGAGGCGATGAAATCGCGGCCGGTCAGAAAGGCTTCTTTCCTGTCCGGCTCGATGTCGAATCCGATCGAGCGGCGACCGCAATCGAAGCGGATCGTCTGCGCGGCAAGGTCGATCGTGACGTCATTGCGCGAGCTGTCGGTGACGGCCTGAGCGAGCTCCGCCAGCACGCCGGCCTCGAGCGAGATCGTCAACAGACCGTTGTTGGCGCAATTGTCGTTGAAGATGCCGGCGAAGCTGGTGCCGATCAGTGCGCGAATGCCGAGCTGCTGAAGCCCCCAGACCGCGTGCTCGCGGCTAGACCCGCAACCGAAGTTGGGGCCGACCACGAGAAAGCAGGAATCGCGATAGCCGTCCTGGTTCAGGATGAAATCCGGATCGGGTTTGCCGCCGCTGAAGCGCAGCAGATTGAAGGCGCCCTCGCCGAGCCCGCTGCGGTCCACGCCCTTGAGGAACATTTTGGGCATGATGACGTCCGTGTCGATATTCGGCGCCATCATGGGCGCAGCCACGCCCGTGACCTGTCCAAACGGAATCATTGGCGTGCTCCTCTCAACAGAGAACGCACATCCGTGATGCGTCCGGTGACGGCTGCCGCGGCCACCATGGCCGGGCTCATCAGGTGCGTGCGCGCGCCCGGCCCCTGGCGGCCTTCGAAATTGCGGTTCGTGGAGGACGCGCAGCGCTCACCCGGCTTCAGCACATCGTCATTCATCGCAAGACACATCGAGCAGCCGGACTGCCGCCATTCAACGCCGGCATCGGTAAAGACCTTGGCGAGACCTTCCGACTCGGCCTGTGCCCGGACCTGGGTCGAACCCGGCACCACGATCGCCCGCACGCCCTCGGCAACGCGGCGGCCGCGAAAGATCTCGGCCGCATCGCGCAGATCCTCGATGCGCGAATTCGTGCAGGATCCGATGAACGCGAAGTCGATCGGCACCGATTGAATGGGCAATCCGGGCGTGAGGCCCATATAGTTCAAGGCGCGGCTTGCCGCCGCCTGGCGCTCGGGCGCGGCCTGCTGTCCAGGATCCGGAATGATCTCGGTGACGGCGATCGCCTGGTCGGGACTGGTGCCCCAGGTCACGAGCGGCGCGACTTCGGAAACGTCGAGCGTGACCTCGCGATCGAACCGAGCGTCGGAATCCGAAGCCAAGGTCAGCCAGCTCCTGGCCGCCCGCACCCACATCTCGCCCTTCGGCGACCGCGGCCGTCCCTTCAGATAATCCAGCACCTTTTGATCAGGTGCGATCACGACACCGCGCGCACCCGCCTCGACGATCATGACAGACATCACGATCCGGCCCTCGACGCTCATGTTGGAGACGACGGGACCGCTGAACTCCACGGCGTATCCGGTCGCTCCATCGGCGCCGATCCGCCGGATCACCTCCATCACGATGTCCTTGGACGTGACGCCGAGCGGCGCCGCCCCGGTCAGGTGGATGCGCATCGTCTTGAGGCGGCGATAGCGCACCGTCGAGGTCGCGAGATAATGCTCGATGTCGGAGGTCCCGATGCCGTAGCCGAGGGCACCGAACGCGCCATAGGCGGTGGTGTGACTGTCGCCGGCGGCGATCACCATGCCAGGCATGACGAGCCCCTGCTCGGGAGCGACGACATGTTCGATGCCCTGCCGCGGATCGAGAATGTCGAAATATTCGATGCCGAAATCCCTGGCATTTTCCGCGAAATAGTCGACCTGCCGCGCCGCGCCTCGGTCCGGCATCGCGCGGGTGCGCTGAGCCGCGGTCGGGTTGACATGGTCGACGACCATCAGCGCGGCCTTCGGATTCCAGACCTTGCGCCCGGCCTCGCGCAGCCCGGCGAAGGCTTGCGGGCTGGTGTATTCGTTGAGCACGGTACGGTCGACATAGAGCAACACGAGACCGCTATCGTCGAGATTGCGGACCACGTGGGCGTCGACCAACTTGTCGTACAGCGTGCGCCCGGCCATCGCGCTTTCCTCCCAGAGAAGACTTGCTGCACCGTGCCGCCCGCGACACTGGAAATCCAATGTCGTGTTCTGATATCTTTATGCAGATTATGCATAAGCAGTGTTCGGAGGATCAGGAGGCCGTGCAATGGAGATCAACTGGCTGCACGATTTCATAGCGGTGGCGACCACACGCAGCTTCTCGCGGGCGGCGGAGCAGCGGAACTGCTCACAGCCGGCGCTGAGCCGCAGAATCCAGGCGCTCGAGGTTTGGACCGGCGCGCCGCTGCTGGACCGCACGACCCACAGCGTCAATCTCACACCGGCCGGCGAAGGCTTTCGCGAGACTGCCGAGGACGTTTTGCGCCGGCTCTCTGCCGGCCGGCTCGACGCTCAAGAGCGGGCCCGCGGCGCGTCAGACGTGCTGAAATTCGCCTCGACCAACGCGCTGTCGCTGACCTTCTTCCCCGACTGGCTGCGCGGCATCGAGACCAAGCTGTCGTTCGTGCCGAACGTGCAGCTCGTCGCCAATCACATGGAGGCGTGCGAGCGGATATTGTTGGCGGGCGATGCACATTTTCTGCTCTGCCATTACCACCCGGCGGCGGCTACGGCGCTGGCGCCATCGCATTTCCGCTCGCTCCATGTCGGCGACGACAGGCTCATTCCAGCATCGGTGCCGATATCAGGTCGAAGCCGCAAGCCGCGTTTCAAGCTGCCTGGCACGGCAGCCGCGCCGGTCCCCTTCCTGAGCTTCCGCCCTGAATCGGGCATGGGACGAATCCTCGAAGCCGTGCGCGCGACGTCGCCGCTGGACGCGCATCTGCGCACAACCTTCACCTCTCACCTCGCAAAGCTGCTGGTGACGATGGTCCAGGCCGGCCGCGGCATGGCATGGCTGCCGGAAAGTTTGATCGCCGATCAGCTCGCCTCGGGCGAGATCGTTGCCGCAGGCGGGCCCCAATGGCACGTGCCGATCGAGATCCACGTGTTCCGGCCGAAGCTTCGCCTGGCGCAGGCCGCAGAGGCGTTCTGGCAGCACATCGCGAAAAGCAGCCGTCAGACCTAACAGAGCCGCGTCCGCGCGCTCCGCCTTACGCCTGCTTCTTCTTCGGCTTCGGCTTCGCGGCCTTCGGCGTCGGTTGCGGCTCGGGATTGCCCTCGATTGAGGACAGACGTCCAGCCGTGAACGTGTAGATGCCTGCGCGCGGACCGGTGGCCCACGTGACGACGGCGACGCGCCTGCCGGCGGCATCGTTGGAGAGGTTGACACTCGAGGGCGCGCCGATGCCGCGCACCACGTCGCATTCGGTATGGCCGAGCGCAACCGTGCCGCCAACCGGCGCAGGCGCCGTGGTCGAGGCATTGGCATCGGCCGGCCCGGGCGCCGGCGCCATGCCGGGACAGGCGCCGTCGGCGCTGACGAGGTCCTCCGGTCCCACGGGCTTATCCGGAGTGAGCGGCGGCGATTCGATCGAGATGTTTTTGATGAAGAGACGGCCGGGCCTCTGGAACCACTCGGCGTCCTTCGACAACAGATCGGTCCCGCCCGAACAGCCCGCGACCAGCGGTGCTACGGCGACCAATGCAATCATGACCGAGCCGGGAAGCTTTTGATGTCGCACGATAAACTAATTCCCCGCGTGAAGGACCAGCCCTAAACGATTGTCCCAACATCCCTTTGCGGCACGAAGGTGGCCGAAGCCAGCCTCGCCCGAAAAGTGCAAATTATCATTAATTGCAGCTAATTCCGCTTCTGCCACCGGCCGCGCTCGTCGGCCTGCCAATAGGTGACATCAAATCCCCGCGCCTTGCAATCCGTCCACGCCGTGCGGGCGAGCGCAAGCGCGTCCGGATCGTCGCCGTTGAACAGCAGCACCATGCGCTCGTAGCCCCGTGCGTCCTCCGGCAGCGCGGCATTGTCGATCAGGAAGCGGACATTGGCACCGTTTGGATTGCCGTCCTCGATCGCCAGCACGATCGGTTGATCGGCGACATCGTTCACGCGCCATGTCGCGTGCGGCAGGAAGGAATCGTCGCGATAAGTCCACAAATGCGCGTCGAGCGCATCGGCGCGCTCATCCGAGGTCGACTGCACCACGACCCGCCAGCCGCGCTCGAGCGATTTCTCGAGAAGCGGCGGCAACACATTCTCCACCGTCATGTTTTGCAGATGGTAGAACAGCACTTCAGTCATTTCAGGTCATTTGCGCTCGTAGTGGTCGGCGACCAGCCGGTCGAGCAGACGGACGCCATAACCGCTTCCCCAGCTCTGGTTGATGTCGGTCTTCGGCGCGCCCATTGCGGTCCCGGCGATGTCGAGATGCGCCCAGGGCGTACCGTCGACGAAGCGCTGCAGGAACTGCGCTGCGGTGATCGAGCCGCCATGGCGGCCGCCGGTGTTCTTCATGTCGGCAAACTGGGAATCGATCAGCTTGTCGTATTCGGGCCCGAGCGGCATCCGCCAGACCTTCTCCCCACTCTCGATGCCGGCCGCGAGCAGCCGGTCGGCAAGCTCGTCGTTGTTGGAGAACATGCCGGCATGCTCGGTGCCGAGCGCCACCATGATCGCGCCGGTCAGCGTCGCCAGATCCACCATGAATTTCGGCTTCACCTTCTTGGCGACGTACCAGAGCACGTCGGCCAGCACGAGGCGGCCCTCCGCGTCGGTATTGATGATCTCGATGGTCTGACCGGACATCGAGGTGACGATGTCGCCCGGCCGCTGCGCGTTGCCATCGGGCATGTTCTCGACGAGGCCGATGGCGCCGACCGCGTTGACCTTCGCCTTGCGCGCAGCGAGCGCATGCATCAGGCCGACGACGCAGGCCGCGCCTCCCATGTCGCCCTTCATGTCCTCCATGCTGCCGGCCGGCTTGATCGAGATGCCGCCGGTGTCGAAACAGACGCCCTTGCCGACGAAGGCGACCGGTGCCTCGCCCTTCTTGGCTCCGTCCCAGCGCATGATCACGGTGCGGCTCGGCCGCGCCGAGCCCTGGCCGACGCCGAGCAGCGCGCCCATGCCGAGCTTCTGCATCGCCTTGACGTCGAGCACCTCGACCTTGACCCCGAGCTTGCGGAGCTGACTGGCTCTGCGCGCGAATTCCTCGGGGAAAAGCACGTTCGGCGGCTCGTTGACGAGGTCGCGCGCAACGATCACGCCGTCGACGACGTGGCCGGCCGAGGCAAACGCCTTCTTCGCAGCACTGGCATCGCCGACTGCAATAGAGACGTCGCCACGCGAGCCCCCCTCCTCGCCATCCTTCTTCTTGGTCTTGTAGCGGTCGAACTTGTAGGTGCGTAAGCGAAGGCCCGAGGCGATCGCAACCGCCTGCTCGCTCGTCATGGCGCCACCGGGCAGCTCCGCGATGATGGTCATGGCGCTAGTGCCAGCGGGCAGCTTGCTCGCGGCCACCCCGCCGAATTTGAGGAAATCGTTCGCTTTCAGGCCGGTCGCCTTGCCGGCGCCGATCACGATCAGCCGGGTCGCCTTCACGCCCTCGGGCGCCAGTATGTCCAGCGCGGCCCCGCTTTTACCCTTGAAGGCCGCAGCAGCCGCCGCGCGCTTCACGAGGTCGACGGCGCCACCCAGCGCCTTCCCCGTTGCCGGGCCGAGCTTCAGGCCGTCATCGCAGAACACGACCAGGATGCCACGGGGGGCGGCAGACAACGGGACAAGGCCGACCTTGATGGCATCGGACATGGATAACTCCTCCAAAACATGGGGCTTTTCGTCGTTCGGGGTTTGCAGCCACAAACCGGAGCTGAACGGCGATTCACTGAGGCTTCCCCCACTATGGTCCAGCGGCCCGTCCGATGCCAAGCGCCGCCGTGGCCGCGAGGCCACAACGATCGAAATATTAACCATATATTGAGGGTGCCACGGGGCAGCCATTTTGTTGACGGATCAAAGGGATGGTAGTGAGAAAGTGAACCGCCGGAAGAGCTGCTGGCCGACCTTGGGGATCCCTGACGGGGATGGGTTGGACGCCGGAATTCTGGTCGACATTGGGGCTTGATGGGGATTCGTGCGGTCGCGCATGGGGTCGATCGATAGGTATATCTTCCGTACGACGCTGGCGTCGTTTGCGCTGGTCCTGGTCAGCCTCACCGGCGTGATCTGGATTACGCAGGCGTTGCGCGGCATCGACCTGATGACGAGCCAGGGTCAGACCATCCTCACCTTCCTCGGCATCACCAGCCTCGTGATCCCGGCCCTGGTTCTGATCATCTCGCCGATCGCGCTGATGATCGCGATCTCGCACACGCTGAACAAGCTCGCGACCGATTCCGAGATCATCGTGATGAATGCCGCCGGCTTCTCGCCGTTCCGGCTGTTCTATCCGTTCTTCTACGCCACCTGCGTGGTGGCGCTGCTGGTCGCCTTCATCGCGGCCTATCTCGCCCCCGACGGCATGCGGCGGATCAAGCAGTGGGACGCCGAGATCACGGCCGACGTGCTCACCAACATCCTGCAGCCCGGCCGCTTCGCCCAGCTCGACAGGAACCTGACGATCCGGATCCGCGAGCGCCTGCCCGGCGGCATCCTCGCCGGCATCTTCATCGACGACCGCCGCGATCCGAACGAGCGCGTCTCGATCGTCGCCGAGCACGGCGAGGTCGTGAAGAACGAGACCGGCTCGTTCCTGGTGCTGGAGACCGGCAATCTTCAGCGCTTCGAGGCGGGCAAGCGCGATCCGGCGCTGGTGGCGTTCGGCCGCTACGGTTTCGACATGTCGAAGTTCTCCAACCAGGGCCGCGACGTCACCCTCGGCATCCGCGAGCGCTATCTGTGGGAGCTGTTCTCGCCGTCCGAGAACGACCCCGTCTACAAGCAGATTCCCGGTCAGTTCCGCTCGGCCCTGCACGACGGCATCCTGGCGCCGATCTATCCGTTCGCCTTTGCCGTGCTGACCTTCGCGTTCCTTGGGGCGCCTCGCACCACGCGCCAGAGCCGGAATTTCTCGATCGCCTCCTCGATCCTGGCGGTGTTCGGCCTGCGCATGGCCGGCTTCGCCTGTTCGGTGATGGCGGTGAAATCGCCGGGCGCGGTGCTGGTCCAATATGCGATGGTCGTCGGCGCGATCGGCGTCGGGCTGGCCATGATCATCGGCGGCGTCGTGGTCGAGCCGCCTCCCGGCCTGATGGAGGCCATCAACAGGTCGAACGCACGGATCGCGCGGCTGTTCGGACGTCCGGCCACCGCATGAGCATGCTCACCAACACACTCGGGCGCTACTTCGCAGGCCGCTTCGTGGTCGCGGCGCTCGGCGTCTTCGGCGGCATTTTCCTGCTGCTGGTGCTGGTCGACTACATCGAGATGGTGCGCAAGACCTCGGGGCTGGCATCCGCCTCCGCGATCATGGTGGCCGAGACCTCGCTGTTCCGGGTGCCGCAGCTCTTGGAGAAGCTGACGCCGTTCTGCATGCTGATCGGCGCCATGACCTGCTATCTCGCGCTCTCCCGCCGGCTCGAGCTGGTGGTGGCGCGCGCTGCCGGCATCTCCGCCTGGCAGTTCATCTCGCCGGCGCTCGGCAGCGCGCTGCTGATCGGGGTGATCGCCACCGTCGCCTACAATCCCATGTCGGCCAATTTGCGCGAGCTGTCCAAGCGCATGGAGGCCGAGCTGTTCGGCTCGGCGCCCGGCGGCGGCATTCAGGACGCCTCCGGCTTCTGGCTCAATCAGGTGACCAACGACGGCCAGACCATCATCAACGCGGCGCGGAGCGAGCAGCAGGGCATCCGGCTCACCGGGCTCACGCTGTTCCGGTTCGACTCGGACCAGCACTTCAAGGAGCGGGTCGAGGCGCGCGAGGCGACGCTCGAGGCCGGCCGCTGGGTGTTCAAAGGCGTCCGCCGCTTCTCGCTGGACGCGCCCCCGATCGACCAGGCCAGCCTGGAGATTCCGACCACGTTGACCGAGGCGCAGGTCCGCAACAGCTTTTCCACCCCCGAGACTGTGTCCTTTTGGCAACTACCGAGCTACATCCGCTCCTCGGAAAGCTCGGGCTTCGCGACAGCCGGATACCGACTCCAGTATCAGAAGCTTCTGGCACAGCCGTTTTTGCTCGCAGCCATGGTGATGCTCGCGGCCTCCGTGTCGTTGCGCTTCTTCCGGATGGGCGGCGTGCAGAAGATGGTTTTGAGTGGCGTGGGCGCAGGCTTTCTGCTCTACGTTCTGTCGAAAGTAACTGAGGATTTGAGCAAGGCTGAGTTGATGCATCCGATCGCTGCGGCGTGGTTGCCCGTTGTGGTGGGCGGCCTCACCGGCTTTTTGGCCTTGCTCTATCAGGAGGACGGATAGTGACTGCCGTCCACCGAGGGCTCGTGTCTCGTTTGACGCGGCGCACGTTGGTGCGCGCGAACGGGTGCGGCTTGTCCATCCGCAGGCTCCTGATGGCTGTCGTCGCCGCTGCCTCGCTCGGCGGCTTGATCGACGCTGCCGTCGTGGCGCCGGCCCAGGCCCAGAGCTTCACCTACAATCCGCTGCCGCCGCGTCCGAAGCCGCCGAAGGCCGCCAACGACAACCAGATGCTGGTTCAGGCGACCGAAGTCGACTACGACTACAACAATTCGCGCGTCTCCGCGGTCGGTAACGTCCAGCTGTTCTACAACGGCACCAGCGTCGAGGCCGACCGGGTCATCTACGACCAGAAGACCAAGCGGCTGCATGCCGAAGGCAACATCCGCATGACGGATGCCGACGGCAAGATCACCTATGCCGAGATCATGGATCTCTCGGACGATTACCGCGACGGTTTCGTCGACTCGCTGCGCGTGGACACAGCCGACCAGACCCGCATGGCCGCGAGCCGCGCCGACCGCTCCAGTGGCAACTACACGGTGTTCGAGAACGGCGTCTACACGGCCTGCGCGCCGTGTAAGGACGATCCGAAGAAGCCGCCGCTATGGCAGGTCAAGGGTGCGCGCATCATCCACGACCAGCAGGAGAAGATGCTGTATTTCGAGACCGCGCAGCTCGAATTCTTCGGCGTGCCGCTCGCCTACATGCCCTATTTCTCGACCCCCGACCCGACCGTGAAGCGCAAGTCCGGCTTCCTGATGCCCGGCTACTTCCCGGGCACGACGAACACGGGCTTCGGCGTCGAGGTTCCCTATTACTGGGCGATCGCGCCCGACATGGACGCGACCGTCACCCCCCGCTTCATGACACGGCAAGGCGTCATGCTGCAGGGCGAATTCCGCCAGCGCCTGATCGACGGCGCCTACCAGATCCGCGCTTACGGCATCGACCAGCTCGATCCCGGAGCCTTTGCCGGGCAGCCCGGCGACCGCCAGTTCCGCGGCGCCGTCGACACCAAGGGTCAGTTTGCGCTGAACGACAAATGGGTCTGGGGCTGGGACGGCGTCCTGATGTCCGACTACTATTTCTTCTCGGACTACCGGCTCTATCAGTACCGTGATCCGCTCGGCTCGTTCCTGTTGCTGCCGACGGAAGCGCTGTCGCAGCTCTATCTGACCGGCGTCGGCAACCGCAGCTTCTTCGACGCGCGCACGATGTACTGGCTGAGCTATTCGGGCAACCAGAGCCAGGTGCCGATCGTCTATCCGGTGATCGACTATTCGAACGTGCTCAACTATCCCGTGTTCGGCGGCGAGTTCAGCTACAAGACCAACTTCGTGAACCTGTCGCGTGACGATGCGGTGTTCGATCCGATCACGACGGTCGCCAACACCAACGGCCTGTGCACCACGGCGTCGGCCGATCCGCTGGCGCGTATGCCCTCGCAGTGCCTGCTGCGCGGCTTCCCGGGCACCTACACACGCCTGACGGCGGAAGCGCAGTGGCGCAAATCCTTCACCGATCCGTTCGGCCAGATCTGGACGCCGTTCGCGAGCCTGCGCGCCGACGCGATCAACTCGTCGGTCTCCAACCAGCCCGGCGTGTCGAACTACCTGCCCATCGGCGACACCCAGGCGTTCCGCCTGATGCCGACCGTGGGCCTGGAGTACCGCTATCCCTTCATCAACATCCAGCCCTGGGGCTCGACCACCGTCGAGCCGATCGCGCAGATCATCATCCGGCCGAACGAGACCTATGCCGGCAAGCTGCCGAACGAGGACGCCCAGAGCATGGTGTTCGACGCCTCGAACCTGTTCAGCGTCGACAAGTTCTCCGGCTACGACCGGGTCGAGGGCGGCGGCCGCGCCAATGTCGGCGTGCAGTCCACCACGCAGTTCGACAAGGGCGGCGCGGTCAAGGTGCTGTTCGGCGAGTCCTACCACCTGTTCGGCCTGAACTCCTTCGCGGTTCAGGACGCCATCAATACGGGCATCAATTCCGGCCTGGACAAGCCGCGCTCGGATTACGTGGCGAGCGCCAGCTACTCGCCCAACAGCACCTACACGTTCAGCGTCCGTTCCCGCATGGACGAGCAGACCTGGAACGTGCAGCGCTTCGAGGCGGAAGGCCGCGCCAACTTCAATCGCTGGTCGGTCAGCGTGCTGTACGGCAATTACGCAGCGCAGCCGGAACTCGGCTATCTGACCCGCCGCGAGGGCATCCTGACCTCGGGATCGCTGAAGGTCGCGAACAACTGGGTGGTGTCGGGCTCGGCGCGCTGGGACCTCGAGGCCAACAAGATCAATCAATATGTGCTCGGTGCCGGCTATGTCGACGATTGCTTCGTGCTGGCGGCGAACTACGTAACTTCGTATAGCTATTCTGCGGGCACCACGCCGCCCGTGCTGAGCCATGCGTTCATGTTCCAGATCGGCCTGCGCACGCTGGCGACCACGTCGACGACCAGCAGTTCCGCCGGCCTCCAGTGAACGGTTTGAAGTGCCAGCCGTGCCTGCCCCATCACAGGCTCGACGCGGCTGACCTGCGAGCGACAATCATGACGACCTCATTGCCCGTTTTCCGCCTCCTGCTCGCCATCAGTGCCGGGCTGATCCTGACCGGACTGCCCTCGCCGTCGCGCGCGCAGAACATCGTCGTCATGGTCAACGGCGATCCGATCACCGATTTCGACATCGAGCAGCGCTCCAGGCTCGACCAGCTGACGACGCAGAAGACCCCGAGCCGGCAGGAGGTCATCAACGAGCTGATCGACGACAAGGTGAAGCTCAAGGAAGGCAAGAAGTACGGGGTCGATCCCGGCGTCTCCGACGTCAACCAGTCCTACGAGGGTATGGCGCAGCGCATGCGCATCACGCCGGAGCAGCTCACCAAATCACTCGAATCCAAGGGTGTCCGCCCCGAAACGCTGAAGGGCCGCATGAAGGCCGAGATGGTCTGGACCAGCCTGGTGCGCGGCCGATTCAAGGAGAAGCTGCTCGTCGGCGAGCGCGACGTCGCCCAGGCCGTGCAGGCCCAGACCGGCGACAAGCTTCAGATCGAAGGCACCGAATACAAGATGCAGCCGATCGTGCTGATCGTGCCGCGCGGCTCGTCCGCGGCGTTCCTGGAAACCCGGAAGAAGGAAGCCGAGACCTATCGGGCCCGCGTTGGGAGCTGCGAGGAAGCCAACTCGCTGTTCCGCTCGACGCCGAACGCCACCATCCGCGACGCCGTCACCAAGACCACCACGGAGCTGCCCGACCCGCTGCGCAAGTTGCTCGACGACACGCCGATCGGCCACCTGACCGCGCCCGAGGTGACCAAGGCGGGCATCGAGATGGTGGTGCTGTGCTCGCGCAAGCCGACCATGATCGACACGCCGAAGAAGCGCGAGGTCCGCGAGAAGATGTATCAGGAGAAGTACGAGAAGACCCAGAAGGCCTATCTCGACGAGCTCCGCAAGGCCGCGATGATCGAATATCGCAACCGCTGATGGCCAAGCCCCTCTCAGAGCCCTCCACCAAGTCCGCAGCCAAGCCCCTTGCCCTCACCCTGGGAGAGCCCGCCGGCATCGGCCCCGACATCACGATCGCAGCCTGGCTCAGGCGCCGCGAGCTGAACCTGCCCGCCTTCTATCTGCTCGGCGACGACGCGCTGATCGCGCGGCGGGCCCGGGCGCTCGGCGTCGACATCAGGATCGCCGCGGTGAGCCCCAGTGAGGCCGCTTCCGCCTTCACTGATGCCCTGCCCGTGGTCGCGACCGGCGAGCGCGCGAGCGCCGAACCCGGCAAGCCCGACGCATCCAGCGCGCCGGCTGCGCTCGCCTCGATCCGTCAGGCGGTCATCGACGTGCGCGCAGGTCGCGCCGGCGCCGTCGTCACCAATCCGATCGCCAAGAGCGTGCTCTACCGCGCCGGCTTCCGCCATCCCGGCCACACCGAATTCCTCGCCGAGCTTGCCGCGGAGAACGGCCGCGTGCCGCAGCCGGTGATGATGCTGTGGTCGCCGCAGCTTGCCGTGGTGCCCGTGACCATCCACGTCCCGCTGCGCGATGCGCTGGGAGAGCTCACCAGCGAGCTGATCGTCTCGACGGTGCGCATCGTCGCGACCGAACTGAAGTCCCGCTTCGGCATCGCAAAGCCGCGCATCGCGATCTCCGGCCTCAATCCGCATGCCGGCGAGGACGGATCTCTCGGCCACGAGGAGCAGACCGTCATCGCCCCGGCGCTCAAAGTCCTGCGCAACGGCGGTATCGAAGCCAGGGGCCCGCTGCCCGCCGACACCATGTTCCACCAGGCCGCACGACAGACCTATGACTGCGCGGTCTGCATGTATCACGACCAGGCGCTGATCCCGATCAAGACGGTCGCCTTCGATGACGCCGTCAACGTCACGCTCGGCCTGCCCTTCATCCGCACCTCGCCCGATCACGGCACCGCCTTCGACATCGCCGGCACGGGTAAAGCCAATCCGGCGAGCCTGATCGCGGCGCTTCAGCTTGCCAGTCGCATGGCGGCTTCGTAGTGCCGCCGATCGGAAGTTCCTGCAGTGCACGCCGCGAGCGCGTTCAGGAACTTCAGATCGACAAGCGGCACTGCAATGATAATTTCTTGGTGCCCTCAGCTTTCCGAAGTTCGTACAAGGGCGCCGCAGGTTGTCACGAACTTCGGAAAGCTAAGGGCACCCGCTGATGAGCGCGATCGACGACCTCCCGCCGCTGCGCGAGGTCATTCGCCAGCATGCGCTGTCGGCCAGGAAATCGCTCGGCCAGAACTTCTTGCTCGACCTCAATCTGACCGCGCGCATCGCGCGCGCGGCCGCGCCGCTAGACGAGGCGACGGTCGTCGAGATCGGCCCAGGCCCGGGCGGGCTGACGCGGGCGCTGCTCGCGCTCGGCGCGCGGCGCGTCATCGCCATCGAGCATGACGAGCGCGCAATTCCGGCCCTGCAAGATATTTCGGCGCGCTATCCCGGCCGGCTCGAGATCGTGCATGGCGATGCCATGACCTTCGATCCGCGCCCGCTACTCTCAGGCGAACGCGCAAAGATCGTCGCCAACCTGCCCTACAACATCGCGACCCAGCTTCTCATCAACTGGCTCACCGTCGAGCCCTGGCCGCCCTGGTACGAGATGATGGTCTTGATGTTCCAGCGCGAGGTCGGCGAGCGCATCGTCGCGCGCGAGGGCGAAGAGGCCTATGGCCGGCTCGGCGTGCTCGCCAACTGGCGCTGCGAGACCAAGATCCTGTTCGATATCTCGCCCTCGGCCTTCGTGCCGCCACCGAAGGTCACCTCCTCCGTCGTGCGCCTCGTGCCGCGCCCAGAGCCTCTGCCCTGCGATCGCAGGCTGCTCGAGCAGGTCGCCGCCGCCGCGTTCGGCCAGCGCCGAAAAATGCTGCGGCAAAGCCTGAAGTCGCTGGGCGTCGATCCCGCGCGGCTCGCGAGCGCCGGCGGCGTCGATGCGACGCGGCGCGCCGAGACCATCCCGATTTCCGGATTTGTTGCCATGGCCAGTGAATTGGCCAATATACGGAATGAAGCAGAGCGATAATTTCGGAGGAAAGAATATGGCGCTGATGCGCAGGCAGTCCCTGGTCAAGTTCGATGCGCCGCTGTGCGAGACCATCGTCGACACGCCCAAGCCGCAAGGCCGCGAGGTGCTGGTGCGCATCGAGCGCTGCGGCCTCTGCCATTCCGACCTGCACATCCAGGACGGCTACGCCGATCTCGGCGGCGGCAAGAAGCTCGACACCACGCGCGGCATGACGCTGCCCTTCACGCTCGGCCACGAGATCGCGGGCGTCGTCGACGAAGTCGGTCCCGACGTAGCAGCCAGCCTCGTCGGCGCCAAGAAGGCCGTGTTTCCATGGATCGGCTGCGGCCAGTGCCGCGACTGCGCCAATGGCGACGAGAATCTCTGCGTCAAACAGCGCTTCCTCGGCGTCTCCATCGATGGCGGCTTCGCCAGCCACGTGCTGGTCCCCGACGCCAAATATCTGCTCGATTACGATCCCCTGCCGGTCAACCAGGCCGCGACCTTGATGTGCTCCGGGGTGACCGCCTATGGCGCGCTCAAGCGCCTGGTCGACCGTCCGCGCCAGCGCAACCTCTTGCTGATCGGCCTCGGCGGCGTCGGCATGATGGGCCTGTCGTTCGCGCAGGCAATGTTCAAGCAGCCGATCACGGTCGCAGATCTGTCACCGGCCGCACGCGAGACCGCGCTCGAGAACGGCGCCGCCGTCGCCTACGATCCGGCCGAGCCCGACGTGATCAAACGTATCCTGAAAGAAACCGAAGGCGGCTTCGACGAGATCGTGGATTTCGCCGGCAACGAGAAGTCGATGGCGTTCGCGGTCGCGGTCGCCGCGCGCGGCGGCAAGATCGTGGTCTCCGGCCTGATGGGCGGCCAGTTCACGCTGCCGATGGTGCAATGGGTCTACAAGCGCATGACCATCGAAGGTTTCATGGTCGGCACGCTGGCTGAGGCGCACGAGCTGATGGCGCTCGCACGCGCCGGCAAGATCAAGCCGACGCCGATGCGCGAGGAGCCGATGGGCGACGTGCAGAAATGGATCGACGAGCTGCGCGCCGGCAAGGTCGTCGGCCGCATCGTACTCAAGAACTGATCCGCTCGAGCGGCGGGCCCTACGCAAGTCTCGCCCGCCGCACGGAACGCCTGCGACCGCGCCGCGTTGGCAGCGCATGTCGATCCGTTGCACCGTTGAAAGCGCGTTCTTCATCGCCTGGAGCTGCCTGGAGAAGAGTGGCGAGCTCGGGCCGCCCGACGAGAGCGCAAATTTCCTGCTCGACTCGATCGAAGCCCAGCTCCGGGCCGGTGAACGCCGGCAGTTGATGCTTGCCAACAGAGCGATCGACGCCTATCGCGCGGCTGCGGCGAAGGGCGATGCCGCCGCCGGACGTGAAGCGCGCCCTGGATGATGGCCTTCGGCTATCGCTGCGCGCGCAACCGACGCCGTTGCATGGCCGGCGCACTCATTTTTTCTTGCCGCCGGTCCGGTGCTCGGTCTTGGACGCATCCTTGATGCCGGGCCGATCTGCCTGAGTTGCATTCATGCCGGTGGTATCCATCGTCCCTTTCTCGGTGGCACCGTTCGTGTTCTCCGGCCTCTCCATGCCGGACTGCGGAGCCGGTCCGGAATTCTGCGCGATGACGGGCCCGGCCATCGCTGCAAACGCGATCGCCACGATGAGCGCTTTCATTGGCATCTCCCTCGTCTCATAAATGACGTGCCCGCAAGAGAGTTGTTCCCCTCAGGCTGAACTTCGCGCTAACGCGCCTCACACAAAGGGCGGCGCCTGCCGTTTCAGGTGCAGATAGGCTGGACTGAAATCTCCGAGCCGCTGCAATTCACGCCACTTCAGCACGACCAGCTCGCCCTCGCGCAGGTCCATGGCTCCGCTCCGCCTGAGGTCGGCAAGAGTCCGGTTCACCGTCGCGATCGCCATGCCCAGGGTCTCGCCAAGCTGAGCCAGGCTGATCGGCAGGCGGCAGCGATTGCCGCGGACCAGCTGCGCCGCGCGGGCCCGGTAGAACAGCTCGCAAAAAAGGTGCGCCATACGCGCCTGCATCGGCCGCGCGCTGTTGTTGGTGATGGCCTCGCGAAAGATCGCGGCATCGAGCAGCGTCTCGCGCCAGACGGCCAGCCCAAAGGTCGGCCGCCGCCGGAACGCGACGAACAATTCGCGATGCGGGATGAAGGCGATCGACGCCGGCCCGAGCGCACTGAGCCCATGATCCATCATGTCGATGAACAAGCCCTGCGCATCCGGAAGGTCGCCGGTGAGATGAAACGCCAGATATTGTCGCCGCCCGCTGCCGAGCAGGTGATAGCGGGCAACCATGCCGGAGACGACCAATGCCGAATGCTTCGGCTCGTCACCTTGACGGATGAAATCCTCGTTGGGCGCGAAATCGCGCAGCGTGAAGGTGAGCGCGCGGATCTCGGCAATATCCTCCTCCGCGAGCCCGGTGTGCTCGCCGAGGTTCCGGATCAGCACGTCGTGAGCATTTTGCATGGGCCCGCCGAAAATCGCGCCGGTTCTATCAAATGATACGTCCGGCTTGCGTTCAGCGGACTAGAACGCGGGTCGGAAGCACAGGTTGCTAACCGTTTCGTGACGCACCGATCGCAGCCACACCATCCCCCGATTTCGGACCCAGCCGCCTTATGAATCCCCCGACGATCCTGGAACGCATTCGCGGACTGTTCGCATCCGGTACAGGCGAGCACCTGGACAGCATTAGCGAGGCCCTCCTCAACGGAACGCTGAAGGAGCCGGCCCGCCCGATGTCGGATCAGGAACTGGCCCGTGCCATCCGCGAGTTCCGCTCCGTTCCGGTCTCGGACTGGACCATCGCAAGACTCTCGCGGCGCCTGCTCGAGGCGTCCGGGCCGCGCGACGTCTGAAGCGCGCCACTGGTCTCATGCCGCATCCGAAGTTCATCGCGCGTCTCCAGGCGATCGAAGGCCTGTCCGAGGACGAACGCCGGCAGATTGCAGGCTTGCCGTCGACGCTGCGCCAGGTCGCGGACGGCGAGATCGTGTTACGGCAGGGCGAGGCCCCTTCACGCTGCGTCTTCGTCGTCAGCGGCTTCCTCTACCAGGCCCGTATCGTCGGCGATCGCAGCCAGATCCTCGCCTTCCACGTTCCCGGCGACATGCCGTGCCTGCACACGCTGCTGATCTCGCCGATCGATGCAGACCTCGTCGGGCTAGGCCCGACCATCGTCGGCACCGTTGCGCACAGCCAGCTGCGCCAGCTGCTCGACGGCTCCATCCACCTGACCCGCGCCTTCTGGCACGAGACACTGATCGATGCCGCGATCTCGCGCCAATGGATCGCGCGCCTCGGCGCACAGGCGGCGCTGCCCAAGCTCGCGCATCTCATCTGCGAGCTCGCCGCGCGGCTGGAGGTCGTCGGCCTCGTCAAGGACGGCAGTTTCCAGATGCCGATGACGCAGCGGCACGTTGCTGACGCCTGCGGACTGTCGATCGTCCACGTCAATCGCACCATTCAGGAGCTGAGGCATCGTGGACTGATCACGTGGGAGGGCAGCGAGATCGCGCTGCTCCAGCCCGACGAGCTGCGGAGACTTGCGGATTTTACGCCGGATTATCTGAGCTGAGCGTTGATGCATGAGCGTGTGATTTCGCGAGGCGTCGGGCAAAACACCGCGTCAAGCCCCTCCTCGCAAAAATATTTTACTTTTCCGAATTTCGGATTTATGGCATACACCTCGCATCCCGGCCCTGCCAAAGGGGCGCTTCGCGATCGTCACGAGATGCGGGCCGGGTGGCGGTGGACGCGCCAGCGCCGGCGCGGATGGCGTGGTGACAGGGCGGGCAACCGTGAGTCTCACGCGACGCGGTACGACACGGCGCAGTTAAAGCGGCCTCGTTGGTCGTCTTGGGTGAGCACGCGCCAGCCCCTGATGATCCGGTGGGGTCGTCCGCGGACGGAGAAGTCGTGTGGTCCTGACGCCCGGGGTCTGTGCGTCAAGGCTTGTGGTGATGCGGCGGCCCGACCGGGCACGCGCATCAGCCATCCGCAAGGCGACGGGGGCAATAGTGCATCGCTCCCCGGGGGGCAGATTTTCTGGACACAAGAGCACGAAGGACACCGTTAAAACCAGCCGCGCAGGGAAGGCCAAGCGTTCGGCGAGACCTGTGATCCACCCCGTGTGCATTCTTGGAAAGCGCACGGATCTGCGGGTGCCAGCCGGCGCCCGGCCTTCCCTGCGCCCTTTGGCATCCAACGGGCGGCAAAAGTCAGCAAGCCTCGGGCAGAACCTGCCGCGGGACTGCAAGGCCGTGGCCGCTGCCCAGCCAAGTCATTGGCGCCAGGACAAGGGGAACTCTCATGCGCAGAGCTGCTGCAGGATTCATCCTCCACCGAGCCTTCGCGCGGACAAAAACGCCTCACCACAGCGGAACGAACGCGCCGCAGGCCCGATTCAAGCCACATCCTCTCCGGATTTGCGGCTCATTGCCACCCAAGTCTTTGACGAGAAGGGGCTGGTAGAGAGTTGCGTCATGCGTAACCGGGAGACCAGGATGGGCAACCGCGCCGCAAAGTTCATTTCGACCCTCGTCGCCAGCATCATTGCCGGCGCGCCATTGGCCGCGGTATCGCAGAACGCGCCAACCGCATCGAGCACGGCCAACGCGGCCCCCGACTGCCTGGCTTCACCGAAGGATGCCGCGCCGCAGGGCCAGCACTGGTACTATCGCCTCGACCGCACCACCAAGCGCAAATGCTGGTATCTGCGCGCCGCTGGCGACAAGGACAGCGCGAGGACCGCGCAGACCACGCAGACCACGAGCGATACACCGACCGCAGATGCACCGGCGCCGCAGCAGCATCCGGTGCAGGACGCGCGCGCCGAATATCTGACGCCGCGGAATGGCGCCGACCCCAAGACGCCGAATGCCGTCGCGCAAGGAGCCGCCGCGACACCGGTACAGCAATCCGCGGATCAGGCCACTGACGGCAGCGCGCAGCAACCCGCCGGCGCCGCGCCCTGGCCCGATGTCTCCACAGCGTCCGCTCCGCCGGCGCCACCGCCGGCACCGACCGTTGTCGCGGCAGCCGCGCAGCCGAGCGCAAAGCCGTCGAAATCCCCGTCCCCGCTCGCTGCTGCAGACAACACGACCGACAAGCCGACCGGCTCGCTCCAGATGCTGCTGCTCGTGATCGGCGGCGCGCTGGCGCTTGCCGGAATCCTGGCCAGCCTCATCTACCGCTTCGCCGGTGCGCGCGTCCGCCTCCAGTCGGCCGGCCGTCACGCACATTGGGCAGATTGGGAGGCACAGCATCAGGACGGAAGCCATGCGCCCTGGCTCGCTTCACAGCCGGCCGTCGCTCAGCCGCCGCGCCCCGTCGACTTCGATGCGGCGCGCCCGCAACCGACGAGACACGTGACGAAACTTGCAGCGATCGGTCGCGAGCTCGAGCTGATCGACGCGCGCGGGCGGCGTGCCGCCGCTCCGGCAACTGAACCTGTCGAGGCCAGAAGCGGCAATGTCGAGATCAAGCTGGTCGAGAAGAAATTCGAGACCGTCGCCGCTGCGCCCCAACGCGCCGCCAAGGAAATCAGCAAGGATCACGATGACGCGCCGGCAGGCCGTGATGCCGATGCCGTCGACATCGACGCTATCACGTCGATGCTGGAGCAGCTGGCGAAGGAAGGGCCGCGCCTGTCGCGGCCTAACCTTGAAGCTGACCTTGCAAACTTCGCACGAAGCCTACGAGGCCAATCCGCCGCTCGCGCTTGAGGCGTTCGGCCTTCAGGATCGACTGCACCTCGGCGAAGGCCTCGTCGACGTCGCGGTTGATGACGATGTAGTCGTACTCGGCCCAGTGGCTCATCTCGTGGCTGGCGCGGCTCATGCGCTTGCGGATCACCTCGTCGGAATCCTGCGCGCGCGAGTGCAGGCGCTTCTCGAGATCGGCCGCCGAGGGTGGCAGGATGAAGACGCTGACGACGTCGGCACGCGCCTTCTCGCGCAGCTGCTGCGTGCCCTGCCAGTCGATGTCGAACAGCACGTCCTGTCCCGCCGACAGCGCCGCCTCGACGGGGCCGCGCGGCGTGCCGTAACTATTGTCGAATACCGTCGCCCATTCCAGGAGCTCGCCGGCCTTCGCCATCGCGTCGAACGTCGCCTTGTCGACGAACGAATAATCCTTGCCGTTGACCTCACCGGGACGCATCGGCCGCGTCGTCGCCGAGACCGACATTTTCAAGCCGGGCGTCCGCTCCATCAGGAGACGCGACAGCGTCGTCTTGCCCGCGCCCGACGGCGAAGACAGCACGAACATCAATCCGCGCCGCTCGACACCGTCAGTTCCGTGACCGCCCGTCGCCATCGATCACTCCAGATTCTGGACCTGCTCGCGGAATTGCTCGACCACGTTCTTCATGGCCAGCCCGGTGTTGGTCAGCTCGATGTCGTTCGACTTCGAGCAGCAGGTGTTGACCTCGCGATGAAACTCCTGCGCCAGGAAGTCGAGCTTGCGCCCGATCGGGCCGCCCTTGCCGATCAACTCGCGCGCCTGCGCGATGTGCGAGGCAATGCGGTCGAGCTCCTCGCGGATGTCGGCCTTGGTCGCGATCAGGATCGCCTCCTGCATCAGGCGATCGGAATCGAAACGATCGGTGGTGTCGAGCAGCGTAGCGATCTGCTCAGCGAGCTTGGCCTTGATCACCTCCGGCTTGCGGCCGGGCGCGGCCTCGGCCTTCTTGGCCAGCTGCTCGATCTCGTCGACGCGCTGGATCAGAATCTGCCCCAGCGACGTGCCCTCGCGCTTGCGCATCGCGACGAGGTCGGCGAGCGCCTTATCGAAGGCGTCGGCTGCAGCGGCACGCGCGGCTTTGTCCTCCTCCTCGTCACCCTCGGGCTCGGCGACCTCGACGACGCCCTTGATGGCGAGCAGGCCGTCGATGCTCGGCGCCACCGCGTCGACCTTGCCGGAAATCAGCGCGGCGGCCTTCAGGACCGCGTTGAGGACGTCCTCGTTGACGCGCACCGTGGCGGCAGCGTTGGTGCGCTTGACGTTGAGATTGGCGTAGACGGTGCCGCGCGAGAGCAGCTCGCCGGCGCGCTTCTTGGCATGAGCCTCGAGCTCGTCGAACCCCTGCGGCAGCCGCACCCGCAAGTCAAAGCCCTTGGCGTTGACCGACTTCAATTCCCATTCGAAGGTGTACGGCCCGCTCGCGCCGTGGCTTCGGGCAAAGCCGGTCATGGACGACAGCGCCATCAGTTCAGATTCTCCAGGAACTCGGGATTCGTGAGGCCATCAAGCCACGCGAATCTTAAGACTATTTTGCCGGAAAGTGGAATCCGCAATGTCCGCAGGCAAGCTCCGCGAGCCTAGCGCTGGACCACCGGCGGCGAGGATTGGACCGCGCCCTGCCGGGCCGGTGCGGGATTGGCCGGGCGCGCCGCAGGCGGCTTCTTCTGCTGATTGGGCCGCGCCGGCGTGGTCGCAGTCGGTGTGTCGGCAGGTCCGGGAGCGGCGGCGGCCGGCGGCTGCGCGTCCTCGGCCGGCTCGACCGTGTCGTTCTGGATCTGCTTCTCCATCGCGCGCAGCTTGGCGACGTTCTTCTGGTGCGCGTCGTAGGTCTCGGTGAAGGCGTGCCCGCCGGTGCCGTCCGCGACGAAATAGAGGTCGCGGGTGCGGGCCGGGTTGGCGGCGGCTTCCAGCGAAGCGCGGCCCGGATTGGAGATCGGACCCGGCGGCAGGCCCTCGATCACATAGGTGTTGTAGGGCGAGGGCTGCGTGATCTCGCTGCGCTTGATCGGCCGGCCCAGCGTCCCCTTGCCGCCGACGAGCCCGTAGATGATCGTGGGATCAGACTGCAGCTTGATCCTTTGCTTCAGGCGATTGACGAACACCGCGGCGACGCGGCTGCGCTCATCGGGCTTGCCGGTTTCCTTCTCGATGATGGATGCCAACGTGACCAGCTGCTCCGGCGTCTTGACCGGAACGTCCTGATTGCGGCGCTCCCAGATCTCGGCAAGCACACGCTTATGTGCCTGCTGCATGCGCTGGATCACCTGCTCGCGCGGGGTGCCGCGCGGGAATTTGTAGGTCTCCGGCAACAACGTACCTTCGCGCGGCAGCTCGCGCACGCTGCCGGTAAAGATGTCGTTGTCGGTCAGCCGCGCCACGATCTGCTCGGAGGTCAGGCCCTCCGGAATCGTGACGGCATGCTGCACCACCTTGCCCTCGACGATCGTGGCGATCACGTCGCGCAGCGACGCGTTCTTCTGGAACGAATACTCACCCGGCTTGAGGTCCGAGCTCGCCTTCAACGCGGCGACGCTGGCGATGAACACCCAGGGATTGACGTCGGTCACGCCTTCCCGGTTCAGCGTCTCGGCGATGTCGCGCTTGCCCGCACGCTGCGGGATGTTGACGATCTTGTCCTCTTTCAACGGTCCAGGCGCCTCGAGCACCTGCCGGCCGTAATAATAGATGCCGCCGGCGCCGAGCATGGTGATCAGCACAAGGGTGATGATGGCGTTGCCGACGATCACGAGCGGGTTGCGCGCGCGGTCCGACCGCTTGGGCGGCGGCGGGAGCTGCTCGGGCTCGAGCGCGGCCCGCGGACTCCGGGGTGAAATGGGCGGCCTTTCACTCATTGAGACAACCTGAATCCTGCCGGTTCAATCGCGGCCCGACAATCGCTTGCCGTGCCAAAATGCACGCGCCCACGTCCATGACTATCGCCGAATACGGCAAAACGGTGGATTCGTCTCAAACGCAAACTAACTGGCCAGGCGCCGGACGATCACCGACGCATTGGTACCGCCAAAACCAAAAGAGTTCGACAACGCGACGTTGACCTCACGCTGCTTCGCCTTGTGCGGCACGAGATCGATCGCGGTCTCGACCGAGGGATTGTCGAGATTGATCGTCGGCGGCACGACATTATCGCGAATCGCGAGAATGGCGAAGATCGCCTCGATCGCGCCGGCCGCGCCGAGGAGATGGCCGGTCGACGACTTGGTCGAGGACATCGCAACTTTGGAGGCGGCATTGCCGAGCAGGCGCTCGACGGCACCGAGCTCGATCTCGTCGCCGAGCGGTGTCGAGGTGCCGTGCGCGTTGATGTAGTCGAGATCGGACGGCGTCAGGCCGGCACGCTTGAGCGCCGCCGACATGCTGCGGAAGCCGCCATCGCCGTCCGGCGACGGCGAGGTGATGTGGTAGGCATCGCCGGAGAGGCCGTAGCCGATCACCTCGGCATAGATCCTGGCGCCGCGGCGCCTGGCGTGCTCGAGCTCTTCCAGCACGAGGACACCGGCGCCCTCGCCCATCACGAATCCGTCGCGGTCCTTGTCATAGGGACGCGAGGCCTTCTCGGGCGTCTCGTTGAAACCGGTCGAGAGCGCACGCGCGGCATTGAAGCCGGCAATGCCGATGCGGCTGATCGGCGACTCGGCGCCGCCTGCGACCATCACGTCGGCATCGCCGAGTGCGATCAGGCGGGCGGCATCGCCGACCGCGTGGGCGCCGGTCGAGCAGGCCGTGACCACCGAATGGTTCGGCCCCTTCAGCCCGTGCGCGATCGAGACGTAGCCGGAGGCGAGATTGATCAGGCGGCCTGGAATGAAGAACGGCGACACCCGGCGCGGCCCACGCTCCTTCAAGAGGATCGCGGTATCGGCGATGCCGTTGAGGCCGCCGATGCCGGACCCGATCATGGTGCCGGTCGCACACTTGTCCTCTTCGGTCTCGGGATGCCAGTTGGCATCGTCGAGCGCCTGGCCGGCCGCGGCCATGCCGAAGATGATGAAGTCGTCGACCTTGCGCTGGTCCTTCGGCTCCATCCACTTGTCGGGATTGAAGCTGTCGTTCGACCCGTCGCCGCGCACGACCGTGCAGGCGATCTTGGTCTGAAGATCGGAGACATCGAAGCTCTCGATCCTGCGCGCGCCGCTTTCGCCGTTAAGGATGCGCTTCCAGGTCGGCTCGACGCCACAGCCGAGTGGCGAGACCATGCCGAGACCCGTGACGACGACCCGCCTCATATCCGAAAACTCCGCATCGAAAGATTCACGGCCAATAACAAGAAACCGGCTGACCGCTGCGAAGCGGCCCGTCCGGTTTCAATGTTGTCCCCGCGAAAATGAAGAGCCTTAGCTCTTCGCGTTCTTCTCGAGAAACTTCGTGGCGTCGCCGACGGTGAGAATCGTTTCCGCGGCGTCGTCCGGAATCTCGCAACCGAATTCCTCTTCGAACGCCATCACCAGCTCGACGGTGTCCAGACTGTCGGCGCCGAGGTCGTCGATGAAGCTCGCGTTGTCGACAACCTTCTCGGGTTCAACACCAAGGTGTTCGACCACGATCTTCTTAACCCGCTCGCCAATGTCACTCATTGCTTAACCTCGTGTTGTTCCCTGTAGACCCGACC
>Ga0209489_100094_pt1:117500-123003 | contig 123003 bp, 79 predicted proteins | sample SiratrowhiteBW_FD_187527 | JGI IMG/M metagenome (GOLD analysis project Ga0209489, IMG submission 187527) | Root nodule microbial communities of legume samples collected from California, USA - Siratro white BW (SPAdes) (version 2) | ecosystem: Host-associated > Plants > Roots >... | reverse complement strand
GTTTTTTTATTATTTATATATATATATATATATATATATATATATATATATATATATATATATATATATATATATGATACACTTACATGTATCTTAAAGGTATAAATTTTACATGTTTATTCGTTTGAATTAACGGAAGTGGGTTCAATTCTCCTTATATGCCACTAAACCAATCTCATGTGGTAAACAAATCTTCAAATGGATTTTCTAATAAAGATTGGTTAAATAACTGCAATGGGATAAAGCTATTTACGGTTCTGTGTTAATAGTGTCAAAATATCATTAAATAATATTGAAATTGTCTTTTCATTAGACCACTTTTAAATCAAAAAGGGAAACTTTCAAACAAATACAACTTGTCTTTCAATTTTTTGTTAACGGAAAACAATGTGACACGTTACTAAGTATTTTTTGTGTTCCTACAAGATTTTGGGATTATCGAAACATTTGATAGACAAGAATTTTTCTACAAATTATTTTTGCACAGGCAAAATGCAGAAGCCACAGAACTTAAAGTTTGATTGATCGATGGTATTGCTGCAAGTTGACGCACTCAGATTGGAGATACCAAATGCAAAGATCATATCAGTCGGTGGATATGGAAACCATTGTTGGTTAAATAATTCATTCATTCATAATTCTCTCATATCTTCAAATCACACCACTTTCTGTCATAAATCTCCCTATCCAACCCCATAACATAACCTATAATATATATATATATATACATATTTGAGTAACTATATTTAATAGTTTGATTTTAACGATATGAGGATGAAGAGAGTCAACCCTGCATTTTAAAAATGAATCTATTAGTTAGGATTGTGAAATTTAAAAATATACGTATAAATTATTAAGCCTTATTAAATGTTAAATGTTCATAGTCTTTTTAAACAGTAATGTTATATATTATTAATAAATTTAAACGTTTTAAATATATAATTTTCATATTTTATAATGAAAAAGGATGTTCTATTTTGGTCCATACGAGGTGGAGAAATTTGTTTTTTGAACAAATGTTACGTATGAAGGTTGTGGCCCATACAACGACCTGCGTTGGAATAGAAATTTTCAACAACAGGCACACAATTGCATGCGCCATCACCTCAGAAGTGACAAATAATCTTCAAGAATGAGCAGACACTGTTCATAATATATATATATATATATATATATATATATATATATATATATATATATATATATATATATAATTCGCGGCAAGTTATGAGCCAAGTTACTATAACTTGAAAGCATGTCATGATCATCCATTAAACTAAAAAGACTTATCTTCTTAAATAAGTTTAATTTAAATAAGATTTAAGAATGAAATATAAGATGATTTTATATAAACAAAAAGTAACTCTTGGACAAATATTTTTGTTCTGTAAAAGATTATTTTTAAACAGTACACTGTTTTCGTTTTCATTCATTCATTTCAAAGGAAAAGAGTCTCACTTTCATTACCTTATCTCTTTTATGATTGAAATAAATTAAGACATGAATTGTATTCCAACACTTCCCAAATAATTTAGAGTGGTCCCACAACACATGTGGCAATCATGTGAAGCTTGTGGTGAACAAAAAAATAGGTGAAGTAATTAAGCTACTTCACCTTATCACAATTGCATGCACCCATTAGAATTGAAGTATTGTAATAATTTTGAAATGAGTGTAAAATCATTTATTTTTTTACAGTATATCGTTAAAATTTAGTTCACAAAATTGATTTAAGTTTAAGATTTATTATTAATAAATGTTTAAACTACTCATAAATGTTTAGTATAAATTAGAGATTTTATTAAAAAAATTTAGAAAAAAAGTATGAGGAGTTTTAAACATAATAAAATCTTAGTTAAACAATCTAAGACGTCATCTTTAATCTAAAATACAAACATTAGGTATTTTTTCTTATATATTATTTAATTTTTTTATTTAATATAAGATTTAAACTTATATTTAAATATATTTTTCATTTCAAGTGAAATTTTTTTCATATTAATACATTCCTCTTTCAGCAAAAATATTTTTAAATATAAATACCTCACAAATGACACTCACTTATATCACTAATCACACCATTAATTTGGAATCTCTGTAGAAAAAATTGATACAAAATTAAACAATATTAATCTGAATCGAATACTATTACTAATCATGAACCTTAATATTATTTTATAGAAAAATGGATGAAAAAAATATTGAAAAGATCTGGTAATCATGAACCACATTGATACAAAAATTGACACCAACTAATGTTTGTTCCAAATAAAATGATCCAAGTGTTAGATGAAACGATAATTGAGGAAAAAAATGAGAGAGCACTGAACATTGATATAATGACTCACTCCCACCCACTGATTCATTGAACCATTAATGTAATGTGCATGTATTTATTTCCAGCAAAGTGGGAGTAGCAATAACAAAGACAGGCGCTACAAAACACAGTTAATGTCAAGCAGCTTGCATGCAGCTATTCACTGTACCTTTTTTCTTTTCTTTTTCATGCCATGCACAGCTATTTATTATGTTTATGTAGGTCACTGTACTTTAGGAATTTTTTTCCATCTCACTGGAACCAAATTAAAAGTTTAGAAGAATTTGATTTTACTTTATTGGGATAATAGGAATGTTTTCAAACAAGATATCGGTCATCTTCTTCTTATACGTATCTTCTTTTTCTTTTTCTTTTTGTCTTTTTAATCTTCTTTTTCTTCAAATTTAAAAAAATATATATATATTTTGATGAATCCCTAAATTTACATCATTGTCTTCTTTTTCTCCCTTCCTTGTTCTTTTTCCTTTTATTCTCGGTGTTCCTTTTTCCTCCTCACTGTTTTCTTTTTCGTTGATTCTCCGTTATCATCTCCTTTCACTTTTCTTTTTCTTCCTCATTTTCCTCTATTTTATGATAGGATATGATGAGTGGTGATTTTATTTATTAAGTGTGATGTTGTGAATATTTTACTTAAAAGATTATACAAAATTCAAAACATTTTACTTAGAAATAATATGTAAATGAAATTTATTTATATGATACAGGTGGGTAGGATACATGAAATTAAAATTTAATGTTTTGCGAAGTTTTTCCATATTCAATCGTTGCAAATTATAGGTTTCAATCCTTGTAAATAGCAAATTCAACAACTCTGTTAATTAAATTTAGTTTTTATATGAACTCATCAAAATGAAATTAAGTCTTTTTTTTAAGTTCTTCGTTAATATTGAATTCAATCTTTAGAAACTTTAGTCATTTCACCACCCAGCTGTGTCAACTTTTCAACCACACCAGTTTGATAAACTAATACTCTAATAATGTAAAAGCCTATTAGATAAGTAAATTAAATGCTAACACAATGATTTGTTTGAAACATTCACATTACTCTAATAAGAAAAAACATATTTTAAACTTCCAATTTGGTTTCTAGTGAGATGGTGCTTATTCGAATATGAGTTGTTGTTTGACATGACAATTAAGCAAAATTAACAATATTAATTAATCTTTACAATGTGATAGACATATTTTACTTGTATAAGAATTAATTTTGAAGTTTAATGTTCTGAAGGACTGCACAAAAAATACTGTGTATTTGAAACATTTGAAAGAATATTCAATCTTATTTACAATAGTAAAACCATTGAGTATGTAATTACTCCAGTTTCCAAAATGAAGGCAATTTTGGCTTTTGTAAAAATGTTCCAAAATTTATCCGTGTTCTCACATTATAATACAATGGAGTATTGATAATTTTTTTTTTCTTCCCAATATGTTATCAAATTAATTATCTTCTATTTCTTATTCAAAATAATGCATTTATGGAAATATGGAGTAGTGAGAATATTTCAGCATAATTATTTAAAAGGTAGTATATTACTGTTATTCTTAATGTGTGCGTTAGCAATGATCTACCTGTCATTCTGAAATTGAGGGAGTAGATAAGTACAACTGAATTCAAATTACTTGAATATAACCTTTTGATTTCTTTATTATTATTGAACTTGTCCTTAAATATTTTTATTAATTTAGCATTTAGCATTCCTTCATGCTAAAAATCAACATAATTTCGTAACAGATTAATTTTATATTTACCAAGACAACTTAACCTATCAGATAATTATAATAGTAAACTTATTTGTCAAAAAATGTATATAATAATCGATTTAAGATGCCATGCACTCCTAAAAATTGATATTATATAATGGTATGTGCGTGTACCAACTTTGAATTTAACTTTTTAAATAGTTAAGTTTAATTACAATTTTAAATTTATTTAACTAAAATCAGATGATATTTTTTGGGTACATGAAACGGAGGAATTTATGCCAACGTATACAATAATTCGAACAAAAGCAATTTACAATTAAGAAAGTTAATCTATGGTTCTAAATCTCTCTTATTATATAATCTAATTCTAATCTTTGGTCTTGTTGGTTCAAATCAATACAGTTTGACCATGAAGTTCAAAAGATTGAGACGTATCAAACTTTAGCAAAGATTATGGTGCACACGAGGTATGAGTCAAATCTTTGCCTACCATTTGTCTATCACCATTGCTTAAAAATGCATGATAACCCATATTAACCCATGCTTCTTTTTCTACTCTGCAGGTGGGATTGTCTCCTAAGAGGTTGGTTGGTCTAATCATCCCTTAGGTTTAGTCCACAAATGTTTTTCCTCACTTCTTATTTTTAGCTTCTAGATTAATCAATTCATATATGGGACCTATTTTATACACATATTAACTTAACGATTTCTAAAAAGATTTTTCTTATTTTATTTTGTTATATATTTATTTTTTTCTCAATTTGTTAGATTAAACTTGGATTGAGATTCAGTCTATTTAGACTAGTATAACTTGTAATAAATCTGTCTAAATATTTGGTTTTATTAAAAATCGAATTTATCATGATAATTTTGATATCAATTGTTAGATCAAATATTTATTACTTGACCTAAAAATATAATTAATAGTTAGGACAAAACTTCTTTTACTTAAAAACATAATATTTTACCTATCAAAAATCCATTCTAACTCCTATTATTAAATAATTAATATTTCCAACACACTTAGTCTTCAACAATAAAAATTATAAAATATATATTAGTCATGTCAAATTATTATTAAAACTAAGGCTATCATACAATTAATTTTGATACGTTTTATTTGCGAAAATATATATGGTTTAAAGATGTGATTGAAATGAAATGTTTATCTTAAGTTTAAGCACTGATTTCTCATAAACCCTAATCCTCAAATTGAAGATATTACCATTGTATACTTTTCTCCAAAGACAATGTCATATCACTAACTCTCCTATGTAACTCTTGCTCAATCTCAAAAGCCACCGTTGTGTTAGCAATTGAACTTTTGCATCATTTACAAAAACAATGTTATTCTCTTCTATTATTTTCTTTCTATAATATAATGGCTTAGAGAAAATCTATCCATGGAAGATAATTTTATTGATAGTTTCTGTTCGTGGTCAAAATACAACGAAAATG
>Ga0209489_100094_pt1:0-112500 | contig 123003 bp, 79 predicted proteins | sample SiratrowhiteBW_FD_187527 | JGI IMG/M metagenome (GOLD analysis project Ga0209489, IMG submission 187527) | Root nodule microbial communities of legume samples collected from California, USA - Siratro white BW (SPAdes) (version 2) | ecosystem: Host-associated > Plants > Roots > Nodule... | reverse complement strand
TTTAAATTTGAATTTAAAAGATAATTTGATCATAATTAATTTGGTCATCAAAGACAACCTTTTTACAAAATAACTTCTGTATGAAAATCGTACACAACATAAATGTAATTTTCATTTTTAATAAAGTGAACTTAGGAAACAGGGTGAGAATAACAACATCCCTTCTGTGTGGGACTTACTCTCTGAAAGTTAAATTCTCGATATAGGATACGTAATTGGGTTGGGCTTAGAGCAAATATTTTGGGCATTTTTTCTCCATAGCATACGCACTTCCCAAAAAGGCTCTTTCTTTTAGCACCCCATAACTTTTCAAAGTAAAATAAAAAATATTCAAGAAACCTTATTCTGAAATAGACGTGTCTAAAAATTTTATGGCATGTTAGAAGAAATCCCCTATTAACTTTCCTCATTAACATAAAATAGGTATATACATCCCACCCAATTGTTACCAAATAAATAAAGTAGATTTTAAAATAAAAAAAAAATCCTGTTTTTTTACTTTAAAATAGGAGAAATTTGGACGGATGGATTTATATAAGACTTATGGGTTAATATATATAACGTGTTTCACATAATTACATGTCAATTAAGAAATTTATTACTAAATTTTTCATGTATCTTATAAAAAAATAATTTACAACTTAAAAATTAACAATTTATTATGTATTATAAATAAATGAAAAGCATATTATAAAAATATTAGAGTTCATCATAAAATAAAATCTAAATTCAGGCTTATATATTTGTGGAATAATAAGTAAAAATATTTATTCACATTTAATAAACAAATAATTACATACAATTATAAAATATTAAAAAAATTCTATGCTGATGGTGAGGTGAGACGAGCACTTCCACTCTTTGCAAATTATACTAAAGTGGCCATTGCACCCTAATTGGTTGAATTCCAATTCACCCCAATTTATTTATTTATATTTTTTTAATGGCAAAGTATGGCAAAATTATTTATTTATATTTTTTTAATGGCAAAGTATGGCAAACACACATTTTCATTTCTACAAATTACATATAGTACCTAAATATAAATCTTCTCAATAAATAAATCCATAAACATATTTTAAAAGTCTAACCATAAACACCACTGTGACATCTTATTTAAAAAAATCACAAGCTGTTTATAAATTGAAAGACGTTTTTTTTTTTCTTTTTTTTTTTTTTTTTTTTTTTTTTTTTATGAATCTCAGTAATTTTAGATTAGTCTTTCGGTGTTCTTGATCGAGACATATCCGGATCAAAAAAGAAATATGTCACATAAATTTTATTTTCACAATATAGAAAAAAAAAATCATATAGAGAAATTAGAAAGTGATTTTGGTGTTTAATTATGAGGAGGATTCTGAAGTGGAAATCCTCGTCCTCACGGAAAGCAGGATAAAGGAATAGGACCCAGGATTTGTGCTAACCACGCCAGAATTTCATTATTTGCAAGTTCCCATTAACCAACCTTCAATCTTCCACCACAGTGCTGGTGGCACACCACTAATTTTCGTGGGTACCAAGAAACTAATCAAACACAAAACAAAACAACAAAAAGGGTCCAATTTTTTTTTCTTTTAAATAACCCTTTCTCAATCATCAACCACCCCCATCTGTGCCTGCTTCGCAATCTTCTCCTCTCGCTATGGGTTGCGGCTCCTCCTTTCCGGGTAAAGTCTGATGTTTTGTTGTTGATTTGGCTCTGGAGCTCAAAAGGGTTTCGGAAAAATTATTCTTTTTGACTGATTATGGTTTTGATCTGTGATTTTGGGGTTGTGGTTTAATGGGGTTCCGTTGTTATGAGCAATTATTGAGTTTTGATGGGGTTTTGGGGGTAATTGATTTTGTGTTTGCAGATAGGGATTCAAGGCAGATGGGTCGACCCAATTCCGAGAATGGTGGAGGGCAGGATGCCAGGAATCTAAGGGTCAAGGTATTTGTGCAATGTTCTTGGATTGCTCGTGTTTTGTCTAGTTATTTGGTTTCTTTAAAAGAATTAAGAAAAAAAGTTCTTTTATTTATCAATATGGTTTCATGCATTTACCAGTTTCTTGTAAATTTTCGATTTGTTGTCGAGTGAGAAAGTCAATTGTTAGAGATCCGTGGTTGACTACCTAGGGAAATTGTCTAAATAGAATTTATAAGCAGGGAACCTATGGATATTAGGAGAGGGTAGATAGGGAGCTTTCCGTTTCCTGTTGCAAACGATTAATTTCCTGGTTTTTTTCTAAAGCCGCAGCATGCTGAAAAAGAACATAACCCTGTTTTTTGTTATCTAAAATGACTAAAAGCTTGAGAACCATATCTTTACCTTGATTCTGTCATAATAGTCTTGTTTTGATTGTGAATTGTAATTTGTTAGATGTTGTAAGTCTTGATACTTTAATTAGTGACAAATGTTGAAATAACTTGCTGCTAGAAATTTGATCTGCTAAAAGAATGGATTGCATTTGTTGATAAGATTATGACCTTTAATTATCAAAATGAATGAATGAGAAATATATAATGGATGAAAGTCAAGTGATGTGGGCTTAATTATCTTTTTGGTTCTATTATTTATCTATTTTGCTCAATTAACTCCCTTTATTAATAAAAAAATCAATTAAGCATCTCGATCTAAAAAATGCAACAATGTGACCCTCTTATGGTTAATAGTTCAATCAAGTCCTTCAATTTTTAAAAATGCATCAATGTGACCCTTTTGTTGTTGTAATTGATGTCATTAGTTTTATATATTGTCATGATGCGATGGTCAGAAATTGTGTTATGTGTAAATTAAAACCATTAATATTTGTTAGTTATAATTTTACGGGTAAATGGATGGAAAGTGGCCATATTGTTGTGTTTTTTAAAAATTGAGGGACTTGGTCGAACCATTTATTAATAGTAAAACCAAATTGAATAAAATAAATAAGTAGTGGGACTAAAAGGGTAATTAAGCCGTGTTTGGTGTAACCATCGTGTGTTTATTTACCAGACTGCAATTTGATACACATCCAAAGAAAGAGTGAATGGGAAATATTGTCACAGATGAAACTTTAATAATTTGTATAAATTTTTGTGTCAAGTTATATTTGGTCCTTGCAAGTATTGGATTATCTCCAAGCATCTATTTGCAAATTTACAATCATTCCACTCTTAGGACGTGTTCATAGAGGTGAAGGATTTGGAGACCTGATACACTAAGGTGTTTATGGAAAAGCAGATAGAATGAATATGGGCATAGTTCACAGGATTTTTTGTATATGATGTTGCTTTTAACTATTAACAAGTCATTGAAAGGACGTGGGATGCAGTTGAAATTAATCATAATCGATTCTGTCATACTTTAGTATTTTCTTGTTTAACCTTTAAAGGAAACCATAACTAACTTGATATGTCACTGAAAACAGCTTGTTCTCTTAGGTGATTCTGGTGTTGGTAAAAGCTGTATTGTTCTACGATTTGTTCGTGGTCAGTTTGATGCAACATCCAAAGTAAGAATATGTTGCTTTTGTTTTGGTACTTTATTCTATTTTTTAACTATGTAAACTTTCTTAATAGTGTCCATGACTTGTTATTCCATGAAATTGTTCTTATATCTTTTAGACTTTTTAATGTAAGGTAACTGTTGGAGCTTCTTTTTTGTCACAAACAATAGCTCTGCAAGACTCTACAACAGTCAAATTTGAAATATGGGATACTGCTGGTCAAGAGAGGTGTCTGTCATTAATCTTTCCAGATTATGCAATTTCTTGATACATTTTGTTTCTCTTAAAATTTTTCACTTTGTTTTGTTTCAAGATCAAATTGTTTTTGAAGTAATATTTGTTTGCTAATAATTTATTTCAGGTACGCTGCATTAGCACCTCTCTATTACCGAGGTGCAGCAGTTGCAGTTATTGTCTATGATATAACAAGCCCAGAATCTTTTAGCAAGGCACAGTACTGGGTTAAGGTACATTTTCAGTTATTGCAGGGTTCTACTTTGTCATTTCTTGCTTGGTTAGTTATTTAAAATTTGGACAATATGAATAACAAAAAATTCCCTGTATTATTATTTAGTCTGGAACTATGTGATGATGAATAGAATACAGTCCTGTTTTAATCCATTTCCTTCATTTAAAACATTTGTGATTAAGTAATTGACCTGATGGATGTGCATCATGACTAGAACTAGATGGGAATACCCCTGCCTAAAAGCATTTAACAATGAAGTTAAAGAAATTGATGTTTTTGTCTTTGATCTGTAATTGGGTGATAATTATGTGAGCTAGGATGTGCAAGCATTGAAAGCTTGTTTGTACTACAAGGTTTTATATTGGTAGATGAGAGATAAGGAAAGAGAAGGAATGGAATGTCTACTGAAGCTATGATACCTCAAATAGCGGTGGCTCGTCTTTTGCTCTTTAAGAGACAGACAAATCATTTGGAAATTTGAAGAAGAGAGCAACAGGCTATAAAACTGAAAAATTGGAACACCCAGTAAACCTGCATTACTTTTGCTTGTAAGAATACATTAATGGTATAGCATGGAAATTTTGGTATCTTCAAACGTGGGGGACACGTGAGGTGGGTGACGTGTATATCCATGGATGTTGAATCTGCCTATAACTAGAAGTATGCTTTGGGATTGAGTTAGACACAGACCATTTATAGTATTGTATTGAAGCTTTTCTAGTCTTGATGTTAGGCTCTCCATTGATATCTACTTCTGCAAATTTTGCACTCCAAATTGCCATTCCAGGGAGCATGAGATGTGTTATAAAGTCCCACAATGGCTAGAAATTTGGCCAAAATACTCCTTACCGAACTTGGGGAATTCTCTTTTGAGCTAGCTTTTGGTTTGAGTTAGATCATCCACTCCATTTCTAATCTTTTTACATAACACAAGGGTGATTGGATGAGACATATATAGTATACCTAATGGGAAAAGATTTTTGTTGTTTGTGCTTATAGAAAACAGAAGAAAATCATTATATTTGGATTTAAGGTTGGATTCATATGGGACTAGTCAATCATATGCTATGGTGATTGCAGGGTGGATTTTGTTGCAGTTGGAAGAAGAAAAATCTAATCATTGTCATTATGGATTAAGTTGTTGTAAAAACTATGCGAAGAATAAAAAACATAGCAAATTTGATATACTTATATTTGACATCTACTTGATGTACTGCAATTAAGCTTTTCTATATATCTTACATGTTACAAATCATTAGATTATGAGCTGTTTGTTTTATTAGGAGCTGCATTTCTTTCTATTTTGTTTTAGCAACTGAAACAGTGATAATTTAGGAGCTACAAAAACATGGAAGCCCTGATATAGTGATGGCACTGGTCGGTAATAAAGCTGATCTTCAAGAGAAGCGGGAAGTTGCTGTCCAGGTAGTACAACCTTCCTCCATAATACAATAAACAAATTCGTTTTTTTTTACCTCATAGTTTGTTTTAATATTTCCATGAAGGATGGCACTGACTATGCTGAGAAGAATGGTATGTTTTTCATAGAGACATCTGCAAAGACAGCAGATAATATAAATGAACTGTTTGAGGTACGCTCGGTGTTTACTTTCTTCTGGTTATTAGATTATAAAATTAATCGTTTCATTTTGTATTTGGCAAGGATGAGAATGTATGAACAGTACAAACTAGTTAGCTGTTTAATTGGTATGTCAATTATGACTGGACATGATCACATCTTACCTTGTGTAATCCTGCAATTTTTTTGACTTATATTGAATACCCATGTTAGCAGTTTTATCTTCTGTGCATAAAATAAGTGCCATAAAATATTTGAGAATAAATGTCTCTTTGGATTGAATATAAGGTGCCAAAATAATATGTGGTCCTGTTTTGGTACTGGTCATATGATCTGATTTCTAATCTGTTTAATTTAAGTTCTACAGTACACTCAGGCAACAAGATGCTTAAGTAATGATCAAGTGTTAGGAACTGTAGGAATACTGATTGATATTGACTTGCAGATCTTTAGGATTTTCCAGAGGCTATGCTAGTAGTCAATTTTCGGCTTTAACTCTGATCTTTGGTCTCTTAGGACATTGTTGACTATGCTACTAGCAAGCTTCCCCATGATGTTCTTGCTGCCTGAAGATAGTTGTACTTGTAACAAACTCATATAGACCTATTGGAGGGGCTAAAGATGATCTTGAAATAGGAATTCCGTCCTACAAAAATCCAAGATTGCATCTTTTCCATCAAAGGTAATGTCTTGGTCTTGGAATACATAAGGGAGTTAACTACTAAAAAATATTTTAGGTTAGAGAAACTAATAAAATGGCCAGGGCTACATTTTGAGGTTACGCAAGATTGGTCTTGTAGAGAAGTTCAACAAGCATGCTGGAAAGCACTAACTTCTAAGCACTAACTTCTAGGCAGCCACCTATATATATATATATATATGAAAAGGATCACAGCCATTGGATGCCTGCTAATTATGTACTGATTATATTATGAAAGATAAAAAGTTTAGTTTGCAACCAAGCATGATTTTTGTTATGAAATAACAACACTACTAATACAAAATTATTGATGTGTTATTCTAAAGTACTTGCTGTTTCTGACCTATAATACTTGAAAGTTGTTGAGAGGGACCCCGGAATTGGGTCGCTGCCTCTACTGAGGCTATATAACTTTAGTTCCAGATCAATTAATTAATGTTACTGATGCAATTCAAGAGGTGCTTATTTTAAACTTTGTTCTTGTAGCCTACAATGAGAGTTACAGTATCAACCAAACATTGAATTTCAATCTGATTTCAGTTTGGAGTTCAGATTAGGACCTCTAACTAGTTTTTCATTTCCCTTTTTTGGGGTTTAAAAGGAGGTCTTGGATGTTTTATGGGGAAGGGGACAGTAGGCCAAAATGTAGGCAAAGTGATCAGTCTAAGATTGAATCATGAATCTTGGGTTAGTTGTTGTCAATAATGTCATGGTATGCTGTTAGTGAATCTTAAATTGTAATTCATGTTGGCATGTTAGCTAACTTGTTTCAAACATCCTGCAAAATTCTAAATTCATGTTGAGGTGAATTAATTGTTTTATTACTACTATTACCTTGTTTACTCAATACCAGTATCTCATTTCTATATCATGATTGCGTGTTTGTATAGACAACCTCCTAATCTTCCTCTTCTCTCTTTGGCATATCAATCTTATTATGATGTCCTTGCCTTGAACTTCTGTTTTGTTCATCCTTTTGTGCATTCCCAATTAGGCTTAACCATTAAAACCTTGTCTTTGACAGGAAATTGCCAAAAGACTGCCTCGCCCATCAGTTAGTTGAAGTAGCTTGATAGCAGTTCAGTAAGGGATCTGCATTTGCTTTTGATCCTCCAAAAGTGTAGTGTATGGATTGTATTTATATATATTGTGATTATTATTAGATGTATCTGTGATCTTTTATCAACATGTAATAAGGTCATGTCATCAGGTAGATGATAACAAACATGATTTCTAGGCCAAGGCTATAATATCAAGGATCCATTCATATGTTTATCTGTTGTTGTCTAACTTGTATAATTAACAAGTTTCACTGTTTGGGTTTATGAACAGTTTTTTTATTTGATTTGGGTTTATTAAATAATTACTGAACTAGAATCTTTGTTCAAACATGTCTGTTTGTTTTTAATGAGTTAAAGCTTGAAACTTTTAGGCTATCAATACAATTTAGAGTATAATTTATTATTATTTGTTAATGGAAAACATAATTTGCACAATTTATTTGGTTAAATTCGTTAAAGTAAGCAACTTCAATATAAGAGTGTCATAAGATTTTCTTGAAAGGTTTTATTTTACTACAAACGTTGCATTGCTTTTCAGATCGTTTCAAATTTTGTTTCAATTGTGAGGTTTTTACAAGATTTACATTTTTATAATTTTAATTTTTTACAGACTTAAGGGATTAATTTAATTATTATAATTACATACTAATTTAATGTGATTATAATTATGTGAAAAATTCATATTATACTTAAATGATAAATAATATTATAATATTATACAAATTAAATTTTAATTTGATATCATTAATGCAATAAATAATATTTTTATTTGTATAAAAAATTATGGTTCTTTATTATTTTTTAATGTTTTTATAATGTTACACTTTGATGTTATTTTCCCTCGAGTTGGTAGTTTCAATTTATATTGTATATATTAAAAAATAAGGTCTTATTTTAAGATTCAGAATTTTGTAAGAGATCTAAATTTCAACTTTAAAACTCTAATTATCATAGTAATATATTTTAAGAATATCTTTTTTTCAAAACTTTATTATCGTATCAATATATTTTAACGAGAGTAAGTTACAAAATCTATAACTTAAATTTAAGATCTTTATGAAACTTTAGGTATGAAAAGTGCATATAGTCTTTATTATACCTACTGCAAAACATGAAATGGTTTTTGTAGTTAATCTATATTGGTCTTTCTCAGTTGTCTACCAGTACCTGTTACTATCATCACATTCTAGAGAAAATAGTTGTGAAATAGATCACAACGAAAGTATAATTACATGAAATGGTTTGTAACAACTTCAACAACTCCCTCTTGTGTGTTTCTCTCGAAGAGGATTTGTACTTGCAAGTCAAATATAAACTTGTTAAATCAAATTTTAAGTTATATCATGAAATTAATTCAACTAAGTTTTAATCTTGTAGCAATATCTTTTGTCTCTCGTTGTAAGATAAGTTCTTCAATATATCTAATTGGAGGTTGATCTCTTAATCTTACTGATTTGTCTCATAAGCTCTTATAAAAATGTTAATTGTTTTAATGATAGTTGATTTTGCTTACGTTGGTGGTTGAAAACATAATTCAAAGGTGGTTGAAAACATAATTCATAAGGTTGATATGATTCACAAGACTGCATTAGTGGCTGAAAATAGAGTTTATATTATATTTCACAATTATTTTGTTATGAAGAATTTATATTCACAAAAAATCACAAGAAAATGATTATGAAAATTTAGACAATCTATCTATAAAAAATTAAACAAATTAAACATTTAAACCTAAAGAGTAGACATTCTAGGAAAACAAATTATCTTTCTTTTTTTTATAATGTCATGAGTGCAATAAAATTGAAGACTAATTGAATAAAAAGAGAAAACAAAGTAAGGTATAAAAATAAAAATTATAAATTTGATCGTTGTTATTTCACGGACAGTTTAAAAAAAAATTAGTATAAATAATCTAACATTATGTGCTAGACAGTCTAATGTAATGCTAAACCGTCTAATACTAAAAAAATTAATATAGATAGAAAAGAATTATTTCAAATCATCTCCCAACAAATCTAATAATAAATTTTATTATTTAGTCTTCAAAATTCATCTACAAACAATAAAAATGTTAGTAATGAAAAAAAAAATAAAAAAAAGTTTAAAAATTGTTTTGAAAAAAAATAAAATAAATAATTTAAAATAATAATGAAATCAAGATTGACTCTCAAAATGAGTAAATTTATCTTTGGTTATTTTAATATTATTATTATTCTTTAATTATCTCATAAAGTTATACTTAATAGAGCAAAAACAAAATTCACTAAAATATTATGAGTAAAAAATCTCATTTCATTTTAATTTTTTATTCAAATAAGATGCTTATCTTCTACCTCTTAATAATTCTATCTCTTTATTAAATATAAAAAAATAATTAAGACTAAATAAATTAATTTTTATTTAAAAAAATCATTTGAATTTTTAACTAATGTTAAAAATAATGTTTTTGAAAAAACTATAATTAAAACAAATCAACAATAAAGTATAAATTATTACATTGAACTCGATAATAAAACTTTATTCCACTAAAACCTTATAAATAAATCAATCTGAGGCTTTTTTTCTATATTTACTCGGAAAACCTGATAAACGAATCTGTGACACGAAGCTTTTTCTTTCTATATTTATGCTTCTTTCGCGCGGAAAACCTCATAAATGAATCTGTGACGCGAACCTGTTTCTTCCTATATTTACAAAATATTTACTTTCTGAAATATGCTAGATCTTATCTAATGTTTCCACTTAGATTTTGTTTCCCTTCTTATTATTAGACCTAGTAAGAATAATAGACACTTCAATTTACTAAACTGTCTAGTGAAAACATTTACTCATATGGTCTACTATAATTAAAAATAATTACATAAATAATAAAAATAATAATTAAGATTTAAATAAATACTAATTAAAACAATATTTTTTATTATTAATTATATTATAAGAACACTATAATTGAAAGTTCTTAAGTATACTCATCAGCTATCAATTTTTTTATTCAAAAAGTTATATTATATAAACACTTAAATATTTTATAAGGTAAGATTTGATGAGTGGAAGCATGTTAATGGAAAATGACGTATAATCTTCTTTATTCTAATAATAAAAGAAAAGAAAAGCTAAGGCTGCTAAAGAAATATTGTGTGGCAAGTGTTTATCAAAAACGCGGTTTGCAGCGTCGTCAAATGTCCGCACACAGCTTATTTGAAAATTTCTAAATCCTTTTGAGATAGCAAAATTCAAAAATCATGCTTCAAATAAAGGTCCTTCAAAAACTTTAAATTTTACAACTAATTATAAGTTGATTCAGTTTTAATAACTTGCTGTCAAAGGATTGCTTTACCAATCTACAATTATAGATATTAATTCTTAATTGATTCTCTATCCTTTAAAGGATTAATTTCATGTTTTTTTGTTTTGCTGTGAACATATTCTTAGTTAAGTAATAGTTTGAAAAGAAAAAATATTTTATAACTCTACAATTTGGCATGACAAATTTTGGTAATTAATTTATAAGTTTAAATATAATTTTAGTTAAATATTTTTTATTTCTATTTTTATAAAAAGTATGTGATTTTTTTATAGTATCAGTAAAATAGTGTATTTGACTTTTAATTTTTAAAATTTCAATTCATTATTTTTATGCTTTAATAATCATTTTAAGATAGACAAATAACATTTATTTATGAATTTTATTAATTTTTAAATGTCATTTATTAATACTTTATCACCATATTAATATGTGCCATATGCAACAATCATTTGACTTTTTTTTTTAACATACTATTTAATTAGTATTGTATAATCTTATAAATAGCTGATTTTCAAATTTTTAAAAAATAAAAACAAATAAAAAATTACAGTAACTAGAATTAAAAACCAATCAGTTTACATAAATTAAAAATATATTTAAGTTTCACTTTAGAAATAAAGTAGGAAAATTTTAAACCTGAAGTACTAAAGAATAAAAAATGGGAATTTTCTATTAGCAAGTATTATTTTTACATTGTAATTTCAAATTCATCTTAATGTAATTTTTATATTTTTTCTATTATTAAGAATATTTTCAAATAAGGTGCATCAAGTTATTTATTAAACTGGTTCGGTTTAAAATTTCAGAATGGGAAAAAGGAAAAAAACAAATGAAATTAAAACAAATAATTTATAGTCATAAAAAATATATACTACCTATATTCAATTATTATTATAATCTATAATATATTACGAACACATATAATTACTTTAGAAATGTCTTATATTAACTATTAAAATGAATAACTTTTATCTATATACAACAAAAATAAAAATCATTTTCCTATTCAAACTAATGAAGTGTATTCGGTAAGGAAGTCTTATAATTTTAAAAATTAAATGGAAATATAATGATTTATAAGTTTTTTTATAGAGTTGTATAATTAAAATATTCTAGGTTATATTTTAATAAGTTCATATTATAAGAAACATTTTTTTATGAATATATAAAATTTGAAAGGATGCATAATTTTCTTAGAAACATTTAAAATGAAAGATACATAAAGTGTGTATAAGAAGTTAGATAGATAACATTTTTTTGTTATTAGTCTTTCATGATGTACCAACCTCTTATTCTCTCCTCAACTTTAAACATTAATTTTAAATTATAGTGGAAAATTTGTCTATTAGTTTAACAGTACAGAAACCTAAGTCCTTAAAAAAATTGTCAATGTGAACCTTCCACATGAAAAGAGGATAAATTTTAAAATTACCAAAATCAATATAAAATATATAAAAAGCATGTATAAAAAAATTACATAAATAACATTTTTTTTTATCATTAGTCTTTCAGTACTAACCTCTTACTATTTGGAGTTTAAAATTAGTGGGATATTTGTTTACTAGTTGAATTATAATGGTAGAGAAAGTGTCAATGAAAAAAAAAAAAAATCAATGTTAATCTCTTATTCCCTCAAGTTTTACATTAGTTTTAGCTTGTAGTGAGAAATGGTAGAAAGGGTGGCAAGGATTGTAAAAGAATGACCATGATAAGAGAATAAACTCTGTGATAGAAGAAATAAAAAATTTACAATAAATAATAAGAAATGAGGAAAGTTAATATATATTTATACCTTTAACTATTAAATTCATGAAATGTGTGTAAAGGTGTAAATTTGTATGAATTTACAACTTTGTATAAATTACACAAATTTTTATCTTCTTTCAGATATTTTTATTAAATTTCAATAAATTTATTATTCTTGATGGAATATATAAATGTCAGAAGATTCTTTTATTAATTTGTTTTTTATTTTGTAATAAAATGAAACACATTCCATAAAAACTAAGAGAAAAGACATTTTGGTCTGACAGAGAACTCCCTTGATTCTCTCATGGTGTCTGTCTCACCTCTTACCTAAGAACCAGGCAAAGACCTTTCCAAAAAGTCAACCACAAAACGTCTACTAGATCAATTTCTTTCCGTTCTCGATTTGATTACTGTAATTTCATTTCATCCTCCACAATCTTCCAATTTCATTTCTCTCTCAAGTAACGCAAAACAATATTCTCTTTCAGCTCATGGTATAATTGGTGGGTTTCAATTCTACAGTGATTCTTCCCTTCTTCGACTCTCTCCCAGCAATTCCCTCATCTGGGTTCCATTAATCACCTTCCAGCTCGTAGGAACCTTCGATCTTGTGGTTAAAGTTTGCTGCTTTGACTTTTTCTCAACATGGGTGGGAGCGAGAGCTCGAAGGGCGTGGTTTTGGGTCGTTTGGTGGAGTGCATCAAGGACATTTCTGGGTTGCCGGAGTGTCAGAACTTCTGCAAGAGGGTGTATGGGAATTTGGTTCGCAGGTTGAAGCTTTTGAGTCCCCTCTTTGAGGAATTGAAAGATAGTGATGAGTCCCTCAGCGATGAACAACTTGGGAGCTTTGAGTCTCTCTTGGTTGCTTTAGATTCTGCTAAGACCCTTTTAAAGGCTGTCAACCAAGGGAGCAAGCTTTATCAGGTATGGATTTCTGGTTTTGGTGAATCTTTCCAACGGTAGAATTTAGTGTATTTTTGGTTTTGTAGGGAATTGAAAAGAGGTGGAAGGAAAGAGGTCTCTTCTTTGTCGTTGAGCCATTTATAGAATTTTTATGTACAAAAATCTAAAACAATTTCTAAAAAGTTTAGGCATTAAATAATATGATCAAACTATCCAAACAAACTAAAATAAAATAGTGAAACAATAGTGAAACAATAGTGAAACACGAGAATTATAGGATAGTATCTCATTATAGGTATCTAGCTTGTTATAGAGTCCCCACAAACACTGTTGATCCTTGAAACACACAGACAAGGTCTTGATGACACTGGAAGGTCTTTGCTATGATGAAATGACAATTAAGACTCAGTAATCAAATTGCCGAAATAGAAATCCCAAATGTGGGAGTAATCAACAAGGCCAAGTTGGGAAGAAAAGAAAATAAATTTAACCTTCAAGCAGAAGCTATTTGCAATGTTTAACTGCCTTGGAATAGTTAATCTAGCCAAACTAAACACTTAAGCAGAATCTAACTTCATACTTTGTAGAAGCCATCAACATCATCAGATGAGAAAGAGACGCTTAACCATTGTTTAAGCTGGAAACAAAACAAAAAGAATGTCAGTGCTTTACTAGTACTAAGGGTGAAAGCACACAATGTCCAAATAAACATAAACTATTTCAAGAATAGTCAAACAGTCGGAGAAATCTTGAATTAAAGCAATACTTAAGATTTTGGTGTTCTCAAGAGCTTTGATGAAGTATACAAAGGGACCTTAAGGCGATACGAATACGCTGTTCACCCCTTAGAATAGTTGCTGTGAACAAAGCAAAGAATGAGATCTTGGATTGTAGGAGAGGAGAAAACAAAAAGAATAATTTAGGACCATATTGAGATGGAAAGAATAATTTTTCTTGTATATTGTTGAGAGATGTGTATTATTTATATGCTCAAAATCTAAACCAACCCCTTAAATTTAGGAATTATGATCAAGCTATATAAATCCATTTGCTCAAGTGACATTTGTGTGAACGTTTTGCATTTGGGCTTAAGTAGGCATTGTTTCTTGAATTTGAAGTGTCCATAGAGTAAGAGATTATGCCATCTGCAGATGCTCTATGCCTTCTGGTTCAGTTTTGCTACCTACAATCTTAGTTGATCCTGACCGTTAATTTTAATCTGATTAATGATTTACATGTCTCAGGCATTGCGGAGGAATGATACAGCATATAAATTCCAAGAAGTAACTGAAAAAATTGAAGCTGCACTGAGTGAAATTCCTTACTACAAACTTGAGATATCAGAGGAAGTTCGAGAACAGGTAAACCTTTATCATATATTGGAAGGAGGCCAGCAATACCATATACAATTCCATGATGGCTCAAACATTTTCCTATTATTTCTTCTGCTAATCATATTTGATTGCTGTTCTTTTAAATTTCTGGCGATATTTTTGGCAAAGAGAAGGGAGCATCTTATGTGCCATATTTTTCACAACTATTTTAATCCTTTTCAGATTGAACTGGTACATGCTCAATTCAAAAGAGCTAAAGCTCAAACAGAATTTGCTGATATACAACTTGACATGGATATGGCAATGGCACAAAAAGAAAAAGACCCTGATCCTGCTATACTCAAAAGACTTTCTGAGAAGTTGCATCTGAGGACAATAAATGACCTAAGGAAAGAATCTAGTGAATTACATGAAATGTTGATCACAAGTGGTGGAGAACTAGGAGACTCTTTTGAAATGATCACATCCCTTCTCAGCAAGCTGAGGGACTGTGTGCTCACAGAAAATCCCGAAGTCAACACTAGTGAAAGTGATAAACTAACAGTCAAACACCGGTCTCCAGTGATCCCAGATGATTTTCGATGTCCTATATCTCTTGAACTAATGAAAGATCCTGTTATTGTCTCTACTGGTCAGGTACAATCTGACACTGTCTTTGTACAGGGTACATTTCTATACTGTAAGCTATATCATTCATAAATTTCTGCTTTCTTTTGCAGACATATGAAAGATCTTGCATTCAAAAATGGCTTGATGCTGGTCACAAAACCTGCCCCAAGACACAGCAGACTCTTGTCCATACAGCCCTTACCCCTAACTATGTTCTGAAGAGTCTGATTGCATTGTGGTGTGAAAGCAATGGTATTGAGCTACCAAAAAAGCAAGGGAATTGTAGAACAAAGAAATGTGGTGGAAGCAGTCATTCAGATTGCGATCGAACTGCCATTACTGCCTTACTTGATAAACTGGCGAGTAACAATATAGAACAGCAAAGGGCAGCTGCTGGTGAGCTCCGGTTGCTGGCTAAGAGGAATGCAGATAATCGAGTATGCATTGCTGAGGCAGGAGCAATCCCCCCTCTTGTAGATTTGCTGTCTTCTTCAGACCCTCGAACTCAAGAGCATGCCGTTACAGCTCTTCTCAATCTTTCCATCAATGAGAGTAACAAAGGAACTATAGTAAACGCTGGAGCCATACCAGACATTGTAGATGTACTAAAAACTGGAAGCATGGAGGCTAGAGAAAATGCAGCTGCAACTCTCTTTAGTTTATCAGTACTAGACGAGAACAAGGTGCAAATAGGTGCAGCTGGAGCTATCCCCGCCCTTATAAAGTTACTTTGTGAAGGTACTCCCAGAGGTAAGAAGGATGCTGCTACTGCAATCTTTAACCTATCTATTTATCAGGGAAACAAAGCAAGAGCTGTAAAAGCTGGTATAGTAGGACCCCTGATACAGTTTCTGAAGGATGCTGGGGGTGGAATGGTAGATGAAGCACTAGCTATATTGGCAATTCTTGCAAGCCACCATGAAGGCAGGGTAGCCATTGGTCAGGCCAGGCCAATCCCTATTCTAGTTGAGGTCATACGAACCGGTTCTCCACGCAACCGAGAGAATGCTGCTGCTGTCTTGTGGTCACTGTGCACGGGAGATCAGCTGCTGTTAAAACTAGCAAAAGAACATGGTGCAGAAGCAGCACTGCAGGAGTTATCAGAAAATGGAACTGATAGAGCGAAGAGAAAAGCTGGAAGCATACTAGAACTCTTGCAGAGAATGGAAGGGGATGATAATCTGCGGAATTCATAGTCTCAGTGTTGCCTCAATATATATATATATATATATTTCATAGATGATCAGAGATTATGGCTCTATGAACCATGAGCACCTGATAATAGTGTTTTCATCTTCTATATTTTGAATCCAGTAATGGGCTGGTAAACTTTTTTGCAGAAACTTTGGATTATGTTTGTTTATTATTTGTCTGTATATGAAATGCTGTAAATTGTCTATTGAAGATGTTATGCGAGGATTATACAAAGAATAGCTTCTGCTATTGTCTCTCACCGCAGAGTTTGTAATTCTTGGAACTTTCTATTTTAGTAAAAGTCAGCATTTAAGGTTGTACCAGACCAAGACTGGTATCGTGTCCAAAAAACTGTCAACATTTTTAAACATTTGATTACATATTTCTACTATTTAATTAATATTATTATTTTACGAATTTTACTATTTAATTTTTTTTACACATTTAACTATTTCATTTTTCAATTTAGTGTATTGTACTTGTCCATTAAATGCTTAATGATATATTTATATGTCATACAAAAAGGTTTTTTAAAAATAAAAGTGACATTATGTTGTTAAAAATTTAACAAAATTAAATCGTTTTGGTACTCTTTTTAAAACATTTTGTAGCACGTCGGTATGATATTACATATTTAATAGACTGATAAAATATGTAAAAAGTTAAAAAATAATTGCAAGATGCTTTCACTTTTTTTTAACTCTTATCATTTATATTTTTTATGGTAGTAATATTTGTAAAAGTAAGATAAAAATAAAATTCCAATAAGTTATTCTATTATTTAATATTTTATTTATATTAAATAATTGATACAATGTTTTATTATAATATAATGTTTGTAAAATTTATTATATTTAATCTTGCTTTTACAGATTCTAAAGAAAAAGATTTGAACAGTGTTTATTTCTTTTAATTGATGATAGTATTTTTTTAGACTTAATTTTTTTAGTCCTTAAAATTCAAAAATGAATTTGATTTTAAAATCTTATTTTTTTAAAATATTTTAGTCTCATAAATTTGAAAACCAATGGTATAAAATTGAAAGATTAACATACATTTCCAAATATTTTCAGCCGACAATATATTAGAGTGACTAAAATTGTATTTTTTTTTTAATTTCAGATATTAAAATAATTTTTTAAATTTATGGAACCAATTGATCCCAGATTTTAGAAATTAAAAACCTCATTAAATATACTTTAAATTAAAAACATATTTTCCCTCTAAAATAGTTTATGTTGGATTTCATCCCACCAAATGTTTTGTATATTTTCAGTTATCAAAATTTAAAAATGCTGTTTTCTGTTAAAAGACAATTTATGTAATGATAAAATGCCACATTATGACACATGTAGAACATGTACACTGTTTGTAGTAACAATTTCAAACCATTAAAGTTAAAAACAATAAAAGAAAGAGACAAATATTTACCCAAATACCAAATTTAAAAGTAAAAATAAAATTCTGTTAACATTCCTAAAGCTTATTTTATTATTATTATTATTATTATTATTATTATTATTATTATTATTATTATTATTATTATTATTATTATTATTATTATTATATATTATTATATATTCATACTAGTCATAGAAAAGAAAAATATTAATACCAGTCAATCATATCAATTCGCCTTTGCTTTCCGTAGGCTCAGTGTCTGTTTCTCACGCGCGTCCTCCGCCCTCTCTCCGTCGTCATCACTCGGAATTCTTCGCTTCTGATTCATTCTTCCAGCTGCAGGTTTGATTCGTAAAACCTTCGATTCACCGCGCACACGCTCAATCTCGATTTTGAGCTTAATTTTCTCAAGATCTTTCAACTCTTAATGCGTATTTCGAATTGTTGCTACCGTTTTTTTTTTCTTCTTGAGTTTCTCACTCTGAATTGTCAAATGCTTTTGAATTATCGCACCGCGTAGTCTGTTACGTGTGAGTGAATTGCTAAAGAGCTCAACTGAAGTGTTCGCGTGAGCGGAAATCAGGGATCTGCTTCTGTTCGTAGTTGTTGAATCGTGTTTTTGGTGTTTTAGTTAATATCGCCCTAGAAATGACAATAACGATGTCTAATTGTACATTGGTTGTTAGGCTCTTTCAATGCTGTGCTGGATTAAGTTTATTAGGAGTTTGCTGCTGATTGAATTTTAATAATGGTCAGAAACTGCACTGGAAATGAATATGTTTACTTACGAACGGAAACTTGTTGCTGAGTTTTTTGGCTGTTGCAGAATGACGGCGAGAGTTGTCATTATATTGTGTATATATCATTTTTGGTCGTCAGGATAGGCTTCAGAAAAGCATTTTGTAGGATATGTTTCTGATTTTGTTATTCCAATTTTTAAACTATGTTTTATCGTCTAGAGACTACTGCGCATGTTGAAGTGTTGTTTTTTAATATTACGTAAGTTTGTTCAAGAATTTTCATGATTCATTTTCAGTTAAAGTCAAGCGGATTCTTATTATTTATTTGTCCGCAATTGTGTGTTTTTAGTAGATGGTACCTGACTTTTATGTTAAAGGAATATTAGTTTTTCTTTTTTTATTTTTTTTTTTATTTTTAACTTGTATTCGTGCATTGCAGTTAAAGTTGTGGGTTTGCTGGAGCAAGTTAATCCTATACCTTCATGGTGTGTGGTGACACTGAAGACTCGACATGGGAATTTTTGATGAGTTACCTTTGCCTTCAGATAAAGATGTAAGCTTTACTTTGTTGCTTCTGAGATTTCTATTCATGATTAGATTAGTGGTCGTCCTGACTGAGGGGTTTCCTTCAAGTGGTTCAATTTTAAGATCCTTTGGGCGTTCGTGTGTGTGTTGCTCGTAGATGCAATAACAGTTGTGCAAGTTGTGGGAAAATTTCACGTGTTTGGTTTGGTACCCAAGTTTAGCTTGAACAAAATTACTGTGTTCTATGATAAGTCCTAACATTACAAAGGCAGAAGGAAGAGGAAATTTTGTATGTATTCAATCTATTTCTTCTGGCTTTTGACGAAACCCAACAACAAATTTCTTAAAGTCTCTTTTCCCTTTTCCCAAGTTTAAGCGGCTGGAGAAGTAAAACAATCATGCACCTTTTCCCATTCCATGCTTCAAATAACCTTTCTAAGGTATTTCGAACCAATGTGCTCTGTCTTTGGAGATTGAATAACAGTTAATAAGTGGCCTTTACTGCGCCTGCATCTTATTTTTCTCTAGCTAGTTGGCTTTGAGTCTTGTGAATCATACGGTGTCATAAATTCCTTCAACTCTTGTTGTTTCACATTTTATGACTTGTTGTAATAGAAAAACTTCACAATGCACTTCATTACATGTAAAGTTCTAATGCTTTAGGAGAAGATAATGTTTGCTATCAACATAAAAATTCCCTTGGGCATTGTTGAAAGCTGCCTTAATTGTGGCCTAATAGATTTGATTACTATTGCCTTGGAAAAGGCTACCTATGAAGGGACTGGCCAAGTAGGCTTATGAAAGCATCGTACTGTGCTGCCAACAGGATATTGACTCTTACCAGGTTGAGATCTCACATCGACTAAGATAAGATTCAAATAAAGCTTCTAAAACTTGTCTAATCCTCACCTTTACCAGTTGGTATTGTGGGGTGGAGTTAAGCCGTGGCATCATATAATGTAACACTAGTGCGATGCAAAAAAAATAATGTCATAACTGGTTTCAATCAGTGTAAGATATTTGAGTTTAGATCCGGATAGTCATCTCAGATTTATGATACATTCCTGCTTTTGGTTTCTTTAAGATTCAGGGATGGATAATGTATTATATTCTATTAGATTTAAGTGTTAGGGTCATTGGTTTAACATTATATTCCCCCTCCAGCCCTCTGACATTTGTCTTCTTTGCATTGCCATCTCTTGAAATTTCTATTTTGCTTGAAATCCTTCTGATAGAGAAGCTTTGGAAGAAAAACCCTTCTTGATTTGCTTGACTCTGTTAATTGCTCTTCTTTGGCCAATAGTGATTTGGACTTTAGACTTTTCTAGAAAAGCCTTTTTCCTGCAAATTCTCTTTTCTGTTCCTAACTTTATTTATACTAAAGATGTCTTGACTGTAACTTATAAATTAGGAGTCTGAATTATTTGCTCTGGAACTTTTGTTGTTATGTAGCTACTGTATTTCTTCTGCACTGAGTCATGCTTGCGCTGTATACTTATTCTTGGTAATCTGAGTCTCAATGCTACATTTGAATGCAGTATTTGAGAGAAGACCTCTTGAGGATAGATGAATGTTGGATTGCTGCTCGTTTTGATTCACTACCTCATGTTGTTCACATTTTGACATCAAAAGACCGTGATGCTGCTGCTCAATTTTTGAAGGAGCAAAGTGATATCATTGAAGATGTTGTGGATGAAGTAGTGCATTCCTACCATAGTGGCTTCAACCGAGCTATCCAAAACTATTCCCAGGTTTCTTTATATTTTGTTTTCTGTAATCACTTCAAATATACATTGAACTATGGACAACTGGGTCGTTTGCTATTGAAAGTCCTGGGTGTATGTGTATGTATAGATTCTGCCACAGATTATAGTTTTTCTCCAAATATCAGGTTCATATCATTGGCATAACAACTGCTGCTTTTATCAATTTTCAAAGATTTGTCAGTTTTTTTGTTTCTCATAAGTTAGTTATAAGACAAGAGAAAGAACAAAATATTTTTTTTTTAATTTTAATTGTAACATTTTCTTTACATGGCAGTAGTATTAGCTTCATTTCAAGCATTCTTTAATTCCATTGCTCATCTTTACTGTTATTTTATATATACCACAGATTATACATATTTCTTTTTCCTTCCTTGATGACCATTTAATCTAGTTTTTTATTGATTCTGTGTAATTACAGTCTTAAGACACTTTTTTTTTTGTGATCAGGAATGCAAGGTTAAAAGATGAGAAACAAGAAACAATCTTAACGTTAAGAAATTGAAGTTGAGGAGTTATTAAATGTAAATAAAATGAAGGACATTTTATTTAATGTTTTAATAAATAATTGAAACTGTTTTTGATTCTTAAATTTTCTTTTTCATATGAACTTGAAACAGTTTGAATGGTAACCGGATTTCTTCAGCTTCTACTCCCTTTCATTTCATCTTGTTTAGATCCTAACTATAGCTGAATTATAACTGGTAGCCCATCATTATGAATTTCTGTTTGATAAATATTTTTGTTTATCTCCAGATCTTGAAGCTCTTCAGTGAATCCACTGAAAGTATATCTGTCTTAAAAGTAGATTTGGCAGAGGCAAAGAAGCGCCTAAGTGCCCGCAATAAGCAATTGCATCAACTATGGTATCGATCAGTCACACTGCGACATATAATATCCTTATTGGATCAAATTGAAGACATTGCTAAGGTCTATTCTTTGTTGTATACATTCTGATTCAATTGTATGACTTTGGTCAGTTTATAAGAATAAGGCAATCTCATTTCGATTGTTTAAACTTATGCTTGTGTGCTCTGATTCCATATGCCCTGAGTTGGAGTTGTTTGAGCTACTTATGCAGTTTATGCTTTGGAATAAAGCATTTGCATTTTTGGTATTTGTATAACATGTTCCTTTAACTGCAAAAGAAAAGTAATTATAATTATATAGACCATCGTGTACTTCTTTTTTGTCTAAACTCTTTAGTGATTTCAACTGTAAAAGAACCACTTGACCTTAAAATTTAATTCCTTAAGTTGTAGAACAGTATTTGCTTGCTTTTGTGATGACAAAAAAAAATGAAACAAAGATAAAATAGAGGCTAATGCCTAAGACTTATGTTTCTAAAACATAATATTACTTTGCATTTGAAATTCTAATTATTAGACTGATGATGACAGAGGACTATAGACATTTTGGTCAACTGTGTTCTAATACTGTATCAAAATAACCTCTTGATCTGAATGCTCAGGCACTGAGAGCCAGTATTATCTGTTTAAAAAGTATCTGATGAGAGCAAATTATGTCATTTTCATTTATAAATTTTAGTGTTTTCGTTTGATAATAATTTCACATATGCTTTCTTTTCAATTACTTTGTTTAAAATTATTGGTTTCATAGATGTTTTGATTCTGAAACTGTGAGACGCAGGTTCCAGCTCGCATTGAGAAACTCATTTCAGAGAAGCAATTTTATGCTGCGGTTCAATTGCATGTGCAATCAATGTTGATGCTTGAGCGAGGTCTTCAAACCGTAAGATCTTAACTTACTATCATTATCTAGAGGACTTCTATAGTTCTATATTCTGAATCTTGTACTTAAGGCCTATTTGTTGAGATATTTTTTAATTTATTGCTGTTACAAAAATGTCACCTTATTTTCTTTTTTCTGATTTCAAATATTTGTACAAGAAATGATGAAATAAGGTGCCATTTTTGTAATTATTAGAGCAAACACAAGATGAAAACAAATTTCTTAAACCGAACAGGCCTTAGAAAATGCAAATATATAACAAAGACATGCACCCTCTGCATATTGGAAATGAATATTCCCTTGAAACAAACATTACTGTGAGCAAAACACCAGAGAGACAATAATGATAATTACAAACGCTAACATTTGGAAGAGTCAGAAAAATGTTTTTGGGTTATTTGATTAGAAACGCAGTTACTATTAAATAGAATTCAAGTGGTCTAGTAAAGAAATTCCTAAACTACAGCATATACAGTTAATTCCTAAAATTAGGGGTTAATGGTTCCCATGTAATGAATACAAAATCAGTATGGCCTAATCTCTTTATAGTATTTAATTCTGTCCATGCAAGGAAATATTCTATTCAGGCCTATCCTGCCGAAAGGCAAAGGTAAGGCTGTTTAACAATTCCAATAGTTTAGTTTGTATTGAACTTTCAACCAAATGTAACTATTCTACAACTCATGTCTAGAGTCCTGTTGTTTGTCTTTGTGTACATTTCCATGTGCTTTTTGTATGTCATAATTATTCTTTGTGGGTGGCTCAGGTTGGGGCGCTTCAAGATGTCCGTTCTGAGTTAACAAAGTTACGTGGAGTTCTCTTTTATAAGATTTTGGAGGATTTGCATGCCCATTTGTACAATAAGGGTGAATATAGGTATTAGCTTTTCCCATCTAATGTCCAGATTTCAGCATCATATTTGCTGCATATTTTGTGTCATGCTATTCTCACGCAGGAGCTCTATTTTCTCTTTAGTTACTTTCTCTTATATATTGTTTGCATGTGTTTTTGTGTGGAAGCATTTGGATGTCATGGAGGATTTTTTAGGAATGTACAGTTACAACAAACTTTTAATCTGACTGAGTAGTTTGAAGTTTTTAATCTCGAGTTTTAAGTTGTGTTATTTATTTATTTTGTGAAGTTAAATGTATTTGAATTGCTATTTTGTGCAGTGTTGCTGGCTCAACTTTGTTAGAGTATGACGATGAAGTGCCAACCACCACTGCCGTTGCCCTTGCTGAACATAATTCACAATCCCTCTCTCGAAGAACAAGATCATTCAAAGTTGACAATCGGAATAGTCTCCAGGTTGATGGATCCTACAGGACAGGATCAGTGGAGGCAGGGTAATACTGGTTGATTGAATTTATCAGTATTTATACTACTTCTCTACTTGTCTGTACATAAATCTTGTTACTGATTTCCTATTGGTGCATTATGTTTTTTAATTATTGTACCTTGTGCTGTCGATGGTGAATATCTCTTTCATCGTACAAAGATGGATTTTATGATGTTCCTATTTGTTGTATTTTATGTGCAGTACATGATTTTCCTATCACTTTGTATGTATTCTATGCATGTTTGTATGTGTTTTGGGATTCTGGTTACCGAATATACTTGTAAAATTGTAATAAATACCATCAAATGTATTTCAGTTCTCTCGATGGCCATGATGAGGCAGATGCAAATGAGGAAGCTACCTTAGATGGGAATATGGCAACAACGAGAATCAATGGTAGTGATGTATCAAAGGATTCCAATAATGCTCTTCGTCAAATGCCAACATGGCTCTCGAATTCAACACCTGATGAATTTCTTGTATGACAAAATAATTGTATTGAATTCACAAATGCTTCTTGAATTCTAGTGACTTTCTCTTTTGAACTGATGTTCTGAAGTTTTTGTGCATAGGAAACAATTAGAAAGAGTGATGCTCCTCTTCATGTGAAGTATTTTCAGACCATGGTTGAGTGCCTTTGCATGCTTGGCAAAGTTGCAGCTGCTGGTGCTATTATATGGTTTGTTATGTTGGCAATATTTTATTCTTATTTCAGAGCACTCTTATCTGATGGCATTTCTAACAGAAGCTTCAATATTGCCTTATTTTGCACCTCTCCTGCATTTGTGTTTATTTTTTTTCTAACTGAATTTCATTATTACAATTTTAAAGATTTCAAATGCTTTTTTTAAATTAAGCTCCTTTTCAAACTAACTTACACTATGGCTAGCATGATCTCTTCTCTCCATCTGAATTTATATTTTGTATATGTTCAATCATCAAAACCTTTTCTGCAATTTTATTTCCCAGTTGAAGTAATCCATTTTTATTTATTTCTTTAAAGCTTTATTCTAATATCAATTTTCTTTTTATCCCTATTAATGACATGTTAATTTATGAAAATCATACTTTATCGTTGCTGGTAGCCTCCCAATTCAGAGAAAATTATATGAATTTTTAGTTGTCAGTCGTTTATATTTTCTTAGATTTAGATAGCAGTGAATCTAAAATTCAAAATTTCTCCTTTTTGATGAATAACTATTTTACATTATGTTCAACGTAAATGGTGATATCCAGGTCTTTGCAAGTCTAAGAATACTGTAACTAAATGAGATACATGTTAGATATTGTGCAATAGTCTGCAGATGTACAGAAAGATGTTTGTTTCAATCCTTCGCTTTTTTTTTTTTTTTTTTTTTTTTTTTTTTTTTTTTTTTTTTTTTTTTTTCTTTTTTTTCTTTTTTCTTTCTTTTAAGAAAGATGTTTGGTTCAATTCTGATTGATACTTGTTGTGGGGTTCCTTCCCTTTATGTATGTGTTCTAAGCTTCAAGTGGTTTGTTCTGGGAAAAACTTGAAATTCAAATGCAAATCATCCTTTTGACAGAAAAGAACTAAATATTGGTGATCTATTTATTATTATTATTATTATTATTATTATTATTATTATTATTATTATTATTATGTCTTTGAGTGTGTGGACTGTGTAATCTCCATATTTTATTATTATCCTTTTTGCTATATTTGCGTATGTTGGTGTATTAACTGTGCTTGTTTTATTCTATACCAGCCAAAGGTTGCGGCCCACAATTCACGAGATAATTACATCAAAGATTAAAACTCATGCAGAGTTTATGAATTCATCAAGGTCTAGCATTGGTCAGGGTTCGCAGGCTGGAACAGGTAATCTGCACTTCATAAAAGGTCAACTGGAAAGTTATCAGCTGCCAAAACAGAAGCGTAAGAATGGAATATCTATAGCTGGGACTCTGTTGGCTGTGAGCCCAGTATCGCCACTTATGGCTCCTGGTGGGAAAGCACAGGTTGCTGCTAAGGAGCTTCTTGATTCAATTTTGGATGCTGTTGTTCGAATATTTGGTGAGACTCAATAATTTTTATGTATTATTCTCCTTTCTATGTTGATCATACATTATTAAAAAATTAATTTTGCAATCTCATGCGTCACTCTTTAGAGAATCATGTCATTGTTGGGGAGCTTTTAGAAGCAAAAGCCAGTCAGCATGCTGACATTAACACACCAAAATCAATGCCAGTAGATGTAAATTGGAACCCTGATTCTGAAGCATCTCAAGTCACCGGAGGTTACAGCATTGGTTTCTCCCTGACAGTGTTACAGGTATGTGAGGGCACTTTAATTGCAAGATATGTGATAATAGAAGTGAAAATAAATATACAATTTAGTATGACTAGACATGGTTGTTGTCTTGGTCTAGGGTACAAACCCTGCTCAACACAATATACAGGAAATAATGGTTATTGGATAGTTAATAATAGAAGTTTAAGTACACTTATAATTTCTCTCTCTAAATATGTCAAGCATTGTCAGTGACCAATTTTACTTTAAAGATTTAGCTGATAAGTGATAGCCAATGAATGATTTTCTTTTTAAAATACCCCCTTTTTGCAAGAACCCTTTGAGCTTGAAGAAGGCACACTTAGGAGCTTACCTTGAATCTTCTTTGTAAATAAGTTTATGCCTAACTCAATTTTATAAAATCGACTTGTAAGGTGTGGTTTACACCCTACTTATATATTATGATTTTGCCATATCACTAGTTGATGTGGGATCTCTTACAAATCTAATTAGGATTGCAAAGAATGAATTGTTGACTACTTGGTTGTTCAGGCTGGTCACTTTGCTACCACTTCAGTAACCAACTTTTTTAATTCTTAAACGCTTAGGGCCTATTTGGCTTGGGAAAATGTTTTCTATTTTCCCTCTTATGAAAATATTGCCCTGTTTTCTGTCTTGTTCTCAAAGACTTGTATAGTAATGCTATTTTAACCATTTCCTCCACTATCTTTGAAATAGAAAACATAAAACAAGGTGACATTTTTGTTATTAAGGATGGAAATAAAATAAAATTTAAACCAATTTCTCAAAATAATCAGGCCCTTAGCTTGTTAGGTAAAGGCTTAATATGAATGGTTTTATGTCTAACAAATTCATTGGTGGACTGATGTGTTTGTTGGGGAGTGTCAACTGTTGAGACAGTATAAGAAAATATTATGCATCCTGGTGGTTTTCGGTGTACACACATATATTATAGTCTTCTTTTTTACCCCCTCGTGCTATTTGATTGGTATTAAAGCATGATTTATTTTTTTATGGCTGCAACGTGGCTCATGTAGATTGTGTCATGCTATCTAGTTATGCTTGACCATTTGACCAAAACGCATTAAGTTTCTGTTTCATCAGTTAATGGAAAGGGCGGCTCAATTTATATGAAACCAATAGGATATGTGATGTGAATAATTTGTATCCTTTGTTGGCTTGTTCTATCTATCATTTTTTGACAGAAACGTGAAAAGTTTCTGCTTCAGTTCAAGGCAGAGGGGGGGTTTAATTAATTAGACTGACAGGACCTAAATTATATTGTTTATTTTTTATTTATATTTTCATCTTATATTCCTTCACTCATGTATTTATAGAGTGAATGCCAACAACTTATATGTGAAATTCTGCGGGCCACTCCTGAAGCTGCATCTGCTGATGCTGCTGTTCAAACAGCTAGGCTTGCAAGCAAAGTCCCTTCCAAAGATAAAAGGCAAGTGAATTGAATTTATATTTTTCTTTAATATAACATTTAACAGAAATCTTTGCTCAATTCGAATTTGTTATTTATTTTGAACTATTGCTTAGGTTCATTTGAGAGGATGATGCCTAGTGCAATGGTATGTTTGCAGCCTTGTGACTGGGGGGTCACAGGTTTTAAATCCAGGAAACAACTACTTAATCATGAGGGAACCTTTACCACCTGGCTTCTCTTTTTTTATTGTATAAACATAAGTTCCCAGCACCCAAGAATCAAGAAATTCAGAAAAATCTACCTGCCATGGCATAAAAACTAAAAAGATAATAAATTAAACTACAAGCAAACTGTCAGTTCAGAAAACTATTTTGGGGATCCTCTATTAATCTTCTAATTCAGGAGCAAATGGTTTCCAACTTGTCTCATAATACATCATTTTTGTGTCTTTCCCTTTAACGCACACATACACACATTGTGTATGCTATTTTGCGAAGAGAAAAAATGACCTCAATACAATAACCAAACATTCTATAAAACTTCTCCTAGAAACTGTCTGGCAAGTTACTAAACTTTCCCATGAGAATAAAACGTCATTAGAAATTAACATATTATTTCTATGAGATTAATATCCAAACACGTTTTATAAAATTTCCTAGGAATCCTATTATTGGGGACAATAAAGTAATTTTGTTTGAATTGAAATGAAATATTCCTTGTACCAAACTAACTCCACCTTGAGTCAAATTTGTATGATGTATAATTAATTATCATTTCTTATTGATTACAGGGATGGATCAGAAGATGGTCTTACCTTCGCATTTCGCTTTACGGATGCTACAATATCAATTCCTAACCAGGGTACGATAAATTCTGTGAAAGAAGTAAAGTGAATTTTCAAATTTTAACATATGTATAGAGAAAAGCCCAAATCCCACGTTGACTAGAGAAAGAGTCAAAATATAATATATAAGTGGAGGTAATCTTCACCTTATAAGCCAGTTTTATAGGGTTAAGTTAAACTTAAACCACTCTATAGTATCACAGCCTATCACCAATCCAAGGGTTACTCTCTATGTTATGTACACACCTAGCCCAATAGTGTTGGACTTGAGGGGGTATATTGAGGAAAACCCAAGTCTCACGTAGATTAAAGATAGAGTGCAAAGGTACCGTGTATGACTGGAGGCAATTGGCAATCCTCACCTAATTAGTCAATTTTTTAGGGTTGAGTTAGGTCTAAATCACTTACTAATAGGATGAAAGAATTATGTTGGTGTAGGTTTACATGGTTATTAAGATATGCCATACGATTTTGATGCAACTTGCATAATTTGCACAAATTAGGCAAACTACTGATGTGCCAATGAATTTAGAGAAGAAGGCTCTCCTTAATTGGATTTTCCAATTTGGTTAGATTAACTGACAAAATTTCTGATGATTGAGCTTTAGAAAGATACTTGCTTTGTCCAGATATGTCATACTTTAGAATTGAGATTCAGGGATCTGGATAACACATTCGTCTCTATGATTTTTTCTGAATGACGCAGATGGGTCTGTTTGTGTCTGAGGACAAATTTTGTACAAATGACATTATTTGTAACTTTGTGATGATCATTATTAACATGAAAAGAATAGAACTCGTTTGACTGTCTTTCAGTTGCACCATATTGCTATCATCCACTGGATGAACGTGTGATTAGTGTTGAGTAAAAGCTAAAATGATAAACTTTGAATGTCTAAAATATCACAACACACTAGTAACTCTGATCTGTTTATCATTTGAGTTATGGTGTATGCCTCGTCTTATGGTGTATTAGTATCTTTTTCTGCATTATTTTTAGCATTATTAGTTATAAAATGATCCAATTATTTAGGACAAGTGTTTCTTATATGCTGAGTTTTTAGGTAGCCTTGCTGCTTTTTTTAGTTTTCCATACTTGTGTTTAGATTTTTTTTTTCTTTCTGGAGGGTGTCTTTTCCTTACAATGTTTTTTTTTTTTTTTTTTTTTTTTTTAAATTTTTTTTTTTTTTTTTTTTTTTTTGTGTTTTTTTTTTTTTTTTTTTTTTTTTTTTTTTTTTTTTTTGCGTAAAATTTCTATTTCTAAGTAGAGAAAGAGCCTCTTTGGAATTTTATGTGATTTATTTTATGGCAAGAAAAAGTTGTAATGTCAAAGAAATTGGAATTCGTGAGTATTTGAACAGGTAATTTGAGTTTATCAGAATATTTAGAATGTTTCTTTGTTTTGTTTTCTGAGTTCCTTTGTAATTGTTTAACATTTGAGATGGTTAAATCTGCTGTCCAATAAACGTGATTTATGATAGTATGAGTCTCATTACTATCTTGATCTGAATAAGCAAATTATTAATGTTTTAAGGCTGCAAGTACTTTTGGATAGAACATAAACAAGCAATTGCTGATACTTAGGGAACATTTGCTTTCTGGCCATTTGTGTGTCTAGTGTCTACAATTCTTTATGGTTTTTCTTCAGCTTGTGAAGATTTTCCATTTCTGACCTGGTACATGTGTCATCTGTAATAACTTTAATTTGTAAACCACCCATGGAAGTTTCTTGTAATATCATTTATTTTACTACTTGTAATTATGTTTATTCTGTACTTGCAGTTTATGATCTAATGACAAGTCATTTTCTCTATAACACAAGTTTATATCATATGTTACACACTCACGTTTTTCTTTATCATTTACTTGTTTTTTAGCTGCTAATTTATTCTTATTTCAACATTTATGGCTGGTTGCAATAATAATCAGGAGCTGATCTTGTTCGCCAAGGTTGGAATAGGAAGGGTCCCAACGTGCTACAAGAAGGTTATGGTTCTGCAGCAGTTTTGCCTGAGGAAGGCATTTATCTAGCTGCATCGATATACCGACCTGTGCTTCAGGTGTTGCATATTCGATTTTCTATACTCATGTAAAGTTTTGATCACGTTCCTTATCATGTTTGTTCCTGACCGGGTTATCGACTTCTTTGTGCAGTTCACAGATAAAGTTGCTTCAATGCTGCCAGCAAAGTATTCCCAACTTGGGTGAGCTTAAAAGTGTTGTAGTCTGTGAAAGATATGATTTGATTATATTAAATAGGGAAATATGATTTCACTTAATCAAATAGGGAAATATCTTAAAAATAATTAATTATTGATTGTATTCCTTATATTTCTTTATTATAAATAAGAATACTCATGTCTGTTCACAACACAATTACAAAAAATCCTTTCAATACGGTATAGAGCATTATCATCCTCCGTGACCTATTTGTCACTAATCCATTTTTAGGCCGTGACTTTTTTCCGTAGATGCATTGGCTCTAACTTTGTTACTCTAGCATTTTCTCTTGGGTAAACAATACCTGTTGCAACATTTTTTGCTCTCCAAACAGCCACCACATTTTTTGAGCGTATTTTGCTCTATAGCAGCTGTCATGTCCTCCAAGAACTTTTCTCCACAACAATTGTTGTGTTGTGCCCTTTGAGCACTTTCACTTCCCTAGAGCCATCACTCTGTCAGAGCACTTTTACTCTCCAACAGCCACTGCACTCATGGAGCAATTTTTCCCTTTGGCATCTCTACACCCTCTGCATTTTTTCTCTCCAACAGCCACTACACCCTCCAACCAATTTAGTTTTTAAAAGTTGTTGCGCCTTCCGAGCATTTTTGCTTTTGGAGAACTACCATGCCCTCTGAACATTTTTGCACTCAGACTGTCGTCGTGCCCTCCAGGCAGTTTTGGTATACTATAGCAGCCACATCCTCCAAGCATCTTTTGCTCTTCAACAACCGTTGTAAACTCTGAGCTTTTTAACTCTTCAACAGTTGTAGTGTCCTCTAAGCATTTTTGCTTTCTGGCATTTATAAGAATATTGACAGTTGATACACATGTGGTTATGCCCGCAAACATAATACTGTCCATTAAAGTAAGCTGCTCAGAGAAGAGTTGGACTAATTACTTTCTATCATTTTTTCCGGTTCTTTAATTGTTATTATAAACGTATTGATCTATTATATATTATATATTGAAGACATTGTTGGCTATCTTTTTTTCTCTTTCTTCCCTTACCCTATATAATTGTGATAGTGAATTTTAGAGGTACAGGCATACCAAATGTCCATTATAAATGAATTCCAAAACCTACAGTTTGAAAGTTAGGCAGAAGTATTGAATTCTGTGTATTTGGTTATAGAAGCTCTAATACGGTTAAAAGTAATAGTATACTCTGAATAAAGTGAGATTGGATTGATTTAGTGTGTGTAAAATCCAAAGCACTGAGACCTTTTTATTTGTTGTAAGACTAAGGCTAAATACTAATTTAACTCTATTAGTACAAGCCCTACATAACTAATCCAATAATAGACTTTTATCCCTATTCATCCAGTAACTTATAATCCTAGTCGAAGTGAGGAAATAGGATGAAATTAGGAAGCTACTCCTCCAATTGCTTGCCAATTAGTTTGCTGTTTAGTTTTACATGTTGTTTTAGCATACCATGCTTAATGTATCTCTACTGTATATTCTCTAATTGATTCTGAACGACAATAATGCTTCATTCCACGGTCAAATTTGTTGCTTAGCTTATTAATGTTAATTGGTGATGTTGTACACTTTGTGAATTACAGCAATGATGGTTTGCTAGCTTTTGTGGAGAACTTTGTGAAGGACCACTTTTTACCAACTATGTTTGTGGACTACCGAAAAGGCGTACAGCAAGCCATATCAAGCAAGTCTTTATACTATTCTGACTGTTCATTCTGTATCCCTTATTTGACCACTATGCTTGGCTCCTAATTTTGAACACTGCATCTTAGTTATTTTTTTGAAACATCTTAATTGTAGTGCAATTTGAAGTTTGCTCTGTCTGATATGCTAGCATATTTATTTGGTTATAAACATGTTATTTGAAACTACAATAAAATTATTGGAAAATAATTCTTTTTTCATGATCAAAAAATGGAATGCATGTATGACTGACCGAGTGATTAGTGTATGCTCTCAGATTTTTCCACCATATGTTTGTATTAAGATTTGATCTTTACTTATGAACATAGGTCCAGCTGCATTTCGTCCAAGGGCACATGTAGCTACTGCTTACACTCCGTCAATTGAGAAGGGTCGGCCTGTGTTACAAGGACTATTGGCTATAGATCACTTGACAAAGGAGGTAAATTTTAACTTGGATAGTAATCTTACAAAAATGTGATGTTTTATTCTTCTATATTAGCTGAGAAGATGATATGATACCTAGTCTAATAGTTTTTGTGTTTGGACGTTATTTCATTATACTTGGTTATTTGTTTTTCAACTGATGGTTATAGAACACGGATGTGTTCCCTGACTTTTGCATCTAATTTATTGTAGGTGCTTGGCTGGGCACGAGCAATGCCCAAGTTTGCTAATGATCTTGTGAAGTATGTGCAAACTTTTCTGGAGAGGACTTATGAAAGATGTCGGACTGCATACATGGAGGTATTTTTTTATTCCTTTTTTGGATAAAAAAACCTTGAACGAAATTGCCCAATTATGAAGGATATATGATCTTTTGAAGAGATATAAACAGAAACAGTCACAAACAGAAGCATTATTAGAAATATGCCAAACCCTCATGGTACCAGACAAAGTCGCCTGTTTGAAACAACTGTAAAAATGAAATGTTATGTTATTATTTTTATTTCTTTTGTTTGTACCCAACCTTAGGGTTAGGGTTAAGGCAGTGTGTTACCTTTATTTTGTAACTCATATATATAATATATACACACACCAATACAAGCACATCAGTGTAGGTTGAATACACCATTTTTTTTTTATTTTGCTCCTCTTTATTCAAGTTGGTCTTAGAGCGGTACAAAATGAAACGTAATTTCTTCTGTATGTACCCAGTTTTAAGGTTAGGGTTAAGCCAATGCCTTACCTTTGTTTTGTAACTCGTATATACACTGTTTTTTCCTCTTCTCTTTATTCTAGTACAACCACTTGCTGTGCTTCATAAAGAAGCTAAGAACACAATTCTATGCCAAATGGTCAGGAGTTGAATCCTTGCTGCTCCTGTTGTTTGTTAAGTGAATTAAGTTTCAGAAGTATGGTCTGGTGGTTATCCCTTTCCCTTTGACCAAAGGGATAACCCCAGGTCATACTAATTGTTACTTGAGGGGACTGTCTGTTGGGAGCCCTAAAACTTTCTAAAATTCAATAGACATCCTAACTCTTTTTGTCTCTGTAGAATATAATTTGAACATTTTGAATAGTTTGTGCTAGCTCAACATTAAAAGCTAGATCATGAGACATCATCCCCTCGACTGATTTTATTTTTTATTGTACTGGGAAAGCTAAAGCCAAGTAGATTACACTGGGAAAACTGTAGAGCTAGGTACATTTTTTGGGCAGTTGAGGGTAACCTGATATCATCTACTATAGGCTGCTACCATCCTAAATTTGGGATGAGTCTAACTTAACCTCAAGCTAGCTCATGAGGTGAGGATTGTCCCAATTGTTATAGCTCTGCTTTGTCCATTCTATAATCAATGTAGGGTCTCAAAAAGCCCCATAAAATTTATAGCCCCAATCCTTTCCCTAAAAAATTGTATTGGTATGCCACCCAATAGCTTTAGCATTTGGTTTATGTTGGTTCTTGGGATTGTTGGATACATAACTGTTTATGTACCTGCACCTAAAAGCTCAAGCATTTGGTTAAGTTGATGATTGACATATCTATAAATAGTTGTTTACTCTAGCATGGTGGCCTTCACTTTTTTCCAACATTTTTATCAATTATATTACAGGCTGTTCTTGAGAAGCAGAGTTATATGCTTATTGGGAGGCATGATATTGAGAAACTGATGAGGCTTGACCCCTCTAGTGCATATTTACCAAATCTGCTCGGTGTGGAAAGTAATTCATCTGATGCTGAAACAATTGAGGCTGAATTAGAACTAAGTGAATTGCTGTTAAATTTGCGTCCTATTAAGCAGGTTTGATTTTCTCTGTCTGTACTAACAAATTATGTTCTTCCTTGTTGATATATTTTTCTTCCTCTTTATTATGCTTTTGTTGTAGTGACTTTGTTATATTTTTGCTTCAGGAAAACCTAATCCATGATGACAACAAACTTGTTTTGTTGGCATCCCTTAGTGACTCATTGGAGTATGTCGCAGACTCTATTGAAAGGTGCATTTTCTACATGCTTTGCAAATTAGACAATGTTTTAATTGCATATTGTACTATTGTGTATGAAGTAAGTATATGCATGCTGTCAGTATTGCTATTTAGATTGTAGATTCCATGATCTGTAGGTTGTGGGTGGTGGAACAATTCCACTCCCAGTGAGAAACTTGCTTTGCTGGGATTGTGGAGGGATTGATAGTAAGATTGGTAAAATTATGCAAATTGCCAGTAGTATGTTGTATGAAAAGCAGAAATGAAAATGAAAGATGTACTGTTTGGGAGGAATTCTGCATATTTATTCTAATGAGGAAAAGCCTTTTAAATAGGCTGTACAGAAAACAAAACTAACACATGAATGCCAAGCTAACTTAACTCCTAAAATATAGGTAAATTTAACTTAAATCAGATACTACTACTGCTGTAGAATAGGTCATAACAAAACTGAAAATGTTCCCTTAAATTTCCATTAGTTTCTAATATCAGTTTTAAACTAAGAGCTCTCTGTCTTGCTACCTACTGCTGTAGTATTGTTCATAACAAAACTGAAAATATCTAACAAACGCTCCCTTAAACTGACCTTAATTTCTAATATCAGCTTTAAACCAAGAGCTCTCTGTCTTGCTAACTCCAAGCATCTGCCTCAACTTCTGAAATGCTGCAAGTTTGAGAACCTTTGTGAATATGTCTGCAATTTGATCCTCTCTTCTGCAGTAAACCAAATCAAATTCTTCATTACATGCCCAATCTCTCAATAAATGGTATTGAACATCAATATGTTTACTTCCATACAAAATAGGATTTTTGGACAGTTTTATGGTTGAACTATTGTCACAGTAAATAATAGCAGGCCCCTTTTGCTTGAAATCAACTAAATGGCTTGACAGACGTGCTGATGCAGTCTGCTTCTGTTGATATAGTGACAATGGGTTGCTTTCGAGAACAATTGGTTGCTTTCAAGAAGACCACGAAACAGCTCCTGACCCCATCTTAAAGACAACCAGATGTGCTTCACCAGCATAGTCGATATCAGTAAAGCCAATCAAATCTGACTTTTCTCCCTTGTTGTACAAAATTCCGTACTCACTTGTACACATACTTCTTTTGAGAAATAAAAATACCTGTATCTGATTGAATAACATCTATACCCAGAAAATAATGCATTCTTCCAAGATCAGACATGTCAAATTCAGCCATCATAGACCTTTTAAACTTATCAAACATAGTCTGATCATTTCCAGTAAATAACAAGTCATCGACATACAAACAGACCAGTAGTATTTTTCCATCATTTTCATCTTTCACGAAAATTGTATACTCATAAGGACATTTCTGAAAACCTTCTTGGAGAAAATAAGCTTCTATAAGACTATACCAACCTTGTGCGGCTTGCTTAAGTCCCCGTATAAAGTCTTTTTTAATTTATACACTTTATGCTCTTGTCCAATCTTAACATAACCTGGAGGTTGTTTAGCAAATACCTGCTCATTCAAATCTCCATGTAGGAGGAATGTTGGCTTAACATCTAACTGAAGAATTGGCCAAGAATTTTGTGCAGCCAATGCGATCCACATTCTGATTGCGTCATGCCTAGCAACTGGATCGAATACTCCTTTGTAATCGATGCCGAACTCCTGGCTGTATCCTTTTGGTACCAAGCGTGCTTTGCATTTATCTACTTCACCATTCTCCTTCAATTTTGTCTTGTACACCCACTTCACTTCAATTCTTTTCTGTCCCCTTGGAAGGTGTTGTTTCTTTCAATTTCAGCAATTTCATCATCCATCACTTTCCTCCATTTTGATTGTTTAGCTGCCTCTTCAAAACTAAACTACATGAAACTTCAGGATCACAATCTGCAAAAAAAGAGCAAAATACATTAATGGATCCTCAGATTGGTCAATCCCAGGCACCTCATAATCCTTCATCCATGCAGGTCTAATGTGTGGACTATCTACTGTGAAACTTCTTTTGTGAGAACCTCCCCGTGTATGATTGTTTCCCTTGGATCTAACTGGGTTTGTACTTGTCAATGAGTCTGCTTCCTGTGAGCCTCCTCTGGCATGTGAGCCTCTCTGATTTGATTCAACAGTGTCTGTGGTTTGTGAGAGCTCTCTTTGACTAACATAGGAAAATCTTATGTTTCTCATGCTTTATTTTTTCTGTTCAGACATCTTGTCCTCCTCTGTACAGTTCTTACATTCATATATCGTATATTACTCTTTTCCTTTCTGATGGGGAAAATGGATTATGATTGTTGAAAGAGGTTTTATTTTATTGTTCTTTGCCAGGATAAGAGTTACTTGATGTCTCTAAGTATAGGGTGTAAGCTGATATTCATACTCTTAATGTTTATAGTGTTAATCAGTAAAGATTTCCCCATATGCTGAGCCACAACTTATGTGAGAAATGGGGACAAAGAGTTTGATAAGAAAGAGGTAGGCTCCAATTGTAACAACCTGGTCTGGGCAGGTAGGGCAGGGGAGCAGATTCAGTTAGGAGTATGATAAAAGGAAAAAGAAGAGAAGGGCAATAAAAAACTGAGTAGGGAGACCTGTGAGGGTGAGACCAAGTCATCTTGAATGCCTTCGAACAGTCTATATTTCTTTTCAAATTTCCGTTCAATATTTCCTCTGTATATCCATGTTTCTGGTACTGTGTTGCACCTATATGATGTTTGAACCATATAATATAATACCATTTTCTTTCCTTAATGAGAAGTATGAGATGGGTTTTTTACTTGCTTCATAAATGAGAGAAATTGAGCATCATTTACTCAAGATCCCTCCAAATATTTAGAGCATTATTTGTGGTGTTTAAATTCTTTGTTAAATTTGCAGGCTTGGACAGACAACTCAGAGAGCGTCGAATCATGTTGGAGGAAAAAACCATCACAGTCGTTCAGACAGCGCTCCTGCAAGGAGTCTAGCTTCATTTGCTCAAGATTATAGGAAACTGGCAATAGATTGCCTCAAGGTTTTACGCATAGAGATGCAATTGGAGACAATATTCCATATGCAGGTTTGTCACTTGTGAATTTATTTGTCTCTGTTGTGGAAGGAATACCAGTTTGATAGTTAATCATGTCGAAACTTAACTGAGCATCACAATTTTGAGCAGGAAATGGCAAACACAGATTACTTGGATGACCAAGATGCTGAAGAGCCCGATGACTTCATCATTTCGCTCACTTCACAGGTGTGTCTTTCTATCTTTGTATGTTGTTTTTATCTTATGAAGATACTTAGTTGGATCCTGGAGGAATACAGATGTGAACCATTGGCCATTCCACTAATAAAATAATTGGTTCAAGACGACATGGTTTCTCTTATTTCTCAGTTTCTGCAGACTCGGGATGATTTATGATTATCCTGTTTTATACTTAATGAATTATTCAGATTGATCAAAATTTAAGGATAATTACAATTGAGGAAATTAGTTAACAAATTTTTCATTAGCATGAAATCAACCGAAGTCAGATTTATGATGCAACTCAATTCAACATTATTTGCCCCAGGATAAATCAAAATCAAGTAAAACAGGATAAGGTCCTGGAACAATATTTTTCAAATGCTAAGTAATGTGTTGTAAATTTCTAATTAAGCTCATAAAATTCATTGAGAATTCGTTGAGCTAAAATTTGGACATGAAGGTATAGCCGTGGCACTAGATGGTTGTGGATCTTGAGTGTATGTTCTATATACCAAAAGGTTTTGCTTTTGAGTTTTGAGGCTTGTACTATATCCATTGATTCCTTCCATAAAATGGAAATTGTTAATGGAATCCCCAGATAACTCGAAGAGATGAGGAAATGTCTCCTTTCATCTCAAATGCAAAGCGGAACTACTTATTTGGTGGAATTTGTGGAGTTGCCGCAAATGCATTTGTTAAGGTATAACACTTTTTATATTTTTTTTTTCTTTAATGTTTGGAGTTGTATTTTCTGGTTAATCACTTCTATCACTTCCTTTCTTTCACTGCTTAATGATAGAGTTCTCTTATTTTCTTATTAGGCTTTGGCGGATATGAAGTCAATAAATCTTTTTGGCGTCCAGCAAATTTGTCGAAATGCGATTGCGTTGGAACAGGTAATTAATGTTTCTCGATGATATATATACATATATATATATATATATATGTGTGTGTGTGTGTGTGTGGGTGGGTGGGTGTGTGCATGTTGCATATAGCTAAATTTTCAAGAATGTGAGACTCTACATTCAGATAGCCATAAAAATTTTGGATGATGGTGCAGGCACTGGCAGCTATTCCATCCGTAAATAGCGAAGCAGTGCAGCAAAGATTGGATCGAGTCCGCACCTACTATGAACTATTGAACATGCCATTTGAGGCAAGTCAACTTAACTCATGGCTCCACGTTGGTTGAAATTTTTGTCAGGTCATCTTATTTATTAGTATTCCTATTTCTGTTGCAGGCCTTGGTTGCCTTCATTACAGAACATATGCACTTGTTCACCCGCGCTGAGTAAGTTTATGCAAATTTTAGTTGTTAATGCACTTTTATGAAATTATATTGACACAATATTTCTACAGGTATGCCAACCTTCTTAATGTTCAGGTTCCAGGGAGGGAAATTCCTCCTGATGCACAGGATCGAATATCTGAAATATTATCCATGTAGAAAGTTCTCTTTCGTTTCTATTCAAGAATTTTCGAACTGTTGGGGGTCACACATCAATTATATTTCTGAAAATGCTGATGCAACAAACCGATGCCGATCTTACAACAACTTACAAAGTAGACTACCAGTGAGAAGTGGTTTTAATTGCAATTTCATTTTTCCCCTCAATTATTGGTAATGTAATGGTGATTTCAATTTTGGTTGCCGCTGCTTTCCTTTTGGGTTACTCCCTTGCTCGCTCTCTATTTTTTGGGTCTTGAGTTTGGGTGTGAAGAGCATTTCATTCAAGTCAATATTAAGAACATCTTGAAAAATCACATGTATATTTTTCATGATAAATGTATTGTATAATTACTTTCTACAATCGTGTGCCTATTTTAGTGTAAATAAAATTTTGTAGAGGAGGGACGCTCTCTTTTTAATTTTATCTGACTAGGATCTTTTCGCATTTATACTGAACTTATTAAGCAAAATCCGTGGACAAATATTCATCCTGTAAAGATTCCTAATGGAATTCAAAATGAAATAGCTTTTGCTTTAAAGTGGGGCAATGTGGGTTAATTATACCTTCAACGGAAAGGTTGCTAAATATTATAATTCCAGTACTATATGTTTGATTACTGAACTCAATTTTAAATACTTTCAAAGTAATGAAAACGCACGGAATAAAACTGAGCGCGAGTGCGTATATAGCAAATAGGACTACATTACAGAAATTATTTTCCTCGTGCATTTTAAATTTCCTTGTAATCAAACACTATTTTCAATATCTTTTTTCCCAAATTAGAGTCCAAGCAATCAAAATATGTACTCTAATTTGAAAAGGCCGCTTCTAGGTTAAAATTGTCATTTTTATAGACAATTGATCACCGTTTACAAAGATTTTCAATAAAGATATCACCAGTCGCTGGGCTTCACGTTCATAGGAAAAGCTCTTATCTCTTCTAAGCACACTATTTTGAAATCTTCTCACAGTTCTTCTACACCATGCAGATATGTTGATTGCGAGAGCATATTGGCTTCACATCAAATACTGCACAGTGAGCGCTGTAACTGCTCAAAATAATCTCCCAATCAGTTCACCAGGTATCAGAATTCAACAGCTCAAATCAAACAAGTAATGCTGACAAACACGATGGCATCAGAGCTGTTCCAATCTGAATAAGCCCGAGAAATATTTTTTAACTCCAATAATCAAGAAGCACATTTGTTAACTCTTCCACCCCAATGCGTTAAGGTTCGTTGGATTTAACTCGATATACTTTCCTAACCTGAAATGAAACAGAAGAAAAATGTTTTAACTCACCTAGCAGTGAATTCAATTGATTGGGTCCAAAATAAAGACTACTTCAAGAACTAAGGAAAATTGGATGCATGACAATTACCCAAGGTCTGGTGGAAGTCTAAACCCACCAATGCGTACTCGCTTTAACGAATGAATCTGAAATAAGAAACCAATGCATGTAGTTAGTCATTTACCTGAAGGAGAAAAAAGAAAAAACGTTTAGAATGTTACTAATCTATATCATACATGGAAACTTTCCATAGTTAAAATGCCCGTAAGCTGAAACCCCATAAACACAAGCAGATAAGACAAGGAGGGGGAGTGATAAGTGCCAGCCGTACCAAAAATCTTTGATTTGGTCTGACTTTTTTGATGGATTTTAAAATAAAATAAGATCACATAACAAGAGTTTACTCAACATTACAAAACAGAAATAATGTCAGATAACACAGTATCATTTAATTATGGTCAGAATTATTCCATTTTCTACTGAGATAAATTATCAAAACCCAAATCATTAAAGTTCTATCTAGTTATGAGAGTCCACCTGGTATATGTGCTTCCTCTGAAAGCATGATACTGAGTTGAAGATATAACAATTTCAACAATATGTGAAGTAGCCAGATCGTACATCAGCAGTGGACAATACTCATGAAAAAATATAATAGCATCACTGTATATTTAATCGTCTATACCAGTTATGCCACTCACAATTAACAAAATTAAATAAACTCCTAAAAAATCTAAACAATGACCAGTTTGACTGTAATTGGATTCACTAAATTTCATGATTTTCTCATACTGAATATTCCTAAGCATTTAGTAATTTTTTGGCCTTCTGGGGAAAGTTAACCAGCATGTGTATGATTTAAGCTAACCTCAAGTCCAGCACTTTTGACAAGTTCACGAACTTCATGTTTCCTCCCGTCATGAACCTATGAGAACACAAATTAATTGAAGCAAAGAAACGTCAGCTAGGTCTTCTATTCATGATCAGAAAACTCACATGGTCTATAAAGTAGAAGGTGAAAATTCAACAGACTAAAATAAATCCATTTTGAGATGGTGAGGATTCAAATCCTGCTTTATTGCTTAAATCTATACCAATACTCCCATGTTACACGTACAAATTCACATTTCAAAATACTATTGAACACTCAGAAACATAGAAGGGAAACAAGATTTGTCATTAATATGCTAAAGTTCTTCATCTGAGAGTTCCTGTGCCCAAAGTTTTTATAATTTATTTTGTCACATTAGATAAATCAAGTTATGTTTCCTCATTCTCCCAGAATAACCAAAACTAGCATTATAGCACTCAATAGTTCCATACTATGCTATACCATAGCCTACAACACTATAATTTGCATAAAAAGGGCAACTTCATCAACCTTTTCACAAATAGATTGAGATTGAGACACTATGTAACTGATGTGGCAGACCAAAAGATAATTACCACAATGCGAATACGAGCTTTTTGCATATCTGCCTGACGTGGAAGTAACTCCACAGCATCTGGTACACAATGGACACCCTCAATGGTTGTTCCCTCGCTTATGGCTATTAAGTGCCTCTTGTGAATTAAACCATTGATTGTTGCAATGTATCTGATAAACAAATGAGATGTTTCAGAGAATGTGGGAATTTATTTGAATGAAGGACTTTTTTGGTCAGTTGGTCCTAGAAATGCAAACACCAAAAGAATAACATAAACCATACATTAAATTATACAATAAAGTGTTAGATTATGAAATGATTGCTATGGGACAGGGAGAACCTATTCATTTTCAAGCATTGAGTGCAAAAGTAAACAGTTAAACACTATGAAACGCACAGCATCAAAATCATTTGAACCAAACTTCCTGTACACAATGTATTCCCCACAAGAAACATTAGAGAAGCATAAATCTTTTCATTGAGAACACACACAGAGACACAAACCAAACTCATTTACTCACTCTTTTGATAAATTAGACGAAGGATGTGAAAGCTTTTGAGCAAAATCCCCTGTAAACAAGCATCATTGCATAAATTATTAGATGAACTGTCCTTTTATAAGACATAATTTAACAACAGAATCGAAATAAAACCGCTTTCACAGCAAATCACATACCATCATTTGTCACAATAATTAGCCCAGTAGTAGCAACATCAAGGCGCCCTACAGTAAATAACCGTGGTGTGGGTACCCCCGGATGCTTTTTACCCTGGAAAATGATATATCATCTCAAAAAGAGTTATCCAATGCCCGAACATAACTATTTAAGATCAAAAGAGTTCAAAATACAAATATACTATCAATCAAATACAAATTATTAAAGCTCAAAGTGCCACGTACCCAAGTCTTCAAGAAATCATCAAATAAACCTATCACAGATTTAGACTCATTCTCCCCAGACGAACATATATACCTGTGGAAACGCAATAGCATTCGCATCACCTACAAATTCACTTCGTGCAAAGTAGGCATACATTTATAGGTAGTGTTTGGGCAAGTTTTCCCATAAATCCTTAAATGAACTAAATTTCTCCAGCAAGCTAAAATCAATTTATACACTTAACTTGTATAAAATTCTTATCTTAAGTTCTCAGAAAGCTGTAAGTACTTAAGATGATATTAGCTTACAAGAAAGAAATCAGTTTTCTTATGAGTATTTATGGAAAAATGAAACCTCACAAACCATAACGCTCAACATACCCTTTCGGTTTGTTCAAGGCCAAATAAACCTTCTGAGGTTGCCTCTTGGGAAGCCGGTTCCCATTCACATAGATAACATCCTTCGCAGGATCAACTCTAGTCTACACACACACCAATAAAAACCTCCAAATTCACATAATTCAGAGAAAACGAAATCACTGAACGAAACAAACCAAACCAAACCAAACCTGAGGCGTATTACAGACGGAACCATTCACCGTAACTTTCCCTTCAAAGATAAGCTCCTCGCAGCTTCTCCTCGACGCAACTGAAAACATTCACAATAACTCACTCCATAACCGCCGACACTAACTAGCAACGGCGTCAACAAATTCCGTAACGAACTCACCTCCGGAGGCGGCGAGGACCTTGCTTAGGCGCGCGCCGGAGGCCTCCTTGATGTTTTGGTTGTAGAACCGCCGCGCCGCCTTGGAATGCTGCGGCGGCGCCGTCGCGCGAATCTTTTTAGGTTTGGTGGTGGCGGCGGTTGGTTTGGTTTGGTTGCTGTCCTTTTTAGTTCCGGTTTGAGCTGTGGCGATGGCCTTGAGGAGGCTCGGGGGAGGTTCGGATTGGAGCCTGAGGTTACCGTCCTCGCCTCGGACGATCCACGGGATAAGAAGCGGCCCATCGGACTCATTGGAGAGGTCGGGCTCGGGGTCGAGGTTGGGCTTGGGCTTGGGCTTGGGCTTAGGGGGAGCGAAGGAGATGTTGAAATCGATGGAGGAAGAGAAGCAGCATGTGAGGCGAGGGAGAGTGCGGAAGGATGGAAGAGAGAGTGTGTGAGATTTGGAGAAACAGTGAAGAAGAGAGAGTGCGCCAATGGCCGTTGTTGCACCCATTTTCCACTCCCAATTTTGGGTGCCCAAGTAAGAAGGATAAACATTCTTTAGATATTTTATATTTATTTATTTTTTTCAATTTGCTTTTACAACTTTAGCCATTTCTTTTTTTTTATTATGATTCAAATCATAGTGAAATTTTACTACTTCAACTACTACTTTATTTTTTACATATAAAATTTATTACATCATATGATCATCCCATATTAGGAACAAAAGTTTGAGAAAAAGATATAATGTCCTAACTCCACATTCTTTGTGAACAACTTTTGTCACTATTTTGTCTTCAAATTTGATACAAAAGCCTTAATTGAAAATCTTAAGGCTTTGTGTCCTTAACTTAATGGACTAGTTTAATTCCTTAATTAGTAGTATCCCTAACTAATTAAGGCTTTGTATCCTAACTTTCAATTTTGTGAAAACAAATCAATCTTATTTTCTTCTCAGGTAAGGAAACAACTTATACACAAGTGTTTACATAGTATGTGTTTAAGTTTCAATTGAATAAACTTCTTAATAAACAGGAAGAGAAAATAAGAGAAAAAATGGGTTAATATTCCCTCTTAAAAGCTAAAATTAACTTTGAAATTAATGTTAGTTATTTGAAAAAGTTAAGTGGGTGAGCTTTTTTTATAAAAGTTTAGTCAATGCAGGCTAGTACAAGTGGTTAAGGATTTCTTACATAGATTTTCATGGTCGTATAATTTTTCTTTTTTTTTGTCACCCTACACTTTGTGTCTTTATTGTCTACCAAATCCAAAATCAAATAATAATAAGTTTATTTTAACTTTTGAAAATGTATCTAATTGTTTTCCTTTTTTCGAGTGTTTTCCTACATTATTACAATGGTCCCGTGTTATTTATATTATTTAAAAATTAAGATAAAATATGTTTTCTAAACACTAAATTTGTTAACTTGTTAGAATGTGTTTTGAAAATAAAATCATGTGATCCGCATAAGTTTTTCATTAATTTTTTTACTTATTTATTGTATGATATAATAGTATGTATAAAGACTTTTTTCAAAATATTTTGCATTATAGATAATTATTTATAAATAATACACATAATAACTCGTTACAAAAATGAATATAAATAAAAACAAGGTAACTGTTTAGTTTTATTAAAGAAAAATAGTGAGTATGTATTTTTTTACTATTTCAACCAATAACTTAATGGCATACTTTATTCTCAAGATCCACTTCAAAGAATTAAGTCTGCTTTATTATTTATTTGTTATTTAAAAATAAATAAATTACCAGTACTTTGGATGAAAAAATATTAAGAAGTAATTTAATTATATAAAAAAATTGAAATGTTTAATCACAATAAATGTCATTTTGAGCAGAGAATTTAAAAAAAAAAACGAAAAGTTTATAAATTTATCGGGATAATTTGATTACTTAATTATGAAGAACTTCAATAAGAAATTCTCTACATTCTTCTTACTCCTATATTTATATTTGTTCGTTTTTATATTTACTCATTGATTAAGATATTATATGTTTAATTGAAATTAAGATATTTTTGACTTTATTAAGGTTGGAACATATTTAATTTGACATCGCTTTTTCAGTTCATGTTAATGGAAACTTTTTGCAATCTAAAATTGATTCTAATTATTTTTTAACCAATATCATCAATATTATATTATGTTAACATAAACTATTATTATTTCTTACTCAATAGTATTTTCATTATCAACACCAATAATAATTGTTGATATTAATTAGACCTATTTTATGATGGTTTTAGTTAAGGGTTTTCAACTAATGTTATTCAGATTTATTTTTAAACATTTTTCGACCTTCCTTCTCAATTTATATTATTAAAGAGTTTTCTCAATCAAATTGATATGATTGTTTTTATGAGTCAGATTTTTTTTATTTAGGACAATGAAACTATTTTTCGATTAATTTAAGTTTAGTTTTTTAATCAATACTAAAAGAATTTTTTTAACTCCCGTTCTTAAGATTATTTCTTATCAATATTGGTCGAGATTATTATTTGGCCAATATTACTCCAAGTTTTTGTAGTAAATAATAACAAGAATGTTTTTTATAAATGTCAACCAAAATATTTTGTTATCGTCTTTCATGGTATTTTTAGTTAATATTTTGTAACAATTCATTTTCTGATGATATAATCAATATTATTTTTTGTTTGAAGTTGGTTAGTAATTTTTAATATTGAATGAGAAAACTTTCTTCTAACCTTGACTGCAAATGCATTAATTAATGTCAACTCAAATAATCTTTTAATTGACATCAGTCAAAAAAAATAAGTTAAGAAATAGTTGTGTTGGCATAGACTAAAAATAACATAAATAACTTAAATCAAGGTACTTAATAACAATCATTATCAAGATTATAACACCTCACACTAACATAATTATATAAATACACTAAAGGTGTCACTATTCACATACATATAAAAAGTTTACCTATACAAATGTACATATCCAACAAAGAGATTTGTATAGTATTAAAAAAAACTACTTAAATATATAAGTAACAAAACAATATAAGTTTGAAAAGTCACATAAAAAATATATAAATAGTAAGTTATCACAATTTTGTAATATAAAAACATATTACAAAAGTATGTAAGTCATGATTTAAGTACATCAATCCAAATCTAGTTGGTTGACATTTCAAAATATTATTGATCTAGAAACATCAATTCCAACGAATACATAATAATAATTAAACATTTTTTAAAAAACATATATTAAGTTCATCCCACTATAGACTAACATGTGACTTATTTTAGTCTACACATTGAATCAACTCCATAAGTTAGTGTAATTCCATTATACAAAAAACTATGCAACAATCATGTATAACAATGGTATAAGAGCTCTTATTAAATTTTCACTACATAATATCTTTATTTACAAGAGTTAGACCATCAATGAAGCAATGATATATGAAATATTTGACATCAATTATCCAATCAAACATAACATCCTCAATTCAGTACACTTAAATATAATTACTCAAATTCAAGTTCAAGAATCTCAAATATCACATAATCAAATAATTATGTAGTACACAATTATGTAGTACACAATTGTTAAATTACTCAATTATGTATTATGTAGTATCAACTTTATTTTCAATATGGTTAAAATATACATAAATATTTTCAATTATATATAAATCATATATCTCAAATATAACATATCATCTTAAAACAAACAATTGATTGGTGACGTATAATTCACTTGATAGATTGAAGTTAACCTATGTTCTCACTTTTATATTCGTTAGACAAATTTATTAAATTTGTTGGATGAATCATTACTTGTTAGACGAAATAGGTTTAAAAATTATCATTTATACGAGACTCATTTAAAGAATTATAATCAGCTAGACAAATTATGTAAAATTAAAAATTTTACAAAATTTGCAAAAAGAGATTCATATCACCAACCATGAACTCTAACACACATATCCAATTTCAAACAGCAAAATAAAATATTTTTTAATAAAATTCACAAATACGTCCACACAAACAAAACATGGTAATTAAATTAGTTTCTAAAAGAAGGAATTATATACATCCAATCCAATGTAATTTCTAATCCATTTTCCTACTACTTCGATACACAATTTCTTTTTTATATTTAATATCATTCAAAATGATTATTACATCTAAATATTTAATTTAAAATCAACAAATGACACAAATGATAGTAAATTCAAACAAAACATTCCAATACATAAACTTAACAATTCCAATATAATAGCCATCAACAACTTTTTTACACTCATAATGACATTTATTTATATTTCTAAATTAACTTCCTTAACTTGATCTAATTTGATGTTTGCTTATGTCCGAAGAAGTAGCAAATTAGAAGATGCAAATATACCATAATTTATACAGATGTAACAAAACATCACCAAATTAATCAAAAACCACTCATCAAGAAATGGAATAGTTGAAAGAATTTCTTAATTGATACAATCAATGAAACTCTCAAATAATCACAGATAAACATAAAGAATTAACAATAGAAAATATTTAAAAGTAAAAGAAATTAAATTTAAATCAAATTTTGATCACCTTCTAATTAATAGAATTTGTATGTGAAAAAAAAAATAACTTCAAAATATATATAAAAAAAAGGCGAAGAAACAGAAGCTAAAGAGTGTCGAGAAATAAATAAAGAAAGAATAAAAGGAAAAAGAAAAAAGACCTACAGTCTTGAACTTTACAAACATGTTGGAAAAATCTTTGAAACCAACATATATTGAATAACATCATTCATTAATGTCTTTAAATTGTTAAATATATTCAATATCAAAATAAATTTAATATTTAGTAATAATTAAAATACTTTATTCAAATAAAAACATTAAAACTCAATAAATTTAAATTATATTATTCAACCAAATCATTTAAGCAAGAAACAAATTTGATATTCAATGTATTTGCAGTTTATTAAAAATATAAAAGTCCTTATCCTTAATATTGGTATCGTCATTATCCTCACAGTCGAAGTCCGGGATTTGGTAATCATACAAAAGTAGAATTATTTTATCAAAAAGAAAACTTTTATTGCACATCAAAAAGATAGAAAAATTATTCATTTCATTTATTTTCAATAAAAGCTTTCCACTTTTGTATCTTCAAAGTCAACTTTGGACCGAAACTGCTTCAGTTAAATGAATTCTATTCTGTATAACCCGCAATATTAAAAATAAATATCAAAAACCAAAATACAAAGATGATTGGTAAAGTGTAAACTAAAGGCCTTGATTCCTTAATTTGATTCATGACTTTGGCAGAAGTACAAAGCTAATTGTGTTTGCCATCATGGAACTTAGCATTTTTGGAGGATTTAAAAGTCCTCAAAAATTCTGTAGCCTTCTCCAACTCTGCCTTCTGCTTTGCATCGTCCCACTTGTGCTCGTTGGCCAAGATCTGAATCACACGAGGCAATGCTTTTCGTGCTGCATCAGTTTCTAGGAAAGCAAGACGAGTCCTCCTTGCAATGAAATCAACAGCAGATTCACAATACTCATTACGAGCACAGTAGGCCACTTCTGCCTCCAGAAAAGGGTAACCGTGTGCAAGTCGTTTACCTAAGTTTTCATTCTTAAAGGAAAAAAAATACAGAATCAATTTAACTTCACCACTTGTGAAACAACGAACATACTACAAGTCCTATAACATGCATGAAGCCTCTTAATAGAGAAATATTACCATCCTATCTGATCCTAATTGTTAGAAAATGCATAATTAAGCATCTTACAAGATCAGTTACTGTTATTCACAATCACCAATAAGAAGGTCAAGAAGCATATGTTTGTTGCTCAATGAAATTGACGATAAGGAATATAAAGTAATGCAAGCAAACCTGAGCAATGGCAGCCACACGCTCTGCCAATGTTCCATATGCATGAGACAAGTGTCTTGCAGCGGCAGAATCCATTACCCCAGGAACAACTTTACCACTATGCGTACTTTTCATGCGTGTATACTGTTGAGCAAGAACTGTAAAAGATGAAGGGTCCCACCCTTCACCACCCATAAGACGGAGATTGTTGGTCACACATCTACTGGTGGGGGTCAGCTTTCCAGACTTAATAGCTGCATTAACAGCATCTTCTGCCATGCTGAAAACATATTTTGGTCAGAATAATACCAATGTTGCTGGAATGCTGAGAGAAAGGCAACAATCATTAATTACATACTTGGTTAACGAAACAACATTTGAAAAAAAAAAAACTTCAACAACGAAATTTTAACTGCACATTAAATAATTACCTCCGATAGGTAGTCCACTTGCCACCAGTGATGGTGACCAAACCAGGGCAATCCTCGCACACAACATGATCCCTTGAGATACTCTCGGTATTTTTGGCCGTTGGGTCCACTGCTAATGGGCGAATGCCACTCCAAGCAGAAAGAACATCAGAGCGGCGTACCTACGGCGTTATTCATTCCCCATCAGGAAACAATAAGGTATGGAAAAAAACAATTATTAATTCTTTCGAAGAAAAAGAAAAACATGTAGATTAAGTGGATACTCACTAACATCATTTAATCAAGAATGACAAACACAAACCTAGATAACAATAACGGAAGAGGGAGGGGGTTTATGTGAAACTTTTCTTTTCCGTTTTTTGCTTAGACAATCCATCATATTTCCAAACAAGCAATATCCAAGAGATTTTTAAATTCTGAATCTAAATCAGAAATAAGAGAGAGGAAAAACACAATAACACCAGCCAAAGCCTTTTCCTGCTAGGTGTGAACTTTATCAATCAAGCATCACATTAATGTGTTCTGTCCACACTAATTCTTCAGAAAATAATAACGAGTGAAAACAGTCATCTATATTGGCAGGTATAGCATACTTTAACACTAAGGTAACCGGAGATGGCATCCAATATAAATTGTATTTCATCTTCGTGTGGTTCTGGAAGAAAAGTAATGCTAGTACTAGAATCTGTAGTTCCAGCAACCGTTCTTCCCAGCCATGGCAACATAAAAACAACACGTCCATCCTTAGTTTTAGGGACAATTAAGCCCATTCCTTCAGGAGAATAATAATCAGGGAGTATAATGTGCACCCCACTGCTGGGAGAAATCATTTGCTGTGCATTTTTGTTTGCCATTTTCCTTATAGAGTCACAAAATGGTCCACTCGCATTCACAATTACTTTTGCATATGTATCAAACTCATTGCCTGCAGCATGTAAAATAACATAAAAAGGTAATTAACTATTAAGCTATACATAACTAATATTTAATTTTTATTCTTAAAACTAACATATTAAGATATAATGTATATGCTTTTACCATACATCCCACAAGCAGAAGCTAGTTATTTGTCTTTCAATTTCTATCAAATAGTATTTCACACTTCGAAATCACATTAAGTAGTATATTAATAGCCAGTTGATTACATTTTAAGTGAACCAACCTTGTGCACACAAATAAAAACATAGGAAACTATACGTAAAAAATCTGTTTATAAGCATCCATCCATGATGCAAATCTTGGAGTACAGTTCACATTTGACTTTACCAGAGACCAATAGTTCTACTTCATCTGCACATATGTTTATTCCCTTGAGGGAAAAGGGGATTAACCAGGCTGTAGTTTAATCTAAAAATCTGCTACAGGACAATAATGCTTCGAATTGCATTGTCATGCATATAAAGTTCAAGTTTCCTTGAACTACTAACACATACTATCCAAAAGTTTCTAATAAATACATACACATAATACACACACACATATATACTGCAAACCTCGATTGTCTCTATTAAAAGATAGAAATAAAAGGATATTTACCAGTTAAATTGTCCCGAATCCGTGCACCAATTATCCGTTTTCCATCATCATCCTTCAGTAAGGATACAACTTCAGCATGGTTCAGGACTGCTGCACCAGCTAAAGCAGCAGTGCAAGCCAATCCAACGTTAAGCCGTGCATCATTCATTTGCCCATCATAATAAACAACTGTGCCCCTTAGAATTCTATCATTTACCTTCCTTGCCAGAGTGGGAAAGAGATCAGCAGACTCTTTTGTAGAATAATATCTTGATAAGTGCAACAGTTGTCTTCCTGCGACCAAATCATACATTTTCAAGCCGATCCAGTAGTACACTACTTCAAACCAGCTAAAACATGGAGTCATGCATGGCAATGCATGACATAGGTGTGGTGCATTCTCAATAACCTGTTTCCGTTCTTCAAGTGCATGAAGCACTAACTTGAATTGCCCGTAGTCAAGGTTAAAGACAGCTTTCTCCAGGTATCGAACACCTAATTCACAAAAACACTGACATATTAGATTTAGATCAAGTATTTTTAATCTAAAAGAAAATAAAACAGTGTATAATTTAATCCAACATATAAAAAAAGTACTCCGCTCATTCCTCTTTATATGTCTGGTGAAGTTTTTTTTAAGTAGAAATCAATAAATGCGATAAATTTATTTTGTCCTGATCAAAACGTTTTAAGATTTCCTATTTTATCTTTTTTTTTTCATTTTTTACATTAGAATTAATTAAACATGGGCGTAGAGTAAGAGTACAATTGATAAAAGAGTATTTAATATTATCTTCAACTTTAAAAATACTAGATAAATAAAACAAAATATTTTAAAAATATAGAATTAGAAAGGGATGAAGGGATATCAAAAGAACAGGGTGACAGGTACACATGGAAGAACTCCGCCTGAGAACCTAATGCAAATGATATCTTAAGAACACTAGTATGCAGTAGCCAACTTGATTAAGAAGAAATTTGACAACGAATTATCCATTCTCTTCTTTTGCTTCTTAATTCTTATTCATTCTCCCTTTCTTTCCCCATTTTCAAGGGCCTTAGCCCCCACATAATCTACCAACTTTTTAAAACTTATGTTGTTAGGTAGACTCGAGCAGGATTTACACAAAGCAAAGGAATATGAGGAAGCAAAAGCCTTGAATACTTCATTAGGAATCATGACACCAATATCCAACCTGGAATATACCCATTTCAAACAGTTTGATGTTGTTCCATGTGCACATGTAGAGTCATCTTCTTTAAAAAATCATTTTTCAAATCATAATAATCGACATATATTATTCACAAACATTATTACACCTAAAAGAAAAAACAACCAACTGATAATCACAGCATTGACCAAAAAATAATCCACGTTAAACAAGTTCAAAGAAGGCTATGATTCCAAACAACCATCGTATTCATCAATGCAAATTCATTTAACAGAAAAGTAGCGAGAATTCTATCTATCACTGCTAAAGCATCAGTGATACAAAATCAACAAATCATAATCCATTCGCAACAATGTACCTCCATGAAGGAGCTTCGTGGACCGAGACGAAGTTCCGGCCGCGAAATCCTCCCGCTCCACGAGCCCAACATTGAGTCCTCGCGTTACCGCGTCGAGCGCGGCGCCGGAACCGGTAGCGCCGCCTCCGATGACGAGAACATCTAGCGGATTAGACTTGCAGGTGGCTGCGAGCGCCGACTGCTGCGCCTCCCTGGCCGGCACGACGGCGCCGGGATCATGCACCTTCTTCCGGAGGGCCTCGAGGCGGTTATCGCCTCCGTAGTCACTGGCAGATATTAGAGGATTGTGCAGAACAACAGCCCCGCCATACGCGGCGGCGATGGCGGTGACAGTGACGGTGCCGAGTTTCCTGAGGCGCGTCATGGCTGTTAGAAAAGAGAAGAGTGTACGTAATGAAAGACAGGGTGGGAGAAAGAAAAGAAAAAATAAAACTGTTTTGTTGAGTGGTGTTGGGAGGGAGTTGGAAGTGAAAGTGTGGAAGTGACAAATGTCAGAAGCTTCACCAGCAATTCTTTCTGTGTTTCAACTTCAAAATAGGGAATTGTCAATCTCATTTTTTATGCTCCCTCCATTTTAGGAAGTCAGCGAGTGGGCACCTTTTTTTATTAATAATAAATCCATACGATTCTTTTCCTTAAATTCTTTTACTTTATAAATTATTTCTTAGTAATAATTTATTATTTCTTACTATATTTTGTTATTCATTATGTAATTAAGTATATTTAGTATCATATTTGTAATTCAACCTTCAAATTTGTTGATTAAAACTAACTTGTATATTATTTAAATTAGCATAAACCTAAGTGATATTGCCCCGTGTCCATAATATATAATATTTATATCAATTTCAATTTTGTATATTTAAAATAAATGTATAGACATCTTCAATAAGTAATAAAAATAATTTTATATGATAATAAAATATATATTTATTATGCTAGGAAACAATGAGAACTGATTGAGCCAAAACCTATTGAAGCAAATAGGCAGCTTCAGACTCTCACCCACACACACACAGATCGCTTAGGTAAATGAGGATAGAGGATATTTTAGTCCACCTTCAATCCAAAACCTTAAGATATTAGGTTTGTGTGTTTTTTTTCTTATATATTGTCTGATTTTCTCATTTTTATTCGATGTGGGACTTAAACTCACACTTGAATACAACACATTACATGAAAGATCAATAGATAATAACACTTACATACTTATTCTTTAAGCATTCTGAGTTTTACTTGGCTTATGCAAAATATAATTACCTAACTTTTACAATGTACTTGATTGAGTATTGATTGAATGGTTCTACTGCAGAGGACGATGGATTTGAGAGAATGGGTTATGTTTGGATTAAGTGATACACGACGATTTGCGAGCAATGATTTATGAATTGAATCAATGGAGGTTTTTTGCAAAAAGAAGAGATTTGGAGATAAAATCATATCACAAATTGTATTTTTACACAAGTATCTGTTGGTTTTGAACTATTGTGTGTTAATTGCTTTCATTATGATTGAGCAAAGATTCCCACATTTGTTGTTTTCCTGAACGTATGTTATTGTGCCATGTGCATGCAATGTCCATGTAGAGATTTCCAACTATGTTGCAGACCTCTGATGGGCATGTTAATCAACTTTAAATTTATTTGAATTTATAAAATCATCGTGAGTGTGTCGAACGAGCCGTCATTGTTGAGCGATAGTGAGTTAAGGTATTGCGTGAGTTGAGGTATTAGTGTGTGGAAGAGGTTTGCAACTTGTTTGAGTGATGTCTGATGCACCATGAGTGGTTTGGTGGTGGTTGGTTTGCATGATTGGTTGAGGAGACGAGAGGTCGAAGATGTGGAGAGGTGGTCGAGACACAATATCTTTAGAAAAATGAGATAATCATATTGAGATTGTTAGGATGTGCATTGTTTGGGGATTTGATCAATATGGAGGTATCTTGATTCCACTAGTACATTGGAATCATATGAAGATTACTAGGTGGTGAGAGTTGAAGGAAGTTCATATGGTCATGTCCGAGGTTTAAAATATGAGCTGATTGAAATAGGACATATGAATTAATCCTATGCATATGAGAACTATATCTAAGGTTTGAAATAGCAACTGATTATAACATAATGAATGTACAAACATCTAAATCTAATTCAGTGTATGAGTCTTCCAAAAGTAGAATGTTTCTTATATGTGAGTTAATGTATGTATAACATCAATTATTGTAGATATATGATAAGGATAATGTCATGTGTGAGATAAATTATTTAAGCTTGATTTATTATAATTTGGTAGAGATAAAAATTTAATATACGGATATACATTTTCAAACTCTCTAGCTTACCCTACTTTTGTGTTGTTTAGATTTTGTTTTAAATACGCGATGATAGTAAGTGAGCATAGAATTTGGTAGGTGATGTGAGTCTTCGTGAATAAGTTTTATTTTATTTTATTTTGTAATTATATAAAAATATTTTTATTAAATTTTATGTAAAAAAGTATATTTTAAAATATTATGATGAATGTATGGATATTTATATTTAAATTTATTATATAATTTGTGGGATAGAATTCTTATTATATAAAAGAATATGAGATATTACACGTTGATTTCAAATATAACTAATTCTAAGTCTTATATGGAGTAAGAACAATATATATAAAAAAAATGGTAGATTTATTATCTTAATATTTTGAGTTAAAAATGATATCTTAATTTCTTATTCAGATGTCTTATATTTTAAAAATGACTTGTTTTTCTTACTTCTCTATATTTTATTTCTAAGACATTTTTTAAAAGGATTTTACATTATTTGACAATTATTATCTAATTTAAAAGTTGTGCTTAAAAAACTACAAGTTAAAAAGGTTATTTATTGTGGTATTAACACTTAAAACTTAACTCTAAATTACTGATGAATCACTTGAGAAACAAACCAGTAGAAGAATCTGGACAAATGTGCAAGGGACCTAACAGGTAACAAGTAGGTGAAAACATAGCTTCTCATACCATGAATAATGACATAACATCTTAAATGAGGGGAGAGTAGAGGCAAACGTACAGGATCCGAAGGTATTATCATAAGTTTCAATGAATTTAATTTCTTTTCAAATTGTATATCCAAACAACATATTTGTTATATTTGTGGTATTTCTTTTCAACATACAGTGATATTATTAGAATGAAGAAAGGAAACTGCTGGTCATGCGTAGTGCTATGTTGATTTTACAGCTTTCTTTACTTCGCTGGATGAGTCAAACACATGCAGTTCAATTCAGTAGCCATGCAATTGAACATAATTACCCCTAAGTGCAAGAACAACAATCATAAAAAAATTGTTATTTCGTTGATTTCAAAATACATCTTACAAAAAATAACCCTACATTCTCAACTTTTCTCAAAGTCTTCCCAATTATATACAGGAATGAGGTAAAGCCCTTTGATATTCAGTTCACCATTCTCTTATTTTTATAGAAGCATCTGTCATGCCATCATAAAATTCAGCCTTCTATGCACTTAACTACTCTAGTAGTATTTCTCGTCATTCATGAAAAGCTCCTTTTACCTCGGTTGACATAATAAATATTGAAATTCCGAAGGTAGAGGAATGAAAAATCATACCTAACCAAATCACTTAAAGTATCATGCTTGTTTAAACTTTAAAGAACATCTCTACAGCATAAAAAATCATTTTATTTATAAACAATGCATAGAGATGGTTGAAATTGCAAACCAGCCTTTACAAGCTGAAGCATTTTATTGAGCTAAGACCTTTTTTCATCACCTGTACCAAGGGTGCCAGTTCCATCCAGCCACTCCTCTAGTTTAGCTTCTTTACAAGCTTTGAAGTCATCATATCTATCTGATGATACTGACAATAAATCAATGCTAGGAGCATCACTTGCATCAGGCTGGTCATGTTCAGACTCATCTCCACCCTGTCTTGCTGCAGGCAACTCTTCATTTTTGGCAGCCCAAAAAGATGAAGCAATGCTTGCAGATGAGACTGGCATTTGTGGCTTTTCATCCATGGAATCTATGGATCCACTAGTATCACGCTGTCGCCACTTGAAGCTGCTAGCCTTCTGTTTTGCTGACATCAAAACATTTGAAAAATAGTTGTTTCTTTTTTCGCTTCCCTCCTGAGTATAAGAACTAGCTCTTTCTGAATGAGAACGTGATAATGGACTGATCAACCCTCTTTTTGGCTGTTTTGTTCCCATAATTTTCAGAGATTTCTTAATCTCTCCAATCATCTTATCAGCTATGGGAAATCCATGCTCATTCATTGATCGAACCAACGTGACAGACTCCTCCAAATCTTCTGTGTGCAAAGTTGTTTCATGAGATTTCTCATCAACATTTTTCTTAACCCCGATGACATTGGGTACTGCATTTTTGGCATGCTGTTGAATAAAGAAAAGCCCTACAGATGGTTCGTTTGCCACGTACTTGGTCATCTCTGCCATGCATTCACTTATCTCCGCAAAACCATCTATGATGGAGAAATCACGCATCTTCCTGGAGTAAAATATTTCATCATTGTTGTTGTCCAAAAAAACAAACAAAACGAGATAACTAGGTAAAAACAAGAGAGTAACTAATTGAACTGAGATATTAGCCCGTACATAAGGAAAATTTACACAACCAATAGATTGATACATTTCATTCTGTGATCGAAATCCTGAAGAGTGTCAAAGCATATAAACTTTTTCAATGGAACAGATGATACACACACAATTAGATGTACATTCTGAAAAGAAAAATACTAGGAATATTCAATTGCTACAGGCGGTATCAGACACAATGTGTAATTCTTTTCTAAAGCATATTATGCTAACCTTTGACTGTTCAGTTATGATAACAATGGAAATTTGAACTGAAAGGATTCCACATTTATCAGAGTGATTCAGGCATAGGATTTAAGATAGTAAGCTTCATTTAAGTTTGACCACAAAAATTTTAACTCAAACATATATGAATGAGTTCTGTATAAATTCTATCCCTCTCTAGCTATGTAAAGCTAAAACCTATTGAAACATACCAAGAAATTGTTGCATCATTCATGAGTACGATTGGAGGAAATAAAGTATTAAAGCAGAACTTGGTAATGGGACCCAACAGAAACAAAAGGAAATATGTCATAAATTGATAATTATGGAGAAGAAACTTAAATGACGAGCTTTAATCCCAAAAAAAAAAGGAATTGTATGGAGGAGAGACAAGTATATGTAAGCATCAAAAGAGGAAGTTGTGGTTGTGGCGAACAAGAATGGGGATACAGGCTTGATTAATTTAGAGAGGATTTTTATACATTTATTAGCCACGAAACAAACAGGAATTGCTTATGAAAGGAGTCTATAAGGCAAAACAAACATGCCAAATCACAAGCCCCTACACCACCATGGTTCTAACAGAACCGGAAAAGTCCAAGGGAAGTAGAAAACATGGAACAAGAAATAAATAAAATTCAAAGAAGGACAGCATGCAAAGTTAGAGAAATGATAAACGTGGAAAATCATTCAAAAAAGAAGACTATCTCGATCAAACATTTTTCTAGAAACAAAATGGGAACTATCTCAATTGACAAAGAAAGCAGATGAGAGAAACAAGGGAATACGTAAGATATGAACTTCAAGAGACTTGTACAAAACTATTATACTACTTTACCAACATTACTTCAGAATGTAACAAAAATTCAAACTCACGTAGCATTAACTATCAATGAATTTTTTCTCCACTTATCCTGAATAGCATTTCCTATTTGCACTAAACAGTAATAAACATAAAATGAGACCGTTCAAGGAGCATTAGAACCCTAACTCTCTACACATACATTTCTCACCAATCAAATACGCCAATACAGAAATAAGCAGATACACGCTTATGATGCGTGGAAGCCAGTAGACTTGCATCCAAGATGCAATTACCAACATAGAAAAACCAATAAGTATACTGCACCCAAAAAAAATGATTTTTTTAATCCTTAATCAAATAATGATCAATACCCATAATTCTCTACTACACACGTTTTCCGTCCAATCAAATACACCAATACAAAAATCAATCAGATGCACACTTGTTGTGTGTGAAGGCCAATAGACTTGTATCCAAACTGCAATTACCAACATGGAAGACCAGGGACAAAAAGAAAAAACAGCTTACAGTTAGGATAGCATCCAGAATTTCATATAAAACCACGGTCAGAGGAGATCCATCCCCCCAAAGGGCATTTGATGTGAGTATTGATGTCAATTCCTACAAGCATTTGAGACAAAGGTCGATTTTGTTGCTGAAAAATCGATAATCCTAGCTGGGAAATCAGCTCTAATTGAACGAATAAGGGAAAGAAATGAGAGCAAAAAGATGATCGATTTGATTTATCTGCACCCATATGGAGCGATGATGGTGATAGGAGTTAGGTTGGTCAGTGAAAAATTAAAGAGGCTTATTATGATTATTGTGAAGAAACGGTAAAGAGAAGAAGAAAGAGAGAACCTACCCTCCAGTGGGAGCAGTGAAAACAAGGTGTGAGGAAGCGTTGGCGACAGCAGGAGGAGAGAGAGTCATGCTAGTGCGGCGCCGTTCCTATGGTTCTGTAAAAGTTACACTTACGATGTGGTCCTTGTCTTTTCTTTTCTATGTGTTGGTGTGCATAGTCCACCACCACACGCGATGCAACGCCGACAGTGACACTAACATCAATCGGAAAACACTACATGCGATCAGGTTTTTTATAGTGAAATCCAATCACCGTTCATCTGTATATAATAATTTTATTATCTTTTATAATAATTATCTTAAGACTATTTTTTATAAATTGGTAAAGTAATTTTTGACTTAGTTAAGTTTTCCATTTCTTTAAATATTATAACTGTGTAATTTTAGTCTTACAAAATTCAAATCCTATTAATTTAAAAAGACCGAAAAAATTGGATAATTAAAATAATATCATTACAAATTTCCCCTGCGCCGATGGTGACTAACAAAATACTAACGAGCTTGGTTTGTTTTATTTGATTATTTAGTTATGATATTAAACCTAGATTGTTACAGAAATATTAATGATTAAAAAAGAGTGTTTTTTTTTCATTTATTATTCTGGAACTAAATCATTAACATCATAGGTAATATTTTAATTTTATCCTTTTTAAGTTAAGATCACACTGAATTGTTATTGGTTCTTCTTCTCTATTTGTTGCCTCTAATTCTCAATATTCATATTTCTTTCTTGAATAATTAGATAATATCATTGGAAATTTATAACATCTACCTGCTCCAACAGTGACTAAAAACTAAAATAATGAGCTTAGTGTGTTTTATGTGATTATTTATAAATTTAACCTTAAATAACAATGTTTTTATGATATTTGTACTATAAACTATGAATAATCATGTTATTGAAAATTAATATGAAATAATTTTTCTATCTGTTATGTCGAAATATCGGAGTTCACAATATGATTTTATAAAACAAGCTCAATAAACTTACCCTTTTTCTCTGGTTTATTTTTTATATTAATGTTTAAAATGGATAAAAAAAAATTATTTACTAAAATAGGTAGATTCTGTCTGGATTTTAAATTAATGAATTATTCTACTTAAGTATGATTTTAGGAGGTTAGTCAAATATAGGTGACATGACCATTTCAATTAAAGACTAAATTATTTCTCTTTCTCCAATTATCTTCTAATTATTTGACATTATGTTTGTTAGTTTAACAATTAACAAAATAATAATAATTAACAAAATTGTAAAAAAAAAATTAAGACATGCAATTTTATTTTAAATTAAAACAAAATAATATAATGATAATAATAATAATGAGAATATTATGTGTCATTACTTTAATTTAATCAGTTTAGTTATTTCCACATCAAATATTTAATCACTTAATCATTATTATTTTCTTAAATCAAATTATTAATTTATTCTTATTATTATCATTATATTATTTTGTTTTAATTTAAAATAAATTTGTATATCTTAATTTGATTATGTTGGTTTATTATAATGTGATAAATAGTTGATACTCTAATAGTTAGAATGTTTGTTAATGGTAGTGAGTTACAATTCCAACTTGATCCACTTTTTGTCACTAAATAGTTAATATTATATTATTAAATATTATTTTCTTTATTTATAAAAGTTATTATATTATTATTATAATAATTTTTATTACTATTATTTTAATTAGATTTGTTAGAATATTATTATTATTATTATTTCTTAGAAAATAATCATTATATTATTATTATCCCTAAATATTATTATTATTATTTTAATTTAATTTGTATGAATTTAATTATAATTATTGTTTCATAATTATTATTATCATTTAAATTAAATTTGTATGAATTTAATTAAAATTATTATTATTATTTAAATTAAATTCATAAGCATTTAATTAAAATTATTCTTTTTTATTATTATTATTATCATTATATTATTTTGTTTTAATTTAAAATAATTTTGTATGCCTTAATTTTTTTGTTACATTTTTGTTAATTATTATTATTAATTTTTTTGTTAATTGTTAAACCTAATAAACATAATATTAAATAATTAAAAGATGATAATGTCTTTAATTGAAATCGAGAACATGTCATTTGACCAATATTTGATTAGTCTGAAATCATGGGTAGGTGAAAATTCAACCTAAAATCATGGGTAAGTGGAAGGATTTATTAATTTGAAATCCTATGACAGAATTTGTGTATTTTGATAAATAATTTTTTTTTCATTTTAAACATTAATATGAAAAAAGTATACCAATGGAAAAAAACCATAACTTTAGATTAGCTACTGAATAAAATAATTAACGAAATTAATGAGTTTTGAGAGACAGTGAATAAACTCAATATTATTGGTCTAAGTAACTTTACAAGACCTCGAATTAAGTTTAACCAAACATTTGATCAATCGAGTTAAAAGAAACGTTTGATCACGAAAAGATTTTTAAATCTGATTAAGAAAATGATTATGAATACTTGAAGTCGGTTTTACAACTAATTCTTTTTTACATCAAACAACCAAGAACAATATTAAAAGTAGATTATTATTGAAGTATTGATGATTAAAAGAGTTTTTAATAAAGTTAATATATAAGATTTATTATGTAATGTGTAGTTTTGATCCTTTGTTTATTTTCGAAAAAAAAATATTTTTAAAAGCAGATTTCCTCATTCAATGAGGCTCTGCATCTTCTCCAAACTTCTACATTTGTTCCCTCTCTAATTTATTGTGCAATCTTCTCCTGCACGTGAGGGTGCTTGCAAAGTTTATAAAAAAACCAGAAAATATCAGTTGTTGTTGTTGTATCGTTTCCTGCAATTATTAAGGAAATTTCTCTGAGGTACTTTGGATCAGTTCTTTCAATTCTACAAACCTTGGCAGCGTGTTTGTTGTGAAGGAACCTTTCCAGAAAATAATAATAATAATAATAATAATAACTAATGCAAAATGTTTGTTGTGTTAATTATTGATTATGAAACTTTTCAGAAATTAATTAGTCATTAAGTGGAGCGAGAATGACAAGGTGCTTGTTGTACAGTGCATCAGCCAAAAACTTATGTATATTTGATCAGTTTGTTCGGTTCGAACCAAACCTGCTTTTAAAAACTGAACTAGTTCTAAGAAAGTTTGAATTTTTTTTTAAAATATATATGCATTTAAAAAAAACACAATGTGTTTTTGTAAGTTTTAATGAAATAATTGAAGTATGTAATTAGATAAATTCAGGAAATGGTTACTTTTATATACTACATGATTGTACGTAATAATAGAACTATAATAAACAAGTATTCATAATTTAAATTGTAATTTTATTGGTTCTTTTAAATAATACAATGAAACAAGTTTATTATTCTTTAAAATATGGTTTTTATATTTAGTTTTAATGTTTTACATAATGGATTGGTGGATAAGTTTGTCCCACCTTAGCAATGGTTGAACAGTCTCATAAGTTAAGTGGAACAAACTAAAGTAGGTTGAGTATATCACCTCAATAAACTAGATCCACGGGTTATGTTACGTTTAGTTTTAGCATATAGTTGTTTGTCTTCTTTTAGTTCAATCTCATTTGTTTTCCTAACCATTACATATTTATTTATCCTTTAAGCTTTAATTAGTCTAGTGTTTTACTTTCCCATATGCTCTCCTTTTCCAAATCTTCCTTCATTTATAACTTCCATGTTTTATGACATTTTACATTTTCAAATATGAAAAATGTAGAATCTTTTTTAATATAGATCCACTAGATTTTTTACCAATGATTAATACGAGAAAGTCATTTTATTGAATAATTATTGTACTCATAAAATATATGATAAAAGAGTAAAAAATATATATAATGAATCACATAAAATATTCATAAAAAATAACCCTTAAATATCCCATGTTCAAGTTATTTAGGATTTTTAAGCATGTTTAAAGTTACAAACCATTTAAAAAAATTTGATAATTTAACATTTAAACATTTTTTTATGTGAAATTTTGATATATTGTAATTGGGCATGATTTGTCTTATTCTCTTTATTCATATCAATAATTTATTGTGATGTTTCTTGTATGATTATTCTTTCATTTTCATATATTATGCATTCATTGAACTTATGTATTAGTAATCGTAGTATAAAGAATGTAGAAGTGTAGGTGATGAAGAAAAAACACAAACAAATTGAGAAAAAAATAATGTTCTAATTGAAAATGCCTCCAAGTTTATTGGAATCATGTAATCATTCTCACTTTATTAAGCATTTGAACCATGTAACACAACTTATGTGTTTGAACAATCTCAACTTAAATACCCCAACTTGTGTAAATGTTGGTATTGCTCATTAAAGTCAATTTCATTTTGCTTGGAGGTTAGAATTAAGTTATCATTTTTTGTGTAGTCTCCTCAAACCTACTTGGACTTCCTCCATACTCCAATTGGTGCAAATGTTGGTATTGTTCATGAAAGTTAATTTCATTTTGTTTGGAGATTAGACTTCAAATTTCATTTGTTGCGTAACCTTGTCAAACCCAGTTGGACTTCCTCCATAATCTATATTCAACAAGGATATTTCATAAAATGTCATGTCTTTACTTAGAATCACCTATTATTCATATGGTGACAAAATTTTAAATCATTTTCACCATAACCCATAAACACCTTTATTTATTTTTACATGAATTTGCTTTATATTATAAATCATGACAAATTTCGTGCTATCTCATAACATATTCATATTTGCACAATTTGTTAAATTCTTAGAAAGAAAAATTTCAACTCATTGTCAATTATTTAGTATTTTAAATTTTTACCAGTCTAGTCTAACATTAATGTTGTTAGATGTTTAAATTAACTAAAAATCTTATATATTTTATCTTTATTATGAAAATCCAAGTTATCTTCTAATTATCATCAATGGTAAAAAGAAAATATCACTCTCCTTTTTGTGATAAAACTTATAAAAAATTCCAAAAATATAACATCACCTTTGTTATGTATAGTACCTTAGAAACTTTGATTACATGCTTATTATAAATACAATTAACAAAACTACAAAACTTTCATATGATGATTAATAAGTGATCCCTTTTTACATAACATTTTGATTCCTTTCTTAATTATGAGATCAAGATGCAATGCAAAATGTCAAAATTAATTATTGGACAAAAACAAAAACAAAAACAAACATCTTTCAGTGAATCTCTACAAAAATGTATAAGTTTTTTTCTTTACTTCCTTGCATTATAACAAACAGTTTCCTAATAACTAACGTCACCTTTAACATTACACAAAAATGAACTATCTTCTTAAAATTTCCCATTCAAACGTAATGTAAAAAAAAATTCATTAAATAATTAATTTCATATGATATTTGGATTCTCATTTGATATAATAAGCAAAAAAATTGATAATTTCAAATTTCTTCCACTTGAATAAACATAGCATAATAATAATATTAAAATGTATATTTATCATGCCATTTTATTTATTTATTTATACAAATGTAAAGACTTTTACAGTAATATATACTTTTTTTTTAAGAAATAGCGGGTGTTCCTGAAAGGTATATTTGGTACGAGACAAAAAATTTCATACTGAAAAATCATTTTCGGAATTGCAAATGCCGATAATCATATTTTTAATAATGATTAGAGTGTCTTTGATTGCTAGAAGATATTGTAAATAATATTATGTATATTTGTATAAATTAAAGGCTAATATATTATTTTCATTAAACCACTCAATTTGTTATCATATTAAATAATCCCATGTCGAGAAACATAATTTTCAGTAACAATTAGAATATGTTTGATTGACAGAAAAAATTATGAAGCATATTTATGTGTTTTTTAAGAAACTAGGTAACAATGTGTTACTTTTACCAAAATACTTGGTCTGTTATCATATTAAATGATTCAAAAAAAAGTATATTATATACGAACGAATTGATATATCATATTTAAATCCAAGTGAATATATATTAACCTGGTTTGTTAACATTTATGATTAAAATGATTAGTTAGACCAAACAGTGTAAGTTTAAATTTTGGAAGTAGTTGTGGGATAGCTTTTTGAAGCAGGGGAAGGGGTTGCTTTCTCGTGGGGGAAGATAACACTAGGTTTTCAAACTGACAATTCCAGGTGACAAAAAGGAAACTACAAAACTCATACACATTACCATCATCTTATCACATCACATTTTTTAAAATTATTATATTTTTTTTGGTACTGTAGAATATTTCAACCTGAGATCTTATTTATGCAATGGTACATTTGAAATAAGTGAAAAAAGTATTAAAATAATAAAATGATTTAAAACAAGTTTGGTGTCTCTCTCGGCGCTCTAGATACCCGTTGGCGACCCTTTCACTCTCTCTCTCTCTCTCTCCATCCAAATGTAAATTTCATAAGACCGGCCCAACCAAAGTACCACCAAAATCATTTATACCCTTTCTCATCCCACGCTCCTTCCTTCGCGAGTGCATTCACGCCATCCGCCGCACTCCCTTCAAAACTATATCCACTGCTAATAAATCATTTTTTATATTATATTTTTTATTTTAAATATATATTTCTTATTTTTGTCCTGTCACTTACCTCGCATAGTTTTACCATTTCTTGTTGTATAGCATACACAAATCTTGAAATTTTAGTTCTCTCTTGATTTTTATTTTCTGAGAAAGATATTTTTTTTATAACATTGTATTTATAAATAATAAATAATTTACCTTAAAATAAATACAATAAAAAATTAAATTTGAAGAATTACTATAGAAGTAGTTTTATGTAATTTATTTAATTATTTTCACTCTCTTTTATATTATACCTGATATGTAATAATGTATAATCTGTTTTGTTTTTTTAATAAATATTACTATTTTAAATGTAACTTTTAACTATTTGAGAAACCATTACATCTATAAAAACTATCATACATTATGTTTTCATCTAATTTTCATAAATTGTTCATACATTATATTTTATTTATTTCTAATGGTGGATTCTCTCTAAACTTAATGTATTATATTAATAAATATTTAATCTAGGTCTATAAAATTAGGGACGCATCTTTATTTAATATAAACTATATTATATGAGATTTTTTTCCAATTTTTGTCTTCTTCCTTTGCATTTATTTAAGCAACGTATTTCTTTTATTCTATTTATTATTTATTTCCATTATTATCATTGATTTTCTTATTAATTTATTTCAACCGATTTAAGTTATAATACTCTCTTTGAGTATAAATATCACATATATAATATTAAAAAGAAAAACACACATACATATATATATTTACATATTGAATTTTTAACATATAATTTTATTTGTTACTTTACAAAGTACAATCATAACAAAAGAAACAATAAATCATTGAAAATAAAAAATAATTATTTCATATAAATAACCTATTATAATTCAATTATACATGTATATTAAAAGGAAAAGAAAATTTTAATTATAATATTAAGATATATATTACTTGTATTTAATTATGAAATCCTATTTTCTGTCATATTAATATTATTATTATTATAGTTATTATTACTAATTATAATAATTCGTCAATTTATTGATAAAGTTTATCTGACAAAATTTACTAATGAATAATTTTGTCATTAATTTACCAACAAATCTTAATAACAAATAATTTGAAGGTTAATTTATTAGCCAAGAATTTGATAGTGAGATTATTTATGAATAAAAATTTAAGATATTATTAATAAATTTAATCTGTCAATAAAATAATCATCAATTTATTTATAACTAAAATGTGTTCATAATTGTTATAGTGATTTTGTACTACCTATCTCATATTTTCCTACCTTCACCTTAACCTCGTTATAACTTATATAAAGTCCTCTCAATCTCTTATGTTATGGATTGATAAATTCTTTTTCTTAAATTTTTTTATTTCTAATAATAATAGGAATTTTTCACATATATTTTCTTCTTCATCATGTTCGACATTCTGGTATAATTGATATTACTCTTCATGTTCAATATACTAATATAATTGATGTCATTCTCAAAAATAGTAACACTTTGAATGGAAAATTAGTTTATTCTTGACAGTGAAAATCATTCAAATGATAATCAAAATTCTCTTAGACAGTTTATTATGATTAAATATACTCGTACCTACCAAATATCCTTAACAAAAACTTCACACAATAACATTAGATACCCAATTGTGTTTTTTATGTCAAGTAAAACTTTCTTCTTCTTTTAAAAGGTAATTCTTTATATTAATACCAACGTTAAGCCCAATGCTTATGAAGAAACTATCAAATATGATAATTGGAGATGATCTATACATACCTTATAACTTTTAAACAAAATAATACTTGGACTGTAACAAGCTTGTGAGATAATAAAACCATTATTGATTGTAAATAAGTGTATAAGATCAAATATAATGTTGATCTTAATCAAAATCCTGGTCAAGAGATTTTTCTTGTTGTTGATAGTGGAATAAAGCTTAAAGCTTGCAACAATTTAGATTGGATGTCGTGATACAAAACAATTTATAACTAAATACTTTGTTTATCTTGGTAATTTCCCATATAATGGTGATAAAAGAAACACTAATTGTATATAAAATTTCTCAGAAGTTGAGCATAGAAGCCTTACTTCAACATGCTATGTTATCTCATGCAAAATCTCCATATACCTATATACCTCACTTATAGTTAACAATCATTTACTATGAAAACTTGTTACCGACAAAAATTACATCCAATAAAATTTTTCATAAATGTACTAAACACATAGAAGTAGATTGTCAATTATTAAAGAAAAACCTTCAATAAGGATTGATGAAACTTTTTTTAATTTGTTATGTATAATATGATGATTGTATAATTGGATTGATATTTGAAAATGTTAGATAGTTGTGGTTGTAAATTATTGGTTGATGAAATAATTGTTAAATTTGGTTTACAAAATATTTACCTTAACATTTTTTATGATAATAAAAAGTAAAAGTATGACTAAAATTTTGTTTTAATTTCATTATGATAATAAATTATTATTAAAATATAATAAAAGATGTATAATAAATAATTATAAAATATTTTAATTAATAAAAACACTTTTATGTTTTTATCTGCCCTTCTATTATAGAAAAATTCGTATCCACATTTTTTTCCACTAAAATATATAATTTTATTATTTTTATGAGTAATTAATTAAATAAAAAAACTATATTTTTATAAAAGTAATATTACAAAATTACTTAATCTTTATTTATTAAATAAATAAATAATTTCAAATAGTGTATTCTCTTTATATAATAATATAAATAAAAAAATAATTTTTATTTATTAAAAAGTAAAATTCTTCAATACTACCTAAGGGTAAGAAAGGCAAAAGGAAAAATTTAAAAAATGAGCCGTTGCAAAATGCAACATGTTATAGATTATTAATCATTATAAATAGTATATTTGAATCTTGACTTGAGAAGATAAAGAAAATAAAAACATTTTCAAATTAAACAGAACGGAAGGAAAATTTGGAAGGGGATGATAAGCTATATATTTGCAGAATACCATAACAGAATCTCTCCTGGTGTGACTTGCAAGAGACATAATTCAAAATTGGTGTTGTGTCCACACGCGCACCAAAGGAATGTGGGCAAGAAAAAACGTAAATACCAATATACCACCATCCCCGTCCCAACTGACCAAGGAAACCAAATAAATAAATATATAAATAAAAGAAAAAAAATCCAAAACAAAAAACCCCTCTTTCTCTCTCTGTTGTGTTTTTGAAGCAAATACACAAAAGCCTCTTGCACCCTCATTCACCGTTTTCTACATTTTTTCCCCCCATTTCCCCTCGCCGGCACTCGCCAAGAACCAAAATACCACCGAACACACACACAAACAACCGCACACTCTCTTGTTTCTCTCTATAGAATTCGGCGGAGATCGATAGGTTTGAGACGTGCGGATTGTAGTTTGATAAGAGAGAAGCAACAATGTCGGAGGAAGAGAAGTTGTTGAAGGAGGCGAAGAAATTGCCGTGGGAGGATCGCCTCTTCCACAAGAATTGGAAGGTGCGCAATGAGGCGAACATCGATTTGGCGTCGCTCTGCGACTCCATCACCGATCCTAAAGACTCTCGCATCCGCGAATTCGGTCGGTGTTTTCTTTCCTCTTCGCCTAGGGTTTTTAAGTTTTCCGATTCTCTTCCCGATCTCCCTGTGGTGGATCTGGATTCGGTTCTCTGTCGAGTTGTTATTTGCTAAGGTGCATTTTCGTTTGGATCTTGATGCGTGGTTTTGTTCCTTCTTTTTTTTTTTTTTTTTTTTTTTTTTTTGAATTTGGCAGGACATTTTTTCAAGAAGACAGTGGCGGATTCGAATGCGCCGGTGCAGGAGAAGGCGCTGGATGCGTTGATTGCGTACTTGCGAGCTGCGGATGCCGACGCCGGGAGGTGAGGATTTCGTTGTTTTTGTTTGTTGGATTTGTAATTTGTTTGCACGTTTTTGTTTCAAAGAACTTAGCGTTCCTGTTTAAATTTGAATTTGAATTTGAATTTGAATTTCGGAGTAGGTATGGGAAGGAGGTCTGCGATGCGGTTGTGGCTAAATGTCTGACGGGGAGGCCGAAGACGGTAGAGAAGGCTCAGGCAGTGTTTTTGCTATGGGTGGAATTAGAGGCCATGGATGCGTTTCTGGTACCATTTCTCTGGGTTTTGCTATTGAATGGCCTTCTACTTTTTGTTTGTGAGGGAGGGGCTTGTCTTTTGTGTATAGCTGAGTTGAGATAGCTCATGAATTTTTGTTTCAGTAGTGATGTCTGTTGTGCTTGTGTCATTAATTTAAACTAGTGTTGGCAATGATTGCGGACATAAAAAGAGTCTTCATGCAGTCCTAATCACAGTGCCTATTTTTGTTATGCTTTTTCCAGTTATTTGGAATGCTGAATTTTACCTTGCTTGCTTTCTGTCAGTTATATTATTCGTAGGCGACAATGTTTAAAGTTAATAGGTACTATATTGCCTCTTAGTTTGTTTGGTGACGAAGAGACCGAATTTTGTGCGTTAGTCTAGATTCGAATTTTGTCTTTCTTTGGAGCCGCTGGGCAATGGCAAACTTTCTCCCTCTATCTCTCAGGAACTGGTTGGTGTAGGGTGCTGTTTTAACAATAACCGACACTAGGGCTTTCGTTACAGTTTTCATATAGAAATTTTATTCTTGATGCTTTCCTTTAGTTTTGATTGAATGAATTACCTCAGGCGATTTTTTTTTTAGCAAAATACTGTATTCTGTATTTCATCACGTTTACTGAAATAAAATTTTAACTTTTACTGGTTAGTGTTACTTATTGCTTTTATTAAGGGTTGTGTATGAAAAAAATATCATCAACTATCAATAGGAAAAATCCTTTTGAAAAAATATATATTATTTAGGGGTCCATTTTTTTTTATTTTCATGGTTTTATCCTTCAAACTATTTTTTTTTTATTATTTCATTTAGCTTTATTTTCCATTTTCTTTATCACCAATTCCGAAAATGTTTTACATGGTGATTTCTCTTTGGATTTGACTAGTCAATAACAGTGCATCTTCTAGTCATATTCTTCCTGTTTCTGTTTCTTCGTCATGGCTATTGGTAATTTTAGCATACACGAGGTTACTTATGCCCCTCCAATAATTTGGTTCTATCAATATTTTGATTTTGATTTTTTAATTTATATAAAAATTAATTAAGGTATGGTACGTTAAAAAAATGCCAATTGTTAGTAGGAAAACCCTTTGTAATGTAATTATGTTCTATGGGTCCAAATATATGTTTTAACATTTGTTTTAATTCCAATGTTTGATACCCAAAACTGCTGATTTCAAATAGTTTTGGTTTCCAATGTGGTGAATTCTTTGGGGTTTACACATTAATAACTTCAGATCTACTTGTGATATTATTTCTTTCCTATAATTTCTGAAAGCTTTTGGTAATTTTAGGATGCAATGGAGAAAGCAATAAAAAACAAAGTTGCTAAAGCGGTGGTACCTGCAATAGATGTTATGTTTCAAGCTTTAAGGTTTGGAATCTTTGTTGCAATATCTATCATAGGTGTTTTCTTTTATGAATTTTATAGAATTATTTATTATAATTATTATTTTCTATGCTGCTAGTGAATTTGGAGCAAAAATTGTCCCCCCAAAAAGAATTTTGAAGATGCTTCCAGAACTCTTTGATCATCAAGATCAAAATGTTCGTGCATCCTCTAAAGGGTTGACTCTTGAGCTTTGCCGTTGGATTGGTAAAGATAGTGTAAAGTCAATTTTGTTTGAGAAAATGAGAGACACAATGGTAAGTTAGATTGGTTGTCTATTTTTGCAGTTATGTTTTTTTATTTTGTTTTATTATTTTCTTCTCCAATAAGAAATCATAGACTACCTTTTTCCCCATTTTTGTAGAAAAAAGAGCTAGAAGCAGAACTTGTAAATGTTACCGGAACAGCAAAGCCAACCCGTAAAATAAGGTGGATGCTTGATTTTAATTTTTTGGTTTGAATTTCTCCGCACTGAGTGTTGAATACAATGATAGGTTCTTTTCCATACTTACTGGGACATGCATGACTTACGTACATCCATACTCTTTTTATTTTACTTCATCCTTCTATTTTGTAATTATTTTTTTCCTAGTTGTCATGGTTTGTGTGTGTTTTAAATTGCTTTTGGAAGCTTTGTTACCAGTTAGGTATTGCTTTATCCAGGTGTTATATTCCCCCAAGTACCCATTTTTCTGTTGTTTCTCAGAACCCTGAAACAGTTACTAAATCTGAACTAGATATATTATTATATATTTTTTTCTATTTGAAAGTGATAAGTGATTTGTTGGCGAGTGAATAATTGGGACTTAATTTCATCATACATAAATTTTGTACCACCAAGAAATATGGAGCATTTTCGAGTTCTGCAAAGAACTTTTATTTTATACATTTTAATTTTTTGAAGTCAAATATTTGATATAATTCCAGGTTGTAGTTCGTTATTTTAACATGCTTAGTAAGGTTTTGCTAACAAAAGATGGCATTATACCTGGTGTGGATCTTTTTTAGTTCAATATATTGATACTAAACATTTATTTTGTCATGTTTTTAGATCTGAGCAAGACAAGGAACCCGAACAGGAAGCTGTGTCAGAGGTTGTGGGTCCTGGTCCTACTGAAGATTCTGGGAATGATGGTATGTAAATTTTTTGTATCTGGAGTATGTTTTTCTTTTTATCAGACATCATTGTCTTTCCTCGGTAATACTGATTTATGCCTTTTCTTGGTTGTTAAATGCTTTTATTATCAGCTCCTCAAGAAATTGATGAATATGAACTTGTTGATCCTGTTGATATATTGACTCCTTTGGAGAAGACAGGATTTTGGGATGGAGTGGTCAGTTTTCTGCCCTTCTCTCAGATTGTACTTAGTAACCATTGTACCTTTACTGTTGTTACATGCTTTGAATCTGTCTCAGTTTGGTGTTTTCTTTTTGTCTCATTGATCTTCAGAAAGCCACCAAATGGTCTGAAAGGAAGGAAGCTGTTGCCGAGCTAACAAAGCTTGCATCAACTAAAAGAATTTCTCCTGGTGATTTCTCTGAAGTTTGTCGGACCTTAAAGAAGGTATTGTTTACATGTTTGTGTTTTATAGAAATGACACGGCCTGGCCTTTTCTGTACAAAGCTTTGACATTTTTTGGATCTATATGTTTTCACTCAAATGTTGTGTCTGTTTCCTAGAGACTTCTATAAGATATATCTTGTGTCGATGAATAGTTGACATTGAGGAGTTAAAATGATTGGGTCTGGTTTGTTAGTTTTGCCACTGACATGAATTTAAAAGTATTGGGGCATAATTTTCCGTTAAAGTTTATCTAGTGAAGAGTTACCACTATTATTTTGTGCACGCCTTAAAACTTCTCCCTGTTTTTGTGGAGGTTAGGAGTTGTTTGTGTAAATGTAAGGTGCAATATTTTTTAAACATTTTTGTGCTCAGAGATGCATTTGCCTGTATTGTATTGTGCCGTATGACTATATAGTAAAGGACATAGGTTGCTTATATTTGTGAAGTTGGTAGTGGTTCATTTTGTTATTTTCTTACTCGAAGTTTAATTGTTTATGCGAATCATGACCATTTTTGTGACCAGGGACAGTTGACTTGATATTGGGTTCTTTTGCTATTTTGCTTGTTACTGATTTATTTTTGGTTGACAAAAGTTTAACTAGTAGTTTTTGCTTGCAGCTTATTACAGATGTGAATATTGCTGTTGCAGTTGAAGCTGTTCAGGCTATTGGCAATCTTGCTCGTGGATTAAGAACACATTTTTCTGCGAGTTCTCGTTTTTTATTGCCGGTTTTGCTTGTAAGTACTATCCTACAGCCAAATGCACAAGGGGTTAATTATTAAATGCTTTTTACTTTTGGGTCTATGAACTTTATAGTCTTCATTGGTTATTTGTTACGTGTACCAGTAGTAGTTAATGTTTATTTCCTCCATTTAAATGCAATAAAGTCATTATCTCTTTTATTTAAACTGGTTACAGATGGTTTTGAGAGTATGGTCTTTCTCATTTTGAACTGCTCATCACCTTACATTTCTCTTACTGCTGTGTTTTATTGAAGAAGTAATTGATTTTGGCTTTGAGAACGTTGAATGTCTTCTGTTTTGAATGCCTTTAGAGGTGTTAACATGAGAATTGTGCTTCTAGGTTGCATGGAAATTCTTGTTAAAGTAAATATTGAATTGTATTTATACACAAAATAATAATTTACTGTTCAAATATTGTTTGCTTATTATGTTTCCTTTTGATGAACAGGAAAAGTTGAAGGAAAAAAAACCTGCTTTGGCTGAGGCATTGATACAGACTCTTCAAGCAATGCATAAAGCTGGATGCATCACCCTCATAGATATTGTTGAAGGTAGGTTTCGCATACTTGATTTTTTATTCAATTTGGTAGTCTTTTGTTTGAAAGGCTATACGGTAAATAGTTTAGTTACTAGTTTTAAAGAATCTTTATCTCTGGCATTCTTTTTTGTATATACTCCCAACTGTCGTGGCCTTGCCCTGCACTGTTTGGTGCTTTTTGTGGTGAAGTTTATTAGTTCCCAAACTGAAGATTATCATAATATCCATCTTGCATCACTAACCGCAGATGTCAGAGCAAAGGATTTTTGGTGTTATTTTCCCTTTAGATTCTGTATCCTCTGCAAGACATGTAAAACTCGTTCAATATTTTCCTGCCGTTATTTATTTAGCTGTTGATTCATATGGCTGTTTTAACTACTTGTATGAAACACTCCAGGATTTAGATTGGTATTGTGTATTTGTATTTTGTTGTTAATTGTTGTTTGTATTTCTGCACGTTGACCTTAAATTTAATCTTGTCTTTACTGTTTTATGTTTACTTCTTGTTGAGTGTATTATGTTTAATCTGTTGCAGATGTTAAGACAGCAACGAAAAACAAAGTCCCTCTTGTGCGATCGTTATCCTTGACCTGGGTGACATTTTGTATTGAAACAAGTAACAAGGGTGTTATTACAAAGGCGCACAAGGATTATGTTCCAATCTGTATGGAGGTCAGTTTGCTCTTGCTGTTTAATTTTATTAGCAGGCATGCTTTGCTTTTTGGTGGATTTTAAATGTGATTTTAGGGTCTTTGGCTTTTATAGGGTTCAGCAGTTTTAGATCTTCTTATTTAAATATCAGTTTGATCCCCTTCTTTCCTTGGTGTTGGATCACTTAAAACACGATTTATAAATTGCTTGACTACAGTTGTGATTATTTGCCTTGTGTTTAGTTTTCAAGTTCTGAGCTGCTGTTTATTCTAGGATATTGTTTCTGTAAAAATACACTGTAAATGTATGTTATATTGTATATTGTTTGAAAATGCTAAAATTTGGATATTTCAGTGTCTAAATGACGGCACTCCTGAAGTCAGGGATGCTGCCTTTTCAGCATTGGCAGCAATAGCAAAGGTAAAACTTGTTTCAACTACATCTATTTGAGTGCTTTAGAATATGCTTTTGCTACTGAGGTTCTGAACAATATTTCCTTTGGTCATTTAAATAGTTGGTTGGCATGAGACCCCTGGAGAGGTCGTTGGAGAAACTTGATGATGTTAGAAGAAAGAAGCTTTCAGAAATGATTTCAGGTTCTGAAGATGCTGTGCCTGGTGGTTCTTCTGCAGGTTCGTATTTTTTTATTTATTATAGAAAAAAAGATATTATTAGATGTGAAGGTAAAATGCAAGTTTTGGGCTTGAAAGACTAGGGCTTTCCTAATTTGAGTCATTCTCTAAATTCTGATTTTATTGATGTTTAATGTATAAATATGTTTGTTTTGTGCTGACACTTGATAATGATGTTCCAGCCTCTGTTCAAAATACACGTGCAAGTGCATCTTCTGCAGAGGTGGGTTTACTTTTCTTTTATTTTGTTTTTGGCTCAAGGAATCTGACTTAAGTTTCATTTCGTTGATGTGTTGCTCCTAGATTTAATGGGTTATTTTGTTGGATTATAAGTAGTTTGGAAGTTTCGCTCTGCCCTCTGCCCAGTTTCTCTTTCATGGATCAATCCGTCTCCCTCCCATAGGTTTTGAAAACCATTAAAAAAATGTGATTCCAATCTATACCAAATATCACATGGAATATGAATGCTAAATTGCTAAAATGGGTTTTGGACAGGAATTTGAGAACCATGTTAAGTATCGAGAATACAAATTTGTGTATGATTTAATTTTAAAGTTGATTGTATATATTGGAGGACCAACATTTATATGTCACTTGATTTGCATACAGACCTCTGAAAGTGCATTTGTCAAAAGGTCAGCAGCAAGCATGCTTAGTGGAAAGAGACCTGTTCAGTCAGTTGTAAGATTGTATCTTGCTTTTTATTTAATATATGATAATATTATTATTGTATTTCTGATGAATGCAAGTTGATTAGTTAAATATTGTGCACATTCTAGCCTGTCACTAAGAAAGGAGGGCCTGTAAAGTCTGGGGCAAACAAAAAAACAGATGGAGTTGCACAAGTGAAGGCTTCAAAATCTATTGAACAACCTGAGGATGTTGAGGTAAATTGATATCTGTGTTTTCTGTCTCTTCAATCTGAATATTGCTTCTCAGTTTATTTGTTAACTAATTATATTTATTTAATCTGTGTCTAACATTATGCAGCCTACTGAGATGGGTCTTGAAGAGATTGAAAGTCGAATAGGTTCTCTTATACAGTCAGATACTATTGCTCTATTGAAAAGTGCTGTGTGGAAAGAGCGTCTAGAAGGTTGGCAGTCTCTATTTGTGGTGACTTTGTTTATTTTTTTAATATTCATATTGGGAGGAAGCATGTAGGTTAATGGGGTGGATGGGTCGTCTGGTTGAGGATTTAACCTCTGAATCTTTATTACGAAGTCTATTATGATGAGTTGGATATTGATGGATTGTTTTTATCCTGTAGCATAAATTTTGTTCTGAGTATAGAACTAAATTGCTAGTAACTAAGCTGTTGTATTTTAAATGGAGAATCTCAGTTTTAAATTTGTGTAAAGTGTAATTGTTGTATTTCTGGATTGTCCATTCGGTACAGTAAAATTGGGCCTGCAATATTCAGACTTGAATACTATTCTATCCTGTGATGTCTTTTGAATATGGTCTGCCATTCTCTGTGGTGAAAAGTGATGGGGATGAAAGATAATAAAATATAGTCTGTTTTCCGTCTAATTTCTGGTGATGCCTTTATGAAATGCTTGATAAAATAAGGCTGCTGAATTTGGATTTTTGCAGCCATTTCTTCACTGAAACAGCAGGTAGAAGCCTTACAGGACCTCGACCAATCAACAGAAATTTTGATTCGTTTACTCTGCACTTTACCTGGATGGGGCGAGAAAAATGTTCAGGTTCTAAAATATTTTCTTTGGAATTTAAAATGTTTTATTGTAATGATTTGTTGTGAAACATAGGAAGGAGATTGTAAAAGGGGCCTAAGCTTGTATTTCCTTGTGCAGGTTCAGCAGCAGGTCATTGAAGTGGTCACTCATATAGGTTCAACTGCAGCTAAATTTCCAAAGAAGTGTGTAGTACTTTGTCTTTCGGGTAGGTAGTTTAGCTATTACCATTGATAAACCGTTTTTCTTTATGATTGACTAGTCTGATTTGCCTCTTGTTTTTCATTTGTAGGACTAAGTGAACGTGTTGCCGATATTAAGACACGTGCACATGCTATGAAATGCCTGAGTACTTTGTCTGAAGCCGTTGGTCCAGGATTCATTTTTGAAAGAGTAAGCACGGTTGCCCCTTATAAGCATATATTCTAGTTTTTAGGGTGTAAGTTTGCTCCTAGCCTGTGTATCGTATAAACATATGCCCAGGAAGGGCGTGCTTGATTTTTATTTTTTTGAATATAGTAAAGTTATGGTCTATTAGCAACTCCTTTTGTGTTATCACTGTTTTAAATAATTGAACTGCCTTTTCACTGTTCTGGGTCATTGTTTGTGACTAGTGTTAACTATATGAACATTTATACAAGGTGAATTTAGATTATCCATTATTAATCATCTGAAGATTATGAGGTGAAATTTAGTCAAATATGCGTGGTTTTGTGAAAGGTGGTTGGCTTAGCAAAATCATATAACAGATGCATAGTTTTTTTCTTTACCAAATTTTTTACTATTAGTTAATCGTTTTAAGTTATATATTTCATAGTTGAATCTCATAATTTCTTAGTAATATTAAATAGTATAATTTTTTTGAGGAACAAGACAAAAAGTAAGTTAAAATGATGGCAGTTAATAATTTTAGGATATTGTAAGTTTGTGACTATAATACAGCCAAATACCAGTAATTAGCTTACGGTAGAACAATCTTGGTGTAGCTGTTTAATTTTTGTAATTAATTCCTGTTATTAAGTTAATGCCAGTTGTTCCTTTTTGGATGTATGTTATTGATTTTGTTTATCTTGATGTATTAAACAAATAATGTTTGGAAAACTGTGTTTTTTCTATTGTAGCTTTACAAGATCATGAAGGAGCATAAGAATCCTAAGGTTCTCAGTGAGGGAATTTTGTGGATGGTTTCTGCTGTCGAGGATTTTGGTGTCTCTCATATAAAGCTTAAGGTGCATTATAGATATTTTATTTTTGTATTTTTTAGTGTCGATGTTTTGGTTAAAGTTTCTAACTTTTTAATGCAAATCTTATTAGGATTTAATTGACTTTCTTAAAGATACTGGGCTGCAGTCAAGTACAGCTGCTACTAGAAATGCATCAATTAAGCTCCTGGGTGTTTTGCATAGATTTGTTGGTCCAGGTGACTTTGTGTTTCAGATTTTCTTCTCAATTTTGTTTTCAAGGCTCTAAGCTTTTTCTTCTTGCAGACATTAAAGGGTTTCTTACTGATGTAAAGCCTGCACTGCTAAGTGCCCTTGATACGGAATATGAGAAGAATCCTTTTGAGGTATGTTAAGTTTGGTGAGTTTAGTTGCATGTTGTGTCTTGGTTTTCCTAGTGCTATCATATAATTTCGACTGCTTCAGGGAGCATCTGTAGTTACCAAGAGAACTGTCAAGACTTTGGACTCCTCTACACCTGCCGTTGCTGGTGGACTTGATGGTTTGCCTCGTGAAGATATCAGTGGAAAGATCACTCAAACTCTTCTGAAGAGCTTGGAAAGCCCTGATTGGAAGGTTTGTTTGATAAAAGCAAGCAATTTGCTTTTGATTTTGTATTTAGGGTTGTTTTGGGCTTTCAGTTATTAAGGAAGTATGTTGTTGCATTGTTGCTTCTAATTTTTCTGAATTTTTACTTACTATAGGTTCGTATGGAGTCTGTTGATGCTGTAAACAAAATATTGGAAGAGGCTAATAAGCGCATTCAAGCAACTGGAACTGGTACTTCATTATCATTTTTTTGTTGTTTTTTAGCCTTATGCTCTCTCTACTCACCCTTTCATCAACCTTTACCCCATTGAATAAGATGCGTGCTATTTTAGAATTTGTCAGTCTTTATTTGTTCTTTAATGTTTTTTACCAGGTGAGTTGTTTGGAGCTCTTAGGGGACGACTCTTAGATAGCAACAAAAACATCGTCATGGCTACCTTGACGACAATTGGCAATGTTGCATCTGCAATGGGGCAAGCTGTAGAAAAGGCAAGCAAGGTAAGAGGATTCTGTTATGCTTTCGTAATTTTTTTCCAGTTGGTACTGTTCTTTTGCTGTTTGCTTTATGAATTTAATTGAAATGGTTTGTTGCAGGGTATTCTGTCTGATATATTGAAATGTCTTGGTGACAACAAGAAGAACATGAGAGAATGTACACTGATTACTTTAGATTCTTGGCTGGCTGCTGTACATCTTGATAAAATGGTCTGTCCTTATCCTATGTTCTGTTTTTCTGTGCCCTCAGTATCTGTGTTCTTAGTATGGTTTTTACTTTAGGTTCCATATATTGCAATTGCTTTGATGGACTCTAAAATTGGTGCGGATGGGCGGAAAGATCTTTTTGATTGGTTATCTAAGCAACTTTCTGGGTTAAGTAGTTTTGCTGAAGCTGCACAACTGCTGAAGCCTGCCTCTTCCGCAATGACAGTACGGTCTGGTTACTCAGCTTTCTGATATTTTGTGGTTTTAACATTTATCAAATTAATTCTAATTCACACTATTGTTTTGAACAAAATTTGTTATGGCTTATTCTTAGGATAAATCTTCTGATGTTCGCAAGGCAGCAGAAGCTTGCATTAATGAGATACTGAGAGTTAGTGGACATGAAATGGTATGTGTTTTAGAAAAAATGCTTGTTTCTTCCCTTGTTTTCTTAACATTAATGTGATACCCAAGTATATTTAAATTGTTTTTTCAGATTGAAAAGATAGTTAAAGACATTCATGGACCAGCACTGACTCTGGTTCTGGAGAAGTTGAAACCATATGGAGCTTTTCAAGGTATTTTCTCATTCTTCTTCGTTAATCATGGTGAACTTGTTCTTACTTTTATCTTACCTTCACACTTTTTGTCTTTAGAGTCATTTGAGGTGGCTAAATCAGTTTCAGTGGGTGCACCAGCAAAATTGAAGGTGGGAAAATCAACTGTCAATGGTGTTTCAAAACATGGAAATAGAGCTGCATCTTCGGTAGTCTTTTTTTTTTTTTTTTTTTTTTTTTTTTTTTTTTTTTTTTTTTTTTTTTTTTTTTTTTTTTTTTTTTTTTGTTAATTACTTTTAGATTTGTTTGGATTTTCTAACTATTTGTTTCATCATCTCAACAGAGAGCTGTGGCAACAAAAGGCACTAAATCTGAACCAATATCTGTTCAAGATATGGTGGTACAGTCTCAAGCTTTGTTAAATATCAAGGATTCAAATAAGGTATTGTTGTTTTACCAAGTTTTACTTGAGATTTTAAAAGTATGTGTGGCTGGACTGTGATCTTGATGATTGTCTTACATGCAGGAAGATAGGGAGAGAATGGTGGTTCGAAGGTGTAAGTTTGAGGACCCACGTGCTGAGCAAATTCAAGATCTTGAGGTGGGACTCTTTGTTGAGGACTAAGCACACATAACTCCAACTTTCTATAACTATTGAATTATATTAATGTGATTGTAATTTGCAGAATGATATGATGAAGTATTTCCGAGAGGATTTACACAGGAGACTCTTAAGTGCAGATTTTAAGAAGCAAGTTGATGGACTTCAAATGCTGCAGAAGGTGTTGTTCTTTTAACATTCTCAATAACTTCTATGTTTTTGAAGTGTTTTATGTACCGGAACTTATATAAACTACAATTGCACTTATCAGGCACTTCCGTCCATTGCTAAGGAAGTAATAGAAGTTTTGGACATTCTTCTGAGGTGGTTTGTGTTACAGTTTTGCAAATCAAACACAACATGTCTATTGAAGGTTTAGTTTATTTTTATTTTTATTGTGATTTCATTTCCTTCTTTTCCTTGCTTCCTTGGGTTTGGAGATGTATGGTGTCAGTTGTAACTTTATTCAATTTAATTGCTCAGGTGCTAGAATTTCTTCCAGAACTCCTTGACACCTTGAAGGATGAGGGTTACGCTCTGACAGAATCTGAAGTGGCAGTGTTTCTTCCATGCCTAGTAGAGAAGGTTAGTATTTGCAACTATTTTTGTAGAATGTTTTTATTCCAATGAATCTTTCTAGTGGTTTAGTTTATTTCAGATAATTTTTGGTTTTAACCCAAGGTACTAGGTTATAGTAGTGTGCTTACTTTGGTGTTACAGATGGTGAATAGAAGTTAACTTTATTTTAATGTTGCAGTTAGGGCATAACATTGAGAAAGTACGAGAAAAAATGCGCGAGCTGACCAAACAATTTGTTGCCATATATTCAGCATCTAAATGTTTCCCGTATATATTAGAGGGTTTGCGCTCCAAGAATAACCGAACTCGAATTGAATGTGCTGATCTGGTTGGATTTATTATTGAAAATCATGGTGCTGAGGTATTGTCTCTATTTTCTTTTTAATTATTTTCTTCTCGTTGTTTTCCTTGAATACTATTGACATTATGTGGACAGATTAGTGGGCAGCTAAAATCATTGCAAGCTGTTGCTAGTTTAACAGCAGAACGGGATGGTGAAACTAGGAAAGCTGCATTAAATACTCTAGCTACTGGTTATAAGATTCTAGGTATGCCACACCCTTTAGAACTATCTTTTCAATTTTTCAACGTGCTTGGGAAACAGTTGTGCCTTCTGCCTTGTGATATAAAACACATCTGTTGTTTTTGTTGGATTGGGATGAGTTTTTGCACTTGTGTGTAAATTGCATGAGTGGCATGTCCTTCTCCATAGATGAAGTGATCCACTTACTTTTTCACTCGCCGAACTTAGATGCTGAATTTTTATTTCTTTTCTTCATACCTCTTAGAACTTGCTGAGTTATTTTTCTTTTATAATCTTGCTATGTAGGTAATGACATCTGGGATTTTGTTGGGAAGCTAACAGAGGCTCAAAAAAGCATGTTAGATGATAGATTCAAGTGGAAGGTCAGTACATACCTTATCATTCGTCTCTATTTGATATACTGAGTTCTTGACAACGTTGGTTGTGTACTTTACTAGGTACGGGAGATGGAAAAGAAGAAGGAAGGAAAGCCTGGTGAAGCAAGGGCCATTTTAAGACGCTCAGTCAGGGAAAATGGGTGTGTCTATTCTTTCCAATCTGTTCTGTATTTTATGCCGTTCAGTCAATGCATTATTTCTTTCTAATTTGTTCTATGATCTCTTGATCCTGATCATCGTTTAAAAATGAAAATATAAACATGACTTAATTCCTTCTTTTTGACATTTGCTTACTGTTAATATGTTTGATAATTTATCTACTAAATGAGGCTGGAATCCTATTTGGTGTAGCATAAACATTTTTGGGGGAAGGTGCATTATATGATTATGACTGTTGAGATTTTAGGATTTGGATGAATTGTTTAGGTAAAAACATTGAAAGGATATCTTATTTATATTGAAAATTTTTAATGGATATGAATGATATAGTTCCTTTCGAGGAAGTATAAATGAACTTAGCTACTAAACAATGACTTTCACATGGGTCCTATCATGGTTGTTCGAGTTAACTCTTTTATGATTTCACAGTTCCAGTTAAACAAAACAAATTAACTCGCACGAACTCTCAAGTCAATGTGTTTGAACTTATTTGTAACATTTTTCTCCCATTGATCTATCAATGCCTGTTTCATACCTTGACTCGATTTGAAGAAGTTAACTCCATTTTTATGAATCTTTATACATTTTGTTCGTTTATGTAGTTTGAGCTTATTTAGTACTAATGTATAGGACTTTATTATTCTGGTTTTGCTTGTTGCTTTATGACAAATTTGCAATGTTGAATATTTTTGTTGATAATATTTGGGTAAGCCTATATGTGATTAATAGGGTTCTTAATATTATTTTTTCCATTAGCTAAGAGTTTACGAGTCAACTCTATGACTTGAGTTTACCGAAGCTTCACAAGTTTGCGTAAATTCAAGTTTGACAATCTTAAATTGAGTCCTATTATCCTAGCTTATTATGATATATAATGCTTTTGCTGTCCTTTGATCTTGTCAACTGCCAACCAATCTGTTGTTTTGCAAAGGTTGCACTGTACATCCAGATAGAATTTTCTCTCTTAAAATGATGGTTGCGCAATAGACTACTATCAATCCATAGTGCTTATGCACCGCCTGTAGGCTTAGAAGTTCTTTTGAAAGAAGATTTTTGGGAATACTTGGATGGTTTGGTTGGTTCAAGGCTCACCATTAGCGAATAAAATTCTCGTACATGGGAGTTTTAACTTGGCATGTTGGTATTGAAACAAGGCAATTTGTAGGAGCCATGAGGAAGTATAATTTATTTGTGATTTCTCAATGTGATTATATCAAGATTATGAACTGTTTGATGAGGCGGGAGGAACATGAAGCGTGTATATGGGTGTTAAATTGGATTAACATATCTTCTAACCAGTTCTGGGAAAGCTAAAAGACTATTTTGCTGTACTTCAGCCCTAGGTGTAGTGTTTTTATATCTTCCCTTAATAAGCTGAGAGATAATTATGTCTTAAGCACCCTCATATTTTCATTCGCAAGTGTGGGATTCTTTAACCTATTTCTTGACCTGGACTGAAGATATTTTTTTGTACAGATTATTATTAAACATAAAAAGTTAAATATAGATGTTTAACAGTGAATATTTTCTGTTATTGCTTCCATTACCAGGTCTGATGTTGCAGAGCAAAGTGGAGAGATGTCGAGATCTCTTGCTGGTCCTATATTGAGGTATGGTAAAAGTTTACTGATATTAATTAATTTTCTGCTCCTGATTAAAGAGAAACTTATCCTGTCCCAAATTATATCCTATTTTATTATTCCTTATCACTCATGTTGATGTTAGGAAAAATTATGGTCAACCTGATAGTAACATTGAGAGACAGTTGACTTCCCGTTCTTCTGCTGTTGCTAATGGACCCCCAGATTGGAATGAAGCACTTGATATAATTTCTTTTGGTTCTCCTGAACAGGTGAATTAAACTAAATAATTTGCTGATATATATATATATCTTTTGAGAGCCGGCATTCGCTTTGTGGTGTATTTGAAATTGGAGGTTGAGCTCTGATTTTTGTTTTTCTTGGTGCAGTCTGTTGATGGAATGAAAGTTATTTGTTATGAGTTAGGTCAGGTCTCTAATGACCCAGAAGGCATTGTTATGGATGAACTTGTGAAAGATGCAGATAGGTTGGTTTCATGCCTTGCAAATAAGGTAAGATAACTTCCTAGATTACTTCTCTCATTTGGGGAATGATTTTCATGTTTTAATTATTCTCTAATAATTTGAAATAGGTTGCAAGAACCTTTGACTTCAATTTGACTGGGGCTTCGTCACGATCTTGTAAATATGTGCTTAATACTCTCATGCAGGTAATTTTTTTTGGTGGCATTGGAATTTGTATCATCTGATGTCTTTTAAATTTAATAGCTATTTGTGATTGCTAATTTGTTTTGGGAAATACAGACTTTTCAGAATAAAAGATTAGCGCATGCTGTAAATGAGAGCACTCTTAACAGTCTCATTACCGAGCTGCTTCTGTGGCTCTTGGATGACAGGGTTCCTCATATGGAAGATGGAAGCCAGTTGTTGAAAGCATTGAATGTATTGATGCTTAAGATTCTGGTTAGGAACTTTATCTCCCTCCATCTGTTGAACTGCAATGTGAGGCATTATGCTGATGTATTATAATGCAGGTTATTTAGTAACTAGTTATTGTCAATACAGGATAATGCAGATCGTACTTCTTCCTTTGTTGTCTTAATCAATCTTTTACGGCCGTTAGATCCATCCAGGTGGCCTTCACCAGCCTCAAATGAGTCGCTTTCATCCAGAAATCAAAAGTTTTCTGATCTGGTTGTGAAATGCCTTATCAAGCTTACAAAGGTAACATATGCAGCCATCGGCAAAATGATAAAGGATATAAGTATAAACATAAAATAAAGTATTTTGGTTTTCTAAAGTTAATTGGGCTAATGCCATACGCCCATAAGCAGAGGTTGCTGTATTGAGCAATTTGTTATTAGCTCTGGGCTCTATAAGGTTATTATATTTCCTTTTTATTTAAACTTCCACAGGTAGCATGAATCAATGATGAATGTCTTGAATTTAGAGTACTTTTCACTTATATTTTTAATAGATTACTACGCAATCTGTGGTAATAGCATATCTAAGATTGGATACTATGCTTTTTAATATGATAATCTTTCAATGGAGAAATTTGTTTATTCAACATGTCAGTTTTGGTGGCAAAGAAATATGTAGTTCATCATTCATCTTCTACCAATCCATATAATTGTTATAATATTTATTGGATAGATAAATTAACTGTTTTAGTTTTTGGATGATTATTTATGGGCCCAAATATATAGTTAATATCTATTGGATATTCAATTGTTATCAAATCCATTAACCAATCTAGTAGACTTATATATGGTTCTATTGATATTTAATTACGCACTGTTGACTTATATAATTTGGCTTGAATAGTTATTAATTAAAGTTTTTTGGTTCAGCATTAACATGTATTTTGTTTGTGCTGCAGGTTCTTCAGAGTACTATATATGATGTTGACCTAGATCGCATACTTCAAAGCATCCATTTGTACCTGCAAGACTTGGGAATGGAGGAGATTAGAAGAAGGTATTAATTGATTGGTAGAGTTGCTATTCTTTGCTTAATAAATAATACTTGAATCACTTCTATTTTCTAATGTTTAATTTGTTCAGGGCTGGTGCTGATGACAAACCTTTACGAATGGTAAAAACCGTTCTGCATGAACTTGTAAAGCTTCGTGGTGCAGCGATAAAGGGTCATCTTTCAATGGTTCCTATTGATGCAAAACCTCAACCAATCATTCTTGCCTACATTGAACTTAATCTTGAGGTATAAATTAAAACAAATTAATGTGATTTATTGTTGAAGTAGACTTATTTATACTCTATTTCTCCTACTTTTGATTTGTAGACTTTGGCTGCGGCTAGAATGTTGACTGCATCTGGACCTGGGGGACAAAATCATTGGGGAGATTCAGCAACCAATAATTCAGCCTCAGGCACCCATTCTGCTGATGCCCAGTTAAAGGTATAATTATGCTTTATTTCTCAGTATCTTGGGTACTATAACTGTATCAATGTTGTTAAACTTGAAATTCTACCTAGAATTGTTATTTGGATTGAGGATCCTACCTAGAATGCAAAACTATATTCATATATATACATGTGCATAAAAAATAAATTAACCTGTATTTCACTACATTAAACAAACTTAAATTGAAAAATAATAGTTAGTAATGAGTCATAAGACCCGAATACATTATAATACAATACATTAATAAGTAGGACATGGAGCAAGATATGTAATTGTGCTTCAAGGAGAACAGAAATATGAGGTGTACTTAAAAAAGTGGGTCATAAGGTGAGAATGACCTGTGAATATGTCTGCTTGCCTCGCAGGGGATTGACAGTACCATTAATTCTATTTGACTCCCACTTGCCATAGATTCCAGTAGTGAGGCAGCACAGAGGATGCTCAACTTGTAATTATCCTAAAATTTAATTTGCAATCCTAACAACAGATATATCTCAATGTTTCTAATTTATTGTTTTTCCTTGTGTTATCATGTTCTAATATCCTATTTTTCTCCAACTTAACTTAAAAGCCTATATTTCCCCCCTTGACACTGTTTGTCTTCAAAATTAAATTGCAGCAAGAGTTGGCTGCTATATTTAAAAAGATTGGGGAGAAGCAAACTTGCACAATTGGTCTATATGAGCTGTATCGGATTACTCAATTGTACCCTAAGGTAAGAATTAAGGGTATTTTTATTGGGAGGAAAGATAACAGAAATAGCGATCTATTTTCTTGTTTAGTTATAGTGAAAGTGGACGGATAAGGAAGAGAAAAATTAACGTACAGAAACAGTTTGAAATTATCGTTTCTTCCACTTTTCAAAGTGGATGGATGATGATAATTTTGAGATAAGATCTAACGTGATGTTTATTAGTAAATGTTCAGCCTATACGATTTTTGCTTATTTGATTAAGGTTCTTGTGCTTTATCTTAGGTTGACATATTTGCTCAGCTTCAAAATGCTAGTGAGGCATTTCGAACCTATATTAGAGATGGTCTTGCTCAGGTTGAGATTATTTACTTGTATTACCATTTGTTAATCGATCTTGCATTTTGTATTTCTATGAGCAATCCGGAGTATTTGACGATTGACTATTGTCAATTGATTTCAACATTTTGGCAGATGGAGAAGAATGCTGCAGCTGGAAGAACTCCTTCGAGTTTACCTATGCCTACTCCTCCACCGGCATCTTTAAACATATCTTCCCCTGATTTTGCACCTCTCTCACCTGTGAATGCAAATCCATTGGGTGATGCTAAATTGAATGTGAAACCTGACCCAACAAATTTTAATTTACCCCCATCATACAGTGAGGAGAATAGGCCTGTGAATGCGATTACGTCTAGAGCACTAAATTCTGACTATACATTAGGTGACCAAAGAAATGATAGATTTATGACAGGAGGTATGTTAACATAATTTTAGTTGTTCTGCACCCTAATTTTTCCATTGAAGAAATAATGTTGACTAGGAGAAGTTACATATGAACTGCAGTAACCAGTGGTACGTTGGATGCAATCAGAGAGAGGATGAAGAGTATGCAATTAGCAGCTGCTGCTGGGAGTACAGAATCTGTTGGTAGGCACTTAGCAAGTGCAAATGACAACTTGAATCATGGACTTCCTCCTAGTCAGATTCCTCATACATCAGAGCATGTTGGTACGGAGAATACTTTGCACGGTGGGGTACTTCCTATGGATGAGAAAGCACTGTCTGGCCTTCAAGCGCGGATGGAAAGATTGAAAAGTGGTTCCCTTGAACCTCTTTAATGATGGTAATGGTAAAGACAAAATTCCTCACTATTGTCAGATTTCATTGATGCAGTGACATACGGCGTGTCGTCATATAATTTTCAATACGGTACAGATGAATATGTATAATCCTTCAAACTACGGAAACATTGACGTTGCAGAGCATCGGAGGGGATTGGTTGCCGTCTTGCAATTATTTCACCTTGTGGTTTGCCCTCTTGGTCGTTGTATATTGTAGTGGAGTTGTTTTTCTAACAGGAGTTATGTAGATGCGTCAATTTAATGCAATTTTACAGATCATTCCTTACTGATGCTGAGCTTTGCTTGGTGTCATCGCATTAGCTTGTTTCAGGAAATTTTGACACTGGCATTTCATTTTAATTATGCAAAATGAATTATAGGACATTACGTTCAATGTCCTAGAATTTGTTCATTAATCGTTTGCGGTGTTGAGTTGCTGTGCTGTTCTTACCATACCTTTTTTGAATTCTTCTAATCAATGTGACCTCAAATTTGTACTTTTTCAATAATAAAAGAGTCAGAGTACTTGTCTGTGAATTCAAATTTTTTTGAATAAATTTAGTTTGCAGTTTTATTTTAAAGTGAATTTAATTATGTACGCACAACTCTGTTCTTGAAATTTTTTGTTTTGCAAGTTAGCCTTTTTAAGGAGAATCTTATCAGTGTCATGTTTCTTATTTCTTCACAACTCGAGAGTGAGATTCAGTGGGTTGATATTTAAATGTAAGTAAATGAGTTATTGAATAATTTATTATTTTGTATTCAGGTTTTATATTACTTTTGAAACGTTTTCAAAGTAAATCTAAAAATCCTTTCTACACTTTGACTCTTAACATCTTCGAACAAAATAGTCTGTCTTGAATCCATTTGATGGAATGAAGACATTATGAATCTTTGTTTTGGTGTCTAATTAAAAGAAAGTACTAAAATATTTATAAACCTAGAAATTGGACAATCAATGTGGGACATATCAACCATCTAAATTCATATTAGCTCCTCTGCGGCTTCTCTTTTACTTTGTCTCACACCTAGAGTCAACTAGAAGGAAAAAAACATATCAACATGATATTTTTACTATTTTGTGTGAACATTTTCGAAGACTCATTTATCATAAAAATCTATAAAGTAACGTCTCAGTTCTCTAGAGCAAATTAAATATGTAATCAATTTTTTTCGTGAAACATTAAGTAGATGCTTTAAAGTAGTTTTAAGTCTCACTAAGTGTAGATGCTTCTTTAACAAATTTGAAGATAAAACACAAATACCCTGGGCATGTTTTGTTAGTGTTCTATGGTGAACTTCATTTATACAATGAAAGATTAATCTTATATGCTCAATAATTCTTCAACACCAGATTTTTTCTTGCTATTTCTCCCTCTCTCCTGTGGAAGATTTCCTTAAGCTATCTATTGTTGTCACAGTCGGTCAAGTATGCTGTGGAGATTGTGGAGGAGAGTGGATCAATGGTGGCAATTAGGCAACTGATTGGTATCATTATTCAATTTGATGGGGTGCCAATGGCCTTGAACCTGAAGTAATGCTGGAACATAAACAGAATGGCATTACATTACGAATCCTACAATTCAGAAGTTAATTTAGAATAAAAATTATCTTTTAGATTGTATAATTTGATATTATGATTTTCTATTCTAAATTAAATCTTCATGTCCAATCCGAAAGACATTCATTATTTCGGATTCTACCAATTTAAAAGCAAAAAATTTGAACCAAACACATTGGATTATATAATCTGAAAGTCTAAAATTCAAATCACAAAAACACAACTCAACTATTCGTAGCCACTCAAATCCACCATGACCACCTCATAATTTAGCAACCACAATTTTTAACACCCACAAAATTCATCACCATTGTTAGTATTCTCACCTACCTCTTTCTATTTTCAAAAAAAGACTATTTTAATCTTTTTACCAAAGACAATTTTGAAATATAACAAATTATGGAGGCCCGGAAGAAGGCGTCCGTATTTGGTCTGTGAAAGCAAGGCTGGAACACAACATAATAATGTTTGGGCAATTGCTTTCTGCATCCCATCAGATGCTTCTTCTACCCCCATCAAATTTTGAATATTCCACTTTATGTCCTTGACAGATTTATATCACAGATAAGATAAGATTAATATATATTTTATAATACTTGATCCCTTTTCCATGCAGAACATTAAAATAGACACGGCATATAGCAATCGTGTAAGCAAAGTCAGGTCATGTGTGCCACTTTCACGTGCAATGCAGAAGCAACAAACAGATCACTATTCACTGTTCCATCTGCAAATTTTATATAAATAACCATCGTCATGGCTCTTTCAAATATCTTCACTGCAAAAATATAAGTTCGAACAACCTCAGAAGTGATAATCATCCTGATTCATGACTCAAGCGTTGAGCCTTCAGAACCTAATGAATTAGAGAAAACACTTTTCCGCTAATAATGAATTGATTAACAGAATCCATTTTTTATAATGGATTTATTTGTCTTATTATTAAAGACACGAAAGTATTTGGGAGCTTTGATTCACATAATAGGGTGATGGTGTGCATGAAGGAATTGCCTCAATCTCAGAATCTAAAAATGCGGTGCATGATAAGCCACTTCTATCGCTTGTATTATATTTTAACATAGACTTATTATGTTATGTTGTGAAAGATTAACTCTTTATTTCAGATTCAAGCAATATTGAATAATGTCTTCTTCACCAAACTCTCATGATTGAATTCTGTGGATGAAAAAATATGTAATTTTTACAAGTTTTAGAATACTCTATTGACATGACTAATACATATTTTCAACTCGTATTGGTCAAACGCATCCAAAAATTGCATAAAATTTGGTTCTGCCTTAAGTCTCAACTTTCAGTTCATATTTACGAGTTTTAGAATATACAATTAACCAAAGAATAAGATTCCATCCATATTTTCAAAAAGGCCTTAAAAAACAGAATATCCAATTAAGTACAGTTGGGAACAATCACAGCTTTTGAACACTTAAAATCCTAATTTCACTGAGATTTAATAGTGTAGATTCATCACATTAGGTGGCTTTTCCAATTGCTCCCCCGGATTCAGTAGAAATTTAAATGTTCATAACTCTTCTCCAGTCTGCAGTCATAAAATATCGTTTCTGATTGATCATAAGCTCATTGAAAATGATAAAGAATGGTTTCGGAAATAAATACATACCAGCATCTCATGGTCTCCCTTCACTTCTTCTATCAATTCTTGCAGGGGTTTATTGGCACTGTTGGGAACAAGTGCAGCAAATGCAGCTGGTTTTAGTCCTGCATAACAAAAAATCCAAACCATAGAGAACGTGTGAAATCTGCTAAGAATATTAAGAAAGAAAGATTTCATCTTCAACAGACCCTAAGGAACAATTAAGGATGTGATCATATTTTTGTTACCAGTTTCCGGAAAAGCATCTATGAACATCATCATCTCCTCTCCGCTTAAACCAGACAAGAAACATATCCGGGGAAGTGACTTAGCTATCTGCAGGGTACAAAATACTTAACATGCAGAGATATTTGAATGTAATTCATAAGTTAAGGATCGTCATGGCCCAATGAAATATCAGTATGTGCCACCTTAATCCTTCAGTAAAGAGAAGTATTTTGACCAGGTGAAAGTTCCTTAGTGCATTAGAAGCATGTGTACTAACTTATATAGTGCTTTAAGGTTCAAGATTCTTGTGCTCACAAAATTAGAGTGGTGTGAGTTCTCCACAGTTTAGATACAATAATGTTTACATAACAAACTGCAAATAAATGATGAATTTGTGTGAAATGGTAGGCAGCAATAACAAAGGAAAAAGCTTTTCTTCTGTTATTTATTATCACTTTATGAGTTCAAGTTCACCAATGCATAGAGAAAGATGTTAGATGAAAGTAAAACATAAAAAATTATACCTTGACCTCTTCCAAACTCTGTTGTGTTGTATGCATTGCCTCCCAAAGTGAACTTGTAATCATGTCTTCTGTACAATAGATTACCTGCAATGCGATATATTATATTCCCAATTTATTTTTTCAATACTTTTCGAGATAACTACATAAATTAAAATTTTACATTTCCTTCAAACTTTTGTTACTGATGTGAAAAACCCTAGAGGGGTGAGTCTCAACCAAATGGTAAGAGGTTCCTAGAAATAGCCATCCACTTGTGGGGATAAGGCTTCTAAAATCTAGCTTCCCCATACTTTAACTGGGAGCCTTGTGCACTATCTCGCCCTTCGTTTATGGGTAAAATATAGATATTCATTTTCTTAGTTTATCTAATGCATCTTTAATTGATTGTGCTGTGTTATTTACTCTATCAAAATCGTAGTGATTTTTCCATGATAATATTGATTTATTGGAAATATATAATGTTGAAGCAATGATCTGTGAGAACTAAAATTAACACAATTCACCACGTAGGTCAAAGAGATACAGCATGGATTATATTAGTTGTGATTAGGAAACAATATTAGTCTGGTTTCCATCTTCTCTTTCTTACAAGATATTTACTCCATTGGTTTTCAAATAAAAAGGTCACGAAAGACAAGAAATGAGATGTTACCTTGAGGAATTCACCATCTAACTCTTTCAAAAACTGTTGAATCTGCTCAAGGTCAAGATGAACATTATACTATCAAATGACATATTTGGAAAGAATAGATGGCTAGGCAATAGAACGCTAATATATGTAAAGTAAAATATGACTGGATAATCATCATAAGATGCTTGGCTATGTTATATAAAGGATTTTCAATAGTGGCAAAAATATCAACAAAAGGTACTCTCATCGATGATATTTTGGGTCATCAAATTGAAAGCACAAACAATAAACAGAGCAAAGGTTGATTAGAAATTCAAGCACACTGAATGGGCATTTAAGTAAAGAGAGAGAAAGTAAAAGAAACAGCAGAAGGCATTGTTAATCTTTCAAGACATGAAATGAAACTAGCACATTATTCTTTACGAAAACTATCATATCATACTACATGGGTCATGGTAAGATCACCTTCAAAGCTTCATCTGCTTCAAAGCCCAACACCAATAAGGCCTGCAAAACGAAAGAAACTTGAGTGTGACTGCATACATATTACTGAGTTCTGACCCAAGTCGCGATATAGTGAAATGAATATCCACAAAACTTACCCAATTGAAATTTTCAAAGTTAGTTAATAGGCATTTTGTATGAATGTGTAGTTTGAAAATTATTTACTGGTGGCAGTGATGTGAAAAACTATAATAAGTGATAGAAAACACGTTATTCAAAACCAAGCATGACTTACAGGTGGACCATATCTAGGATCCTCCGCACTCAAAGGAACGAATTTGGAGTCTTCAACCACCTCATTAGGAAGTCCTGGAATATGGAAAAAAAGTTACTTTTTTTGTCAATTTTATTTATAGAAGTTAGATAAGTAAGCTCAGAAGCTCCATCACGACATAGAAAGAAACAACAAAAACTTCACATCACTTGTGGGTAGGAGTGTTGACATAATTGAAGTTGATTTGAAGAAAGGCACGATGCCCCAAATGATAGAATTGTAAATTTTACCTTCAGAGGATGCTCTTCGAATATAATGGCAGAACTTAGAAGAGTCCAAACAATAAGAATAAGACACTGAAACGGGAAAACATGAAGGAGGCATTCGGACACCACAGCCAAACCACGAATTTGCTGATAATCCAATGGAAGTAGCAGATGACATCATTTTTCTTCACTGTTTTTCTTCTCGTACGACTCTTCCACGTAACTGCTGATAAGAAATCACTTTATAAGATGATTGATATATTTATGAAAGGCTTTTAGCCTCATACATTTAAATTAGATTCTAATTACAATAATTTAAATTAATTTAATATATTATTATAAAGATAATCAATTTATTCCAAGAATAATTAAAAGAATTACTCTTCCTCTTGATGCTTCATTTTACTTTAGTTAATCTATTATCATGGATCACTCATCTTACTGTTATATTAACTTTAATATATTGAATAGCATATTCCAATCAGTGTATACTAATTTAAATTAAATATATTAATTAACTAAACTAAATCCATTTATAATTCAATCTAGTACTATTTTTTCTCAATTAATTATTCTATTAAAATTTGTGTAAATTATATATAACACGAAAATGTTTATTAACGAAAAGTATGGTAATATTATTAAAGCCTTGAATTCATTTGTTTACATTACCGATGGATGTTTGAACTCTAGATTCAGTTTCTCAAAACTGGATGAAATCTTACCCTTTTCTTTGTTTTATATTTAATAATTCTATCATGTTAAAGAAATAAAAGTTATCGTGTGCCACTCGGCAATGTATAAGCAATGAAAATCTCAAGATATGAAGTTTGAAGTGTAAGCCATTTAAATCTCAACATTTTACTAAATTCTATTAGTAGTTCTTTGCTTTGCATTGCACGGCTTTGATTGATCCTAGTTTTAAGATAATGAGTTCAGGCTGGTGGAAAACACATGCTGGTTACATAATTTCATCTCTTTATTACATAATATTTTTGTATCCTTTTGTAGAACTATTTACAATGTAAGTGATTACATCTCCGCAACCAATTTCTCCGCATCATCTCCAGATTCCGAAAGGGTTCCCTGAATCCACCTCTTCAGCATTTCTAACGCAGCCTTTGGCTGATCCATCGGCACCATGTGACCAGCATCATGGACCTGTATTTCCCCCCACAAAATATCGAAGTGAGCCTTCATCTTACCAAGCCAAAGGGAAGTTTGTAGGTAAATAAAGCATATCATACACATCTACAATGTTTGTGTGTGTAGGGGGTTGGAGGAAGGGATGAGAGAGCTACATACCTTTAGGAAACTTAATGGTCCATAATTCTTCAATAATCCAGCTTCAGAGTCATCAACTGTGAAAGGAACTTCGGATGAGGCCACGAATTCTTTCTGGCCTGACCACTCCATGGCATGAACCCATTTCGAATTACCTAATCATTGAATTCATACCACAAGGAAAAAAGAACATTACACATTGCACTGAAAAGTCTAATATATGAAATTTTGAAGGCATATGCACTTACCGAGCCAGTTGCAGATGAGATCATATTCCCCAGCATACACAAGCATATTGATTCCGTCCTCAAGAAGGGCAGGAATACCAACTTCAAGATTCCTCATCCAATCCACCAACATTGCCTGATAAACTGTGGAACTACAAGACACAAAAGCAATATCTCCAACTGCTAGTGCATCCCGAACAGATTTTAGGTTCAAGAATTTCTCCATGTTCGAAAAATCATAGCAGAGGCTCCCTTCACACTTCTTCCGGATGTCATAATACTGCAGCACAATAATAAAGTAGCTGGTCAAAGTTTTGAATATGCCTGTGTCCTTCAAGACTTGGCACAATCTCCATAAATATCAAAACATGAAAATCTTCTAGCTAACAAGCAGAACAAAAGCTTATATACTCCACTGAGAAAGTGATGCACGAAGTGTTACAGAATTGGTTAGGCAAGTCAACTAACCACATGCCTATTCATTTTGCGAGAATATACTTCAGGCATTTAATCATGTGCTGTCATCACATAAAGTAGTTACTTCAACCATATAGCATATTGATGTTTAAATTTTTTTTTCAGAAGAAGTTATTCTAGGAAGCAAAACCGTAAGTAAATTTTATCAAAATTTGTTCAAGAAAATCAAAATCCATCTTAACTCTTAACTTGACAAACAGACTTTTTACATTGAGTGATTCATTAAAATGGTATCAGAATCTCTTTGAACAGAAAAGCCTGTATTTTGACCATGCTTCATGCACAATGGGCTCCCATATAAGAGTTTCAGTAGAGTTAATTATATTCCGCAAACAAGCAAACTTGGGTACTACAAACATCTAAACCACACAGAAGAGGAAGCAACTTTGTTACCCACATTGATATTGCCAGCATGTGACATGATGGAATTGAATATCGTATTACAAACAAGATATGAAGCCGTGCATGCAATTGTTCCATCGTTGCCTGAAAGGATTGAAGCAAATCTTAAGCATAAAGGTGATAGAAACTAGCCAATCAGAAGGCACCATCGCAAATGGGAGCACAGATTTATTAAGTGCTGAAAGTTAAAATCCACTATAATATTAATATATGTAGAATTTTAAAAGTATATCATATAAGGACAAAACTTACATAAAGTGACATAACTACTGTAGCCGTTGGTCTCCCATTAAATTAATTTCAAATTATCAATGTAAAACTCTAAATATGATTGGAGAATTGTCTTCTTATAATTCATAATAAAAGAAGTAGTATGCATTTTTGCAAACAACAACAAAGCGTTAGTCCCACTAGACGAGGTTGGAAAAAGATAATATGCATTTATAGTCAAGATAGTTATAACAAACTTATATAAAAATAGGATACGCTACACTAATAATATATCCAGTTTAAATTATTGTAGTATAAGTTATGGACAATACACAACTCTAAATCACAATTTATATAACTAATTTACGCAAGATAAAGGACTATAAACATTTGCTAGATATTAATTTGCACCAATTTGTATACTTTATTTATGTAATTATTCATATAACACATTTTTTAGCTATGCATGTTATTTTATATTATTAGTGTGCTATTATAGAAAGATATACTTCAAAAAGAGAAATGTAGTTTTCTCAAGAATTACTTTTAAAATCAACTTAAATTCACCAAAGGCATTAAAGAAACTTGAGTTCAGATTCAAATTTAGAATTGGAACTGAACTAGAGGTTGAACTCAGCATTCATTAAAATAAATAAATACATGAATACCTATAACATTTCTCCTTGTTTAATTCAACTATAGCCCTAGCTTCCAAAATACAAAATATAAGAAACACAACATCCACTGAAAGCAGAGCATGGAACAAAATCACATGTAAAATTACCGCAGAGTTTTATTGACATTTCGCAGGCTGGGATCATCAATTTATTGATGCGATCATATTCAGTCTTCTGAATTATGCCCATGTCCAGTGCATAATCTGTGTAAGCTTTATACTGAATCGCAGGATCGGTTAGTCCATTACCAATGGCAAATCCCTGTTTAATGACTTCCAATTAGCCAAGCAAGTCTCCTCACCTTTCAGTGCATATCTAAAACTTAAGAAAGAACAGCTCACATATCGATGTAACAGACCTTTAGGTTTATATGAATTCCTTCTTTAGCTTTGTTTCCCCTATGCACTCGAGCTGCAAAAGCTGGAATATAATGTCCAGCATATGATTCACCAGTAATGAAAAAGTCATTCTCTGCATACTCGGGATGTTCAGCAAAGAAGGCCTGTAGGGTAAACAGAAAACTTGCTAAGACAAGACATTGCTGGTGAGGCTCAGCAAGGTGTCTAAATCAAAATCAAAGGTAACAACACATTGCTTAGTTTTGATCTTCTAAGAAGAGCCATGAAGAAATGTTAGAGGACAAAAAGATAGGAGATACAGCTTCTGTTCCAGAAAGAAACAACCAACATAAGTCAAGAAACGAAATAAGAAGACACGGCATTAATGTTGTATGAGTATTCAGAGCAAACACAAGTACCTGTAAAAAGTCATACAAGTCATTGCTCACACCTTCTTCATCATGACGAATGTCACGCTTGTCGGTACTGTAACTAAAGCCAGTTCCAGTGGGTTGGTCAACATAGAGAAGATTGGACACCTGAAAGGTCACCAGGCAATTTATCAAGACCTCATACAAGATAATCACAGGAATAAAAGAAAGTCACAGTTGAAAGGCAACAATGATATGAGGATTACCTTGTCCCAACCATAATCATTCCACACAAGGGACATATTGTCAGCAATCTTAAAAGGGCCATTTTCATAAAACACAGCCAATTCACTGCTACAACCAGGCCCCCCAGTCAACCAAATCACAACAGGATCCTTCTTGCTGTTCCGTGATTCAAAGAAAAAGTAGAACATCCTGCACCATTCAACCCAAACCCACAACTAAATAACAAATACATACCAAGGAATTGCAGCATTGGCCCCACAACAACCATATTTCACCGACAGTGAGGAATAAAAATTATTAGATTCAACCATTTTCTTTTCCCCTCTTCATCGTATTATAAAGTGCTCCCAAATAGAATTATGTTCCAAAATTACTTTAATAAGCTCTCCAGAATAGCTTATGAAATTAATTAAAACTTATATGAAAACAATGAAAAACTTCTATACAATTTCTCCAGATAAAACGAATTAAGTTTTCTCGCGTATTAAATAAGTCGTTTAGCCAGACGAAACCATAACTTAAAGTGTTCACGTTTTTCTTGTTTTGTTTTCCAGAAAAGAAACATAAGGTGAAACAACAAATGGTAATAACAGCAATAAAGCTGGGGTTTAACCATTTACCTCAACATGAACACGTAGTGAAAAACATAAACTCAAATCTACATCCAATCAAATTAAACAAAAAAAAAAAAAAAAAAGCAAACCTGGCTGCATGAGAATGGGCAATAGGATAGTAACCAGCGGAATGAGTCAAATCGTCGAGGGAAACCCCAGACTCCGAAGGCAACAAGTTTGGGAATCTGAGGGGTTTCTCGACGAGTTTGTTGGCGTGAGAATTAGGGTGGCGAACGATATTGACATCTTGTGAAGGGAAGAGGTTAAGGTCTCTAACCTTAGCCGGAAAATCGAATCCGAGATCGGCGCCGGAAAGAGAAGGAAGCGTGAAAAGAAAGAGAAGAGGGCACAGCGTGAAGAAACAGCGGTTACAGTGCCCCATTTTCTTTCCCATACTTTTTTGTTCCGCCAAACCCAAGTTCTGGATAGTAATAGTGTGCTTTTGGTGCGTTTGCGTGCCATCAAAGTTTCCAAGGACACGTGGCATTTTACATCCCTATCTTCCTAACTACTAGGGGAAACACATGCATCTGTACAGTAGGTGTGGCTATTTTTGTCTTTAAGATAATACAAAAACAAAAATTTATTATAACTAATTATTAAAATATAAAATTTTTATTAAATTATTAAAGAATTTAAAAATTAATTATAATAATAAGAATTTATTTTTATAATTTTATTGTATAAATAATTTTTTTTTGTTATGAATAGTCAGTTAAATTTAAAGGAATAGTTGTCTCAAGAGTAGAATGGTAAAAATTTATCTATAGAAAAACAGTTAAAAGGAAAATTTTTCTTTATTAATCTGATAGATAATTGATAAATATAAATCACAAAAATGATAGGCAGTGTTAATTTAAAGTAGTCTCTCCTTACTTTAAATCTAAGTGAATTTTGTAATCTTACATCATGCTTAAACAATTTATGAATAAATTTATTTCAAAGATGGAATGTTGAGAAAGCTATAATGTTTTGATTTCTACCTAATTTTTTTATTTAAAATAAAATTAATTTTAATAAAAAAAGTTGTGTTAAGTATTATATAAATCACTGTTTTTTTTAGTTACATATGCGTTAGCGATGTAGGCGTGATTTAAGAAAATGTAAACTACTTTATTGGACTTATGATAAAATCAATATAAAATATTCACAACGTTTTTTAACATACCTTTTATTGTTAAATTTTGAAACTATTAAATTTGCGCAAGTTTCATTTCCCGTTTAATCTTTCTTCCTCATAGTTTTATAGCTTTTAACAAATTCAATGAATGATAAAAAAACATATTAAAAAATGTCTTAAATAAAAAACGCATAACTTGATCTTTATTTATAACTTCAAAGTAAATTTATTAACAGATAAGTTTTATCTTTTAGTTGAAAACCTTACCTGCCATTCCAGATGGTTTGAAAGGTAAATATAACTTGTTATTTCAAATATATTTCAAAGCATTCGTAGTAATACATTCTTGTTTGATTAATATCTAATCGTGATTTGCCTTACTAATCGTCTTTGTTAAGTTACGTCAATGACGTATTAACGTAACTTATTATTCTCTGATGGCGTAACTTAATCTTTGTGATGTTTTGCAGACAAAGTTTGCCATGACCCATGGGGCAATCCAACTTGAGAAATTTTCTCTCTTCAGCAATGGAATGGGCAACATTTACTTCGAGTTAACAGAGTAATTATAGTGTAGGTACTCTTAAAACTTGTGTACACATGTTTTTACATAATAGTAAAGCAGTTAATATAGTAAAAAATAGTACTGTAATGTTAGGATTAAAATAGTAAATAAATATGTACTAAAAAAGCAGTTATGAGAATGAATTGTTTTTTTATTAATTGTTATAAATAACAATTGTTCACAGTTTATTTATTTTATCCTCCCTCAATAACATAAATAGATTTTTGAAACAAATAAAAAAAAAAGAAATAACGAGTTTAATTTTAGTATATAAATATTTTAATACTGATAATTCCTAAAAATAATTTTAGATATATTGTCGAAATCATCCGTTCGTTTGTACTGTAGATACATTCTACAATTCTAATTAGATTCTCATTGTATGGTTTTTGAGTTTAGATGGAATATACCCTGAATTTATCCATGGCTTTTTATTATGCGTTTTAATAAAAAATTAGCATCTAAAGTAAACTTGATCTGAATGATCTTAATCTCATAAAATCCTGTCTCTTCCTCAAACTAAAAATTTATTTTTATTCTTCTATTCAACTAGTATAAATTTTTGTCTCATTCTATTTTATGGGTACCATTCTCTTACGGTTTCAAATGTTAATTCCATAATTTATTTTGTAAAAAATAAAAATCACGTTAAAGAATTATTAAGTATTTAATATGGATTTTTAGTTTTCAAAATTAAATATCAAGTTTTTCTTTTAATTATATAAATATCAAATAAAAAATCAAATAATAATTAGATAAGTATCAAATATTTATAAAAAATTAAAAATAATTAAATATATAATATAAAAATAAGTTATATAATAAATTAAATGTTTTAATAATTTAAAATAAGAATAAATAGAGGACTTGAACAAGTATTGAAACAAAAATGAAAATGTATATATTCGTTCTTATCCTATATCCAATTTAAAATTTAAAATTTAAAAAGTTAAGTATCACTCGTATTCTTACCGAGAATATGGAATATATTGTTAACACTGAAGAAGACAGCAGTGACGGATTAACATAGTAAAGCTGGGAGCAATGGTCCTCACAAAAATAAATATATTTAATAATTTTATTTTCTCCGATAAAGAACTTAATTTGCTTCCATAAGATTTTTTTTTCTAAAATAATTGTAAAATGTTATAAGATGAAAAAAAAAAATCGTCTTAATTAATGAGGTTACTTTTCTGATCTTTTTTAATATTGAAAATAAACAATTGATACAATATTTTAAAGATATGAAACAATAACATTATGTATTTTATAAAGTGTATATCCTATTTCTTTGGTTCCATCAAAAAATTTCTGATTCCACCAACAGAAATGTTTATCTGTCACCGGAAGTCACAACAAAACACAACTGCAGCACATTTTGAATTTATAAATGTAGAAGTAGCATTGATCAAAGCATCTGTTTAATACATGAATATGAAGATACAAATAAATTTTTTTTTTGTGGGGTGTGTACATATATAATGAAATGTGTCATTAGATAAATGATGCCAAATAATAACCATTAACCATTTACATATAAAAGGATTAGATGCTGAGGTTAACGTGGAGAATATATGAAGTGATTGCATTGCATATTAGAGGCTTTACACAGTTCTTGTTTCATTGGACATTTAACTAAAACTTCCAAGAATTTAGTCAAAGAAGCCTTCATCATCATGCCAAATATCGACTAAGAAATCTACCATCTCCTGCATGAGCCACCACCAATACATCAAATTTGTTTCAGTACATGGAAGAAATATTATGCAAGAAGTCTTTTAGCATCAAATCAATTACTATAAAATGCAGTAATGCACAGTCAAGACCTGTGCATTAGAGATACTTTGAGAAATTGCAGTTCTTTGTGAGTCAACAATCAAAACACTTCGTGGTTTACATACTATAAATGGACTTTTACACTATGAGATCCATTTGAACACATACATTTTTATGCATCAGATTAGATTTTTTAAGGTAAAGGAATCTTACAGGTAAGGGAATTGGCTCTGCAAAAGGTTCGTTAGTTGAAAGCAGCTCTTCATAAGACGTTGACCAGCTGACATAAACATGTTCAAAACTATTAGAGTTGTTTAAGAAGCTAAGTGAATTGGTAATAAAACACAGATTTATGTGTACATTGTCCCTATTTATTATAGGACAAAAAACCCCCCAACATGTATTGAAGAGAATTTATATGAAAACTAGATATTATAGGACAATGTCCACAGATAAATTACCAATTGGTTTGTAAATTCCTGTATAAATGTATAATTAGATATAAATGGCTGATAAATATATAATCAATTATGATCTATATGAATGAATAATTTGATTGTATTTTGATGATTCTGAAAGTTTATAAAAAGGTTGTATATTTCATCAATTCATATCTTAATGAGCGAGATATATAAAAAATTGTTATTCAATGTAATTATTTTAGATTAGATCATGAAAGTAATTACCATGTAAAACAATTTTCCATAATAATCTAAAATTTATTTCAATGGGAATCAAGTAATAAGTATTTTTATTTCTTTCATGAGTTGCACTATATACTGTCAGTTATTCCTTCATCAGATAAATTTAACTATTAACCAGTGAACTACATTTCATGCATGCAAAAACAAAAGCTACATTTCAAATTAAATTATGTAAATTAATGTAAAAAACCACGTAAAATTGTGAATGGAGTTTCTTAAAGATTTTTGTAGTTAAACCTATCCCAAAAAAGCATCATAATTTTTTTTTTATTCTTAGAAACTCTAGTCATGGATATTTCTTTCAGAATTAGTAACAGCTAGTTATGACATTCTGATAACGGGTGATGCTTATATGAGTCAACTTCAACCCATTTTGAAGTTTACAACCAATTTAGTAATTTAATAATTATTACATATGCCAAATAGATATTTAAAATTTAATACACGTATCATATATTGTTTATTTATGAATTAGGTAAATATGTAAATGAATTATTAAAGTGTAAGACAAGAAAAAGGGATCAGCTTAGATGAGTTCTTTTAATGCCAGAAATAGGACATTTAATTCATTGGCAATGATGGTTTATCAGATGAGGAATAGGATTCACCATGGAACGGGTATAAAAGATGACAAGCAAGAGAGCAGTGATTTCCTGTGTCTTAAGCATGAAAGAAGAAACTTTAGTTTTGAAATAAGACTGCAAATATCTATAAGAAACTAGAAAAATATGTACGAAAAAACCTCCTAAATCATTATCTCATTTCCGGTTTTTTCTCATAAAAAACATCACGCATTATAACTATACTCTAATAACAATGATTGATCCTACTGTGAATGAAAAAAAGGGAAGTTGGCTTTTGTTATACCTAATAATTTGATCTTTAGCTATTCTTGGTGGATGTTGGGACTTATCACCAACCCATTTTCTTCTATCCTCATGCCAAGCAATTGCAGCTGCAGATATATATCTCAATTCATATTAGGTTTTAAATTACAGTACAAAAATTAAAATATGAACAGAAAATAGAAATGTATGTAATAAAGCTTTGAAGAATTAAACAAATAAAAAAAACTGAAAAATTATGATAAGGCTAGTACTAGTTGTTTCTTCAATTCTTTCTCAGTGAGTGTTTCGTAGCATAGGTATGTATGGGTGCATGGGTTCTGTTTTGCGTATCTTTCTGCATGTATATACGTGTTGTTCTCACCAAAGCTTTATCATCTCAGTGGCCAATACATCAAATAGACATGAACAATGCCTTTCTATATGGTGATTTGTGTATATGCAACAACCTCCAGGCTTTGTATCCAAGGATTCCACTCTTGCGTGCAAGCTAACAAAGGCTATCTACGGGCTCAAACAAGCATCGCGTTCTTGGTTTCACAAGCTAAGTCAAACTCTTTTCTCTTTTGGCTTCACTCCTACTAAAAGTGATCCCTCTCTGTTTACTATGTTTTCGAATAGTTTTATTGTGTTTATTCTTATATATGTTGATGATACCATCATCACCACACCAGAAGTTTTCTCATGCCATTGCATCTCTCATTAAAATATTTTACTCACACACTTTGCGTTGAAAGACCTAGGTTCCTTACTTTATTTCCTTGGCATTGAAACTTCTTGGAACAAAGATGGCAACATTCACTTATCACAAACAAAATACATCAAAGATATTTTGCAGAAAGCCAACATGCTTGGGTCTAAGTCACAACGAACACCTATAGTCTCTTCCTTACATTTAACTCAAGATGGCACTACACCGGTTCCAGATACTTTTCTCTATCGTTCAATTGTTGGATCTTTGCAATAGTTGACAATCACACATCTCGATTTGGCTTACTCTGTCAACAAAGTTTTCCAATACATGCATAATCTGCAGGAACACTATTGGAAGGCAATTACATGGATTCTTCAATACCTTGCTGGCTTCTCTTACTCACGATCTTCTTCACCGCTACACAAAGCTCTCTCTAGTTGGGTTCAATGATGTTGATTGGGGTGTGATCTTGATAATAGGAAATCCACCATTGGTTACTGTGTCTATCTCGGTACAAATCTTGTTTAGTGGTCCTCACATAAACAAAAGGTTTTCTCAAGAAGTAGCACGGAATCAAAATATCGGAGCATTGCCACCACTCTTACTAAAATCAAATGGATTGTATCTCTTTTGCATGAACTTCGGATCTCTCTCTCTCTCCTTATAGTGAGAAAGATATTTGAAGCTTGTTTTCTTTGATTACATATTTGGAGTCCTTGTATATATACATCGGACAGATCATGGATCAATTTCCTTCCAATTCCCCAAGTTATGTTATTTCAGCAGATAAACAAAATTATTACATACCATCCTTGTAACTAGCTTGAATAAAATAGCTACCAACAAGCTATATGGGATGTCTAGATAATTTATTGCTTATCAAGTGGTAAACTAGAGCATAATAGATGAACAAACAATGCTAAAAGAAAATGACCATTAACTTACTAGACTATGAACATTTGAGTAACAAGCTCACCATGATTAACAAAAGTCGAAGTTTGTTTAAAATTTTGCTTTCCATTGGAATGAGAACTTCTGTGAGCCTTTTCACTGGATCTTTTCACTTCATCTGCAGGTTTAGAATGCTTCAAAGTTTGTTTCCCATTTGAATGGGAACTTTCAGCACAGAACTCCATCATATCCAAATTAAATGACTATTCCCCGCAATAATTATACAGTAAATATTTCCTTCAAAAGATTAGAGGTACCTCCAAGCTTCCTTACAGTTATTGCAACTTTCATGTCACAGGGTTTGAAAAGAACTGGTGCTCATCTATCATTGTTGCTGCATAATGATGAAACAACTTTCAAAGGAAAACTATTGGCAAAGTGTAATTTGTGTTTGTTGTACAACACTAATATAATAAAACTGGCAAACGAAAACAAAGAATCAACAAGATAAAGTAAAAATGGATAAAATAGGATGAAGTATAAATTTCACAAATTTTTTCCAACAACATTCATAAATATCTTCCTTCAACGGTAATTTTCTTCATGCATCGCTTTAAATTTGCACCAACACTCATAAAACTTATCTTCCCCCATACCTCATTTTCTCTTATTGGTTCCACATTATATCTCTTCTCTAATGTGGTATCAATTGCCTAAAGATTATGATAATTTGAGGTATTATAAAGGAAACCAAATAAATGGAGGTGGCAAAACCTCTGCGTGATATTTTATACACGTTATGCATTGAACATAGTAACGGTCTTTTCCTATAATGCAGAAAGTGAACGTTTCTGAGTCATTAATGGCAATTTAATTAGTAGTTATGCACAAGCTAACACTGGATTCCAGAAAAATGGTGTGTAACAATCTTTAAACAATCCAATTCACCCTGTAATATAACAAATTCACATTTGCTTTCCAATTTTGGCCAGTAATAAATGAATAAATGACAGAATGTGCAGTCTCACAAGTTCAAATATAACAAATGCATATTAACATCCAACTCAAGTTATTTCAGATACATGAGCATCATTTCCGAAATCCTAAAGTAAAACAACCTGAAAATTACAGTGAACCTCATTTACCCCACTCTCTGACCTGATACCATACAAAACTAGTTGCACGTTTTCCTAATATTTCAACTTCAACTGGAATACGACAAGTCTGATACTCGGATCCTGATAAGTAACACAAAAACTTGGAGAACCCACTTTCAGAAACTAACTATCAAAGGGGGAGAACCAGGCACCTAAGTCCTTCTCTGAGTATCCTATATTACTCTATGTGGGACTTAGGTAGCCCATAGTACCCAAGCTCCTATCAAACACAATATCATGAAATGAAAAATTTATCCATTAATCCATTCCACTTCCCTTCCAGATCTGAAATAAAATACAGTAGGTAAAGAACACAGACATGCTACTTCTAGATCCCAAATCTTCCTGACTTGAAACACCCAACATTGCTATTATATAAGCAAAAGGGAAACAGAAATTCAGACAAACCAAAGACCGTATTTGGATAATACCCTGCAAATCAATTTTTCCATCATCACTGTATAAAGCTCAAGACTTGTGTCGGTTTCAAATGTACAATTAATAAAACACAGCTTCATCAAGAAAGCAACATATACTAGCAAACATGCACGCCAAGAACACAAAATCCTAAGCAAATAACAAAAAACAAAGAGATTCCCAATAATTTTAAGTAAGAGACAAAACCAAACAACATTGTCCCTCAACGAGGAACGCATTTAGCAAAAGAAAAAACTATACCAGATCTGAATAAAAAAAACAGCATATGAAACATAAAACAAAACAAACAAAAAAACTGTTAACTTTTGTGTGATATCCTGACAAAGAAAGGAACAGGGCAATACCCTTGTGGTGCTTTGAGTGACGGTCGGTGGTGGTGGCTGAGCAAAGAGATTAAATGGAGGAGAATCAGAAGCTAAGAGTTTCAAGGTACGATTTTGAAACGTGGGTATCGGATTTTACAAGCATTCAGCTACAACAATTAACAGAACAACGTGCATTTTCTCTATTCTCTACGTTTTCAATTTCTGCTTGTGGACATGTGTCTGTGGCGACTTGCCACCAGTTTTTTCTTTTTTTTAACTATTACCATTATTTATGCAGAATATTTTTTTAACACTGAATTTAATATAATTTCTCCAAATGTTAAAAATGAAAAGTCTTTCTTTTACATTAATAATTTTATTGCATGTTTTGGTTGTTTTTCTTATTTATCTCCTAAATTAGAAAAAAAAAACATCATGAATAATTAGAATTATCCCTTTACAAGAACTTTTGTTTTCACTTGTAAGAGTTTGGATCAATTCTTGCTGTTTATTATTTATACACGTGTAATACCAATATGACTAAAATACCCCTCCACCAACCATTCATGACATGAAGGTGGACAAGAATTGAAAAAACATTTGGGGGGCTTTTTAGTCATCTGGTCATAACAATGACGCAGCAAGTTCAGCTCGTAAGAACCACACACGATTCCTCTTGTTACGTTTCTAAAGTAAAATAAATATATTGAAAATGATAATAAATTATTCCTTTTACGTTATACACGAGTGGTTTTTATATTGAGTGTGAATTATAGTAATAGTTAATTACATCATGTTGTTGGTAGATATATCAATCATCGATAATAACATAGATAAATTATATTAATCATGATGGAAACTAGTTAACTTTTTAGATTAGTTAAAATATATATTAAATAAATGTAACAATACAATAAAAAATAATAAATATATTCTAAAAAGAATGCATAGCGAGCAAGTAATTATAAAATAATGTTTAATAGGTTTTAACAATCATAAACTAAAAATATAAAATATATTACTTTTTTTTTAATTTTTTAAAAAACGAAGATAATGAGGGTAAAAGATGTGTCAAAACTGTTAATTTTTATCGGATATAGAATTAAAGACTTGAGAATAAAATCACAATTGGTGTATTTTAAATTAAAAAGCAAATATTTTATTGGTTTAATAGTATTTAAAATGATTTTTAGAAAACATGACAACATTCACTCGTTTAGAAATATGACAATACTAAATACATATTTAAAAAACTTTTTAATAATTGAAACTCAGTTGCATTTAGTAACCTGGGTAGAGAACGTAGTATATTAACTACAAGACTTTTCAATAACTCATTAAACGATAAAATAGGGATTTAAAGAGGATCCAATTTGAATAACACATTAAATAATGGTTGAAAATGAAATACATTTTTCATAAAAATGAAAACTTTTCAATGATCCATCAAACACATTAAATAGTTTTTTAACAAAGAATTAATGAATCTGGCAAAAGACTAGGAAAATGTCTTCCAACGATATTTTAAATAACAATGATAAACATAATAGACTAATGCACGTATTTTCAAATATTTTTTATAAAACGTTACTTTATAATTAAAAAAATTCCGTTGCCGGGACTTGAACCCGGGTCTCTTGGGTGAGAGCCAAGTATCCTAACCAACTAGACTACAACGGATTTGATGCTTTAAGTAAATAAAGAGTGAATAAGAAACAATTATAGAATTTAAACAATGCACAAATATATTTAAAGTGGGAAAATTTGTCTTCCTTCCTCTAAATTCCTCTTGAAATTTGAGTATAGTTGATACATTCTCTCAATCAAGTTAGAGTTTCAGCTTTTTGTTCTTCCTGCACCTCCATTATTTCTAATTGAACTCCCATAGAAATAGAAAAGGATAAAAATACCTTTCATCATCATTGTCTTATCACTCCTACACCTTTGTTCTCCACAATATTTTTTGAGAGAAAGAAAAAGAAGAGAGAGCTTGCTTCAAAAGAAAAAACTCATTCCAAAAAGAAACTTGTTTCTAGAAAATTTGTTTTAGAAGTTATCATATATGTTCCAAAAAACTTGTTCTAAAAATTATGTTGTGAAAAGTTTATTTCAAAACACACTTTGCGTTCTGGGTCATAAAGCTCATTTCAAAAAGATATAATGTATATTCTAAAAAATTTATTCTGGACATTTTGTTTAAAAAACTCATTCTAAAATATATTTTGCGTTATGGAAAACATGTTTCAAAAATATTGTTACACAAGTTCTGCTTTAGAAATTCTGTTATAGAATTTTTTTTAAAAAATCATGTTTTAAAAATTTTAAAAAGTTTATTCTGAAATTTTTTTCTGAAAAGCTAATCTTAAAAGTCACTTTTGCAAAGAATAAAATGATCATTTATGAGGATGCAGTTAGAAATTATGGGAGTAGAGGAAGAAAAGGACTCTAATCTTTTTTATCAGCATTGCATATTACAGGAAGAATTATGTTAGTAGGTTTTAATAGTGGTTGATTCATCTCCGTTTTTATGGGGCAAAACTTTGATAATATACTTCCAGAAGAAGATAGTTTCTTGTGCAAAAATATGATTAGAAGTTTTTTTTTGTTGGTAATGGCTATAATTTAAATAAATAATCGTGTAATTTGAACAAACAAATGATTATGGAGGATTATAGAAAAAAAAACAATGAAGATGAAAAGGGCAACAAACAAATGATGATGGAGGAGAATAATAAATTTAGGGACAAGGATATTTAATCTTTTATATAATTACTCATATCACTTCAATAAATCAAAGTCGTCTTTTCTATACTTTTCAAATTAGTTTATAGTGAAATGACATCTACGTTGTAGATTTATTGGGTTAAGAAATTTAGTTTAATTTAATCGTTTTTAAGGACTAGACAACTGTCATACACTTTCGAAGAGTTGAAAAAGGTATTAAGCCCAAATCGGTGTTATGAGTATTAAAAAAATACTTGTTGATGTCACAGGAAGTAAAATAAATATATTGGCCCGCTTATTTTTTATATTATGATTCTTTTGGTTTTCCTATTTTGGAAAAAAATAATATTTGTGGTGCGACATATCTTCATTTTTTTTTTCAATTTAAAAAGAATCACAATTGTGGTCTAATATTCAACTTTGCATATTAAATCTTAGTCTTACATATTCATTTATGATACTAATATATATATATATATATATATATATATATATATATATATATATAAGAGTACGAAAAGTGTTTTAATTAATTAAAAAATAGGAAATAAACGGTAAGCATGCACAAAAGTTTAACATTAAATAGAATAGTTAGAGCAAATTTGTTTTTAAGAAAAAAAAATACTAATGCATGAATCTTAACTGGTGTTTCTTCAACCATTATTAAACAGAAATTAATTTCAACAAGTACAAGAAATTCATTAAATATAGCTTAATTTAAAGATAAAAATAATTAATTATTGTATTAACTATATTAGAATTATTTTATAAATTGAAAATTATTGATATCTAAAATAATTTTTATTATTAATAAAAACTTATAATATGATTAGAATTGTTTAGTAACTAATGATCGTAAAAAAATTATTTAGAAACAATTGTTTTATTCTATAATTTAGATATCATTCGAAATATTTTTTTAATCACTTGTAAAATATTTTAGAGACTAATTTTGGTCAATAAAACTAATAAAATTGGAAACTAATTTTTAATTTTAAATTACCATATCATTGAAGACTTAATTTTTAGTTATTATTATCTAAATTAGACATTAATTTTGGAGCAATTAAATTTTATAAAATTATAAACCATTTTTTTCTCCATTATAAATTATAGGATTATTATTACAAACTAATTTAGTGACCATGTTATATAGAAATTAATTTAATAACCAACCAAAAATTAATTACTAAATTAATCTCTTAATAATGAATATCTATTTATATAGTTTCATCTTCTCTTAGGTTTTCTGCTCCCTTTACATCTATCTTTTTTTGTCAGTTTGCTCTCTTTCAACTTTGATATATCTCTTCTTAAAAGTTACCAATTCATTACTTTTAATTTCGCAAACCAACGACATTGACAAACCCTTGAAGGCACTGCAAATCGGTGAAGGCATTATCTTCATTCGTGGTGATATTGTGAGAGTGAGTTATTAAATCTCATTCTGTTGGACACAGTTGACTTAAGATTATGTTTGCGAATTTATAAATTGTTTGTCAGAGTAAATTGGTGAAATAAGAGGTGGTTTGAAATGTGAAATAATTGTAACATACCCCAAAAGTAGGAAAAGTTTTCATGTACATTAGTAATTATTAAGTGATGGAATTTTAAAAATGGCATGAAGGTCTTTCTCCTTAGTATTGTAGTGCGAAATTATCAACCTTAAAAAAATTGCATACTGTTACTTTTACTATAAAATAAAGTTTGACCAACATTTTCCTATTTGAAATATGTCATTTTTTATTTCTTCCTGTTTCAATGTTGTAAAAGTGTCTTTTGCACCACCAAACTCACACTATAACTTGGCCTTATGGTTTAAAACAATAAATATTAGATCTCTTGCTATATTTAAGAACTTAGATTTCCATCATGTTAAACTTTGCCTTAAATAACTTGAAGTTATTACATGTGGAATCATGTTTATTTGTACTGTGCTTTTTTGAAAATAAAGGACTTGTGACTTGGAGAGTTATTGATTGATTTTCTATACAATTTGTTTAATTATGGATATTTATACTAGTCTTATATATAATTAATTTTTTTTCTTTATTATGTAGACAACCGATTTGATCATACAGAACAAAATTTTGAAATGCAAAGTTTTATAATCATAAAAAATATTTTATAAAGGATTCGAAAAAAAGAGTAAGTTAATTAAATTAACAATTATTTTTGTTAATAAGGAAAACATGTATAATTATGTTAAATTTATTTTATTTTTTTAGACAAAAACAATGAAATTATCACACTATATTATAATTATTTTGTTGCTCACATCAACAAACAAGTCTTAGATGATAAAATCAGAACAAGTAAATATAGTAAAATTTTGTAGTTTATTATATATATATATATATATATATATATATATATATATATATATATATA
>Ga0209489_100092_pt1 | contig 123484 bp, 99 predicted proteins | sample SiratrowhiteBW_FD_187527 | JGI IMG/M metagenome (GOLD analysis project Ga0209489, IMG submission 187527) | Root nodule microbial communities of legume samples collected from California, USA - Siratro white BW (SPAdes) (version 2) | ecosystem: Host-associated > Plants > Roots > Nodule | place... | reverse complement strand
TACTAAGCATGTAAAAAAAAAAAAAAACTAAATGAAGATATTTCATCATATATAATTTCATATAATTTATACATTGTAAAAAAATATATTTATGTGAGTGATGATTAATTATGTTATGTGGTATTTTGTAATTATTAAATTTTGGAAATAATTGATAAATCTTGAAATATTTATTAATACAATTATCTCATGCTTAAAATTTGTTGAGATATATTTGTTTCTCTCATTTTAATATTGCTTTTTTAACTATAATCAATTCAAGTGATGAAATGTTTTCCTTTTTAAAATGTATTTTTTAATTATATTTCTTAATCATGATTGATATGTTTGTTCATTTTTTAAAACTAAACAAAGTCAAGTATAAGGTTTTCCTCGAATATAATAATATCTTTCAAAATTTATCAACCATTATTGTGTATTTGGTAAGCTAAAGAATAAATATTTAAAAAACATTTTAAAAAGTCGTTCATTGATAAGTTATTATAATTTTTGTGCTAGGAAGAGACTACACTTGAAAAAAAAAACGAACCATAAATATACCCTTAGTGTAGGTGAAATTTATGATGGGAGGAAGCAATATGATACATTATTTTAGCAATTACCTCTAACAAAATAGGTTCTCTATTACTACCATGGAAGGATGCCAAATTCAATGTTTGTAATTCATATAAATACAAATGAATACTATAATATGAAGCAAGATTTCCATTAACACATTTTATAATAAAGTCAAGCCTACAATATGAGACGAAACACTAATGACACATAAACATGATTATGAAACCCTTCATAAAATATTTAGGAATATTTTATATGTTGAAAATAACTCATGTAACTTTTTCTTTTACAGCCAAAGTTGTTGTTTTTTTAAAGAGATTTGTCAAATTTTGATAATAATTCCGAAGAGACATATAAAATAGGATTTTTTTAAGAAATTAGATTATGGGAGTAGACATGAAAGTATTGAAAAAAATGTGACATTAACATCCATGTCTAATTATAAAAATTTAAATCTGATTATTAAAGTTATTATCATTTGTATTTAGTCAACTTTTTATTTTAAGGTATGAATGATGATTCATGTTTTGAAGACAGATTTTGATTTGTGATCACGTTGTTAGGAATACAAATGGATAAAATTCTTACTATTTGATAATGAAAATAAAACTCTGAACATGAATTTTATTATTATTATTATTTTGAATTTATAGCAGTAACTAAAGCTATATATGATTTATCATTTTTGGAAGATGTTTAAAATCTTTTATAAAGTCTGTGAATAACATTTTAAAATATATTTTAATTTTTCAATAACTTATTTATACGTTCAACTTATTTTTTTCAGGTGTTAGTATCGAGATTTCTTTTTATCAGAGTCGGTGTTGTTTTTTTTTTTTTATTTATTTATATATATTTTTATTTTATTTATATTTATATATATATATATATATATATATATATATATATATATTAAATAATATATTTTTAACCTTATCTTAGTGAATGTTATAATTATAATTAATCTATCATGTAGGAAAAACTCATGAAAGGAGGATATAATTAGATTGTGGGAACTCAAATATATTTTATATTTTTGTTTTTTCTCTTATAAAGAAAACATTTATATTTCAATTTAATACTAAAATGGTATTATTAGAAAAATGCAAGAGGTATTATTGTTTTAAACTTTGAAGAGGGCACCCGAAGAAGTGAGAAGTAGAAAGCGCAAAACGCAATCGTATATGGTTTTAATTTAATTTGGCACGCACGCGAGGCAACTCAACTCGCAATTTCCTTCGAAACGCACGCAACGCAAACCCTTCTTCTCTCTTCCTCGTGGTTTTTTATGAGTGCATGGCAATTTGGGGGTTTTCTTCGGGATTAGGGCATACGCTTTCGCTGGATTGATCTCACAATCAGAAACAGTGGAGAAGATGTAATCCCACCGAGATTGTCGTTCGCGCACTCCTTGATTGGTTGATTGATTGATTGATAGATAAGCGGTAACTGTAACTGTAAGAGTGTGTAGTGAGGCTAGGGTTTTGGCATGAAGAGTGCGTTGGATCGGACGAAGGTGGTGCTGCGTCACTTGCCGCCCTCTCTTTCAGAGGCCGCCCTTTTGGCCCAAATTGATGCCGCCTTCGCTGACCGCTACAACTGGCTCTCTTTCCGTCCTGGCAAAGTCAGGTAACGTTCCATTCGCTCTCTGCTTCATTTTCTCTTCATATATACTTCACTGCGTGCTGCTTTTTATTAAAGTAGTCAATTAACCGTGCCTAGGCTTGGCTAGGTTAGGGTACGTATGGTTTTGCCTGCCATATTCTATATAATTGTTGTAATAGCGTAAATTATGTTTTAGCTTTACCTTTTCCTCTGGGAATATCATGTAACTGCTTATTATCATCATCATGAATTTGATTATAACTCAACATCTGCAATGCGAATTAGGCGTTGACGTTTACAATTTAAGTACTCTGTTTTTATAATATGTTAATGACATTCCTTTTGACTTTATGTTATATTTTTTTAAATGGATTTTTCAGCCAGAAGCATATGTCATATTCTAGAGCCTACATTGACTTCAAGAGGCCAGATGACGTTATACTGTTTGCGGAGTTCTTTAATGGACACGTCTTTGTGAATGAAAAGGGTAATTAATGAAATTATGTGAAGTGGTTTATTAGTCCTGCTGAAGATCTTGCTGAAGCTGTAATCTTTGTTGTTGTTGCAATCAATTTTCGAATTTGGCCAATGCCACGGTTCCGTTTATTGTCGCCCTGTAGTTCAATATTCAATACTTCAGGAAATAGAATTGTTTCCAAGTGGGTTTTTCATGGCAAGCAATCTATGTTTTGACTCTTTGGAATATCAAGACTGTATTTCACAAGTATATTTAATGCATTTTACAAATCTTGTGCAAAGAAACAATGAGAATTGGATAATAGATACTGAATCCGGTCTCTGTTTCACTCTTGTTGCTTCCTAGGATCTCAGTTCAAAGTCATTGTTGAATATGCTCCTTCCCAACGCGTTCCAAGACAGTGGTCTAAAAAGGATGGTCGCGATGGGACCATATTTAAAGGTACCACTTGGATAATGCTTTAAGTAGATTATAGTGGATATGTTTATCTCAATAGGAATTATATGAACGTATCCGGAATATCTCAATAGGAATTATATGTATATCAATAAATTACAGTCTTTTCCTTTTGATAAATATAAGCCTTTCCATGATGAACATCTAGATTCTGAGTATCTGGAGTTTCTTGAACTACTCGCCAAGCCTGTTGAGAATCTTCCCAGCGCTGAGATACAATTGGAGAAGAGAGAAGCAGAACGATCTGGTTAGTCAACTAATGCAGACGATACACAGTAAATTTTAATTTTGAAACTTTTGAGACTTAAAATGATGCATACACAAAATGGGCACAAAATACTACTTCCCCCTATTTTGTACTTACTGGGTTGACATGCTTTGACAGGTGCTGCAAAAGATACTCCTATAATTACACCACTGATGGACTTTGTGCGCCAGAAAAGGGCTGCCAAGGGACCTAGGGTATTTTTTTGTTCATGATCAACTTTTGAAATCTCAAAGCTTATTTGATTGGTCCTTGTCATTATGTTAGCCTTTCTGGGAACATGCATTTGTCAACTCATGCATGTGTGAAGTTGAGAGCAAGTCCCTCGTAAATATACTTATCCTGTTTTATCTATTGGCACTTTTCTCGTATCTTGCTTATCTAATGTGCATCATGTGTGTGCAGAGGTCGTTATCAAATGGAAAAGTGAGTAGAAGAGGCACTTCATCTAATGGGAGTCCTAGTTCTGGCACATCCAGACGAGGTTCCGGAAAGAAGAGGGTTCCTGCTACTATGGTATTGTGCATTTTTTGAAGAGAAAGTTAAATATGGTTAATTATTAGCATTGTTATTAAAATGGAACCGGTCTGGTATCCTGTTAGGAATAACCTCAAAAACCACTTTATAAATAAATTGGTCTTGAACTTAGTATCACCTGCCTTTTGAAGTGGTTCAGCAGATTTATCTGGTCCAGCTATATGTGACTCACAGGATGTTCATTGCCTTTTTTAGAACACCAGTAATTTACAGTTAGTAGAGTACCTGATGTGGGCATTTACTTCCACTCCATTACCACATCCTTTCCAAGGCCCAGTAGTGTTGTGGAATATGATCAAACCGAGTATAGGCTTTACTTCCGCTGAGTGCGTGCCTCACAACACAAGCTTGTTAAATCTTGGAAATACCTCACAATGTCATTCAGATGTTCATTCATATATCAACACATGAAGGGAAAAATGAAGAGAGATGACCTTAAATCTACAAACATCTAACATAGAATTAATGGAAGGTAGCGGTCTTGGGTTATGTGTACATGGGACAGATTACCGAGACAAAATGGCATATCCAACAAAGTTTCCTTTTACTAAATAACTGTGAAGCAATAATAGAAACCACACTGTTTACTTCATTCCTTACTATCATTTTTTTTATCAGTATCAATACTGTTGGTTTTAAAATGTATTGGAGTTGTGGATGGATGACTATTAGAATCCAGCCTAATGCAGATATTTAAAATCCCTTGTAATTTCTCAGCCCAGCTGATAAAACCGTATCTTTATGTTGTTGTTATTATTATTATTATTATTGTGATGCTAACAATACCGATGCATATTTGCTGGGCATAGTATTTTGGTATGACATTGTTAAAGATACATAAACTTTAATAATATTATTTAAATATTTAAATATTAAATTACAGTTGGACCTTTAAACATTGAACTGGTACCCTTAGAGCATCTCTAATAGTAGAACTCAGTTTTGGTTCTTAATGGACTTTTTCTGGTTCCCTCAAGGCAATACAAGATTTAAGAACTTCATCTATTTTTTGCTCCAATAGAGAAACCTAGCTTGGATTTTGGATTCATCTTATATGGGTTAATTATGTGATTAAGAACAAGTTTTTATGAGTTTTTGTAGAAGTAAGGTCTCTACATGGCATCCAACTTACCCTTTTCGAATGGACGAAAAAAATAAGATAAGTTCTAGGCTTAAGAACACAGCTAAGAACCACCGTTGGAGATGACAGTACTAGTGTAATAATCAGTTTGGTTTTCAGAATATTGATTACCGGTGCCATGATTTTTAGTCAACTTTTGTAATACCAGAAAACAGCACGGTATTTCATACTTATTTGGCTAGAACATTTGGCTCTTACTTGTGTGTTTTAACATTCCTAACTCTTGCTTTCATGATGGTCAGTATGTTGCCAGGCACCCAGGGAAAAGTTCTACTATGAAAGACAGATCAATTTATGCTTTGGTTCCTGGCCAAGGTGATCAACATATTTCAAATAAAGCTTCAAATGCGGCATCTTTAGATGGAAAACAAACCCTTGATGAGAATGGTAAGGTTGTTTTTGTTCAAAACTTCACGTGTTATTTTTTTTTATTCGTTGGGTTTTATTTTATATTTTGGAGGCAACATTTAAATATATACTTTTGGTTTACTTTATTTTCTTTACTTTTTTGTGCATTTTATCAGGAGTTTCTGGAAATAATGATGCTGGGAAGAAAAAAGTACTGCTTCTTAAAGGGAAAGAAAGAGAAATAATTGCTGTGAGTTTATGATTTATATCTTGACAATTCAATTTATTTGCAATTTATGTATGTTGCAATGTTGTGGTAAAAATTTGTATGGAATCTCTTGTTTAGTTTACTATTTGCATGGTCATGAGAAGTTGCCGTATTTCTGATGGTTGGCATGTACCAATGCACAGCCCTGACTTAAGCCGATTGTATAGTTATTAGTTGTTAAGTGTCCATATTAGATTTGATCATTTATCATTTTCTCACCTCACTCCCCTTATGTCCCTTTTTCCTGAACGTTTTGTTTCTTTATGCTGGCGTTTTCAATGTTGTTGACTTGACTTGGCGTTGATGCCATCTCGTCCATCAATGATTTTGTGAAATTTTCACGTTAATGAAGTTGAGTTGCAATTTTTATTAACTTCATTCTTAATCGATATGCAAATTTTCTGGTGAGAGTAATACTTAAATAATCCTGTTGGTGAGTAGTGGGACCAGCAGAGAGATCAAGATCTAATATGCTATTGGCTATCAATATGACATTACAATCCTTAGAATCAATGTGATGGTCAGTGTGCTTTAGAGAACCACTAGGAAGTAAGTGAAGGTATAATGATGCAATTGATTTAATACGAATAATGACACTACTGGCTAATGTGGTTGGTTCCCAGGATTTGTTTTCTACAATATGCTGCCTGATTGTTGCACGATGAATCAATAGTTCGCTATAATTTAGATGTGGATTGCAGTTTAATTTATTGACAGTATCATTGGTGGATTTGTCTGGTGGACCTTGTTTATAACTACTGTTCTGCTAAGAGTCTATTTCCTTTTGTTTGTTTTTATTGTTTAGGTATCTGATTTAGATAGCATGCCACAGCATCACAATGTAACATCTTCAGCCAAAGAAATTGTTGGTTCAACAGTTTTGAAGCAGAATCAGAGGCATGAAGGTAGCGGAAGGATTATCAGAAGTATACTCTCAAAAAAGGAGTTGCGTCAAAGCCAATCTTCCAGGGCACTCTCTGAGCAGCAAGTCCAAACATCTAATCCAGAAAAAGAGAAACAATCCTCTCGGCCCATACAAGTGCAACTAATTCTGAAGGGCATGAATGGTACACCAGACAATAAGATTGGTGTGCTTGATTCACATGTATCTAGCGAGAGGCAGGAGAGACATATTAGACATAAAGATAGACCAGATCGTGGTGTTTGGACAAGTTCCAATGGAGTTGATGAGTCTTTCTCATCTGCTGCTTCCTCACACGTAGATCCTTTGGAAGGTACATGTTTTATTCTATTGCTATGATTTTGTTTTTGGCAATTGCTAATTATCCTGGGGGAAATTGAAAAACACTTCGACTCGATATACATTCGGTTGACATAGTGGTGCACTGATGGATAATGAAAAGTGCTTTTTGTTGAACTCAAATGGGGTCAGGCCTGTGCAAGATATCAGGACCTGGATATCATATTAACAACAGAAAATATGGAAATGTGGAAACAGAAAGGGTGAAGTCTCTTGGCAATTCTAGAGGCCTTATCTCTCCCAATTTTCCAACTATTTCCATCCTTCCACTTCCCTTGATACCTGTTTATACCCACATCGCTACTCTTGCCCTTCCAGTACCCATGCCTTCCATCTCAGAAGTTAGTTACCCCCCCCACCTAGAGACTCCTGTTCCTCTGATTTTTAACCTGTGCATGCCACTCTTCTCCTTCATAGACTCTAGTTATTTGAAGGGTTCTATGATGCGCATAATATAACTTGAGGCCAAATTGATTAGGTCTTCGCAAGTTGAATTTTTCACTTATATATGATACAGGAAGTCATGCAGAATTGAAACATGACATGCCAAATACAAGAAGTGGGGAGGTAAAATCTCTTGGAGGTGTCCGTACCAGTCATTCATCAGAAAATGGTTGGTTTCTGGCTTTGAAAAACAAAATATTAAGACATTTTATGCTTTCATTCAGGGTGGTTTTTACTTAAAATTTTAGTTATTGTTCCTATTAAGGCTTCAATAAGCATTTTGGCCGCCGTGGACCAACACATGGGGTAAAGGATGTTGATGGCTATTCAGTTTCGAGTGAAGGGAAGCATCCTAGAAGATCTGGTACCACTGCTTATGGTTCCAACGAGGTACCAAAATTTGATTTCTCCATGGGGATACAAAGCACACTCTTTTCTGGTTCAATAGTTGATTAAGATCTCTTTTCTAAATTGCAGAAACAAGTTTGGGTTCAAAAAGCAAGTTCTGGTACCTAGAGTATTTTTGATTGGTGAGTCGAATTCCCTTTGTCAAGGCTGTTGTTTCATAGAGCATATGCTTGTTGATTAGCTAAGTCTTGTTCGTATTCTTTGAGTTTTTTGAAATTTCTCTTGGTCTGGCATTCTAAATACTATTATGAATTCATATTATTGTAGAGCTAGTCATCATTGCTTTTCTGTGATGTTTACTATCACAAACAATTTTCTCTTCAATATGTAGTTATTTACATTGAGGGTGAGCCTTGGCACAAAGATTAAGTTGTGTCTTGGTCACCAATTGGTCATGGGTTGAATTCAAAAACAGCCTCTTTGTATATGCGTGGGGTAAGGCTGTGTAGAATGGTCCTTCCCCATACCTTTGCATAGCCTAGAGTCTTCAAGAACAGGGGTATGATAATTTTAGTTATTCACATTAATGTCTTTTTTGTTTTGTAAATAGTGGTTTTATGTTCTTTTAATATAAATATAGGTGGTATATTTCTGGCTTGACTTTCTTTAATAGTGGTTTCATGATGTAGCTTCATAAGATTTGGTATATTCATTTTTTTTTCTAGTGGGCTCTTCGCTTTGGGACCTTCCCTGGAAGTTATAAGTAGTGTGATGATTGGAATATGTTGTTTATTAACCCAACATGTAATATTCGTACTGTTCAAGTGCTGATGTTAGTTGAAGAATTTTTTTGTATTTACTTGTGTCAAGGTTGATTTTCTCTTGCAGTGGTAAGCTTGCTGACATACACAGATTTGGAGCATCCATTTGCTAGCTGCTGGATTCTGTCTCTTTTTGGTTGACAGATTCGTACAAGTAAATGAGTGTGTGGTTAAAAAAAAAAAAATTCTTTTACAATACAAGAGAGGAAAGTACCATGATGCATTTGATTTGGCTAAAAATATTCAGACATAACTTCATTGAAGATGGCTCCTAGTAAAAGCGAGATGAAAACAATTGCCTGGTGTCCCAGTTACGAGTTGCTTGTTTGAAGATTTATGGATAGATTTGCCAACCTTGGCAAGTTGACCTATATGAGTATAGTCTGGGTTTATACACAGTTAATCTGAGTGGATTTAGTGTAAATATAAATCCAGGGTATTGTGTATCTGTTTCCTTAGTTCTTATAAATACAAACCCCTATTCGAGGTAATGTACCTGTGTCCTTAGTTCCTTTATCAATTAGAAGTCCGCCAAATACAATTGGGCGCTTGAAATGATCCTGGAAAATTTTTGGACCATCTTTGCTCACTGCTTCGAAGCAACACTCCATGGATGACGTTTCAGCTTCGTGTCTTCGGTCTTTGTTGACAATGAAGTTTCTTGTAGAGCTCAGACGCCTAAATACCATTGATGGTGTGTTACTAAGGATAAATAAGGGTCTTGAGTGAGTTATTAGTGTGTGGATATTGATTTACATCTAAAATATCATTGTACAGTATGGTGTTGATTTCTAAGCATAACTTAGCTGTGACATTGCTGGTTCTTGATTATATTGTCAATTATGTGAATTGCTGCTTTCAGCGCAAGTGTTAAATTATGAAGTTACGCTGTTGTACTCCTTAGCTGACTCGCTGACATCTCCAAGAATTTCTGTTCTTGGAAGACTTGGTGGAGATTTGGACGAAGTTCTATCTCGGATTAGTCAAACAATTCTCGTGTTCCTTTTGAATTTAATTATTAATCCTTTTGAATTTAAACAGGGTTTGCCTTTTTTCACATAAATCCTTCGAATAAGATATTTCTTGTATTTAAGTGCCTATCAATTCCAATTTTCCTACATGATTCAAATAAGAAGGCCAGAAGTGGAATTTGAAATTAACTTGCTTGAAAGTGGGTGGTGGTGACAAATTACAAATCTCGTAGAAAGAGCAGCGTAACCAAAATGAAAGATCAGGGTAATCTAGAGAGTAATCCCTCGGCTCTGATAAACTCAAGCCTGTACTTCTCTGTTTGGATTTATATAGTTGTTAATTTGCTCTCTGCTTGGGTTTGGATTGGATAAAAATATGATAACTATTGTAGGTTTTTCTTCGTTGCGGTCTGAAGTAATGCCAAAAAGTTGCTGAACACTTACTTCATCATTAGGCCTGTTGTTTGTTCCCATATTTAAGAGTTAGATGGTGGCAAAGGAATCTAATATAGAGATTGTATTTAAATAATTTTCTTAACAAGTTGTAATAGATGAAGAAGAATGGAATAAGATATTCCCACACAAGTTTATCTGAAGGGAATGATAATTAAATTTATGGTTGTTAGAAGTCATAGTGATGTAGTATGGAGAGGGGAGAGTGGAGAGTTGGTGGAGGTTTGGGCACCGAAAAGGTTTTGAAGACAGACATAACAGTGAAACCGGGCCCATCCCTATTCCCATCCTATACTAATAGTCTCGGGGACTTTGCAACTTTCCTGCCATTGTCTGGAATATGAATTCATCCTTCTTCCCCACCCACCTTTTCTCGCTTCTTCTATATTCATATCATGCACCCTTTACCTTCTTCCATATTTCTACATTTTAGTTAACCTCATAAAGAATTGTTAGTTTTTAACTTGTCAGCAAGCAAAAGCAGTGCGAGTCTTCATCTTTATCATTGAATTTCTCTTTCATTTAATTAATCTTTGAAAGTAATGTTACTAGTAAAGGCTGAAGGGTCCGTTTTGGTATTCATGCGCGCACATGCATGTCCCTACTCCCCACCCTTTCTCTCTCAAGCAGGGATACTTGCATCATCTTTTGTACTTGCAATGCTTTCCTCTTCATCACATTTAAACTTTGCATACCACTCTTCACATCTTTGTATAAGGTTTCACAGGTATATACGGATTGGTGGTGCTGAAGTGTCTAATGAGTCACCTAATTGAAGAGTAATTTTTAGGCATTAGTGTGATATGAATGGTATAGTGTACTTTGACAAAAACTTGAGTACGTCATTGTTGATTTATAGTTGTTTGAGTTGGACCACAACTATATCCGACCCATCAGTGCTGGCCTAGGGTTTTGAGTGTAGGGAGATGATCCAAGTGGAGGTGATGAAGTGAATCACTTTTTGAAAGCCCTTTTGAAGATTTAGCCAAATGCACATGAAGCACGCCGCCGGCAAATGGGAACACTGTGCCTAAAGTGTCCCATACTTCCACACCACAAAATCATTACTTTCTACTCTGCATTTTACTTCTGCCTCCCTAGCTACCTTCTTTGACCCTTTCATTCTCTCTACTCCTATGCTTTTTTAATTATTATTATTTTTTTATTTTAACCAAACTTACACATCAATGCCTTCCTACTTTCAACAAATGGACATCAGAGACTTTTTCTGTTTGCTGTCCCTGCTCCCATAGATTATTATAAAAATATCAGAATAATAAACTTAGATAAACAGTGGTGTAAAAATGTTTATCATATTATTGGATACATTATTAATTATATAATATTATATTGATGATTGAGGGCAGTGAACGATGAAGCATAGCAGAAGCATGGATGCATGCACCTCTCGTCTCGTCAATTAATCAAGAATCATATTAAATATCTGAGATAAGAGTTTGTTATCCATTATCATTTTTATAAGACCCTGTTTCAAAAAATACGTGTAAACAGTGATAGTGATCACATCACATGAATGTGTAAACAGATCTTCTGCAGGAGAAATCTTAACCACTCATCGTGTTCTCCTTTTTATTAAACTACAACTTTGTTACCCATTCTACGCTCCAGATTTTAAATATAATGTATCACATAACATCAGATTTAACTCTTTCTATTTTAAAATAGAAAAATTATACTTCGACACTATATTTATAAATTACCTTCATTTTAAAACTTACTTTATTTAATAAAATAGTATATAATAATAAAATAATAATTTATTTTAGTGTTAAATAATTATATTTTACTGTGTGTAGTGTCATAATATTAACACTTTTTCAAAATATATTTCCATTAGTATATTGTTAGATACAAATAACAGGTGGCAAATATTATATTTAAAAAATAGAAAATTACTAAAATTTGAAGAAAAATAAAAATATATTTTTTTTAGTAACTAAACGAATAATTGGTATTAAAAATAATTTTAATGTTTTTTAATTAGATTTTTTTCTCAAAACCCACCTATATTAAAAATTATTATTACATAAATCGTTTATGCAAATTTGTATTAACTCAATATTTTTTAATATCTAATTTATACAAATAAAAATTTGGATATACTAAAATATGATTTTTATTTAACTTTTACCGTGAATAGTAAAGAGAATACAAGTTATATTAGAATGATTAAATTGATAAAATTCACTGAAAAGATGTTTTTACTATACTAATTAATAAAACTTACATTGGATAATTAGACATCTTTTATATATAAAATGCCTAAGGTGAAAATGATCTGTTTGAAATATAGACTTGCAATTATATAAAAATTAAATAAATAACATTAAAAGATATTTAGTGAGCCTGATATTAAAATGTTTTGCATGTAGAATTAAAAAAGAAGTAAGTCTTTTAAATATAGACCACAAAAACTTCATACTGATTCTGTAGAATAAAGTGATAGGCAATTTTGTTTTTATCTCAGATATTTTGATTTGGGAGAATAAGTGTGTGATTATTATGTCATATCCATGGATAGATTAAGTAAGAATCTAAGATACATTTATTCATTTCACCAGAGAGAATTTCCCAACTTCAATTCTCTTCCTCCGTTGTATCAACACTTACAACTCTTTTTTTTTTTTTTTTTTTTTTTTTTTTTTTTTTTTTTTTTTTTTTTTTTTTTTTTTTTTTTTCATTAATTCTATGTTTTCTCTCTGCTTCAACTTCTTGAATACCTCTAACATGGACACATGTTTTTCCATAGGATTTATATACGTTTTAAAATGAAAAGCAAAACAAAATTACAATATTAGAAAATAGGGTAGTTTAGTTCTCTTCCTCCGTTATATCAACAGTTACAAACTTTTTTTTTTTTCCATCAGATCTATGTTTTCTCTTTGCTTCAAAACTAGAAAATAAAGTAACTTTTAGAAAGATATTCTGATATTATTTTACACTTTAAACTTAATAAAATAAAATAAAAAATCAGATTTTCATCTATTTATATATTATATTCTGAGTGGACATAACATTTCCAAGAATGATTCCCGTAAAATCACTAAAATGAATTAGGAGTAATATCGTAATTTCCACAAAATCCCTAAGGATGATAAAAAAGAAGGAAAAAAAAAAAATATAAAGATGCAGCTCATCAGTCTTTCCATAAGTCGATGAGGTGTTAATTAATTATCCAAAAAAGATTTTTTTTTTGTCGAAAAGTTATATTTTTGTTCCCATCCAAAGTCTTACTTTTTGTTTTGCAATTGCATCACTCCTTAGACGATTTGATAATTTATTAGTATTTGGTATGGTTGTAAAACATTTGACCAAACATTATTTTGATAATTTTTTATAAGTGTCTTCATTTTTGTCTCTCAACACCAGCATCGAATCGAATGATACCCCTTTCTGATTGAGAATTTTAGAAGTATGAAGAGAGAAAAAAACACATGTCATGAAGTATTGATTTAAACACAGAAGTTGTGTAGTTTTTGAAAGAGAGAGGGTGTGTGTGATCTGTGAAAAATATGATAAAAGAAGGACCACTTGGTTTGGTTTGAGAAAGCATGTTTGTGATTCTTGATTGATATCACCTTTTCATGCTACCTTTCCTTTTTCTTTCTCCACTCTATTGCCTTCAAATAAAACTGTTCAAAAACTTTATTTAAGAATCTGAAAACTTCAAATTGTTTCTACCAGCAGACTAGATTATTACATACTCAATAAACTGATTTATATTTAAATAATACTATAGTTGTAACATACAAAATAACTTTTTGTAAGAAACTATATTTAAGAACCGAAACAACAGTGAAATACTTAGTTTGATTGACCCTTTACCTATATTACAAATCACAAAAAACGGAGATTATATTACTTCAAGCTATATTAAGTTTTAAAAATTATTTTCATATAGTTTTTACAAGTTTTTCAAGTAATTTTAGTTTTGAAGTTAATATGTGGTAATAACTTTCAATAACATCAAATTATTAAGCGCTTACAAATTATTATAAATAGATGAACTCGGTTCAATAAATATAAATGAAATCAGGTCACAATCATCATAATTGTTTATATGGACACGGAGAGACATATCTTCGGATGCAAAATTAATTTATTTGTATCAGGAAATTCTACTTCAATTTAAAAGTTTTTCATAATTAATTTTACATTTTTATTTTTCAATGAACGAAACTCAATTTAACCTAAATTACATAAAGTTGATCAAATTCTATCATCTATAAATATAGTTGCATCTTAAAGCACTTGAATATATATTTTTTAAAATATAAAAAAACCCTATCGTTATAAATTTTAATTCTTAAATTTAAATTTAGAAACCCAAAACACAGAATATATAAAAAAAGTTAATTTAAAACAAAAAGTAAAAACATAAAAAATGGAATCTATATGGAAATAATGGCATTGAGATATAGTTGTATATAAAAAATAAATAAAGCTTATCCTTAGGGAAGGGATACATCCAAAACAAGATATCCATTATTTTAAAAAATGGTGGCATGTGGGTAAAAAGTTAAAAAAATGAATGAAATAAAAGAGAGAAGGGAGTAGGATGAAGGGTAAAAAGAGAAATGAAATTGGAAAGTGGGTAGAGGGAAGGTTGAAGAAGATGGAATAAGTGTATAAGAAGATGTAAAGGAAGGAAAAGGTGGAATGGAATAAATAAGAGAAGAGGGAGAGAGAGAGAGAGAGAGAGAGTGTGAGAAATGGAAGTGAAGAAGAAGAGATGAGAATGAGTGAGATGCAATTCCACTCTCACCACAAACTCACACTTTCACTTCAACAACAACAGAAACAAGGTCACTCTCATTCATTATCTTCTTTCTTTCTTTCCCCCTTTTCCCCTTTCCCCTTTCCCTTCCCATCCGTCGATCTCTCTTCCGATTAGATCTGATCCGTTTCTGAAACAGTTGCACCTTCAACCGCAAAACCAGATTCTTCCTGATCGCCATCCATGGCCTCCGCTAGCCTCGGAAGTGGAGGCGTCGGCAGTTCTAGGTCTGTTAACGCCGGCTTCAGGGGTTCTTCCAGTTCCGTCGATTGGCTTGGCAGAGAGATGCTCGAGATGAGATTGAGAGACCACGACGAAGATAGAGTCAGTTCATCTCTTCTCTCTCTTTATTTTTTTATTTTTCTAATCAATTAACATCTTGCAATTCATTCATCTTTTTCCTGTTCCATTCTCTTCGTTAATTTTACAATTCACCGCATAGGCAACCGCTTCCAAATGTTTTTTTTTTTTTTTGTTTCTGTTTCACTCGATTTCAATTGCCCCTGCTTTTGTTTTTTGCAGGATAGTGAGCCTGACATCATTGACGGTGTGGGTGCTGAGACCGGCCACGTCATAAGAACTAGTATTGGTGGCCGAAATGGTCAATCGAAGCAGGTAAAGAAAATGATTCTGGGTTGTATGGTGTTAGAGAATCTTGTGGTTGTGGAATCATAGTTGAACTGTTGACAACTGGCAACTTCTTTCTCACTTGAGTTCTTTTGTTTGAGTTGACAGAATGTCAGTTATATTGCAGAACATGTTGTGGGAACAGGCTCTTTTGGTGTTGTTTTTCAGGTGAGAAAGAACAACTTAGTTCTCTTTTGATATCTTTTGTGAACCCCGTGCTGTTACTGATACCTTTTTGGTTTCATTAATGCTTTTATCAGGCAAAATGTAGAGAAACAGGAGAGATTGTGGCCATCAAGAAGGTTCTCCAGGACAAGCGCTACAAGAATAGGGAGTTACAAATTATGCAAATGCTGGATCATCCAAATATTGTTGCCCTACGCCATTGTTTCTTCTCAACAACTGACAAAGAAGAAGTTTACTTGAATCTTGTCCTTGAATATGTTCCTGAAACTGTGAATCGCATCGCCAGGAGCTATAGCAGGATTAACCAGCGAATGCCTTTGATATATGTAAAGCTTTACACCTACCAGGTATGTGTTTGCTTGCTTCCTTTTAGATCTGGAAATTCATATAATAGTATTATACGAGGCAATCCCCAGAGTATTTCAATTTATAAATATCGTACATGTGTTACGGTGTTAATAGTAGCATGTTAATAGCCCGTGAGGTGCTAACTTGTCCCTTGTAGCCCTGCTTTGATTGGTTTTCTTAAAATTTCATGTTAAGTTCCCCAGCTTTAGCTTTGTCTGATTTGAAGATTTTGAGTTCCAGTTTGACATATGTATATCTTTTTTAAAGGAATTGTAAAAAAGGGGAAAAAATGGTGGATATTCCTTTTTGTGTGTGAGAAATAGACTTGCAGAACGAAAGTGAGGGATTGTGTCATTTACACATTCTAAATCCCTGTACTTTTCTTGTCCATTGATATCTTTATTTCTCCTTTTCTCTGGTTTTGGCTGCAGATTTGCAGGGCCCTTGCTTATATACACAACTGCATTGGTATATGTCACCGTGACATCAAACCTCAGAACCTACTTGTAAGATAATTCCGACTTATTGATTTGTTTGTTGTGTGGAACTTATTTGGCATAGTCTTTCTCTCATGCTGTTCTCATTTATTATGATATTATTTATTTAGATGCTAATAATGATGTTGAAATGTTTTAACATCTTATATCTCATATAAATCACACTGGAAGGGAAGTAGGAGACACTAGTGAACTGCAATTAATATTTTGTGATCAACAACAACCAAGCCTTTTCCCTTTAGGTATGGTTGGCTGCATGAACCAAATGATGTCATAATGTTCTATCATAATCGTGTACAAAAGCAAAACATTGAACTCTAAATCCTTTTTAATGGTTTCAGGAGTAGCTTTTCTCAATCTCCCTTTGTCTAACAAATTAATGATTGGTTTGCCTTTCATCTAATCTACTCTCCCACGCATGTTTAGGCATGCCTCTTTCATTTAGTATGTTATGCTCTTGAGCAAATAATTAATGGGAGTGGTTATCCATTCCACAGTGCTTATTCAACTTTAGTTTTATTCTTATTGAAATGTATGCCTGACTGCTTGCTCCCACATCCTCCCATGTCTCTGCATGTGCAAATAATGGTGATTTTCTATTCTCGTTAACTGTAGTTTGTTTTAATCAGTTGATGATGTCTGAAACTTTTCCTTTAATTTGTGTTGAAGTTGATGGTTTTATGAATGCTGGTTGTACTTTATAATGTCACTTTAACTGTCTGTGTGGAGGGCCAATATTGGCTTCATATTACTAATAACACGTCCTAACTACTTGGTCAAAGAAATTCTGTACCATGTTATGGTCCAACTTCCTAAAAGCTTGAGCCATTAAGTTTGAGAGGCACACTGCACAGCAACAATGGCTTTATTTTACCAACACTTTTGTGTTAAATCTTTACGCGTGCTGGTAGTCTTGTTTCATTGTCTTGCGGTTAAAATTATGGAGTTCAGATTATTTGGATTGTCAAACTTCAACTTTTTGTAAAAATAAAAATTAATATCTCGATTGTTTGGAATAAATTCTTACGTAATGTGGAAGACATGTGAAGGTTTTATAACCTTTTAGACAACGGCTTAGCAGCCTAACCGAAAGATGATACATTATTTAGCAAATATACTTGTATGCCATATGTTACTATTTGTTTGACTCAAATGTATGCTGCTCATGTCAGGTGAACCCGCATACTCATCAGCTGAAACTATGTGATTTTGGTAGTGCAAAAGTGTTGGTAAGATATTGATTTAAGTGAGCTGTTGGTTGATGGAAGGTACTATATTTTGTCCTCGAGTTTCATCCACATTCTTCTAATACATTAGGTAAAAGGAGAACCAAATGTTTCTTACATCTGTTCAAGATACTACCGTGCTCCGGAACTTATATTTGGGGCCACCGAATATACAACTGCCATAGACATATGGTCAACTGGTTGCGTAATGGCTGAATTACTTCTTGGTCAGGTAATGTAGCTTTTGAAAAAAATGTGACTATATTTTTTTCATTTCACATTTATCTGTTTTCATTGTGTTTTCCCTGAAGTTCAAGTTGGTTTGCAGCCCTTGTTTCCTGGGGAGAGTGGAGTTGATCAGCTTGTTGAAATCATCAAGGTAAGGATTTACCTTATGGTTTTCATTTAATCTGGATTTTGCTATCCTAGATTGTGAATATATTTTATAGCTGTTATATGCACAATAAATTCAGTTTGGTCCACCAGAAACGGTATATGTCCTGGAGATTTCTGCTTTTTCTCTGCATCCTGGCTCAAGGAAAGGAATGTATTTATTTTCTTTAGAGTAACGATTCCAGTCTTAAATATACAAATGTTCTGCTATGTTTGATCTTCTTGTCTTGGTTTGAGAGAGATATAGCAAAGAAAAAGTAAATTTTCCTTTACTTGTACATTTAGTAATTTAAAATTCTCAAGTTCTTTCATTGTTCTAGTATCAAGTTTTCTTGTTCACTATTCTCCCAGTAGAGTCATGAAAAATTACATTTAATTATTTTTATTTCAGGTTTTGGGAACTCCAACTCGGGAGGAGATAAAGTGCATGAACCCTAATTATACTGAATTTAAGTTTCCACAGATAAAACCTCATCCATGGCACAAGGTTCATTCTGTCTTCTTTCTTGTATTCTTTATCTTACCATGAATGTAGTAATTCAGGATTTAGGTTAAATTTCCTTTTGCTAATTCATTACCTAGAGCAGCTACATTTTTAATCATTGTTGAACCTGTAATGATACTGTGCTCCAACGATACGTGTGTCAATGTGATACATTTGATGGCATTTGCATGCTTTTTCCTTTGGTGATTCTAGGCAATTGGTATAGTTGAGCAATTGAGTTGCAAACATTAATTTCTGGGAGGGTGATGAATTAAATCCATATTATCATCCAGTATTTTGAATATAGATTATTCCTCAAGTGAGAGATATTTCACTGGGAAAAACGGTAATCAAGTGTTTCGTATAATGAGAATTAGAATTTTTTCTATACTTGTTTTTTTCTCTATCCCATCACCATTTTCCAAAATAACAGTATTATGAAAAGACGTTATACTTTTCTGCATTTTTTGATTCAGGAAAAATATCTGGTGAAATAGTCTCCTCCTTTGAGCAAGGATTTCAATATCATATTATTTTAATGTGGCAGAACTTTGTGTTTTTCTCTCAAAAGCAGTGGAAAGTAGTACACTTATTTTCCTGCATCTTTATCCTCATTACATTTTTCTCTTGTTTTGATTCTTTTATTCCACTTCCTAGTTGTAGTTTGATTGTGCATGCTGCAGGTTGATGTAAATTGTTCTGGTTTTAAGTTATTTTGGGATTAGAAATAGTTAAAAGTAGATCAAGGAGTCAGCTTTTTTCTGGTTTTGGTTTGTCTGCCGCCCTGGAGCAGTACTACTAGATTAATCATTGATGTAGGTAGATAATTGTTGATAAATCCTAGTTCCTTGCCCAGAGATACAGGAGGGTAGAACAGTACTTTGCCAAAAGTTTAAATTGCAAAGGACTACATTTTTCAAAAATAGTTGCAGTTTCCCAATGGTTGGCGAGGGACTGGGACGCTTTTCACGTCCTAAAATGAAGGATAAGCATTAATATCTGGGTTGAATCAATCTTATATATTATCCCTTTAATGCGTTTGTGCACGCGTGAACCTATTCAATTTGAGCATATGCAAAAAAAATAGTATTAGTGAAACATGTGTGAACGTCTAGCCTTTACAATATTTTAAAAGATTATTGGTTGAATGAGAGAGATTTACTGTGATATTATCTTAATTTGATAGGTCTTTCAGAAACGTTTACCCCCAGAAGCAGTGGACCTTGTCTGTAGGTTCTTTCAGTACTCTCCCAATTTGAGATGCACTGCGGTAAGTTGAATGTCTCCGTTTTTAATAAATTACTTTTCTCGTCTTGAGATATATGACTATTGTAAAATTATTTGACGCTGTGATATTATGGCACTGCAGTTGGAGGCTTGCATTCATCCATTTTTTGATGAATTGAGGGACCCAAACACTCGGCTTCCTAATGGTCGACCACTTCCTCCGCTGTTTAATTTTAAATCTCAGGGTGAGTTTAATTAGCTCCCTCATATCTCAGCACAACCTACTACTAATGATGTTTCTTGTTTAAAACCAAAACTAGATTTGTATTGTTAGTAGTGTGGGTTTTAGTCCTTTGCGTCGGGATCGGGGTTATAAAGTAAATTCTGTTAACAAAAAATGCATACACGGAGGGAATGACACTGACACTGGGTTTACTTGTCTTAATGATAGCTTGCATTTATTATTATTCTTTTTTTCTTAATTTTCTGTTTGTTCATTTATGCAGAACTTTCTGGCATACCCCCTGATGTCATCAATCTTCTTATTCCAGAGCATGCCCGCAAACAGAACTTATTTATGGCTTTGCACACTTAGCTATTTTACTCCCTAAGTTGTCGTCAATTACTACCAGGCTGTAAATTATCCGGTGCATCCGAGAAAAACTCCACAGAAAGAGTTCCTAGAATTATATTTTATTATATAATATAATATAAAATATGATATGAATTTTTTTTTCCTTTTTGGAGTTTATTGTCAGAAGGAGTTATTTTCTATTCTTGTTGAGGAGACGTTTTCATGTATATTAATGTCATACATGTCCCGCTGGTTATTCTAGGTCCTCTGTTAAAACTTATTACAGGTTAGATAATATACGACATAATAGGATAGTATAATTTTAAGCTGTATTGATTTTTGTGCTATACATGGTTTGATGTCATTTGATCTGTTCTAATTTAGTTTGTCCATACATACCGATAAAGAAATGCGAGGAGATAGAGGACAGTTCCACAAGTAGTGGAAGATGATGAATCCCTCATCCGTTACAAGAGTAATTGACAAAAGTCATGAAAACTGGAAAAAAGAAAGTGAGAGGAGAGGAATGACTGGAAATACTTGTCACAGAACAGAGAATGAGGAGTTACAACAAAAACAGATGCAGCCACACTAATTCACGCATTTTATAAAACTGAAAAAAAAAATAGCAAACAACAAACTTCATTAATGATGACAAACTTTGTTCGAAATTGACATACAGAAACGAGCAATCTTAGCCTAATACAAAATACAATATAATACATGTCCAAACTATAAAGCCATGAGTACCTTTCGACGTGAGAGACGAAAATGCCTTAAAAATTTATCCCTCATATTTGATCCCATATCTAAAGTATTTTTGTTTTGTATTAATGGTATGTTTACATAAAACTGAAAATTAAAATTAAAAATTATGTTTGAAAAAGAATGTAGTATGTATGAGTGTAATAAAATGAAATAGTAATTGAGAGTAGTAGTAGGTTAATAAAATGAAATTTTAGATTCGAAATTGACATGAGAAATCCCATAGCTAAAGTGTTTTTGTTTTGTATTACTGGCGTGTTTACATAAAACATAAAATTAAAATTAGAATTATGTCTGAAAAAGAACGTAGTATGTAAGAATGAAATATAGAAATTATGTGGTATGTAAGAATGAAATAAAATGAGACAGGAGTGGAGTGAAGGGGTAACTAAATGGGACGGGAATAGAGGAGATGGTTCTAGAATAAAGACACGTGGCAGCACAGAGGAGATAACACAACCCTCATCCTCTCGCAAAACCCTCCTTCTTATTCTTCGTCAGACTCGCCAACCACATCCTTACCCTCACACGTTCTCTCCTTCCGCCATATTACCAGAATTAGGGTTCCGCCAAACCTCATCCATATTAAACATGGCTTGCTCAAGCGCTCAAGTACACGGTCTGGGAACCCCCTCCTTCGCCTCTTCCCGAACCCTATTCTTAGGTCAGAGGCTAAACACCAAGGCCTTTATCAAGGTCAAGAGCAAGCCCAGGAGGGTTGGTCCTCTCCGTGTCGTCAATGAGAAAGTTGTTGGTATCGACTTGGGAACCACCAATTCCGCCGTCGCCGCCATGGAAGGCGGCAAACCCACCATCATCACCAACGCCGAGGGCCAGAGAACCACCCCCTCCGTCGTCGCCTACACCAAGAACGGCGACAGACTCGTCGGCCAAATCGCCAAGCGTCAGGCTGTCGTCAACCCTGAGAACACCTTCTTCTCCGTCAAGAGGTTCATAGGCAGGAAGATGTCCGAGGTAGACGAGGAGTCCAAGCAGGTCTCTTACAGAGTGATCAGAGACGACAACGGCAACGTCAAACTCGACTGCCCCGCCATTGGTAAACAGTTCGCTGCCGAAGAAATTTCTGCCCAGGTCACCTTTCTTTCTATTTTCTTACATTCACTATGTAACTTTAGGTTGCTATGTTATTGATAGTCACTTGTGCGCTGTCTAGGTGTTGAGGAAGCTTGTGGACGATGCTTCCAAGTTCTTGAACGATAAAGTGACCAAGGCTGTTGTTACTGTCCCTGCTTATTTCAATGACTCGCAAAGGACTGCTACCAAGGATGCTGGTAGGATTGCTGGTCTAGAGGTTCTTAGGATTATCAATGAACCAACTGCTGCATCCTTGGCCTATGGCTTTGAAAGGAAGAACAATGAAACTATCTTGGTCTTTGACCTTGGAGGTGGTACGTTTGATGTCTCCGTGCTTGAGGTTGGCGATGGAGTGTTTGAGGTGCTATCTACTTCTGGGGATACACACCTCGGTGGTGATGACTTTGATAAGGTTGCCCTTCTTTGTGATCCTGAGAATTGTAGAAAATTCGGTTAATTGTGGTTAGCTCACTGTTTTCTGTTGCACCCTTCTTTGGCTGCAGAGAATTGTTGACTGGCTGGCTTCCAACTTCAAGAGAGATGAAGGCATAGACCTCTTGAAGGACAAACAAGCTCTTCAGCGTCTCACTGAGACAGCCGAGAAAGCCAAAATGGAGCTCTCGTCATTGACTCAAACTAACATTAGGTATTTACCTTTCTCGTTTTGGCCAACTGCTACACCCGTCCCTGTATATTTGTTTTTTCTATTGCACTGTGACTTCTTGTGCTATTAGGCAAACCACTGAGATTTTGTGACTATGTTTTCAGTTTACCATTCATTACTGCCACAGCAGATGGTCCCAAACATATCGAGACAACTCTCACAAGGGCTAAATTCGAGGAACTGTGTTCAGATCTTCTTGACAGGTAACAATAAATTTGAAATTTGAAGTGCACTGAATTTGAATGAATGACAGACATATGATTTTGCTGCTTTCACTAAAGTGGAATAAACTACTTAACCATACTTGTACTTGTATGAATTGTGTTTCAGGCTCAGGACACCAGTTGAAAACTCATTGAGGGATGCAAAACTCTCCTTCAAGGATCTTGATGAGGTTATCCTTGTGGGTGGATCAACACGTATTCCAGCCGTCCAGGAGCTTGTAAAAAAGTTGACTGGCAAGGACCCAAATGTCACTGTCAATCCAGATGAAGTGGTTGCTCTTGGAGCTGCAGTTCAGGTGGGATTTAGCTTCTATCTTTGAAGAATTGCTTAAATTTAAAGCGGCAGGGGAGGGGGACATTTGAGAGTCTTTAGTAAAAATTTTATTTCCAGAATAGCATTCTATTATCATTGATTATTTTTTTTTTGGTAATTTGTGCTTTTAGGCTGGTGTCTTGGCTGGAGACGTCAGCGACATTGTGCTGTTGGATGTCACTCCATTATCTTTGGGTCTGGAAACTCTTGGTGGTGTGATGACTAAAATTATCCCTAGAAACACTACTCTTCCCACCTCAAAGTCGGAGGTTTTCTCCACCGCCGCTGATGGACAGACTAGTGTAGAGATCAATGTCCTTCAGGGTGAGAGAGAATTTGTTAGGGACAACAAATCACTTGGTAGCTTCCGGCTGGATGGTATCCCTCCTGCACCTCGTGGAGTTCCCCAGATTGAGGTGAAATTTGACATTGATGCCAATGGCATTCTCTCTGTCACTGCTATTGACAAAGGCACAGGGAAGAAGCAAGATATTACTATTACTGGTGCTAGCACCTTACCTTCAGATGAGGTATCCACTATCGTTGACAGTCTATTACTTGTATAGCCTTTGTATATTGTTTTTTTTATTGCCAGTTGCTTCTGTTGTATTGATTATATGAAAGAAACGCCAATTTTACTGTTATGGGATGGGCGTTTGAGGTAAATATGCTTACGGCCGGAATGTGATACAGGTGGAGAGAATGGTGAAGGAAGCAGAGAAATTTTCAAAGGAAGACAAAGAGAAGAGGGACGCTATTGACACTAAGAACCAAGCAGATTCTGTGGTGTATCAGACCGAGAAACAATTGAAAGAGCTTGGAGACAAGGTTCCTGGCCCTGTGAAAGAGAAGGTTGAAGCAAAACTAGCGGAGCTTAAAGACGCAATATCTGGGGGTTCGACCCAAGCTATTAAGGATGCCATGGCTGCCCTCAATCAGGAAGTTATGCAGCTAGGTCAGTCCCTTTACAACCAGCCAGGAGCTGCTGGCCCAGGAGGCCCTACTCCCCCACCTGGTGCCGACGCTGGCCCCTCAGAATCTTCAGGCAAGGGACCGGACGGTGATGTCATCGATGCAGATTTCACCGACTCTAAATGAGCTAGTTACCTATAGAGATTATTGTTAGTATTTTTCCCCCATTATATGTTTTTCCTGTTCCAAATTCTTAATGATTTTTGTCAATGGAGAGTGGGTGCGTATTTTCTATAAAAATTAGACACGGATTTTGTAGGTGCTCATTGATGCGCGCTTTGTACCCTGGAATTTTGTCTCTAGTAATACTCTGGTACGATGGGTGGAATTTGTAGGCTAAGGACATTCTAATAAGCTTATGAAACGTGATGACAGATTATCTGGCAAAGAAGATACTTCCAATGCTCAGACTTACCTTCACATAGGAAGACAAAGGCAGAATAGAAATGTCTAAAATTTTAACGTTTGATTTTTTATGCGTTGTGCTGGGCAAACCCTTGCTAAAATCAAGGAAAAAGTATTTGTTACCTTTTGTTATGGATGGATATTGGTTTATCTTTGTTTTATGGAGGTATGAATAATATTTTTTTACACAATGGGGTTTTGGCTCGTTTGCATAATTGTGCGAGTTCCTTTTCTCGAGCGATGTTATTGATTTCTCATCTAAATCGCATTGATCTTTGTTAAAAGTATTTATTAATTCGTATACAGTTGAAATGAACGGATATACAAGCTGGTATGAAGTTGGCAGGACATGCCATTGATTGATTATTTGAAGTCCAGTTGCCTAGAAGTATAGTAATTTACGTAAAATGCGTTATAATCAACAGGTTGTCCTTTTAAATGTTGTAATTTATTAGCAGGCGAGGTATTATCGTTTAAATTGTGGTCAAACATTAGATTTCTCAATGTGTAGGTTTTGATTTATTTGATTATATAGAAGATGTTGAAGGAACAACCTATTAAAATTTAAAATGCTGAGCGAGAAAGTTGAAGGTCCCTGGACTGGACAGGGAACCATTTCCTATCCCCAGGATTCAGGTTCTGCCTACGCTCATCATCTATTCTATCCTTGCCCTATGCCCGCGGGCTCTTATAGTTTAGTATTTCTTTTTGCTTTAGGCCTCAGCTGTATCTGGATCTTATCATATCCTGAATGCAGAGCTGAATTTGAGGTTCTTCGAGGCTTATCTGCATTTGGACCAGGTTATAAACTATCAACAAAAAATTGACGATTAAATTAGTTGAAAAATATAAAGATAAGAGATTAGTTTATGATGAGATACGAAAAGTTAGAAATTTTTAAACTCAAACATGATATTTTAAACTCAAACATGATATAAAAATATATTTAAAATGTTGATCCTACATTGTATATATTTTAGTCTTGAAAGGTTTGAAGTTAGTTAATGAAAATGTGGTGTTTGTAGTTTTTATGGTGGGAATAATGTGGAAAGTAAAAAAGGAGGAGAATTTAGCAGTGAGTGGCTTTCATTGATAGGTGTGCCCTTTTACAAAAGTTGTCCCTGCAGAATTTGTATGTACAGAGAAGGGGAAGGAGGGGGTCGGGGTGGGGGCTAGTCCCATACAGGTTTTCTTCTAGGACTTCTGGAAAGACTGTGAAGGGGAAGATGGACATTGGCATAGGCAGCAGAGTCATCAGGGTAGCCGCAGAGTCCTCCTCTGAGGGGGTGTCTGGTGTTTGAGTAGTGGTAGTTAAAGGAGGCACCCCTTCCTCCAAGCCTTCCCATTTGAGGATCTTGTGGCGGTCTAGACGTAAATGTAGGGGGACAGTTGTGAAAAGGGACATGATGCTGCTGCTGCTGCTGCTGCTGCTGCTGCTGCTGCTGATAATGACCTTGCTGATCCAACCCACCCATGTTGCTCAGGCTGGGAGAGCTTCGCACTCTCTGCATCGCTCTACAATTCGAATTCGCAAAGACAGGTGAGTACAGATCCACTGCATCGGGTGAGATGGATTTTGGGGAAGAACAGGCTGAGCCCCTTGGCGCCCTAGGGCTTGTTCGGAGGATCCCATTGATGGCGTCGATGTAACGTTGCTCTAATAGATAGGGTTCCGACGCAGGCAAAGCCGTCCTGGCAGGGGGAAAGACGAATGCACGAAGCATTCCTCCGGTGTGGTGGCGGTCGTGCTCCTGGATCATGTGCTTCACATCTTCCTCCGTCCTAACCGACACCAACGCGTCCAGATCTTCCGTTACAAGCTGGTACTTCAGCACCACCTCCCCCTCCACCATGCTCCCCACCTTCTTCATCAGCTCTGAAATCCATTCATGCAATGCAATACAATTCAATTCAATTCAATTCAAACTAAGCTCAATTCAATCCTTCAAATGGAAGGGACTTGTACCTGAGAAAGTGACGTCACGGGGCACTGAAACGACCCGAGTCTCGCCCCCGACGTACCTGAGGAGGCCATCGGAGGGCCGTGGAAGGACCTTGCCGGCGTAGCTGCAGAGGAACTTTACTTTGTTTTTGGGCGAGTCTTCTCCCATAATTTGTTCATTGCAAATGCATTGCATTGATTGCAGTGAAAAGTGGGAGATTATATTTCTCCAAATATCTCTCCTTTCAATCCCAACAACGCACAAACTTCCACTATTCCCGCTCCTTATTTTTATACCCTTTTTCCATTCTCTATCAACTATTTCTTTCTATTATAATTATCACCTTTAGTTACATCATATATCTTAACTAAATTTCTTCTCACAAATTTATCTATTCTTGAGAAGAACCAATTTACAACTGTCACATTAAATTCCTAACATTCTTGGGTGTCATATAAAGCTCAAAGTTCTTGGACCAAATTACTCACGTTAATATCTACCTTTTTTTAGTTTATATTAATCTTTCACATTATTATTCTTATTGATTTTACCCAATTAGAAATGAAGTGTAATATTGGAATGAAAAACATTTATTTTAACAGTTAAATAATTGGCAGTTAAAAGAAAGGAAGAAGAAAAAACATTTTGTGGGCCTGGATTTTATTTTTGGAAATGTTGGGACTGGATTTAATTATTTTGGCAATAAATAATTTGACTGCTAACTGTAATACCATGTATGTACGCATGTTAGTCATGAAACAAGAAAAGTGACGACACCAAAATTCAAAGCTATTCATTTGATGAAACTTTGACATCCTTTTACCCACACCAACACAACTTCATCGTGGGTTTTTCCAGCGCAGATAAAAGATCTAGTTTTGCAATTTGAAGATCTTGACAAGGTATAATAAAATGCAAATAAATAAATGACAAAGATGTGATGTCTCTCTGGTCTGAAGTGGAGACTAGAATTGGAATCGAAGAAGGCGCTTACATGCTTTGAGGATCTTAATCTTCATCCTCACTCCCCTCTCCTCCTTGGATCTTGCTGTGCCCTCCACTTCATCATCGTCATCATCTTCAATCGGCGATGCTATTGCTGTGTCATGGATCCTGCAGTACCTCTCTGAAACCGATGAAGATCTTCCCATTGAGAATGCCCTTTTCATTGTAACTTCAAACACCCCGGATGCAGAAGAAGACCTGGTTGAAACCGAAGCACTCCTACCCAGTATCACTCCGAATATCTCTCCCTTCCCATCTTCCACTTTCCTCGAACTCTGGGTGGTGGTTACTGGTTGTTTTTGGGTTTGAGGAAACGGAGAGGTAGAATGATCCATGGATCTTGGTTTGTGGGTAGTGTCACTGGCACTGCTGATCCTGCCATACCCATTCCTCATGTTTTTGGTGATTAATTGTGGGAAGCAGAGAGACAGAGAGACAGAGAGGGTAATATGATATCATGTCATGTGTAAATGACTAAATAAAATGAATGTGCAGAGGTAGCAGTACATGTGACAATACATTTCCCACATAGATACACTCACAGTAACATCTTTTACTGCTGCAACTTAATACATTTGCATAGTTAGGGTCAAAGTACTATTACATTCATCAAGCTTCGGTCTTGCTATATTTGTTCGCTACTCTAACTGCTTCACTATCGTTTTTTTTTTTTTTTACAATGTTTGAACTTCAGATTTTATCTAAGAGTATTTGAACCTCTTGCCACTTTTTAACGCCTCACATTTTGTAGTGCATTTTTTACTTTCGTGATACTAAATACATTTATTTTTCGTTGAATATTTTGTACAAAATAGTGAAAAAATTGAAAAGAAGTTTGATTAAAAATATGATTACTCTTAGAAATAGTTGAATATGCAGCAAAGATAATAATTTGCAAATTATAGTTTGGAAGGAAAAGTGAGAAAGTAGAATGAATGTTTTGAGATAATGGGCGTAAAGTTGGTAAATCGTCAATGCTATTATTGCTCTCACTCTTTCTCATTCAATAGTCAATACTTTTAAATTAATTATTAATTACTTAAAATGTTAGTCCACCTCTGTTCCGGTTTCCATTCGTCTCTGTCTCTCTTTCTCTCTCTTTGTCTCTTTGGTCTCTCTCTCTCTCTCTCTCCATCCAATCCACCATTCCAAGAATCCAACTTTTACATTAGGGTTTTGAAATCCGAACTACAAACCACGCACTGCTGAGCCGGATCGCTGATTGGCTATTGGGCGGCGCCTCCATTTTCAGGGCTAGAGAGAAACTGTGAGGAGCTCATCTTGCACCGTAAATATGTACGCTTTAAGCACCAAATTTGGTTTAATTGCAAGTTTTGACTAAGAATGCGTTTATTTTAAGTACATGCTGAGCTCTGGGGTGGGTGGGGCATCCAATTCCTGAATTGCAGCCTAGCTTTTCATTTGTGGGGCACTGTCCAGAGAGTTCACCGGGCTATCATGAATCATTGCGGCAAAAAAAAAAAAAAAAATTACTGTCACTTCTTAATTTCCTTTTTCGGCCGAGCTTAAAGGAGTAAATGCTTTACTAGCTTTGCACCACTCTGTCGGTTTTTAGATGAATCTTAAGTTTCTCTTTTCTGGTTAGTTGCTTCAGTAATCATCTATATTTTGCGTTTGTATGCATGGTTTGTCTGTTTTTGAAGGTGACTCAATTTATTATATGTAAACAGAGCTCCTAATTTCTGAGTTAAAATGAGCTTAGTTACTGCTTAAGAGTGCTGAGATTGTGGGATTTGGTTCCATTTCAGTGAAGAGAAATGATATGCTAAGATATGGCACTTAAAGTTCCCGCTCATATAGCTGCTGAGATCGCAATTGGGTCCATCGGTCGTGGTTATGATATATCCACTGATATAAGGCTTAAATATTGTAAAGGAGATTCCGTAAATTCACGTTTGATTGAGATAGATGAAGATTATGTAAGAGAGGTGGTACTACCTGGTGGAGTTTCAATACCAATTGTTTCCAAATCAATTAAATGTGATAAAGGGGAACGCACTCGGTTCAGGTCCGATGTTCTGTCTTTTCAACAGGTAACCTTTCCTGTTTTACTCATGGAGGTGAATTGAATTCTGAAATCATGTTTTGTTTAATGAAAATTTTGGCTGTTACTTAGAAATAAACTATGAGCATTGTCGTGCATCATTTTACCCATTTCCTTTCACGCCAGTGTTTTGCTCATGACCTCCCTATTGGAATGTACTTTTTAGTAGATGATAGATAGAATGCATATGAAGGTTGCACTCTAGCTTCATATTTCCAAAGTGAACAGGTGTTTGTCATCATCACTGTCAAAACTTTACTGTTATGTATTTGAAACCTGATGCATGGTGAAATTTGTTAGTATGATGTGTGCTGGTTGATTGGCTTTAATAACACCCTCTGTTTAAAGCCAACGAGGGATTGACTCAACTGGTAGTATCTGACTGTTTTATTGCTGTTGGTAGTCTTTCCTTGGTAGGTCATATGTAAATAATCTTATAGGCTATTGCAAAAGCATATGACATCCCTTAACCGCTTAGTGTGTTGTATGTATCACTAAGTAGCCAAATCATCTTCAAGTTATGAATCTGTTCGTAGGTTTTTAAAGTCTCTTGATCTTTGAATAATTATACTTCTGAATGTTTTTGAAGGTACAGAACACAATATTTCTTTTGTTTATAATTTGCTATACCAGTGGTAGTGACTTTCTTTGTCATTATTTTAAGTTTTAAGCAACACATGCATGATCTCCTGTTCACTGGCTGTTTACTTCTTTTAAATGCTTTCAGATGTCAGAGCAATTCAATCTGGACTTATCTTTGACTGGCAAAATTCCATCAGGGCTTTTCAATACGATGTTTGAATTTTCTGGTAGTTGGCAGAGAGACGCAGCCCTTACAAAGTCCCTTGCTTTTGATGGGGTGTTAATTACACTATATACTGTTGCATTGGAGAAATCCCAAATGGTCCTCTGCGACCACGTTAAAAAAGCTGTGCCATCATCATGGGACCCACCTGCTTTAGCAAGGTGAATTGAGTTTTGTTGATGTAATCTTGACCAAACCGTTTCTAATTCCTTGTCAGATGAAACATCCTCACCCTCTAAGTTCTAGTTTTGACATCTTGGTCAGCTCTTGGAACTATGGATGCCTTCAGATCTCTAGCTTCTTAATGATTTGAGGTTCTGTGGGCCTTAAGCTGATTCATTATGGCAAAAAGATAGAAATGACCTTTAATGATAATGAATAAATAATAATTCCTTAATGAGGATATTTGGAGGATCTCCTATATATTTCTGTTGTTTTATTATGCCCCAGTATTATATTTTTCCATTTCTATTTTCACCCTTGTATGATAGGCAGATGAAATTCTGGAATGGCTGCATAAATGAGGTGAATTGTAAAAACGCATTCATGTCATTATGCAGTCTCATATCTGAATATGCTTTTAAAAGGATTCAATTTCATTACGCTGACAAGATTACATAATTTTAATGGAACTTTTCTTCGCTGATCAATCTCCTTTTTATGGAAAATTTTGACTTGGGCTTATAAGTAACAGCAATAACAACAACAATATGAAGTTCATTGTTGATGTATGCCTATTATAAGCCACATTTATGTGATAAAAGCTTATTTTGGCATATTTGTTCTCTTGTTTTGGTTGTTTATTTGCATTTAATTTGTAATATAAATATTCTTACATGGTCCTAAGTTCTAAACTTCTAATCAAATTAGGACTAATTTGGATATAATATCTTTCTTCATTCAATGCAAATTTTCAATTTTTGTTTGTGTGGCTTAATCATGTTGACGAGCAACTTAAATTGACTGTCTTAAAAATTATTTAATTCTATTAGGATTAACTCGTTTTTCTTTTTACTGTATTTTTGGTTTGAGACTCTGGCCAACTGTCACTATTCACAATTCTCAGGTTTATTGATACCTTTGGCACCCATATAATTGTTGGTATGAAAATGGGGGGAAAAGATGTAATATATTTGAAGCAGCAACACTCATCAACTCTTCAACCTGCTGATGTTCAGAAAAAATTGAAAGAGATGGCGGATAGGAGGTTTCTAGATGCCAATGGTCACTACACCATCGCTTCTGATCAAGTTTTCCCGAATGACAAGGTTTGTGAGCAATTTTTTGAGCATAGGGACCAATCACTATTTATCCTGCGATTTTATCAAAACATTATGATGCTTTTTGTCTAGCGGACTTTAAACCTAACTCAAAGATTAGATATTTGTGGGTAGATAGTGGCTTGATAGGGAGTAACATGACAAAACTAACAAACCGCGCTGGGGTAGGTTATACCATCTTAGAAAGTGGATTTTAAGCTACCTCAATCTCATATTTGCACCTACATTTAAGCTATAATTTAGTTATGTCTCTAGTCAATATGAAATAAGATTGTTTGTTTATAGATAAAAATAATAACAGAATAAGATAACAAAATAACAGAAACTTTGGGTTAAGCTCATTACATTCAACAAGATTGAATGATTATGAGATCTGATTGATATTTCATGCATTTAATGTTGGTTCCAAGGCTCCCTGTCCCATGTATAGCTTGATTAAACATTGTAATAGCAAAGGGAAATGATACTTGCGTGAATTATGCGGTATGCTACAATTTGGGCCATCGAAAGAAAGTTACAGCAAATCATAGATGTTACTAAATGACCTGTTTGGAGTGTGGGACAAGTGTGTATAAATTTGTGCAAGTGTCAACTCAAATTATTTTTTAATTGCATCGTTCATAAATTGTAATTATTTTCTTGAATAATGTAATATCATCTTTGTAATGTATAGAAACTATATGTAATGAGAAAAGGGAGATAGGAAATGGGGAGTGTTCACATGTGAATTTAGAGATAAAAGGGGCTATGGGAGGTTAGTTAGGGCAGTGACTGACTAATTGAGAGAAGTTAGGGGAGAGTCTAGAGGTCTTTTGAATACTTTGAATTGGAGGGTTATGAATCTGCAATCTGTACTATTTTAATAGCTTCAATCGCTCATTTCTGGTCCTGTCTTCCATTGGTACAGACCCATCGATATTTTCTGTGAATAAGCATTTTGTTATCTTCCTATATTGGATTGAAACTTGACAGTATGTAATCAATATTGCTTCTCTTCAGTTTGGAATCAGGGAGCAGAGGCTAACATTTGCTAATATTAGTCCATCGAGTTCTTATTCACATAAGGAGGTGTGCTTAAAACATTTAACTTTGACAATATTTTTTATATTTTTATTTACCATAGCAATTGTAGTTATTCTTTTTTTTTTTAATCGCAGGATATAGTAAGCATTTGCAAGAGGAGGGGTGGGAGTGATGACAAAAACCTATCACACAAGGAGTGGTTGCAAACTGTTCAGTATGAGCCTGATGTGATCTCAATGTCGTTCATTCCAATTACATCTCTATTGAATGGAGTGCCAGGGAGTGGATTCTTGAGCCATGCCATAAACCTTTATTTACGATGTAAGCAAAATTGCCTTTGTTCTTTACATACATTCTATCTAAATAATACTTCCTTTTGGTATTTGATTGTAACAGTTGTCCATTATGTTGTGGACTGAGCGATTCTATTAGGTGCAACATTTTATAGTTTATGGTTTACTATTAATAAACTTGTGAAGTCCACCCCTGCCCCACTTTTTGAAGCACTGAAGCAATTATTGAAAGTTTAGATAGCTTGCAAGTGTTTTTATTCATAGGAAAAGTATTCTTACTGCCACTGAGCTATTGCAGACAGTTGTCTTGTAGAATGACCACCAGCCTGGTCTCTACCTTTTAACTGTTCTGTTGCATGACCAAAAGTACTTGTGATCTTTGTCTTGATGGTTATAGACTTCCCATTACATTCTGTTAGACTTTCCTTTATATTCATTGAGTGTTGTTGATTATATTCTAGCCTAATGCAAAGTTTTGAATTAACAAATCCCCAGGAATATTATAAATTTTATTGATCACTAGAGACTGACATTGTATAAAAGTGAAAGTATTTTTCACAATTTTTCATATTTGGAGTGGTATTTCCTGTATAAATTAAAATTGGGCAAAGCATCATTTGTCTTGTGGATAGTCATTTGGCTTCTTACATCACTCTGATCTTCTTGACTACCTGCCATAACACAGGTCAGAAGGAGACCCTTATCAACTTTACTTTTTCCTAACGAGGATGAAAGAATTCAATTGCTGACATTGTTATTGGTTTATTTCAAAGAAAGTGAAGACAGAATTTTGTATTGCTTTAGAGAAAAATTTATTCAATCTGTTAAAAACAGAATCATCTTCATTCCTTTGGACCAGCTGACACTTCAAATTTCCAGCCTTATGTTTGTTTTAAGAAGCAAAATGATTTTCTAGGATGTAATTTTTGCGCTGGAGGTCGAAACCAGCTGACACTTCTAATATTCCTATACACATGAAATGCTATGTCTATAAATCATATTTTAATAGATTTGGTTCTAATTACATATCTCTATAATTATAAAAATTGTAATTAAATAAGGAAACAAATAATAAAATATAAAAGAATAAACCATCAGAGATCACCTGTGACATTCTAAAATATTCTAAGATAATAGCGTTTAGGCATTGCTTTGCAATACCAAGTAATGAAACATAAGAAAGCATACCCTTATTAGTAGAATAGTGATTGGATGTTAGTGATTCATATGCATCATTACACTGCCCAAGGCTTAGATTTTTATCTTAAAATGAAATTCCCATGGATCACTGCTTTTAGTTGTTTGTTTTCAGTTTTGGTTTATTCCAGCTAGATTATATTTACTGGTTCAAAATGCTTCATTACGTATTGAATCTTGCAGATAAACCACCGGTTCAAGAGCTCCACCAATTCTTGGAATTCCAGCTGCCAAGGCAGTGGGCACCTGTATTCAGTGATCTTCCACTTGGTCCACAACGGAAGCAACGAAGTTCTGCCTCTTTACAGTTTAGCTTCATGGGTCCAAAGCTTTACGTTAACACCACACAGGTGAAACTTTGTTCTTTGGTCCTAGACATTGGTATTCATTGGTTGTGCCTATTTGGGTCATAACTAATCACATTCAAGTCTTTTGGTTTGTGTGATGAAATTTGGATTTTACGGGGAGGACAACTCTGAGAACGTCCACAACTAGAAGCAGGGAAACCAGAATTAAGAATGGTAACCATTGCCGACAGAAAGAAAGAGAAAACAAAGATAAAATTTTGTAAACAAAAGAAAATAGTGTCAGGCAGTTACAACAATATCCAGAAAAGAGATTCTAACAAACCTCTATACTTTTTAATGCCACATCAGAAACCAAAAAGCAACAATAACCCATCGAATAGATATTAAATCTGATGACAAAAATGAAAAATAACAAGTAATTATTTATATCAAACCACAAGGTAAAAGGAAAATGTTGCAGCATTGTAATTAGGGAGAGCTAGCACAAGAGCGGAGATGAGGGCATTTTTTAGGGCTAAACGCAGCAGCTGATTTTTCTAACCACTGAATACTATCTTTCTTTAATATATCAGTCAATAGTTTTTCAATTTTGCCAAAGTCAGAGCGTCTTTAATATCCAGCCAGACCCAACCCCTCACCTCCCTGAAGTTGCTTGATATTTGAAGGTCGTGGCCATCCCTGCCACTGCCTGAATTTTAGAGGGGTCAGTGGACAACATGATCTTGGATATAGTTTCCGGTCCCAAATAACTTGGAAAATTATCTTGAAATGCACCACATGATCCTAAAGTGTAGCAAACAAGAATGTCGTAAAACAAAAGATGATGACAAACCTTTTCAAGAAGGGTTGGAAGACGTGATTCTTCAATACTTGGAATAAAACAGGAGCATTGGTTAACCCAATGACATAGCCAAATATTATTCTTCTGCCGGTTCCATTCTCAGTGGATGGTATCCGGACCTCAAATCCAGTTTAGAATACATAATTCACACCCATAACTCATCCATCAAATCATCAGTAAGAGGAATTAGAAACCTGTCTTTGATAGTCTGCTGATTTAGCCTCTATAATTGACATGAATAAATTTTTTAACCAAAACTACTGGGGAAACATAGGGCTGCTGCTGTATTAAATAATTCCTTGAGCAAGGAACTCATCAACTAGATTATCAACTACATCTTTCTGAGTTATGGAGCAACAGTAAGGAACTAGATTAAACGGACCAGAGACTTATTGTAATGGATTTTTATTATCAAAAGCAGATCTGGATGGAGGTAATTGTTTCTGATCCTCAACTGTTTCAGCAAACTGAACAATCAGATCTTGGATTTGAGCTGGCTCTTTGATGAAACAACATTACAAGTAAGGGTCTCAAAGTGATGAATGAGGCTGTCCATGTATAAAAAACACATTTGTGCACTTTGTTCTACATAATGAGTGAAAATTTTGTTGTTAATCAATTTGATCCTCGAAGGCTTGGCTCCCCATCTTTTTCCATCTATAGAGAAATCCATCTGCAACTTACTAAAATCCCAAAGGATTGGACCCAGTGAATTTAACCATTGTATACCCAATATCAAATCACAAAACACCAAAGAAAGCACTATCACATCAACGGTAAACTTGGTTTGCTGTAATTGCCAAGTAAACTCCTTGCATATATTAAGAAGCCTCCAACCTTGTACCACCTCCCCCTGTCACAGTCATTGGAGTGGTAGATTCCAGTTACAACCCAATTTCTTAGCTAATTCCGGATCTAGGAAATTATATGAGTGCTACTGTTATCAATTAGTATTTGCACATTTTCTTGTTATATAGACCATGAACCCACATTGTTTGACCTGTTAAAGCATTCATATATAACTAAGGACCACTGAACTGAGTTCTAACAGCATTAGCTGACCCATTGTCTTCTGTAATCTCTGGTTCATCACAAAACCTACTCAAACATTTAGCTCTTCTATGTGCCATTTCATTAGCACTATAAGTTGTAGGAGCCAAACTCAAGATGGATTTGTTAGCTTGGGCCTGTAAATTTGAGTTGTTACCAGTATTGGGTTTGATACTCGCAGTCACCGAGTTGAAATTTGATGCACCCTGTCGACTATAGAATTTACTCACATTCTGATTGAGTTTTACGGTATCATGCAATTTTTCCAAGTTAGCAGCGTGGGTAATATATGTTAGTGCTAAACATCCTGACATGCATGTGGGTGTATTATGCTCCAAACCAGTTTTTATTTAATGCTTGGGTATTATCTTTATTTAAAAAAGCAGTTAAGTAATTAGAAACATTTAATATGATATATTTAATGCTTCTAAACACGTGCCCACTACAAAAAAACATATTACTAATTTATAACCTGTGTGCTAAAGGCAGGAATATTTGTGTCATGTCATCACAGGTTGATGTAGGTAAGAGGCCAGTAACTGGTCTCCGTCTGTATCTTGAAGGTAAGAAAAGCAATCGGTTGGCCATCCATTTGCAACACCTTTCATCACTTCCAAAAATCTTCCAGCTTGAAGATGACCCAAATGAAAACTTTCAGCGAAAGTCTTACGATAAGAGATTCTACGAGAAGGTTCAATGGAAGAATTTCTCTCATGTGTGCACAGCTCCTGTGGAATCCGATGAGGATCTCTCAATAGTAACAGGAGCACAATTACAAGTTGAGAATTATGGCATAAAAAATATACTGTTCTTAAGACTTCGGTTCTCAAGTGTGTTGGGAGCTAAGGAAGTGAAGCATCCGGAGTGGGAGGGATCACCCAAGTTGGGAGCAAAGTCAGGACTGATATCCACTTTAATCAGCCAACACTTCACAGCCACATTTCAGAAGCCTCCGCCACGTCCAGCAGACGTTAATATAAATTCTGCTGTGTATCCTGGCGGCCCTCCTGTTCCTGTCCAAGCTCCGAAGCTTCTGAAATTTGTTGACACAACAGAGATGACAAGAGGACCACAAGAGTCTCCAGGCTATTGGGTTGTGTCTGGAGCAAAGCTTGTTGTTGATAAGGGCAGAATTTCTCTCCGTGTTAAGTATTCTTTGTTGACCATGATATTACCAGATGAAGACATGTTAGATGATGACCTCTAGGCTCTAGCTCATTCCTTCTTCTGCAACTCTTCATTTTTAAGGTTGGGAAATGACAAGGTAGGGGGGTGCTGCTAGTTATTATGACCAAGAAAAATTGTTTTGGGAGGTGTCCTTGCAAAGATACGAGAGTTCCACTTGTAATGTAAACTTTTACAATTTAAAACCATGACTTGTTGAAAATTACCACTCTGGCCAATTTCTTAATCGTGTTTGGATAGGATCATCCTACGAAATTTTTATGGTGTAAACAGTAATATATTCATCAATTTAATACGCTCAGAAATTATGTTTAAACATTCATTCTCATTACTGATTTGAGTTATGACATTTTAGGATCAAATTTGTATAGTTTTGCTTGTTACGTTACATTTCAATGTTCGCTGCTTGTTTCTATACTTCATTGACTGCAAAAATTCTCTTTTAGTAAGATTTTGGATATAAGTTATTTCAAGATCAACTAGTGAAGATATATTACCAAAAATCTAGTTAAGATAATCGTTTAGATGTTCGCAGTGTGTGTTAAAATGAGCGCAATCAGAGAAAATGTGTTGCTGCTTAAAAATTCAAACTCAAGCAACTGGGAGAGTCCCATGTTGGCGGTACTTTTAGGAATTCCTTTTACAAAAAATTGTTCCATTCTATATGCTACATTACAAAATTCAGGACACTCATAATTTTATTTTAATAACTATATCCTTAAAAACTCTCTCACCTACATTCACATTCACATTGATCAATTCACTTGTTTTAATTTTAAAGTAAAATTTTGTTTGATTTTTTTTTTTTTTTTTTTTTTTTTTTTTTATAAATCTAAAGTAAAGTTGCTAACATTTCCTACAAATATAAAGCATTAATAGAGAATCAAAATGGTTGACAATACAATAAGATCAAATAATGTGAAATAATATGAATGACATATTTGAAAATTTTGTGAAGAGATGATGTGAGAAAAAAAATAAGAACATCATGGACATTATAAGGTATATGTTATATGAGAAAATTTGTGGGATGTTTCTTTATGTTACATATTTAGGCAAATTCTTCCTTCACCTTTATAGAAAAAGTAAAATTATTGGTTTATTCTCTTCATCTTCTTCATCTTTTCAATTGCACTTCTTTCTATCATTTTATATTTTAGGATGTATAATTCAAAATATAATTTATTTTATATTTTATATTGTACTATACAAAATATATAAAGTTGTATTAAAATATAAAATAAATTATTTTTAATTGTATAATCCAAAACATAATGAATGATATTTCAGATTGTAAAAGAAAAAATTATACTTCAAATTATGTAATTTAAAATATAAAAATAATATTTTTTGTAATTTAAAAGAAGATATAGAGGTGCAAGAACAAAATATGTAGGTGGAGAAAGAATTGTTGCATATTCGAAAGACAACCTTGATAATAAAGTTGAACCCAAAATTTTCATTGGATATTGCACACTTCTAGAGATTCCCAAGCTATGCGAAACAGATTGTGAAGTCATTTATTATTTTATTTTAGGAATCTAATTAAAAAAAAATTATAGTCCTGTTATCTACTTACACTTTTTATTAATTTTGTTCCTTGGAATTGTTCTATCACAAAATTAAATTAAGAGGAAAGTAAAACTTGATGGATGACTAAAGGGAAAGATTAAATAGCATCGGTCACTTAAGGTAGGTGAAAAAATAAACCAAGAATCAAATAATTCTACAAATAATGTAATTATTCATGTGTTTAATACTTACATGAAAAAAAAATTCAAAAATACAAAAACATAAGCAATCGTGTTTATTTATGAGAAAATTATATTCAGAGTATCAGAAGTCCTGTTAATAAATAAATGGCTACATGAAAGGTCTTGACATTGATTTTAGCAAAGAAACATGGTATGTTATGGTTGTTAGAGAGTGTGCTATGATTTTTGTTGAAATAAATCTATCCATTACCGAACACAAATTTTCGCTTTACATTTGTTTTTCTGGTAACATGTGCAACCATTTAACGATATACAGCCTCAGTTGTTTCCTGAGTTGGTTGGTAGTTAAGTTACTGCTGCGTTGTGGCAGTTTCACCTTTACACTCTCCTTTCATGATGAGAGGTACCATGAATGGAACACTCTCTCTCATTATACTTCTCCAATCACTAATCACCCACCACCCTCATTACCCCTTTCTAATTATTAACTGATGTTCACAAGCTTCTCAAATTTGTGGAACAATGTTATTGTCCAAGTAATCTTTGCTGACTAAGTATTATCATTGTAATTTCCTTTTAGTGTTGGTACTACTTGTTCTTAGCTTTGATCCTTGCCACCACTAATCTGTCACGGCACATATTCCTCCAGAAGGAAACAATGACTTAAAACTAATCTGTCTGGTATATTATAAGAAACAAGACCTACATATAATTATGAAAATCAGAAACCAAAAGGTAAAACTACAATGACTTAAAACTAAGAGTAAACACTGATAATAATGCATGTAAAAACAAAAAAGAAAAATATTTATGATGCAACTTTAGTTGCTGAAGTTGAAGTACATCAAACTTGGAAAAAGCTGGCTTCACATTTTGGCATATAAATACAATATTTATGTATAAAATTGACACAAGTGGGTGGTCTCTGAGTATCTGTATACAGAGAGAAGAAAAGTTGATTGATAACATATAGAAGGTTAGAAAAAAATGCACTAATTAAATACAAAATGGTGTTCATGAGAAGGCCAATAAACCCCTTCCCTTTGACAAGGGAGAGGAGCAGGTTGGGCGATGTAGGTAGGATATTGCTGCCCTGGCATCACCACTGAGAAATCAGACGCATAAGAAGCTGGAACCTGTCACAAGTAATATACACGTGTTATTGTTAACACCATCCTTCAATATACATGTTAAGACATGAATCGCAGAACTAGGGAAAATCACCTTTTATGATTCAACCAACATAACTTTCCAAAATATAATGGTCAGGTCACTTTTTGTATTGAACTAATCACCAACTTTTTATGGTCAAACAAGTTTTCTGGGTGGCCTGCACCTTATTCTCCTTTACTTTATAAAACAAATTCTCAAAATTTGATTAATCAAATGACATAATTATCTCTGAAATCAAGTTGAATGCATTCAATTTGAAGCATTGATGTTAATCATCAAAACATGCCATGTTTTTTCCCATGCATAAAACGTTGCTAAACAAGCTGAGAGAAGCCAGGATCTAGAAACAGTGAAAGGAAATACAGGAATAAAAGCAAGGTTAAAAGGCATGAAGAGACTTACTGATTGTGCATTTGCTTGTTTTCCTGTTGGTAGTGGTGGATGCTCCTGATAACGTCGCATCATAGATTGTGGCGTGGAGAATTGTGAGGTAGGTTTGAACAAGTGTTCAAATATGGCCATTATAAGAAACATTGAAATCAAAATGGCGGTGGCAACAAAACCAAAAGAAATAGCACTCATAGATGTGCCTAAGCTTTTCCACGGAGCTTCCTCATCAACTCCTGTCTGTGATGGACCAGGGTTTGAAGATGGATATATGTTCCATGGCTTTGATCTTTCAGCGTTCAAATCGCTCATGGTAGTACTATTAAGTCTATAACACTATCTACTTTTCCCTCTCAATCTGTTTTGTCCGTTTAAAGAGAGAAAAAAGAACCACAAAAAATCACTGCCTGCAAATAACCTTAATAGTCATGGAAGCCTTGTTAGTGAGGCTGGGCCTCCCAAGATCTTTGTATGCATATATATATGTAAAGATAATCTGAAGAGGAACTGTATCCTGAAACAAATGAAAATAGACAGCATCAGTAGTCTACTAAATAGGGAAATTCATGGTCAAAATGGGAATTTTTTGAAGATGCACAGTAACAGAAAACATTTCTTGAGAAGCTTTCCACAGCAACTTCTTTTTTCCCCCTTATCTTTTATATGCTACTCTTGGGTAACATTCTGTTCCGCAACATAAATCACCAAAGGGAAGATACAAACATCACCAAGCATAGGATAAGGAAAACCCATAGTGCTATTAGGTAGGTCTACGGCTAAGACTAAATGCCAAAACAACAATATCATGATTTTTCCTTGAGAGGCCAATAATATATATGAATCTGGAACCCAACCTTTGCAACAGTTAATGCATTATTTTGCATCTACAGATATGAGATAAGTGAAAACAAGAAAACAGTGGAGACAAATGAAACCTGGTATGTGAAACTAACAAGTAGTCAATTTTAAAGGCATTTGTGGGAAGTCTTAAAAGGCACGATAAGATGAATACTTCAAGTAAAGAAATTTAAAGAAAAAAAATTGCTGGGCTAACGTAATTATATTAATGCTACAAGCACATGTATGCATGGCCTGATAGAATCTTGTAATAATGATATTGAAAATAAATTTACCTCACCAAAACAATTTGCATAAAGGCCAAGTAGACGATAAATTCAAAGAGAAGCTCCTAAAAAATCAGGAAAAAATGGCATTAATGTGAATTGACTAAGTGTCATTGTGTAGCAGGCTGACAGAAATAATTGAAATTAACTGAAGAGAATAAACTTACCTTTGAATTTTTCTGTGGCGAGAGGTGAGCTTGAAGTGTGTTGATCTAATTTCTTAATTTTGAGGCAAGAGCAGAGTTGTTTATGGTATTTTGGTTCACACAAACATAATGGTGAGCAGGTTAGCTTTATAACCAATAGAAAATGTAAAGACAAAGGTGTATGATAATCCTATTGGTACACTTTTCTATTTATGTTCCCATGTCCATGATCCTGATGCCTAACTTATTGAATACTATACCTTGTCAGAAGAAGCAAACTTTAAGAAATAAAAAAGAATGGGCCTTGTTGTCCGGAGACTCTGAACAACAATTTTCAATTGCTACCTTTAAAACTAAAAGTAATCGTATTTAAGGCTGGATTTCATCTAGGTTGTTGTTGTTAATCCAACCCTTTAAGTCACATGAATAGTGAGTCTTGGTGGGACAAGTGCAAACAATAATTTCAAACCACTATTACAAATGACAACATTCCTTTAATGCATCAATCTAATAATTGTATGCATTTCAAAACAACAATTTTTATGATAATTAAGATTAAGACTAATACACCGAACGAAAGGAGATAATAGGAGCCTATTCCTAACTCTGATGTGAGGATTAAAGCCTAAATTCTCTCTCTGATGATGGCATAAATGTATGGAATTCCCTCACTTCCAGCATAGCCATTCAAATGTAATCATGAGAAAGATTGCACTGTGAATCTTGCATAATCTCATAAAATCTCCATTGATTAAAAGATATTAAAAGAAGGGAAAAAGGCTGCTGCAATATCGTGCAAATACCAACTCATACATTAAATGAGAAATCCAAAAAATGAAATGAACACAACAGAAGTAAAATAGCAGTCATGATTAATGTTATTATATAATAAATAAATATGAAAAGGGGAGCGGGAGAATGAAAGTTTGACATCCAACAGCTAAGCAGTAGTAGAGCATTCATGATTCAAGTGAAGAAAGAAATCATTTTATAGTGAAAAAGAAATAAAGGTGGTAAAGCAGTGATGTAGGCCACTTTTATTCCTCTCATGTTACCCCAAAAATAACCTGGTTGAGGGAAAACCACGGCTTTTTGTCAGAATCACTACATCTCAACAACCCTAACCATGTATCACCATCTGTCATGTTTTGTGTTAAATCGAGTGCACAAGAACCCCATTTCGGTTAATCATTCATCCCCAAAACTCAAAGTAATTACTGAAATGAATGGAGCAATAATTAACAGAAAAATGATTAAAAGAAAAAGCATTGAGTAAACATGTTTTGTCAACGAGACAATCACAGTGTCTGAGGAATATGAAAGCTTATCTGTAACTATCTTAGCAGCCCCCCAAAGAAAAAGGTAAGAAAGAGATGAAATTGAGGAGAATAGGGGGGAAGTGGATGCAAAAACATCACTTTCGCTTTACTGTGTGACAATCAATTGGTTTTAGACGACATTGTAGGAACTACCGTCCATAATTATTTTGCTGAAATTCTCGGAGTACTTGCATTTGAAGTAATCCAAATAATATGTGAGTTATATGAGAAAGAATCAAATTGCATACATACAGTGTTTGAAAGGAGGAAAAGAAAAGAAAAGTGTTGGCCATTTTGCATGTAAGACATGTTTTTGAGAAAAGAAGATGGCCCCTGACAAGAAAGCGCACTAAAGAAAATGTCGAAAAACAGATTGAAACACATGTCTCCATCTTAAGCAACCTTGACTTTTACAACAAAAATTATGAACAAACAATTTGTGCATAATCCAAACGTTGGTGAACGTGGAGGGCAGCCTGTGCTGCACACTGTCACGTTGGTTCATGGCCTCTTTTTCACCTGCTTCTTCTCATCATCATCATCACACTCTGCTTCATGCAACTCTCACATTTTTTTAATACTTACTCATAACACTTTTTCTTTTCTTTTTTAACTCTCATTAAAAAAAAATTACTTTTGTAAAACCTTCCAAAAACCTTCATATTAAGTGCTGTGTACTGTAACAGAAGTAAATATTAATTATATGGTTCAGAGAAGAAATCTAACAATGAGACAAGTGGTAATAATGCTTAATTCTTGTTAAAATAAGAGAGCAGCGTAAAAATGAAGCAAAGTCCGAACTCAACACCAAAATTAAAATATATAAAATAAATAAAAGTAAATTTAAATATTTTTAATTGAGTTATTATTACATTCTTTTATCTATTAAATACTTAAATTCTCGAAGGCAGTGGAAGTCTTCTTGGCTTCTTCATTTGGTTGTAAAAGGTGTAAACCCTAAACCCAATGAAATGGGGGATTCCAACAGTCAGCAGCAGGATCCCTACGACTTTCTTTTCTCTCATTCCCAAATTACGTCGTCGCAGGAACAATTGTTGCGCGATCTTTCCCTTGGACCTCACAGTCAACACTCCCGTTCACCCTCAACCCCACCCGCTTCCGCCCACTCCCCGGACACCGTTCCCCAAGATGCCTTCCACACGCCGCCGGAGAACATCTCGCTCCCTTCCTTCTGTGACCAGCTGCGGGCCGCCACAGAAGGCCATGTTCACGCTGGGACGCAGGGGTTTGTTGATTTGGGGATGGATTCCGGTTTAGGGCTTTCGGAAATGGGCGTCGGTGAATGCTCGCACGGTGCACGGAGAGATGCTTTGTCTGAAATGGACGAGGGGCCGGTGAAAGAATCGAAACTTTCGGAAGGCGATCTGGGTATCGATTCTTCAGGGGGTTGTGTGGAAGTTCAATCGCAGAAAGTGGAAGAAGAGGGTGTGGGGAATTCCGAGGGGAATCTGGTTTCTGAAGAAGAAAAAATTTCAGATGAAAATAACTGTTCTGCAGAAAATTTAGAAACCATAGTTGGCAACGTTGGTTTATGTGAATCCGAGAAAGTGGCATGCACTGTCGAGGGGAGCAGGTCAAGTGACGGTGTTGTGGAAGATTCTGGAATGGGGAAGAAGAATGCAGCTAGTGGAATGGAATTTGGGAATATTCAGGAGAAAATGAATGTGTTTGATGTGTTCAGAGTTCTTACGGAGATTAGTAATGAAGAGGTGAAAAATCTTGATAATATTAGTTTGTCTGAAGTCGCCGAAGCTTGTGGGATGACTTTTCCTCGGCCAAGGTGGTGGCCGGAAGGGGAAAACTTTGAATCAGAAGGGGAAAACTTTGAGTTAGAAGAATAGTGTAGGGTAACGGGTGTTGAAGATAGTATCTTTTGATGACGTGGTGGTGTAGGGTGTAGGGTAACTGCTGTTGAAGATGGCATCTTTTGATGATGAAGCTGTTAGGGTTAGGGTTAGGAATAAGGCTAAGGGTAACTGTTGTTAAAGATGGTATCTTTTGATGACGTGGAATGGAATTGTTACCAAAGAATTATTCAAATATTTCTTGTTGCAGAACTTTCTGTTACAAAACTTTGTTTAACTCAATTACAGTTTTTTTCATAATTTTAAGAAAAGTTTTGTTTCTTTAATTTTATATAAGATTTTTTTCTTATCTATGTAAATTAATCATTGTAGTGTGAGAGAAACAAGACAGAGAAAACAGTGAATTTTATGGCAGCACTTTTGATTTCTTTCGAAAAGAAATATCAAATATAGTTCGAAAAGAAATATCAAATATAGTTTGTAAGATAAAGTCTTTATTTAAAAGGAAGTGGTTTGTGAGAAATTCAGCTATTACAAAAAGATTTAATTATAGCTTAAATCATTAGAAATTACAATGAAGTAATAAGAAAATCAATAAGAAAGATTTGATGAAGTAATAAGAAAATTGTAAGTCTAAGATCTGTATTTATTATACATTCTACTGATACTGTATTCACTAATATAATATTACGGCATGTGAAATGGGTAAAAGCATAAGATATGGCATGTGAAATAGGTAAAAGCATACACTCGAATTATGATCTAGCCTGTGAAACAATTAATGTCAATAAAGATAAACTAGAATTATGGTCTGGCCTGTGAAACAATTAATGTTAATAAAGATAAAGAGCAAAAACTTATTTACAAACATACAAACAATTGGAAGAAAGTATAAAAGAAAAAGTTAAACAATGGAGAGAAAGTATAAAAGAAAAAGTTTCAAAACTAAAAGTTGCAAAACTTAGAAAAAAAAATCAACTGCTGAAGTTAAAGAGAGAAAACTAAAAGTTGCAAAACTTAAAAAAAAAACAATTTTTGATAATGACTGTGATGATGAGAGTAGGAAGACAAGTAAAAGATCTCATAGGAAGCAGAGGAAGCATTCTTACTAAATCGAGGTCTAAGAACATATTTCAATGACTCTGACGAATGTCTGGTTCAGAAAAAAATTATGAAAAGTACGTCAAACTTCATCGAAGATCATAATCTAGTGAATCTGATTTGTCAAGTGATAGGAAGCGATCACATAATGTGGAACTGAGGTCATCTGATTCTATTATAATGGGAAAAAGCATATCAAAATCATCATAAGAAGATTCTGAAAATCAAAACAAAAGATCAATGATCAATTATTAACTAAAGCTCTTCCAAAAGATAAATTCGAAGATTTAAAAGAGATGATTGGAGTTTACATCAAAAGAGGCAATGAAAAGTGATGAAGATTGTATTTTTTTGATGATGTGATAGGAAGCTCTTACCAAATAATTGTTCAAATATTTTTCTTTACGTAACCTGTGTTTCTTTCTTTTACAAAACTTTGTTATTTTTTTTTAGAATTCTATTATTTTTCTGTTTTAAAACTGAATACCAATTTATTTTTTATATTTTTAGGAAAAAATTGTTTCTTTAATTATATAAGATTTTTCTCTTATCAATGAAAATTAATCATTGTCTCCATATATATTTCTACAACTGTGAAACTATTTTTTATTTATTTTTTACCTGTGTGTTTGTCTATTGTAAGTCTGGTCTAAACCTTGAATCAGGATCACCAACCTCTTATCTAAATAAAGCTATTTTTTTCCTAAAAAAAGAACATGTATATAATCTCAAAATATCATAGTATAAGTGTAATATAATATTTTCCTTAATCTTATGAAAACTTTAAATAATTTAACCACTGACTTTTATACGATATCTAGCATGACTCTTTTGATGATAAAGTTGACCTATTTCTAATGTAAGTTATGTTATAGCTTCTTAATATATGACATAACATATTTTCATCACTGAAAATACTAAAATTGTGATTTCAATTGTTAAAAACTTTCAGCCGTTTGTCTCCTTTAATAAAAAAAATATAACTTATATTATTAATAAACGAAAAATATAATTTGCAATTAAAGTATAGCATAATATTAAATTTATATTTACTAATATTTGAATCATTTAATATTTTCAATATGAAATAGATTAATAATTTAGTTGTTGTGGGTGGAGAAGAGAGAGAGGGGGTAATGAAACGAAGCGTTTTGAAGTTGAGAAGATAGCGGAAGAGAAGGGATTGGATTGAGCGTTGGCACGGCGTGGCGGTGTTCTTCCTCCGTCGACTGAAACTCAGGGAACCCTTTCCACTCTCTCGTTCCTCCGATTCCTCCTCCGTACACTTCCCCTTCCTCGTAATTGCTTTCCTCAATTCTCTAATTTCTTCCACTTTTAATTCTTTTACTCCCTAATTTCATTTCATTTAACTCAAATTTACTCTCTCTTTTTCATTCAATTCATGTCCTTTTGTCAAACTCTTTTTTGCTGTTTATTATTTTAAGTTTTCAATGACCCTTTGATGCATAAATTATTGTACTTTGTAGTGTGGTGATTTATTCAACTTTTGTTTGAATTTGGTTTGAAGATAGAACATGAAGCGCAAGCGTGGGCATAAGAAAGGGAAGGTAAAAGGTAGCACTAACCATGGAATAAGTGGTAACAATGACCTAAGTAATGGTGGGGGTCAAAACAAGGAAGAAACCTCCGGTTTGGATGAGTTTGGTTATGATAAAGATAACTCTGGAATGGAAGTTGACACACCTTCTTCCACTGGGACGGATCAGCATTACAATCTTGCTAACATAAATCCTGATGGTTCCATTGATAAGGCTATTGGGAAATCAGTTGGACGTGTTAAGGTGAAGCTTAGGACACCTAAAATGCTGGACTCCCAACCCACCTCATCTGATGCTCCAACACAGAGCGATACTGATAAGAGCAGCCAGCAGCACGGCTTTGAAAAACATGGTGTGAGTGCCGAGAGAATGGAGGATAGTGCAAATTCGTTGCCTGATATGAAACTGGGTTCTCTGTCAAAGAAAGCTGGTAGCATAAAAATCAAGTCTTCAAAGGTTTTGGGATCAAATGCTGAGCACACAAGCAAACCGTTGTCAGCTTCCACTGAGGTCATCCACTCAAAAGAAAGAAAGGCCACTCAACATAATGCTCTGTATAACAAGCAGGAATTGGATGCTTCCTTAGTGGTTAGTTGGAGCTTTGATATAGTTGCCCTTCTTGGTTTTGTTTGCTGTTTCCAAGCATTACATTATCAATTATAATAATGCATTCGGTTTGTTCTGCACAGATTATAAGGAAGGTAATGAAAATGGATGCAGCCGAACCCTTCAATGTTCCTGTCAATCCCGAAGCTCTGGGAATTCCTGTAAGTAATTTTTTCCATAGCTTATTAAAAAAATTGGGCACACTTATATTTTGTTTGGTTCCCGTGCTCCCTGAAATGTTCGATATTTTTCTTCTTCAATTTCTGCCACTGAATCTAAAGTTTTCTCCTTTTTCAGTATTTTGTTTTGTTAAATTTCCTTTTTTTCAATGAAGCAGTCTTCTACGCCCTGCATACTTCCAGAAGTTATTCTTTAGTAAAGTTTCTCTTCACATACTAATGCTATGAAGGAAAGGCACGAATGAAAATTTAGAGCAATTAAAGTTGTACATCCCAGTAGATATCGGGTGGATATTTGTCATTGTTTAACATACACGAGCTATCTTTTTCTCTCTTGGTAGACATAGAGGTTATATCTTAGAAGGATCTATGATATCTGTTCAGCCATAGACAATAACGTGACTGATTATAAAACTTGGAACCATTTTTTTGAAATGTTTACTTGTGTCTAATGACATACTACTATCTGGAACCAGGACTATTTCGATATCATAGATACACCAATGGATTTTGGAACTATATGCAGCAATCTTGAAAAAAATGAAAAGTATATGAATTCAGAGGATGTATATAAGGATGTTCAATACATTTGGGACAACTGTTACAAGTATAACAATAAAGGTGACTATATCTTGGATCTTATGAGGCGAGTAAAGAAGAATTTTATGAAGTATTGGACTGCAGCTGGGCTATACAGTGAACAATCAAAAGGGACCAAGGGTGAGACATCCATTCTATGTACATAATACATACACACACACACACATATATAAATATATATATACTCACACACATACATATATGTTAAAAACACTATCCTTCCCTTTTACTTTGCAAGGATGGAAAATATAAAGCATTTGGCAATGTAACTCTTGCCTCTGCGTTCTCAGGATCTGTTTTGCATGAAGTATGTCTGGAAATATGTGTCTGTTCATTCTTTTTAATATTTTTGTCATACAATGGTTTTTAGAGGAATCTTCTGCTTGACTAGGCTCAGTTTATGTGTAGTTTTTTCTCGCTGGCTCTCTCTTTGTCGGTATTCCTTTACTTTTTTATTTTGTTTTTCTGTGGACAGGGTGAGGGTGACAACAAGTGATAGATATTTTTAGTTAAGCTATTGCTTTTCTGATATTTTACTCTAAAAAGTCTAGCTCCAAAACTTACAGAGTTTTAGAATGATAACTAGTTCTATTTCATCTTGACTTTTGTTGTAATATCTAGCTAGACCCTTTGTATTGCTTAACATAGGATGAATGAAATCTATTCTATCGGATACTTCTTTTTTCCTACCCCCAACTTTGAGGGGTATGGGGTGTTGTTTCCGAATCCATCAACCATTCCAATTACTTCCCATACAATGGAGTGGAAACTCTCCCCCATTCTATTGTAAATATCCTAACAAAAATATGATACCTTTATTCAAATACATCCCATCTCTTCCCAGACCCATCATTAGGTATTAGATATCAGAACATACCGTAACAATCTGGGAAGCTCCCTCCTAATCAACCAATTCTCTTATCGGAACATATCTTAACCTTATCCCATGAATGAAGAACATTACTTTGCATGCATTATCTTCTGAAAACTGATGGTTTTCATTTCATGTAAAATACTTTACTTTGGCTTTCTGATAGCAACATGCCATATGTTTTCATTATGTCTCAGGTATGGAAAGGACTTCAACAGAAGATATCACACTGTCTGGCGATGGTAAAGTTGGGAAGAATAGTCAATTGAAGCAGAAGACAAAAAAGCGTCATGGGTGTGTATTCCCAAAATGCAAAATAACCCTATTTATTATATGATAGTTTAATTCCTTGTTTGATAATTGTTCTTAGCATGGAAATATCTGATTTACCATGGAATTGATAATGTCCATTGTATTAAATGAACAATAAAAGTTTACAAGTAGATTTTAATTGTAGACTGATACTTTTTTCCCTGAAATTTTATGCTGTATAATAGTGTATCCTTCTTTAAAGGTGCGTTAAATGTAACTGATTCTAAAAATATTTCAATAATGAGGAGTTCCGGACATCGTTTGGTTGATAGTGGTTCACTAAAATCATTTGTATGCTTTCTCTCTTCATCTTATTTGCAGAAGACACCATAAACATGATTGTTTATGTGCTATTTGTGTTCTAAAGCGACGAAGGAGGGAACGGGAGGAAAATGCTCGAATGGCTAGAGGCAGCTTTGGATCTGGTGGTGATAAGCATGCTAAAGAGTTTAAGCACGAGGTATTTTAATGGCTTGTTGACTACACTTTATCATTTGGATGTTGGAGGCAGTTTTATGGTATATATATCTTGCCTCACTGGTAAAATTCTTAACTGAAATGATAAGACCGCGACAGATTTACTTATTCTGTTTAATAGTCAGACTGGTTTTTTATGCCTGCCTTTGTGCAAAATATAAAGCCAGTTATCATAAATCATTGTTTTTTAAGTGGCATGAAAATGATATTCTCAAGCTTGATTTCCCTTATCACTTTAGGTAACATCTGAATCCAGACATAAAATGAGGGTCAGTACATGTATTTAAGAAATCTAAGTATGTACTTTATACAATGGAAGACTTGGCTAGCTTGGACAATAACAAATAATTTTGTACTGTCCTGATTTTTAGGAATCCATACAAGTAGATAGTCCTGGTGGTGAGGATTCATCATCTAATGATGAATCTATGGGCACAGATGGAGATGATGAAGACAAAGGAGAGGTAACAAAGATGGAGATTAGTGAGAAGCAGTGTAGCCCTGCGGAGAGAAAGAATGCGAGCGTTGATGTTGATAATGATGATGGCAATGATGACCATGCCCTAGAAGAAGTGGATGAGGAGGAGGAGAATGAAGAGGATGATGAGGAAGATATTGAAATGAACAGTCAGAAGAGAGAGATGGATGAGACTATAAAACATGGTGGAAACTTGGTAGTGAAATCAAATGTTGGTGATGCAATTGTTCTTCACGATGAATATAAAACAAAGCAACAAGAAGGACAAGCCACGGCAGTCCAGCAACAGAAGAAATACAAGGTATTTCACTGACTGTTTGATCTAGTAAATTACAGTATTTTCTTAACCAGTCATGCAAGAAATCACATGGTAGAATGCAGTTGCATTATCTTGTCATTATTTGCGGTTGATTAGCGTACTTAATAATAGTTCAATCTGTTTGTAGGGGTCACAAGGTAAACAGCAGAAAAGTAAGCTCCTTGAGAGTTTATATAGTGAAAACCCCAAGCTTTCAAGTTTGTGTGGAATTCTTTTCCCCCAAAATAGCCAGTCCGTTTGGAGTGGACCACACTCACTAATACAGAGGAGAAATTCTGCTCGTACTAGTTCAATTCACGCTGCTATTAGGACTTTCATGGAGTAACTTCTTATCTTGATCGGTTCATTAATAGTTTAGTTGATATCCCTTCATTACATGGTGTATTATAGTCACAATTTCTTTATAGCAACAGCAGATTTTATAGTTCTTTGTTTACCTTCTATTTAGCATATTACCAGGGAGGCAATTTCCTTCTCGTTCAGTTTTTCCCTCCAGGGTACTGCTTCTATGTTCAAGCTTTTAAATCTGGAGTTAGGTTTAAGGCTTAGCAGGCAAGAATTTCATGGATAAATTTAAAAATTTTATATTAGAATTATAATTTTTCTTAGTTATGATTTAATTATAGTTTACATGAAAGCATGTGATTGAAACCCGTAAACTGCTGATTGGCGATTTGATGTGTTATTTATTTAAAACATAACACTTTTGAGTCTAATTAAATTTCCCTAAGGAAGTCTACATTTACTCCGAGAATGATATTCCGAATTTGATAGTGGGCCCAAAATATGGAACATAATAAATTGAACAAACTTATAAAATGTTTTGTACCTTTCGCTTTGTTTAAAGAACAGAGATAACCTACGGGAAGGGTCAGTTGAGAAAGATTTTCTATATGCTTTTTCTTGAGTAACGATAGAAGTCCAATTAACGTTAAACGGAAATTAAAAGAAATAGAAGGGACAAAATTAATCCATTGGATTGACTCCTGTATAAGCTTTCTGCTTTAGTGAACTGAAAATATCTGCTAAGTTGTAGGCAGATCATATTTCACCTCTCCCAGGTAAAGACCGCACGCCGGGGCCATGGGGCTTGCGGAAGTAACACTCTTGGCATTCAAAATTCTTTCAACTGCAAAGTGCCCATCATGTTAGATCATTTTTAAGTCCAAACAAAATCAAATGTACTTGAATAGATATAAATGTAAGAGTACCGTCCGGAATTGAAAAGTTTCCAGTGCCAACAGCCTTGAGAACACCCACAAGTAATCTAACCTGAAATCAATTAACATGTGTTCGAACAGATTGGATTTAAAATGCAGGATTAAATCATAACGCAAAACATGGAACCTCTTATTGAACTCAATTCAAAAGTTAGATTACCCTACCTGATGGTAAAGAAAGGAACGTGCTCGTGCTGTTACCACAACGCAACGATGTCGTCTTCTTTTGCCAAATCCTACATCTTCACTTGAAGTCGTTACTTTATCATTGCATGGACTTGAACTAGGAGGAATGTCAGTTTCACAGTTGCTAGGGTAGCTACGAGGATCACTACTGACTTTATTATGTCCTTCTCTATCCATTGCAGATGGAAAATATAGACTTTCAGTTACCTCGCTGACACTCAGTTCATCCAAAGTTCTAATCGGTGATTTTGCCTGTAAGTGGGCAATTCAACGTTATATTTTGTTGATAATACAAAGAAACTTTGCGTGAGATGTTTAAGAACATCAAAACAAGACATGCTAAAATGAATGCGTGCAGATGCATTCAACTAAAATGAATCCTTTACATGAAAATTCAATCATGACTACTATTTGATTACTGTATGCTTGTCAAATATATTACTGCGCACTGTGAAGTCCTCTCAACCCTCAGAATCAGATGAATGTAGAAGAGTTGGATTGCAAACAAGGTTCCACTTTAGGTCAGAGAAATTATTAATTAGAATTTTATGAATTATGTTCACATAATATTAGAGAAAAAATACAACCTGACAACCAGCTGCCCTGAAGGAACTAAAATCATGGCGTCCAACAAGAACCCTGCACGCTTCCTGCATGGATATCATCATTAACTTGCATAGATGGAAGATTGATAATCTGATAAATATACAGAGAGGTTAACTAACTCGCATTGCTGGAAGATTAAGCTCCTCAGGTACGTGCCATGCTCGATCTTTCTCGAAGGTTGACAACGGCTCTGGCCCAGACAGCAGACGATAGAAGTATCTGAATGGTAGTTCCACATAATTAGCAATTACTTCAACAAAACAAAGAATTCTATGGAAATGCACTGAAAAGTAGCTGATGACAGAAATCCTAGATGAACCTTATTGCAATATTCTTCACTGTCACATTTACACAAAATTAAGGACAATTTTCACAAGATCAAAAAGTTCAGCCCCATTCATAATGCAACAAATATATTTCATCGACCAAGTAAATCCTCCTCCATTCATAATCCAACAAACAAAAGCTAAGAATGAAAATCTTGCATCAAATAGAACTGTAGAAGAGCTGGTGATGCTATATAGTTGCAACCATTGATAATCAACGTAAGAAAATCAAGATTCTCAAGAACTCACGTGCGCTCTTGTGCTTTAAATCTGGCATGAAAATCAGATGGAACACATCGAACATCGATAACCGTCAAGTCACTGTCATGCTTCTAAAAATAAATCAAATTGCCAAACATGTTAGAAACTTTTGAGCGCATACAATATACTCAAGTGACATCAGCTAATAAGCAAAATTTGAGAAACAGTTCAGGTTTTCAAAACTGCAACTCCAACTTTGAGATCAAACAAAACACGAAGTTGGTAATAAAAATTGATCCACAGGTTTGTATAAGAATATATTCAATAATTCATTAATCTTCCTGCAATAGTTTATAAAGCCAACATTCAATAATAATATTAAGAATCTGCACAAAAGTCACAAACAGAAAATCTATTGGGTATGGAAGAGCAATAGAAAATTCCACACTGAATAGAAAAAAAAAGGAAAACAAAAAGTAAAAACTCAGGCATTAGCTGAGGGCCTGTGGTGCAAGATTTAGCCTCAACACAATGCATCATGCAGAAGTCAATAATATGATTGAATTTAAAGCATAAGATGATGGAAAGTAAATTACAATGTTATCTGCTTTATCCAAGCTAATTACTAAAAAATTGCAAGCACGCACTCTTTGCAGCTATCTTCACAGTTTCTTTCTTCTTCCACGTCATGTAAGAAGATCAAACATTTTGTCAAGACAGAAGAAAGAATGTATTTATTTAAAGGGTAAAATGTGCTTTAAGTCCCCAAATTTTGGTCTAGTATTTTTAAAATCTGGCCGATTTGGTCATTGTCCTAATAATTTATTTCGATTTGAGCACAAGAAGAACATACCTGTAAGAAATGGTTTACAGCCCTTCCAACGACAGCAGGTTCATGAGGTGGTAACTACATTTTTACAATGATAAGATGAGCAAATATATACTGATTAGTATAAAGTGAAGTTGAGGTTTATGTAAGAAACGGACCACTTCACCAGGCTTCCTTTTGCTGGTCCGTTGAATATCCACATGACAAACATTTGACAAGGCATGAACTCCAGCATCCTGCACTTCCATACCACATTTAATTCATATTTTATTGCATTTCCAAATTGTTTGTGAATAGTGAGAGACGTGAAAGCGATACTCACAGTTCGACTTGAACAAGATACAGACACGGGCTGGCCAACAAATTTAGCAAAAGCTTCCTACAAAACAACAACGCATTTGATTTTACAGTAAAAATGGACGGAAATGGCGATGTGATGTTGCAATGTGTTACCTCGAGAGCACCAACCACGGTACGACAAGTGAGCTGCTTCTGAGAACCGGAGAAGCGAGTGCCGATATATTCGATTGCAATCAAATAGCGTTGAATACCATTCCTAGGGTTTTGACTCATCCCTTTTTCTTCTTCTTCTTCTTCTTCGCCAATGTGACTTGGATGCTCGATTTTTGCTAACTTTGACGGCCTGTTATTATCACTGCACTCCAAATCCACTGTGTCTGTCATTGAAATTTCTATCTCAACTCAAACTCACCTAAGTTCAATCACTCTTTCTGTTACTCCTTTGCTATGCCAGAGATGGAGCCAAAGTGCCTCCAGGTATCTCTTCATTTTTTTGTGTAATTTTATATTAATTATAAATTCTGATCAAAATATGTGTAGACAAGTAAATAGAAAGTAAACAAGAAATGAATAATAAAATTTCGCTCGTTAAACGAATAATTAAATTTGTCTATTTTCATAAATAAATATATCTAATCAAGTTTTATAAATTTGTAAATATATACATATCTAATCAAACAAATGTTAATTATACAAAATAGCAATATGTCCAATAAATATTAATTTTAAATAATTAAGTGCTTACAAACTTCTCTTTTACTTTAATCTCAATTTTTGATACAGCATTTTTTATAAAATAAAAGATAGTAAAAGTATCACTGAATAAAACAAACTAAGCTTGAGCATTCTAAACTTTTAACAAATCAAGTGAAAACTTTAAGTTAATAAAACTTAAGTGCACTTTTCTAGGAGTTGAAGGTGTGGTTTTCTAATTAAAATGAAAACTTTTCCTGAATAATTAATATTGACCCTGCCTACCTTTCACTAATACTAATTTTGATTTGAAGATAATATTATCAATATAATCATAATCGATATTATAAATAAATCATGACTAGCTTACAAAATTATAACATAAATAATAAATTTTACTTTCTTTTAATATATATATATATATATATATATATATATATTAACATAATTTTTATCAAAAAAGAAAATAAATAAAAAAAATCTTAAAGACGTTATAAAAAAAAAGAAACATAAATTAAAAATGTCTTATTTTGATACAAAAGATTCTTAATGGAGTTTGGAATATGTTTACACATTCAACTGAAAAAGTAAACCGTGTAACAGAAAAAAAAAATATTAATTTAATTTTCAATTAGATTTAAAAAATGTTTTGAATTTTAGTTAATAAAAAAAATAAAATCCTGATCACACATCTTTTGTTCATTCGCCATCTTACTATTATACTGTTACACTGTCTTCAACGAAATTTCTTATAATTAAATTCTCGATTTTAATTAACTTTCACTGTAAATATCTAAATTTGGTCTATTAAAATTTATTTTATTTAAATAAAGAGAGAAAAAAATTATGAACAAACAATTTGTGCATAATCCAAACAAGAGACTATAGTTGGTGAATGTGGAGGACAACCTGTGGTGCACACTGTCACGTTCCTTCATGGCCTGTTTTTCACCTGCTTCTTCTCATCATCATAACATTTTTTTAATACTTATTCATAACACTTTTTCTTTTCTTTTTTAACTCTTATTAAAAAAAATTACTTTTGTAAAACCTTCCAAAAACCTTCATATTAAGTGCTGTGTACTGTAAAAGAAGTAAATATTAATTATATGGTTCAGAGAAGAAATCTAACAATGAAACAAGTGGTAATAATGCTTAATTCTTGTTAAAATAAGAGAGCCGTGTAAAAATCAAGCAAAGTCCAAACTCAACACTAAAATTAAAATATATAAAATAAATAAAAGTAAATTTAAATATTTTTAATTGAGTTTTTATTACATTCTTTTATCTATTAAATACTTAAATTCTCGAAGGCAGTGGAATTCTTCTTGGCTTCTTCATTTGGTTGTAAAAGGTGTAAACCCTAAACCCAATGAAATGGGGGATTCCAACAGTCAGCAGCAGGATCCCTACGACTTTCTTTTCTCTCATTCCCAAATTACGTCGTCGCAGGAACAATTGTTGCGCGATCTTTCCCTTGGACCTCACAGTCAACACTCCCCTTCACCCTCAACCCCACCCGCTTCCGCCCACTCCCCGGATACCGTTCCCCAAGATGCCTTCCACACGCCGCCGGAGAACATCTCGCTCCCTTCCTTCTGTGACCAGCCGCGGGCCGCCACAGAAGGCCATGTTGATTTGGGGATGGATTCCGGTTTAGGGCTTTCGGAAATGAGCATCGGTGAATACTCGCACGGTGCACGAAGAGATGCTTTGTCTGAAATGGACGAGGGGCCGGTGAAAAAACTGAAACTTTCGGAAGGCGATCTGGGTATCGATTCTTCAGGGGGTTGTGTGGAAGTTCAATCGCAGAAAGTGGAAGAAGAAAAAAATTCAGAGGGTGTGGGGAATTCCGAGGGGAATCTGGTTTCTGAAGAAGAAAAAGTTTTAGATGTGTTTGATGTGTTCAGAGTTCTCACAGAGATTAGTGATGAAGAGGGGGAAAGTCTTGATAGTTTTAGTTTGTCTGAAGTCGCCGAAGCTCGTGGGATCACTTTTCCTCGGCCAAAGTGGTGGCCGGAAGGGGAAAATCTTGGTATCGATTCTTATGGGGGTTGTGTGGAAGTTCAATCGCAGAAAGTGGAAGAAGAGGGTGTGGGGAATTCCGAGGGGAATCTGGTTTCTGGAGAAGAAAAAATTTCAGATGAAAATAATTGTTCTGCAGAAAATTTAGAAACCATAGTTGGGAACGTTGGTTTATGTGAATCCGAGAAAGCGGCGTGCACTATCGAGGGGAGCAGGTCAAGGGATGGTGTTGTGGAAGATTCTGAAATGGGGAAGAAGAATGCAGCTATGGGGAAGAAGAATGCAGCTAGTGGAATGGAATTTGGGAATATTCAGGAGAAAATGAATGTGTTTGATGTGTTCAGATTTCTCAGTGAGATTAGTAATGAAGAGGGGCAAAATCTTGATAATATTAGTTTGTCTGAAGTCGCCGAAGCTTGTGGGCTCACTTTTCCTCGGCCAAGGTGGTGGCCGGAAGGGGAAAACTTTGAATCAGAAGGGGAAAACTTTGACTTAGAAGAATAGTGTAGGGTGTTGGGTAACTCTTGTTGAAGATTGTATCTTTGGATGACTGTAGGGTGTAGGGTAACTCTTGTTGAAGATTGTATCTTTTGATGACTGATGACTGTAGGGTGTAGGGTAACTCTTGTTGAAGATTGTATTTTTTGATGAGTGGAGGGTGTAGGGTAACTCTTGTTGAAGATGGTATCTTTTGATGACTGGAATGAATACCAAAGAATTATTCAAATATTTTTTGTTGCAGAACTTTGGTTGTGTTTGTTACAAAACTTTGTTAGTTTGTCTATTGTAGAATTTTATTACTTTTCTGTTTTAAAATTGAATAGCAGTTCTTTTCATAATTTTAGAAAAAGTTTGTTTTTCTAATTTTATATAAGATTCTTATATGATCAATGTAAATTAGTCATTGTAGTGTGAGAGAAACAATATAGGAAAAATAGTGAAGAACCTTTTGGAAAAGATAAAAAATTTAAGTATGGTCTGAATTTTTTTTTTTAATAAAAATATCAAATATGGTTTGTTAAAATGAAGATTTATTTAGAAATTCAACCGTTAAAAAAATATATAATTGTATTTCAAATCAGAAATATTTAAGTTTAGTTTAAATTAAAAATTACAATATGAAGCAGTAAGAAGATCGAAGGCTATCATTTGTACTTCTTCAAGGAAATAAAAGAACTCATATGTACTCTTTCAAGGAAATGAAAGAACTCATCATATACAAGTTCTTAATCTTGTAACACATCTTTATTTTATTCAGACTATCCTTACTATTGAATGAAATTTCTTATAATTAAATTCTCAATTTTAACTAAATTCAGTATAAATATCTAAATTTAGTTTATTAAAATTTATTTTATTTAAAATCAACTTGGGTCTCACTCTTTCATTGCTAAGGAGTGTCCCCAAAAAATTTAGGTAATTATATTTTATAATAACAAATTGAACTAAAGTGTATAGGTATCCTTTCTATAAAAGCTTTTAACTTTCAATTTACTAATTAACACAAAGTTGGTGAACACAGACAAACAAAATAGCAATCAGAGTCCAAAGCCAATAAATAAATGTTATCACACAAATCATGGTCACGTAATACTAAGAAAGAACCGTCTCTCAAAAATCAAAATGCATATCTGCAACTCTAAAATGCCTATTTGTAGAAATAAATAACATTGGACTTTCTTTTATCCTCTCCAATCTTGCTATCTGAAGCCTTGTTTTCAGAGGAATTGAGTGAGAGATTCTTTGTAAGTTTCACCAGACTACCTTGCTTGGTACCTCTCGATGGCATCTCTATTTTATTCTCTCTTTTGAAAGTATTCTGCACAAAGTAAAAAGGCAAAAGAAATGCAAAAGTCAACATAAGAGTACCAAAAAAAAATGTTTTCATGAAAGGGAGAATCTAATGACTAAGGTATCCTCGTAGCATTAAAATAATCCAGTAGGATGTACTTGGATCAAATCACATATCTTCTATGCTCCAATTGCAGAAATAACTAAGAAGCATTGCAGACTATGGAAATGGAACTTACTTGATAATTAGCATTACCATATACTCCCTGTTCTGGCCTTGCATGTATAGTTTTCTTTTGAGAACGAAGAACCTTTTCTCGGTTCTCATAGAAGTCAAAATCATCCAAGAGAGATGTCTTAGCCGAATAATTTTTAAAAATATTCAGCATCTCCAGACCCTCTTTCAGTCCAATCTGCAAACCGAATAATTAAAAATTTAATTATAGACCACTTCTAACAAAACATGGAGTCAAATTATATGGACAATTAGACTTTAACAGGTTAAATTATTTCAAATTATCCACATGAGAGAGGAGAGATCAAATTATTTCAAAAGGAACTTTCACAGGTTACTTCTTATCTTTCTTTTACATTCTTTTAATCTAATGATAAAAAAAAAAAAGAGTTACTCTCAAGAACAATTAGACTGAAGATCAAACGGGTGAAGATGACATGAGCAACTTCTCATCTTTACTCTTCACGAGTTAAGAGTTACCTCTTGCGTGTCCCTAGTGAAAGTTACAGGCTTGTTCTCATTGTTTGGAAGAATGATATGCACAAACTGGTTGTTGGGAACATCTTTTATTATGTGCCATTTAATTGAGAAGAAACCATTGTACTTGTCAAGTTTCCAAAAGTTCATGTCTTTTTTGAAGTCTACCGGCCCAATCATCTCAGCCACTCCAACAAACTGTCTGCTAGCATTAACCTGATTTGACAACAAAATACATCTAGGATCAATGAATATTCATGATTATCGACATTAATTCCCAATTCAAAAATTGTAGTCCCTGATATATTATAGTGAATGACAATTATACTTAAATCATATATATTCCTGATAAAATTTGAAAGAGAATAAATGTTTTTGGAGTTTTGATCAGCCAATCTTAGAAAACATTTATTTTCATAGTTATCAGTCATAAATAAAAATACAAAAGGAAAACACGGACTGACGTTCATGTTCTTCAAATAAGCTTTTGAAGATAATTTAACCTCGAGAACCAATATAAAATAAAATATAAGTAGATATCTCTACCAATATGTCAATATCTAAAATTTGAAAAAGAAAGGAGAGCCACTTGTGAACAAAGATTTGGACTCACTGAGAAGAAGAGGAATATTGGACACTTCGTGCCTGTCTGTCTCAATTTAGCTTCTGCATCATGGAATGCTGTGTTCAACTTCTTATTTCCATTTGGAGTACTTGTCCAAACATTATACTTGACACCTTTATGAACGTCGTCTTCATTAAAAGATTTAATCACATAAAATTTAGCAGTTTCGTATTCAGTTTGAAAATCTGAAAGGTTATATTGGTCTCTAGATATTGTGGTTGCAGACTCATCATTAACAATTGATGGTTGTAGAAGAAAATAGTTGTATTGACCCCGTGGTCCCCGAGTAATTTCCTTTGACATTTCAGATTCTCCACTCCTAAATTTGTCATTCAAAAAAAGCCTATCATTTACACTAGATACTCTCCCATTTGGTCTGTAGTTAGTAAAGGTATTTGGGATGTAGTCAGTAGAAGTATTTGGCCTGTAGTTTGTGGGGGGCAACACATGACATCTTGAGGTGGCTGATGATGAAAATTTTCTTACGTGCTGATATGTAGTTGGACCGGTAGCTGCTGTAAAATTAGAATGCGAATGAGGAGCCTGCAAAATAAGTATTCACGTGATTAAGCAGTTATAGTGAAAATATAAAACAACAGATAAAAGAGATGGCAACCAAGGCTGAGAGGAGAAAATTTTCGGCAACAAAGTATCCAAAAAACTGAAACGGTTGCTAATGAAGACAATAATAACTTTCTAAGTACTCATCATCAAAGCAACAACATATTCCACAAATAAATAAATAAACTAGAAGCAGCGATACATTATGATATCATAAGCAATCCGAAACATCATAATCTTCCTACTGATTACCTTGTTTATAATTTTGATATCTTTTTCTGTATTTGCCACGGTCTTAGATATTGTGCTGGTTAAACTCTCATTTCTATGTGTATACTTTAAGTTACTCGGCTTCATTGAACCAGGGGATTTTGGATGAGATTTTGCAATTACAGAACCTTTGACAGTTTTGCGTTGCACAGCAATAGATGTTGGGACTGGTGCATAAGAAGGCCGAGCTTCTGACTCATTCACACCTGGTTGTTGAAAATACTCAGTCTACGAGATAAAAGATTGATGATAAACAAAATGCCCATCCAGACCCACAATAGCCCCGATAACTAAAGGTTCTATATAATAAAAAAAGGTTCTGTTACACAGCAGTGTTCATAAGTTTAAAGCATTCCAAGTTAGCTCATAAAATATCTGCTATCAAAAATACCCAAATGGAGAAATGTTTGTTTTAATGTCGATATTATAAGTCATTACAGCATTAAACCACTGCTTAACAAACAGTATCATATCACCTTTTTGTAGCCACTGCTTATATCAAACACGATAACACCTCCATCTAACTTCCATAGATTAGTATATTTAAGTTTGAACCAAATAAGCAAAAAATCTCAATTTTAATGTAATGATCCATACAATAAATATCCAGGTGCCTTTGGACAGGTTAAGAATCAAATGTTAAAAAGATCAAGTTAAGACTTGATTTAATCCTCGAGGAAATAAAGCATTACGTTCAGACGTGATCACAATCGCTGTTAGTATTCAGGATTATTTTGCCAAGTTAATTATAAATATAGAGCAACTTCTCAGACAGATACATCAATATCATTATCAGCAGCATTTTAAGTGGACAAGGAAGTATTTTATCATTTTTCCTCGTTAATAATAACTATTAGGTGTAGGATAAACACAAGATCTTCATCTCACTCTTGATCTGTCTCACCTGCAACACCAGCATCATCTCCAGAAGAGGCAATAAATGATGTTAAATCCGATGAGATATGATCTTTTCTAGAAATCTGCAGAAACATATTTATAAAATATAGTGAATATGATGACATCATGAGACAGATAAAGGTAAGAACAGAAATACAAGAACTGCTTATTACTATTGGTCCCAGTTAGCATTTATGATCAGTCGAAAAAGTATATGTATTATTAAGTCCAGAGAGTGATTTATATATGTTCACCATGATGCAACAAGCTAACAACCAATCAAGTAAATGTCAGAATTTCTCCATAATTGATGAGAACCACATTATCACATTCAAGGAACAATATAAAGTAACTATTCCTGGGTCTGAAAAAACTTTCGCTAAAATCAAAGGTGGGTGAGTGTCTCCTAGAAAGGCAAAAGCTCAAAGTTCTACCAAGATCAAGTAGTTATATGACACTTGTTATATTCTATAAATAGAAGAGCCATAGTTAGAGAGTGGAAGCAAAGGAAAAATTGTCGTAGCAAAGAGAAAGACATTTGTAATCCCCGAAAATATAAAGATTATCAGGTGAGACACAAGGAATGTTTAAAATATAGGACATGGAAATGCTTTTGATATATAAAAATCAACATGAAAAAGTTGAGAATTGAGATTCTTATATTGCACTCTGTAAAAGCAAATTTAATAAGCTTTATAGTTTTCATATTTTTACAAACCTTACAATAGAATTCCAAGAAACTTATATCTTAAATAGCTAAAATAATCAGTTAAATCTTATGGAAACAAACCTCAAAAAAATATCACGAATCTTACTCTATTTATAATACAAGCTGTTTTCGTTTAATTTATTTTACTTTCTTATGACACTGGCGTCAAGAAGAAGTACTTAGTCTTTACTCGTATGCAGAAGACTAGCTATCACTCCAAACAATGTATTTTGCAGTCCCAGCTACACTTACATGTCGATAGAAAAGATTGCAGTACTTGTTTATTGAAGAGAATCAAAATAAAATTCAGAAAGAAAAGAGACATACATTCACATTATGGAAAGACTTAGAAAGTGGACATACCACATCTTCATGGTTTTGCTCCTGACTATGATCTGTAGTTCCTTTAGGGCCGAATTGAACTATATCAAATGGTTAAGTAAATCATATATAGAAAACAAATATCTGAAACATGTCCAATATAAGAGCAACCAAATAAAATCAACCTAATTCACTTAACCCGCTAACATCTAACCACCTCATAAATTTGCTTCAGATTATTCCTATCAAACAACACTCTCAACCTATCAAATTACCAATCTGCTTTTTCTCCAGATGAGAAAGAAAGAAAGATGAATGCTAATGAAAAAGAATTATTATTAGTTTAATTTGTACATGTATGTCATTTTTTAATCAATGATTCTTAGCATTTGACTAAGGTTTTGACTGACTTACTACTGTCTCTCAGTTTTATCACTCACTATAAGCAGACTATTGTGACTTTTGTGAACTTAGAGTCTATGATTCCTGATAATAGATTATTTTTCTCCTACTATTAAGGATTTTCATACTCTTCTTGAGACTAATAACAGCAAATCTGAGACCCTGTAAAATGAATATAGCAGATAATGTGACAAAATATAAGTATTACAGCATATTGAAGGAGTGCGATGTAGATGAATAAACCATTATCACAAACTGCACTGCACCATCGAAAAGAAAGATTCTTTATAGAAAAGAAAGATTTTTTTATAGGAATAATAATGATGATGATAAGAGTGTGAAGGTGAAACAAGAAAAGGATACGTTTCTGAAATTCCGGTGGAGGGTCCATGATCAAGAATAGAGAGGTTGGAGAGAAGAATAGAGAAGATGCTTGGCTAAGGTTAAGGGAAAAAGATTGGAAATTGATGGCGCAGTAATGCCGATGGAGAATAGGGTAGAATTGAAAGTGTTGTTAGGGTAGCCGAGAAAAGAATGAACCCTAGAAATAGGAGATCTTCTTGATTTCATACAATTGCTTTCTTGATACTCATGTAATCAATCAATCATATCATAGTTTGAAGGGATAACTGCCCTTATTTCCTGTCCAACAAATATTCTACTGATAATCTATAACAGATACATATTTTAATATATAATTTTATATTTTAGATTGGTAAGATCATTCCTAACTATTCAGTATTTCATTCTTAAAAATATTTAATTCAATCTTTTAAAATAAAGATAAATGACATTAAAAAGGATTTCTTAAAAAAAAAAAGTTATTAAGAAATCAAACATGCAAATCTATTGCTGATTATATCAGTATTTATTGTTTTATAAAGATATACTTTATATATTAAAATACTTACTCCGAGATTTATTAGAATCTTTTTTTAAAACTAAAAAATCCATAAATATTTTATTTCTTTTTTTTAAATCTAAATGTAATTTTTTAAATATCTTGATTACTTCATAAAATATATTTTAATTATTGCATCAATTATTTTTAATAATATATTGGTTAAAACATTGTATATTTTAAATTGTTTCATTAATTGTTATTATTTTGTTTAGACAAAAAATAAATAAATTTATTGAGTTTTAATTTTGTTAGATTTTAACTATCACCACATATTGTTTAATATTAAAATATTTTATTGTATTTTTTATGATTAAAATAATTTATCAAAAATGAAAATCAAATTTTAATAAATTTCAATTGTTTTAAATAAAATATGTAAAAAATGTTTTTTTTAAATAAAAGCAATTAAATTTTTGTACAGTTGTCTTTTGAAGAAATTGTGGAATTTTTTATTCAAATAGATAATTAAACTTGTTTTGACTTATATTTTCTTGTTGTTAGATTAAACTATATTTAGTTTTAAAAAATTATTTGCCAAGTGAAAAATAAACTTAAAATATGTAGTTTTTATTCAAGGGACTATTATATGAATAAAAGTTAATATTTTTTTTTTTAATTCACTTTCTTTTGTCACATGACCTCCTACAAGAAGCAGTTCCATATTGTTCCTAACATTGTTCCTAACAGATCAGAAAAAAAAATTTGTATTTTTTCGAACAAGTTTACCTAAACTTATTAAAAATCAAAACAAATCGTTCTTTTATTAAAAGAACATTTTTTTTTTCTTAAAAATCTTTTAAAAAATGGACTCATGTTTTATGATGAAAAAACAAAGTTGAGATTCAATAAAATTAGGAATAGAAAACAAGTTAGTTAAAGGCAATAGCTAACAAAAGATGAATCAAAATAACTTTCTTTTTTAACTAATACTAAATAAAAATCATGGATCATCTGAGCTAGTAAAAAATGAAAAAATGGATAATTTTTTTTCATGAAACTAATTTAAATTGATAAACTTAGTTAAAGAACCTAAGTCATATTAATAATTTAACTTAAATTTTCTTTTTGATATTAATTGTTTTACTGGTATTTGAGTTTAAAAACAAAATAATAAAAACATATGTTTTATTTTTTAAATAATACCACCAACTTTATAAAAAAACTATAATAAACAATTTAACTATAAAAATATTTAGTACATTCATATTTTCGTACTTTATAAAAATACATAAATTCAAATAATAGACTAACACTCCAACTCATTCTATCAATTTTTATTAGACACTTTCTTTTTTCTTTTAGAATGGTTAAGTCTTCTCTGTACAGATCAAGAAAAATACTTATTTTTTTATTTTTAATATAATTTTAAGAAATTTGTATATTACACGTATTTTATTTTATTTTATTTTTATTTCAATACACATTGAAGTGCTATTATATTTTTTTCTGCCTATTAGTGAAAATATTTTTTTCACTGTATTAATTATGTTAAGGACATAATTGAAAGAATAATGTTTATACTTTTTTTAAATAATTTTTTTTTCTGTACCTACAATTAAAGATGAAATGCATGTAAACAGTGTGAATCAAGTGAAAAACAATAATTGAGAGAAAAAGCAGAAAAGAATAGAGATCCACGTCAACATGAAACAAAGAATGAAAAAAACAGTGTTCTTAAAAAGAGGTCAGAGAAAGAGAGAGAGAGAGAGAGGGGTTTTGTGTTTGAGCTTTTGAACAGCAGAACAAAGTTTCTTTCTTTGTAGATCCCACATCGACCCAACACAACCCAAATCAGTAGTTGTCAGCATCAGAGCCCCACATAGGGTATACCAATATCTGTCTCTGCTGAAGTGAAGTGAAGTGGAGAACACTAAGAATGCTAAAGAGCAATGAGGAACCTTCCACTCTCAGTCACAGGAAGCCACCATTGAAGCGTAGCAAGACTATTGCCAATCCCAGGCACACACCCTCTGTCTCTGCAACTACTCATACCCCCCATTTTTCTGTCTCTGTCTCTGACTCTGAGGAGCAATGGAACTACCCTTCTTTTCTTGGCACCACCACCAAGAAAAAAAAACCATCTTTCAAACCTTCCAACACCCACAACCTCAACCTTCCCAAACCCTCAATTCTTCCACCACCGCCCCCACCTACTCCCCCTCCTCCTTCCTCTTCCCCTTCCTCACCCCCTTCCCAACTCACCAGACCTCAGTACCACAAACTCTCTCCGATCTTGTATCTGGTTAGTTAGTTATTTATTAGTTTTCTTTTTTTCTACTTTTGCAATTAGATTCTCTCAGCTAAACTAGCTATGTTATGTTTTGCTAAAGGGTATCAATAATTGTGTGGGTCATAGTTATTGGGGTTTTCTATCTAAAGTAATCAGCTACCTTATTTGCTTACTGTTTTTCCATTATCACAGTTAAGTAAGATCCCTTTCTGGAACCCTTGGTGTTCTTACATGTGAACTGTTGATGCTTCTAGAGATTCTTGGCATTGTATGATAACAGCTACTTCACTATAGATTTTCCCACACAGCTGTTTTTGAGTGAATTATTATGTTTCTCCCTTGTACTGAGCTTGCTTGGTAGAAAGTTATAGACCTTTTACTTCTCTTTTGCTTTCTTTTTTGTGAGATGTGATCATTTCTTTGAATTCTTCATTCTGGTCATCTGAACCTTTCGTTTCCTTTCCTGTGGCAGCTCCTTATTACTTCTATTGTTTTTGTACCCTATTCCGCTTTTCTACAGTATAGGCTCAAAAAATTAGAGGTAAGCTTGTAATTCAAGAAATTTAGTATGGTGTTTAACTTCTTGTTTATTTTGGATAGATTCGCTATTAATTTCTTTGGTTGCAGGATGAGAAACTTCACCTGTGCTGTGAAATAGATTTTTGTACCGGCAATAGAAGGACATCTATGGAAAAAGGCGATGGTTCATTTTCTTATATCCTGAATGCTGACAGTAGAACACTGGCTTTGTATATAGTGGTGGTCATCCTCATTTTGCCTTTTCTGTTGTACAAATATCTTGATTATCTTCCTCAAATAATAAATTGCTTGAGGAGAACAAAGGATAACAAGGAGGATGTACCATTGAAGAAGAGAGTTGCTTATATGGTAGATGTATTTTTCTCCATATACCCTTATGCAAAGCTACTTGCCCTTCTCTTTGCAACTCTGTTTCTTATAGGATTTGGTGGTTTAGCTTTGTATGCTGTGACTGGTGGTAGCTTTGCTGAAGCACTCTGGCATTCTTGGACTTATGTAGCTGACTCAGGAAATCATGCCGAAACAGAAGGAACCGGGCAGAGGATTGTCTCTGTCTCAATTAGTTCAGGTGGTATGCTGATATTTGCTATGATGCTTGGACTTGTTTCAGATGCTATATCAGAAAAGGTAGATTCTCTTAGAAAAGGAAAGAGTGAAGTGATTGAAAAGAACCACATTCTCATTCTTGGGTGGAGTGACAAATTGGTAATCTCCTTGTCAGTTCCCCATGAAATGCTTTTAGTTTTCGATATTTGACTTGGAATATTATGTTGACTATCATGTTGAGGAATTTGTTTTATCTGATAGTACATCTGTATTAGTTCTGTACATCTGATTGCATCAGTTATTTTCGTTAAAAGAAGGAAATAGATGTTGATGATTGATGCTTGATTGCAGGGTTCACTTTTGAAGCAGCTAGCAATAGCAAATAAGAGCGTTGGTGGTGGTGTTATTGTGGTGCTTGCAGAAAAAGAAAAGGAGGAAATGGAAATGGATATAGCAAAGCTGGAATTTGATTTCATGGGGACATCCGTGATTTGTAGAAGTGGCAGTCCTCTTATACTGGCTGACTTAAAGAAGGTTTGATGGGGTATCTTTGAATCTTTGTTCCGCTTTTCCGGGGAAAGGATGCCTTTTATATAATCTATTTGAATCATATAACGTGGGGAATGAGTTTTGAGCTGTTTGCCTATACCTTCCTCCTGAAAGTTTCTATGTTCTCAAATGTAATTATTAATTATCCACAGGTTTCAGTTTCTAAGGCACGTGCAATTATTGTATTAGCTTCAGATGAAAATGCTGATCAGGTTATTTGCATAACTCATTACTCCTTTGTTATGTTGTCTAACTCTTACCAAGGAACTTCTTCACAGTCAATGTTTTTTTTTTTTTTTTTTCTCAAATCTCCATCTCCAGAGTGATGCACGTGCTTTGAGAGTTGTTCTTAGCCTAACAGGTGTAAGGGAGGGCTTAGGGGGTCATGTTGTTGTGGAGATGAGTGACCTTGACAATGAACCTCTAGTGAAACTTGTTGGTGGAGAACTCATTGAAACAGTTGTTGCACATGATGTAATTGGGCGTTTGATGATTCAGTGTGCTCTACAGCCTGGCCTTGCACAGGTTAGTGGGCTAATTCTGTCATTCTTGTTAACTAGCTTTCTTCCACCCACCCTCAAGTGGTGTTGCTCCCCTTTTGTTCATGTATGTAGTGTTTAAAATAGCTAGAATGTGCTTACTAAGTTACATACGAATGCCTCATGAATCCTTACTCTTACTAGATGAATTTCTGCACGAACTATTTTCTCTTGTAATATAAAGCCTGTTACCTAGGTACAGAAATTAGGTACCATTTTTACTGTCCTTAATAGTGTATCAAACTTTGTGGAATTTATCATTTTTCTCTACATTTTGGTTTCCATGTACGGTGTGACTTAGCATCTGTTCACTTGCTTCCTTCTCTTGGCTAGATATGGGAGGATATTTTGGGATTTGAGAATGCTGAGTTTTACATCAAAAGGTGGCCTGAATTGGATGGTCTCTTTTTCAAAGATGTATTAATTTCATTTCCTGATGCAATACCTTGTGGAGTTAAGGTTGCTGCTGATGGGGGGAAGATTATCATCAATCCAGATGATAGTTATGTTCTGAGAGATGGGGATGAAGTCCTTGTTATAGCTGAGGATGATGACACTTATGCTCCGGGTCCTCTTCCAGAGGTTATCTTTCCGTTATAACTTCTCTTCTGAACTATGTCCATTTATGATTTGCCTTATTGTAAAATATCCTGATTTGGTGCTTAGAATCTTGTATATGTTGCGCACTTTCTTGGATTTTATTAACTTAATCATAATATTAGTAGGTGACTTGTGATACATTACCTGGTGTTTTTTATGTTACGTACTTTGTACAGGTATGTAAGGGACTTTGCCCAAGGATACGTGATCCACCTAAATATCCAGAAAAGATATTATTTTGTGGCTGGCGCCGAGATATTGATGATATGATCATGGTAATTCTCTTCATTGGATACGAGATAGTATGGCCTTGCTTGCATATCCTTACTTTTTTTGACAAGTGACACTGCTATTATGCACCATCCTTTTGATATTTTGGAAGGATTAGTTCTCTTATTTAGTGGCTTTCTATATTCTTAACACGGACAACAATAGCTGCTATTCGTTTTGTTAAGGTCATCAGGTTACTGGGCCACACCCTTTGGCTGTGGTACTATTCTGTGGCAATGTCTTGGCCACAATAGCCTGCGGTGGGTTTCAAACTGCTGCTAGCTGGTGTCTTAATAGTTAGCCATATTTCCCAACTAATTTTGTCTTAATTGTGTAAACAGGTTTATTGAGTCGATTTCCAGAATCTAGGGACCTGTTTGATTTTTTTAAGGAAAAAAAATTGATTCATTGAACTATTATAAAAATATCCTAAAGCCTTGTTTTATGAGAACTAAATTCTGAAATCTTAAGGATACTCTGACTGCAATGGAGGTCAAGATGATGAATGGAGGTTTGAAGTGAGCAGGGAAACCACAAATACAAGTTAAAGAAGCTACAAAATACGATATTAAATTATGCATAAACTACATTGTGTATTACTTGTGTAGACCTGACTGATTCCTTGATTTATGCTCTTGACCCCTGTGTGGAATGCTGCAGTGATGGTAAATAATCACTGCTTTAATACAATAGATCCATCTCCTAAAAATATGCGACTTGAATCAATCAGTCTAGCTTCATAATCCTCTAATATTACCTTAATCATTGTTGTTTAATAGGTTTTAGAGGCACTCTTGGCTCCCGGGTCAGAGCTTTGGATGTTCAACGAGGTCCCTGAAAAGGAAAGAGAGAAGAAGCTTGTTGATGGTGGACTTGATGTTTCTGAGCTAGAAAACATAAAACTTGTCCATAGGGAGGGCAATGCTGTAATTAGGCGGCACCTGGAGGGTCTTCCACTGGAGACTTTTGATTCTGTGAGTTTTGAATCTTTATCTCTTCATATTTATAGCATTTCAGGTTTTAAAGTGTCTTTAGGAAGGAATCCTCTAGCGCCTACGCACCATGTGAATATTAAGGGGCCTGTATCATAAATAACCAGAAGGTAAATCCGGACATAAGTACATTACGAGATTATGCAAATTGATTCAGTAAGAATTTCGGATAACTGGTTGATTATAGTTCCATCTCATCTTTAATCTTAGCAATACCCTGCTCCCTTTCAATAATAGAAAAATTAATTTGATTAGAAGGATTTCCACCACGTGGGTGGCAGATGGTATAAAATATCCATGCTGTCAAAACATAATTATGAGCAACAACAAAAAGCTTACCTCACTAGTTGGAGTTGGCTCATTTAAAGATTAAATTGCCAAATATGAATAAGCTTATAGATCTACATTTTCTATTTTTGGTCGTGGGATCTTTCTTAAAACTCTTTAAAAGCTTTAGATCGTGTTTTGCATTCTAATACCTTACTCAATTTTCATCATTGTATCCAAGTAAAATTATGACCAAAGTGTTGAAAGGGGATTAAGTGTAATAAAATACCTCTAGATCAAAGGCAGTCAAGCAAGGTAAATTAAAATTTTCTTCAACTGTATACTAACTCTAAGAGGACAGATCCTTATTCTTGCAGATGAGTCAGTGGAGGACTCAGTTGCTCACTCTGACTCAAGGTCTCTAGCTACCCTTCTACTCATTCGTGATATACAGGTATCCTGTATGGTTGCATCATTTCAAATTAAGGATTTTGTGTTCACATCACTGACTAATGTCTCACTTTTTTAAACGGAGTTTCTAACAATCCCTACTCTTTTTCTAGTCAAGGCGCCTTCCATACAAAGACACAAAGTCAACTTCTCTGAGGTTCTCTGGGTTCTCTCATAACTCTTGGATCCGTGAAATGCAGCAAGCTTCTGATAAATCAATTATAATTAGTGAAATTTTGGATTCTAGGACTAGAAATCTAGTGTCTGTGTCCAGAATCAGTGATTATGTGTTATCTAATGAGCTGGTTAGCATGGCACTAGCAATGGTGGCTGAAGACAAGCAAATCAACCGAGTTCTTGAGGAATTATTTGCAGAGGAGGTATACCTCATTTGAACTCCTTCTTGCCGTCTCTCGCTATATAGATTTCAGTTGATTTTTAATTTCTTGTCATGTTTAATTTTCTATTTTCTAAACTTGTAGTTTAACATTTATTTTAATTAGATTTTTGTTTGGGGTTTTTTGGATTACAAGATCAAAATTACTTATATGTTGGACTTTTTTGTTAACTTATGTAGGGGAACGAGATGTGTATTAAACCAGCAGAGTTCTATTTATTTGACCAGGAAGAACTATGTTTTTACGATATAATGATTAGGGGTCGAACAAGAAAGGAGATTGTTATCGGCTATCGCTTGGCTAACGAAGATCGAGCTATTATCAACCCTTCAGAAAAGTCAAAGCCAAGAAAATGGTCCCTTGGTGATGTTTTTGTCGTTGTTGCCAAAGGAGATTGAGTGTTCCTTTATACCGTGATGAAGATGATGATTATTATTCATTTCAAACTAGCTGGGAATTTGGAGGCTCCTAAAAGTTGAAGGAGCTGAGATTTTGCCCGTCCAGAGATTCTTGTAGATTTTGGTTAATCTCTTTATTTGATGTGGAATTATATTTATAACATCACTGCAACTTGTAAAATAATCTTTCATATAGGTAACTGGGAAGGAGTTCGAGTGTAGGGTAACTCTTTTAACATATATGTAGAAACTATGAACTCATTGTTCAATGATAAAGAAAGATTTTTCTGTAACTGAAAGTGGTCTATATATAAAATAAGAGCATGTGAACTGTCCAAATCAGCTCACCCAATTTTTAACTCAAAATAATGGATTGGGTTGGTTGGACCAGTTTTGGGATTGGTTAAAAAACTCATCTAACTCAACCAATATGTTAGTTATATATATATATATATATATATCCTCTTCTTATTTAACTTCTATAAATCTCATTTATTTGATATTCATAGAGAAATAAATACATAACCTTTAATCATGTGAAATTGGAAGATAAGAGGATTTATTTCTACTAATAGTTATCTGAATGTAGATGAAACAAAGGAACAGCAGAATGATTACATTACATAGACCACCTTATTTACATTGAATTCAACTATGAAACCTTCAGGCTACTTCCCTGGCAATGTTGGTGATTGAGGCCACAACAACTTCAGAGAAAATCCTCAACTTAGTAACTCAAACACTCAAGTGAAAATTTGCTTAACTGGATAAGCACCTACTTAAATCAATCCCACAAATCACCAAATAAATAAACAGTGCATAAACCAATAAAATGATGACATTCTTCTTTTGGAAAAAAAGATGAAGATATACTCAGAGTGTCATATTGATAAAAAAAAGGGCAATGAATAATATACTATTGCTTGTAACAAAAGAAAATAATGATATACTAAAGCAGCAATAAATATCATTCTGATTAATTAGTAAAAAATGAATTAGCAGCACTATAGAGTGGCATCCACAACTGATTTAACTCTTCTCATCTTTTGACAAGACTTGGATTTCTTGAATTTTGTCAGTGCTGCCATCAATGAAATATCTAATGGAAATACAAAACAGCATAAAGAAACCATGACACTGACTTGATGTCACTGACTTGATGAAACATCCGATTTAACTTAACAGCAGTAAAAGGGGAAACATTTCCCAAGGGACAAATAAAATATTCACTCCATTTGCAGGTATCAAAGAAGATTTCAAAAGATCAGCACACTGATAAATAGTAGGGAAATGAATTTTTAGTTAAAATACAAAAAGCTATATGCCTTTATCAGAACATAGAGAGCATCATCGAAGACAGGAACTCCAGTGTTGGAAGAAGGCAATATTTTTTTCCCAATATTTTATCATAAACATTACACAGAGGCACATCAAGCTACAAGCACTGCCAGGTAAAGTGATGTGGCCTTGTAAACAGTAGTGCAAAAGTCAACCATGTTACCACGCATGTATGACAATGAGTGTTTTATTATTGAGTACACTACACTTCACCCCTTCACCCTTTCACAGAATCCAATCAAAACCAATTTCATGTAAGAACCAAATCTGCAATAAATAACTCAACTGCTCTCAATAAGATAATGAAGATGGTTGAGTGTGAAGCCTCTACACATAGACTTGCTGGAATGACCCTTCCCTGCTTTCAAATATGCACTTCTCACTTCATTCCATTTTGATCCTCGCATTTTCTATTTCAATATCCAGTGACATAGACATCAAAAGAAGAAAAATCTTTTTTCTAAATTTTAATGTTTTTGACCATTGAATGTTTCCTTTTTACTTGCAACCTAAATATTACATCAGGAGCCAGCAAAGACGCTACATAACACCTACTGTGCCATCTCATCCTCCACTAATCATGTTATTAATCTTTATCCATTAGACTAACATAAATTATACAAATTCAAAGATTTTTTTGTGTAGATTTTCTTGATCTAGTAACTTCCACCCTCTCAAAGACAAATTTAATGTTTTCCCTTGACTAAAAACTATTCTTGCACGAGAAGTTGTAACAAGACCCAATGGGATGTTATATTATCAGTTTTATATGCCTGGTCTAAATGTAACAGTAGAGATGAAAGCTAATGAACACCTTTCCTTCCCTTGTTTATTTATAAATTTAACATTTGAAACAAATTCTCTGATACATCACTGTTAATATACTTTTCTTTACTAAAAATATAAACCATGCGGGAGTTTATTAAATACGAGATGAAATCTACAAAATTTACAATTTCTAAAAAAATCTTTAATCAATGAACATGTATAGTAAAAGAAGTTTATATATTCTTAACATTTCTCAATCAAATTTAAGCCAAAATATCAACCCGTCTCAACTGCATCCAAAATAGCTTTTAGACATCAAAAGAGGGAAAGACAAAAGTAAAAGTATAATAGGTGGAAGATATAAGAAGAAAGAAAATTGATAAATAAATTGCATTAAATATTTTTTTCGTTTTGATGAAATTGTTCTGGTTTTTTTATGAAGCATTTACATTAACTTCTCTAAAAGGAGAACACGCTGTAATGTTTTTGAACAAAAATATATAGATATTTATGTAATTTTATAAATTTTAGAGGACATTAGTGTAATTCTACAAATATGGTGAATGTTAATGTTGTATTTATTTTGGTTTAGTTGTTGTTAAAGATAAGATTGAATAGAACTCAAAGATATAATACTGCAAAGCAGAAAGACAAAAATGTTGTGTATATATAGCAGATACTGTTATACATGATGACAGAGGAGAGAATTACTTGTCTATTATACACAGACTGGAATACAAAAAATAAAAATAAAAATATTATGAATTATTACTACTAAAATATCGTGATGACTTTTGACACCGGAGAAAAGGGCCATCACACAATTCTCTTCTCCTCATATTGAAATCTTCAACATGTCCATCATAAAATTCTCCATCATCAACTTCGATTCTTCAGCAAACAAGTTTACATTGAACGTATCTTCTCCTGCCAAACCCAAATTATCTAATCCATCACTTCCCAATAAGGAAAGAAAGAAAACACAAAAGAAAGATTGAATTTTCATACCATAGAAGAATGATGGCTGGCGCTTGATAGGGCAAGAGGAAATTGGAAGCACAGGGAGATTCTGGCAGTTGCAGATTTCTATCATATATCCATCTGGGTCATGGAAGAAGAGCTGATCAACTTGAATTCCACCTTCTTCCACCACTGCTGTCACGTACACAATCCCCATTGCATCAAGTTTCTGCATTATGAGTTTCATGTCTGAGCATTGAAACGATATATGATTTTCTTTGGGGTTTATCTCTCTCTTTTCCACCGGCACATTAGCTGATTCTAGTAGGTGAATGCCAATGCCATAGTTGAACAACCTGAACATTATGTAATTATTAGGATTCAGAAAAAAAAGAACTTTATAAAACAATACAAAATAGTTCAAACAGTATTCATTTAATGTACCAAAACTAGTGCATTTGGAGGTGTATGCATTATTTTTGTTCACTTAGACGAGTGAGTAAATTATATAGAATAGATATGAAGTTTACTCTCTAGTCTCTTGTCAAGAACAAATCTTTAGTCTGAATCACAGAAATTGAATTTGTGATGTGACATTGTTAAGAGATCCAAACCTGATCTGGAAGGAAGTGACAAGTGGGAAAGTAGAAAAGAAGCAGAAAACGAAAGATAAAGGTTGAGAAAAGGAAGGAACTTACCAAGCCCCTTCAAATTTGAAAGAAGAAGGCCTCTTGATGAGCACAAATCCGAGGACATTCTCATAGAATTTGACAGACTCACTCACACTCTTACATACAAAAGAGACGTGGTTCAGTGAAAGCAAAGGTAGAGGCGTAGCTGAAGCAGAAGAAAGTGACCCTTTTTCTATTTTTCCCATATCTCTCAAACACTCACTTGGACAAGGAAAATGCTATGTAAATGTGATGTCTTGTGTGGATGAAACCTTGCAGTGTGCTTATATAAAGGCATGAGCAAAGATGAGAGAAGTAGTTTTGTGCATACTTTACAGATAAAATGAAAACGAAAATTATCTGTTCACACCTCATCAATTATAATCTCAACAACCACCTATATTTTTGTCTTTCTCATTGCCCCACCAAGCCTCTACTTCTTCTACAAAACGTGCAAAACTAAATTTAATTCTGAAAAAGAAACAGTCAAAGCTTCAGAAAAAAAAAAATACCTTGTTTTTAATTTCTTGTCAAATTCAAATTTAACCTACTGTCCATTTTTCCCTGCTGCCTCAGCAGCAACATTATTACTGAGTTGCTAAATTTTATTCAACAAAACCTTATCAGAAGTTTGTAGATTTTAGATTCAGCGTTTAGAAGATGAAAGGTAGGTGTGTGCATTATCTTGAATGAAATAAAATATTGCATAAAACATAACGTGGTTTTGATAAGAGCAAGATGTGGGCCATGTCTGACACGTTTGAACGTAGGAAAGGTTAATGAATGATGATGTGGTCGGTGTTATTGCCACACGTTTCACACGTGATCTCTCTTTTACAACTTATCAATTTTTTTGTCCTACATTTTGCATTTCACTACTTATATGTAGATGTATATGTATACGTATATGCATGCCGACTATACTTGCCAAGATACATGTATATGTAGAAAAGAAAAAAAATGTTGACCTAAAATGGTCAAATATAATAGCAATCGACTGAGTGAGAAAATAGAAATGACTTGTAATAACTCTAATACTTAAATTAATAAATAATTCGTTTAAGTAACGTATATCAGAAAATTTTTAATTTCCTAATAAACTATTTGAAAGCTTGATCAAAGCAGAAAGATGTTCTTTTATGGAACTTAACGATGAAGAATAGATGATAACTTGAACAACTGGTTTAAGGGAGTTGGTAATAAGATTTGAAAATTCCACCTGTCACTCATATCCTCAAGATTACTATTAATCTACCACTTGTAACAAGTTACAAATTCATCTAAAATTAAATAAAGTAAAGTAATCGTTTTTTTCAATTTCTTCTAGTTTTCACTCATAAGGAATAACTTCATTACTTTTGTTTTTTTAATAAGCTTATTTTTTAATTTAAATTTTTACTAAATAAGCTAGCACCAATTTATAAATAATATAAAATGATTATTATTATTATTTGGATACTTTTATATTATATAGTCTATTTGAAACACTATGTTATTTATAATATTTATTTTATTATTTCAGAATTATACTTCGAGGATAAATACGCTTTTTTATGTATAGTTTTTAAATATATTTTTTTTGCGTATTTTAACCACGTCCACTATTATATTATTTTTAGCATTATACTTATAGATGTTTTAAGTATTAAACTAATTAATATTTAAAAAAATGTTATTTTTACTTTATTTTATTTTTTGAATAAAATATTATAAAATACAGTACAAGGTTAGCAATAAATACACAATATGAAAATCTATAACATTATAACAATTAAAAGTAAAATAAATGCAATTGGAATTATGTATCTATAAAAAAATTACACAAAATTAAAATTAATTAAGAGTACTCTCAAAATATGTTTTATCAATGAAATTAAAATTTATATAAACATATGATATAAATATACGTAATTTTTTATATTTACGTTTATTAATTACTTTATGTAATAATTTCTCTCAAGATTTACAAATTTTATAGTTAATTTAACTACTTTTAACTTCTTGACTGGTTTTTGAGCTAGTTTTTCCACCCTCGGCTACCTTATGAAGTTTGGTGGTTCTATCAAATTACAAATCTGAATTATAAAAGAGTTAATTATATTTAGATTTTCTGATACTTTTTAAAACTACCCCTTACAATCCCTGTTTTTGTATTATTATAATGACCTCATTTGAGAAGTTGAATGTATAATATAAAAAGAAAATATATGTGGAATGTTTATAAAACTCTAAAAATGCACATTTAGTGTAGAAAGGAAAGACATGTATTATTTAATATTTTAAAATGAACAAGAAATTTGAGTACAATTAAAAAAAAATAGAGGCGTAATTGTAATTTGAAGAAAAAAAAAAGGGAAAAGCGTGTATAATTTAATACTTTTAAAACAAACAAGAAAATTTTGTAGACTTTAAAAAAAACTTGTAATTTGAAAAATCCACATTTTTGTAATTTACTTTTAATAAAATGGATATATAACCATAAAACTTTATTTTGGTAATGACAAATCAAACAATACCAAATCAAGTAAGTAAAAAATAATAGTATATCCAACTTTAAAAGTATCAAAATATGAAAGGTTAGGATGATGAATGACAAAGGGTCAGAATGGACATCAAAGTGTTTTTTGTCTTATTATTTGAGGCAATTGGTTCATGTAGCCATCAAATTTATTTGAACTTGTACCTCCACAATTGTCAAAATAATTATCTTTTATTCTTCTTTAAAGTAATTTTCAAATAACTTGTTTTAAAAAAAATTCCAAAATACCCTCTCTGAATTTCTTAAAATACATTTTAGAATACATTTTTCAAACCAATACTTTTAGAATAAGATTTCTGAAATATATAAAATACATTATGGAACAAATTTTTTTAAACAAACTTTGTAAAATTTAAATAATACTTTCTAAAAGGTATTTTTTCGGAATGATTTTTCAAGAATAAAATTTTTAGAACACACAAAAAGAGTTTTTTCAGAATCAGATTTATTTATTTTTTTATGTTTTTCTTCTAATTGTAGCGTTCTCCTTTTCTTCTTCTTCAAATATGATGGTGCAGCAGCAACAGCAGTGAAGGCAAGAACATTGATAGGTGCAGTGAGGAAGAAGCAAACAGAAAAGTTCAGTCATTTCACTCAATTATAAGGCTGGAGGTTCAAAAATGAAGGTGCAGAAAGTATTTGTCATTATTCCAACCGTAACGTACCCAATGCTTATTTTAAAAACATCTACCAACTATTTTAGATTTGTTAGTTTCTATAGATACTCGTGACATTTTTTATTTTAAATAATCTTATTTAAAAATTATTCTTTAGAATGAAAATTTTATCTAAAATTATATTTAGAATAAAATTAGCACAAATAAAATTAATTTTTTATAATAAATTCGAATAAGTTAAGATTAATTTGATGGTATAGTGCATGTTTGGATTAATATTTGTAAACTCAAATTTGTGTTAAACTTAAGTTTGCAAAAAGAACTCAAGCCTAGCTCCTACTGAATTCGTATATAATCTCACCCCAACAGTAACAGTTTTTCCCCAAATTCATTTAATACCAAAACATAATAAATGAATCATAATAATCTGCATATATGAATCTGCAAACAACTATTTTTCTACGTTGTCATATTTACTGCAGAAAACATAAAAATTAACTACATCCTTTCATCGAATGGTGAAATTTTGTAATGACTTTTTTATTAATAGAGTATGATTTGATATATACTAACCGAAGGAATATGAACATATATAGGTGCCCAATAGATATGAATATATAAGCATCCAATGAGTAAGAAAAGTGGTTGTGCAAGTAAAAGAACACTTGCAATTTTTCTTTTTCAAACATGAGTATCACACCTAAACCTGTCCATTGGCCTCCCTAAGCACGACTTAAAAGATGAAAAAAAGAGGTTAAAATAAGAGTGAAAAAACAAGGGTGATTAGACATTTGTCAAAGCTTGGTGGCAGAAGGAAAATGGGAATACAATATTGTGAGATGGAAGGTAGAATAAATAGATTTAACTTGTTATCAAGAAGTCGTAAATAAATGTCTCTAAAATGGAAATTTTGGTACATTCAAAATTATCTAGCCAGCTAGTTTAGGAGGAAATGCCAAGCAAAAAGGTAGATTGCCTAAATTCTACAAAAGGCAGAAGGCAAAAGGCAGAATGCAGAATGCAGGGTCCCCCAAACATTGAAGAATTAGGCACCACGGGCCATTTTCATCCTTGGCATCGACTTCTTCATTTGACGTGCACGCTCTTTTGCTTCTTTCTTTCGAATAGCCTCTGCACTCAACTTTGCCTCAGCCTCCTCCATCATCTTTTTCCTCTCCGCCTTTCTTCTCTGCATGGCCTCTTGTTGGGCATTTCGGAGTTCTTTCTGTGCCTCCAGAGCAGCCTTTTGTCGTGCACTCTCTGTCTTTGACCGAGCCTGAAATATCAACACCAGTTAACTTAAGGACCAACCATAAAAAGTTCATCTCCTATAAGCCAAGCACAGATTGGTAGCATGAGTAACCCACCTGTGAACTTAATTTATATCTTCCGATCAAGTCAATATAGTACGGAACAAGAGCCACCAGCCGAGTCATGTCAGCCATGTTCTTGGCAGCAGGAAGCACAAACTTGAACAACAATACCTTCTTGTGTACACCAGGGTGCTGATCGGAGAAATGCAATGAAATTAAACCTTTTCCAAATTTCTCAAAAGCTTTCTCACCAAAAACCTGCAGTATAACAATATCTGATTTTTAGTCCAATAAATAAACTTTAACAGGATAACAGTGCAGATGAAACAAGACCCTTATTTTGAATACCAAACTTTCAACATCACAGCCATGTTTAATGAAGCCAAATGCAATCAAGCTACATAACAGCAAATTGAAACACAAACACTGGTGCATGATCAGTTCACACATGGCATCGAAAGAATATGTAACCAAAAAGCACCTATCAACCTGGATAACCAAGGAGGACGCCAACTTATATCAGACAATCAACCACATGAAGTTTTGAACACGATAAATAATGCTCCTCAAAAAATCATTGAATATATAATTATTATTAGTCATATTACTGTTTAAATAATCTTCGTCTCAAAAAGTGACACAACTGACCATAATATAAGCCAATTTAATGAGATAACAAATTCCAACAGTATATTGGATTATATTTAAGTTTAGTTTCCCTACTTCCCATTATCTTGTATTATCATGCTATATATCCTTATCCTTATCTTATGATTTGCTACCCTAATTAGTTAGGACTGGGGATTCTGTTGTGATTAGAATAAAAAACGGTTAATGCTTTAGGATTTACACATAGATTGTAATACACACACACACACACATGGCTTCTGCTTTTGTTCTTCGATTGATGATCATCTTTCTTTCATTTCTACAAAAAAGGTAATTGTGTGCGATATTCAGCTTGTTGTTATCACTTTCATATTATTTGGATTATTTGGAAAGCTGGGAATCATATGAAATTCAAGAAACCTATCCCTTTCCATTCTGCTCTTCATTTGGTACAATGGAATGTTCATATGGCAGGTAAAAAGTCCTCTAAGTATGTGAATAATGATATGATTGACCTATGTATTTTGAGAGTTTTTTAATGTACAGACTAGAACTTCCAAAGGTATTAGAGTTAAACAAGTTGAGTGGATCATGCTTGAAGTTAGATGGATCAAGGTTAATGTTAACTATGCTGCTAAAGGTTGTCTTGGAGATGCTCGTAGTGGGAGAATCTTCAAAGGTAGCAGAGGAGAGTTCATTGGAGGATTTACACCAATAGCTCTTCAATCACCATCCTTAGCTGCATGTGGCTGTGCATCATAAACCCTTCCCTTGGTAGAATATACAAAAATATCACATCTTAAGTATCTTAAGTTATCCATTAGGATTAGTTCTCCTATTTCGCAATATCAACCAGGATTTGCTGGCATGTCTATTTATCTTATAATTTGTATTCCTAATTAATTAGGACTATGATTAGTATAAACAAGAGTTAGTACTATAAATTTTGTATACACATCAAGCAATACATTTCATTACATAATAGAATACTATACAAAGCCTGCCTTCTCTCTATTCTCTCCAATATCTAAAACTTCATTATTTCAACAGCCTTGAAACTCAGACTTTCACCTTGGCCTAAAGGATAGCAAGCAGCAAACCTAAAGATTGATCTTGCTCTTCATATAATTTTTATTGCCAACAGCAGTGAAGAAATAAAAGAGTGACAACGAGAATAATGCCTTGGGGGGGGATCCTGATGGGAGGTATAACATATCTAGGTTATTTGTTGGATCGAAAAGGTAGTATTAATCAATAATATATGATGTTCTAAAGCTTTTGGACCTTGGTTTTAAGAAAGGGTGCATGCTTTCGGCACTATCAATTGGAATGTGAGAGAAATTTCATTCTATAGCAACTGAGTTACAAATAGCCCAAGACAAAACCAACCAACAAGATCTATTTCTACCCACTTTTGTCTCTAAGCAATTCAATCTCTCGGTGAAATTAGAAACTAGAAAGATGATGCGAACTGTAACAACTGACCTTCATACACAGTCAAGTCAAGCTTCTTATAATGGGGCACACAAGGGTAAAAAGTTAATAAAGCACTTAATTTATTAAGAATTTATCACATGTAAACTTATTCATAAGTTTATCGCATGTGAAGCTTTCTAAACTCGAGTTTACCTAAACAAAGTAATTAAGCATTTATTCAATAAGAATTATCAAGCAAAAAAATATTGTCAAGCATAACTATGAAGCCAGCCAAAAAGAGCTTATCTTGATAAGCCTCTCTACAAATCTTATTGAATTGAAATAAGATTAAAGAAAAAGATATTAATAAAATAGCATGAGAAGAAACATGGGTAATTGAAAGAAGAGAAGCGAACCTGATCAATGACGGCATCGGTGATCAAATCAGCAGCGACTTCCTTGGATTCAGAGATAACAGCGAGGTCATCAGCAACCCACTTCCTGGAAGTGGGAGGGGAGAGAACGCTACCGAACCTCTGCAAATCCCTAACGTCCTTGTGCATGGCCTTGGCAGCCTTCTTCTTGGCCATGGCGAAAACCACATGATCCATGGCGTCGTCGTTCATGTACACCTCGAACGAGATCTCGTCTCTGCAGGGCACGATCAAGTTGTAGATCCTGGCGATGAGATCGTGCCTGCTTTTCAACTCCAGCGTGGCCAACAGCCCCTGGCAGTACCTTCTCCCGCTCGCGTAGAACTTGAACGTCGTCTGCCCTTCCTTCAGCAGCAAGGGCGCGTCCTCGCCACCGTCGCCGATCCCTAGAAGGCTGAAATTCTTCTCGAAGACGGAGTCCTTGGCGGCGAACTGCGCGGCCCAGGAGAGCGCGATGTTCTCGTTCTCGCGCTTGCCGGTGAAGTAATTGATGGCGAACATGATGAGGAAGGATCCGCAGAGGATCTCCACAGTGAAGGAGCGGGGAGGGTTAGGGATTGGAGGGGTTTGGGGCTCGGTGGCGTTTTCAGGGGATTTGGGATCGGAGGGAAGCTCGGGGGCGGGGTGTTCTACCGGAACGCCCTCGAATTCGTCGTCGTCCCAAAAATCGAAGGTGGTGGTGGTGGTGGCGGGAGGGGACTTGGGGAGATCGGAGGGCGGAGGTTGGGGAGTGGGATCGGTGGATAGGGGAGTGGGGTCGGAAAGGGGCGGTGATCGGAGAGAAGCGGGATCGATGGAAGCGTCTTCGATGTCATCGTCGTCTTCAGCTTCGAAGCCTTCGAAATGGGAATCGGCGTTCGCAAAAGCGACGAAGAGAAAGTTGAAGCAGAGAAGGGCGAGAAAGAGAGAGGAGAGAGTTGGATTTGCCATTGACGACCACAACGATGCTGTGAGGTGTGAAGCTTGGATACATACAAACATAAACAAATATAAGAGGACAATATTAATACCTAGATATTTCATATTTCATCTTTCTCGTAACTGCTGATTCGGTTTGTTTAGATTACCCAAATATTATGGGTGGATATTAAGATAAATAATTACATAATTATAAATATTCTTAAGATAATATATATAGATATGTATGTATATTGTAATCAAAAGATATATTTTGTAAATAAATCAATGAATAAGTTATGATTCTACACCCAATTAATTATACTAAATATACGTATGAAACTAAAAGGCGTAAAATAAAAATAAAAAATACCATACAATTTTAAATAATTGAATCATTCATTTTATTACATTTCATTTCACATGTAATATTTTATCTTATCTTGAAAGAATTCTTTTTTCTTTTTTACATTTTAAATTTTATGTATGACCAATAAAATTTTATATTTTTTTTTCTTCTATTATCTTTTACACTACTGTTAAATTGTAACAAAATAACTCTTACACAACAAAACCACTCATTTTAATCTTATTTTTTCATAACTGCAAAAGTAATAGGAAATTCTAAAATACAAATACTCAACCTCAACAAGATAATTATAACTATTTATTGTTATTTATTTTATTATTTAAAAAATATTAATTACTTTCATAGATACACACTTTAATAAGTTTATATATATATGACCCACTATACTCAACTTAGTTTTTGAAAAAAAAAAAAACATATGCAAGTTATTCGTGTGTTTATTTTTAACTTACATTATAAGTTCAAGTTTAGGAAGTAAAGAAACACTTATGTAAGGAACTATATAGTTTTAGGAAAAAGTTTAACTTAATTGAAGGATAAATATTTTATTGTTTAAAAATTATATATTTAAAGCACTTTATTTTTCCAGAATATAAAATCTTTTAATTTTTTATAATATATTTAAAGTAATTTATTTTTTTTAGAATAAGAAAATATTACTTCTTTATAATATGTTTAAAGTAGTTTATTTGTTTAGAATATGAAATCTTTTATTTTTCAATAATATTTTAAAGTTTCTTTTTTCATCCACGATGTTTGAGATAATTTGACTTTATCTAGTTTGTTTTTGAGTAAGTTTTTTTTTTTTTCAAAAATTAATTCTTTGTTTCTCTACATATAGGATTTATAACTGGTATGTTTTGTTTATGGATTATCTATCTTAGGGTAAGTCAAGACTATCTGTTAAATTCTATAATAGACTCCTGTTAATTAATTGTATTCTTCTTATTGTTGATTTCATATTTGATTTATGGGTTATTTATTTGAGTAATGTATAATTTTTGCATATACCGTTTAGATAATTTATGTTTTTGCCTAGAAAATTAGAAGCGATGTTGATGAAAGAGTTTATAGCCAAATTTTTCTAACTATTTTTTAAATTGGGAGTTTTTATGCCATTTTTGCTCATCAGATCATAATTTTGCTATGTCATTTGGTAGAAAAATATAAAACTTAACTTTTATTTATTATTCGCATGTTTTAAATAGTTGTGTTGTGTGCATAGCTTTTGTTTATCTTAAAAGATATATTTATGCATACTAACGTAATCTGAATAATATTATGTGAAAAGTGAGAATATATATAATTGAATAAAATTTGAGAATAATTGTGAAATATTTTGTAATTATTAAGAGGTAAAATTATATTTTTCTTAATTTGTAAGAACAAATTTCGTATTAATAAATCATGAATAAATTTATAAAAGATTAAAATATTACCTTTGATACAAAATCATAAGACGATAAATTTGTTAATCTTTGTTTTCATATATTATTTATTTATTTATCTATATTCAATACCTCACTTTCAATTCAATTTTTAATTCTTAACAAGTGTGTTATATAGTGTAAATATTTAATTATGAAATGTGCTATGGAATATATAAACTTTTAATTGTATAAACCCTAAATATATTATAGTTCGATCATATCTTTCGTATGGATATTGAATCTTTTACAAACTTTTATACATTCAAAAATCAAGATAAAAAAATGATATAATATATCTCACAAGCTTTATCTAGATATATGATGATTTTATATTGAAAAGTGATTTTTAAACTTAATTTAACTTAAAAAAAACAGCTTATATTAAGATGAGATTTGAATCTTATCAAAATAATTTTTAACTATAATTTAATCTCATCAACATGAGGACATTGTATCTCATATCTTCAAATTTAACATACTTTTCCAAAAGTTATTTTTAATGTTATCTTTTATATTTTATATGAATACTGGGTAATGAAATAAGATATATGGTAATAAAAGTACGATATAAAAGTTGTGCATATTGTTTAAAATTGTAGTAACTTAATCATTAAAATATTATTTTTTTCCTGCATTTTTTTCTTAATTTTGTTTTTTATAGGTTATAATTGTATTTTGATTGGGTATTTATAGATATTCTAAAGATATTTTTAGAAAATTTTATTTTATATTTTCATATATTATATAAATAAAATATGTAAATATTATTAATAATATTTAACTAGTAATTTTGGTAAATTATGTTTTTTTTTTATTTTGGGTGTTACAATTTACAATTTCAAACACGGAATATAATTTAAAATTTCAAGAATTAAAATGTCATAAGTTTAAAATTTTTAACTTTAGGTCCAAGACTAGAGTTACCTTGAATTATAATTTCAAATACTGAAATGAGACATGATAGTTGTCTGATGCACATGTGATGTGATGTGCCATAACAATTGAAGTGTATAAAGTGCTGGACACAAATTTTTAGTGGATTTTTTTTAGTTTTGTTGAATGTACCAACTAAATTGACAAAAAGTGAGAGTTTCAGTGATTAAATTCATCATTATAGTAGTCAAATAATATATATATATATGCTTTATAATTGTTATTATTTATCATAGAAAGTGAAAAACTGTTGGTATTGTATAATTAAAATAAATACATAAAAATAATTTTAATAAAATTTATTAATATTGTTTACAGAAAAATTAAATTTATATAAATACAATAATTATCAACATAAGAAATCCAAATAATTAAAATTCAATCATATTTTCAATTAATAGCTTTAATTATTGTCATTTTAATCATAACAATAAAAAGTGAAATTTTGAAATAGAGCAACGATAGTTTGTTATCCTCGCGAAAGGAAAAAGATTTATGATAAATTATTACATTTAGAAAAATAGAAACGATTTAACCTCAATTTTGGAGAAGATAAGATAGTTTAAATCAAAAAAGAGATTGAATCATTCAAATGAATATGCATGTTAAAAGTATAACGGTAAAGGATAAATATATGTTATCTGATATAATTTATCCCCCAGTAAACAAAATAAAGTTTGCTATGAGAGACAAACTAATCTAATTAAAAAGAATAGCTAAACATTTCGAACGTATGGAAAGGGTTTATAAATTCTACTTTTTATAAATTTTTTATTTATTTATCTGTTATATTTTAAGTTTATAAAACACGTCCTATATCATGATTTAAGTTTAGATAAATATATTTCTCCATTTTTAGTATAACTAACATATTTTGATACAACATTTACATGGAAAATATTCTTATTTCTGATTATGATTACTGTATTACTCCACATAAAAAAATTTAATATCAAAGATATTTGTTTACAATATCTCACAAAAAACTTAAGTCATATTTGACAAAACTTTCAGTTAGCTTTTAGATTATTTTTACTAATTGAAAAGTTTGTTTAGTCTAATTGTGTTGCGTAAATATGCATTTTGTAGTAGTATCTTACGTCATTTGAGACACTAATGTTTTTTTAGAAGTGTTATTTTATTTTTTTCATATTTATTCTCTTTGTTATTTTTAAAAGATTTAATAATTTTTCTAATTATCTTTTTTTTTTAAATAAGACAGGTTATTTATTTATTTCTTTCTATTATCGTTCTTTTTTATATTATATTATTTATTTTATATTACATTATTTTGAATAGTTATTTTATTATTTTAATATTATATTCCAAGAAAATGTTAATGATAAATTTAATTATTTTATTACTTTTTCATAGTTTTATGTTGAACTATTTATTCTAACCAGCAATTAATATAATAAAATAACTTATAAGTACACATTATTTTGATTTAATTTATAAATTTTGTTTATAAATATTTTAAAATATGGTATAAGATTATTATTATTATTATTATTCTTATTATTATTATGTGTAATATGAAAATATATAATGATTGAAACTAAAAAATAAGTGATTAAAATAATTAATTAAAAAATTCAAGAGTTAAAAACAACTTTTTAAGAGCTCTTATAAACACATCAAAGTATATTTTTGATCATAAAATATATTTTGTGAAGCAAGAAGAACATATCTTATAACAGAAAAGAAAATCACATGAAAATGAATACTGAAAGCTGGTTGGTTGATGGAGCACTTGTTCATCAATGACATGAGCATATAGCATAAAGCTGATTCGGTTACTTGGAAGATTGGGCTAATCATTCAAAACCATATCTATTCACCAACCCTACACGAACATAACATAACATAATAAAGCTTGAATTTTAAGGAGAGAAGAAGAAGAAAAACATGATTGTTCTTGCATCAAACATAGTTTGTTGGTCGTTAGTTTGGCAGTCATGTTCAAGAACAACAACACAGTACATTGTCTTTGTCTTAGGCTTAAAAAAAACGACATAAGATGATGTATATGTATAGTTATGTCTTTCTTCTCAGCTAATTCCAATATCTATCAACATTGAAGTGGAAGCAAAGAAACAACAATGGACCCAACAAATCATCCTCAAATATTACTTACACCCTCTCTTCCAAATCCATCATCAAACAATGGATTCCGATTTCAGCTCCACCGTCGACACCTCTCGTCCCTTCACCTCCGTCAAAGAAGCCGTCGCCATATTCGGCCAACGCCTCCTCCTCGGAGAACTCTACTCTCCAAAGCCGTTTTCATCGGACACTCCGGTGAAGAGACCATCTCCATCTCCGTCTCCATCTCCACCACCGATGAAAACTCACCAAGACAATGTCCAACTCGTTGATGTGATAAAGAAGCTGGAGGCAGAGCTTGAGAAAACGAAGGTGGAGCTGAAGCTGCTCAAAGAAAGAGGCAGCGAAACGGAGGTGGCGCTGGCAACGCTCAACGCCGAGCTTCACAAAAACATGTCCAAGTTGGCTCAGGCTGAGGCCGCAGCCGCCGGGAAGGCCGCCGCCGCCACGCCGACCAAGACGGTGAGGTTTGAGATCAGCGAAGAGGGGAAGAACAGAAGGGAGGTGGCGAGAAAGAAAGAGGAGTCACGAAGCTTGGGTCATATTCTGAGTCTGGGAGAAAACGACCACCTTTTTGGAAGCAAAAAAACGAGGAAACAGAAACCTATTATCCCTCTTGTTGGGGATTTCTTTTTCAAGAGAAAATCATCTTCCACCACTCATCATCACAATCCTCTTTATGCTTCTCCTTTCTAATATCTATCTATGCTTGTTTTCGCCATGCCCATGTCTTTCTTCCATTCCTCTTCTTGTCTTTTCTGTTTGTAAAAATTGAACTTGTTATGTATCCACGTAACACTAATACTTCTCACACCAAATCTCATGCAATACATTTTTTTTTTTTTGGATTTGTTTGCGACACTGATTGTAAAGAGTTTGGTTAATTTGATTAATATTATTAACTTTAAGCAAGGTTTTAAAAAGAAAAGAAGAAATCTTTATTATCTCAAACGTATCTCTTTTATATTCCGAAAATGAATGATCAGACCCTTTAAGTTTTTTCTGCTACGCCCTGTAATGATGTCCAAAAAGGATTCAAAATAGAGAGCCATGATTATTTTACTGAAAATTTGAGAATATTTAATTTAATTTAATTTAATTTTCTCAGATAATATGATTATCCTACCATAATTATATAATAATACAAAATTAAAGTGATAACTGAGATGTTTTAACATGGTATAGAGTTTGACCCTTTTATAGTAGGTTTTAGAAAGCTCGAAATTCTTCATACACCTATCCTTTCTTTCTGAATAAAAAAATTAAATAAATTATACGTCTCTTAAACTTTTTATATCTGAAATTGTATAATTTAAAATATAAAAATTATATTTCGATTGGAATTATATAATATGAAAGGATATTTTTGGTATTTTTAAAATATGACGGTGCAAGAAGAATTCGTGGAGGTGCAGAAAGATGGACTTAGATAAGAGGTCCAAAAAGGAAGGAAGCAGGATGAAGAGCCGTAGCGTATTTTAATTTTAATTTATTTAAAGAATGAAATAACGTTATTTATTCGATGACAGAGAGAAAGATTTGTGGAAGAAAGAAAAGAAATCAAAGAGAAAGAAGAAAAGATTTTTGCGGGAGAATCAACGAAAGGTTAGTTAGGTGGAAGAAATTGTTTGTGAGGAGAAAGAGACAGCAGAAGGATGCAAGTTGTGGTGCTGAATACTCAATCCTGCTGCGGAGCCCCACAACCTCCTTCGTCTTCTCGTCCCTTCGTTTCCAATAAGGTTCTTTTTTTCTCCCTTTCCTTAGTTTTGGGAATTATTATTTTGGAATAGCCCTCTTATTTTCTAGCATCTTGTTGCAATTTTTGCTTCGCAGGGAACGAGGTTCTTCGGTGGCCATGCTTCTTTCAGGAGGAAGGGCAACGTCATGCGTTCTTCTGTTCGGATTCATTTACCGCGCTCTACACGTAGCCTTGGTTAGTCTCTCTCAAAATCTGCACTTTTCTATACCCTTTCAATTGAATTTTCCAGATTCAAATCTCTATACCTGGATGGATTACAATTGCTGACTTTCTAAATTTCAACGTAATACGCAAATGCTTCTCTATGCAATCATATTTAATCCTAGTAAGTTGAAAATGTAATCTACTTTGAGAAAATTAAAATACAAAATATTTTCGTGCCACCTTAGTTTGTCTGTTGTTGTAATAATACTATGTAAAATATAATTGGAGAGAATAATTTATGCTTTAGTGATTTGCTGATTTCGTAGAGCTGGAAAGTGATTGCATATCATAATATCCCATATTTTTAAGTATAAATATTAATAATGATTTTATCTTCAACAATTAAAAATTCCATATAATTGAATAAGAATAAACGCACTTTCAAAAAATCTCCTCTTTGCCTCACCTAATTTATTTCTTAAAGCTTCATATTTGACTTTCGGGAGAGCTTTTCTTAAAATATCTGCACTTTGATCTTTAGTCGTATGGTAAAGTAATTTGACTTCATCTTCTCTTTGTTCTTCTCTTAAAAAAGAGAACTTGGTCTTGAAATGCTCAGTCTTGCCATGAAAAACAGGATCATTTGAAATGGAAATTGCTGCTTGATTATCAGCTAGAATCCATGTAGGTTTCTTTTGTTTTTTATGTAAATCAGCATGTATATGCCTTAACCAAGTAGATTAATTCACTGTTGCAGTGGCTGGCACATATTCTGCCTCTGCCGTACTTTGAGCCACAGTGTCTCGTTAATATACATGTACCAAAGCCAAAACAATAATCTAGTGTGCTTTTCATGTCATCAATAGAGTCAACCGAATCACTATCATAATATCCTTGATATTTAAAAGTTTGAGAGTGACTGAGCTTAATGCCATAACTTATAGTTCCCTTAACATATCCCACAATCCGTTTGACAGCTTGAGAATGGAGCTCACTAGCACAATGCATAAACCTTTAAAGAATGTTACTTAAAACACGATCTTGTTGCAGTGAGATACATTAGGTGACCAATTATACTTCTGTAATGATATTCATCTAACTTATTGGCAGCACCATCTTTGCTTAATTTTTCATTTTGGTTTAGGGTTTAGCAATGCTTTTCTTCAATATTTCTTTTGCATCTTTTTTTAACATATAAAGACTCCATTTTTTTTCTTGCTTTACCTCCATTCGCAGAAAAATTGACATTAAACCAGCATCTGCCATCTCAGACATGTCGAGCATTTCACCTTTGAACTCCGTCACTAGTTTTTCATTAGTGCCTGGTACAGAGAGGTTACACAAACAAAAACTATAATTAAATCACCTGACATTTTCACATACGTATTTTCACTTGGACTTAATAAGTCCAAGTTTTTGAAGATAATCATCAATTCTGTCATACCAAGCCTTTGGAACTTATTTAAGACCATAGTAGGCCTCCTTTAGGTTGTAAACCTTGTCTTCTTCTCCCTTGACTTGAAATCCCTTTGGTTGCTCCACAAATATCTCCTCTTGCAAATAACCTTTTTAAAATGTAGGTTTTTCATCTAAATGGTGAATTTTCCAACCTTTGCGTGCAGCCAAAGCAAGCAGTATTCTGATTGTATAAAAACAAATTGAATAAAGAATACCTATGTTGCATTTATTCTAAAGCACAATTTCAATAGCTTCTTTTAATTTCAAATTCAGCTTCAGGTTTTTTCTTTATATGACAATTGGGAAACCGAATCTCATGTTAATTTTATGCTTGTACAGCAGTAAAGTGTGTTGCTACTCCGAATCCAGCAGTGGAGCTGCCATTAACTGCTGAAAATGTAGAAAGTGTATTGGATGAAATTCGACCGTATCTCATTGCTGATGGTGGAAATGTGGCGTTACATGAAATTGATGGCAATGTTGTGCGGTTGAAGCTACAGGGAGCATGTGGTTCGTGTCCGAGTTCTGTTACAACAATGAAAATGGGCATTGAGCGTCGATTAATGGAGAAGATGCCTGAAATAGTGGCCGTTGAACCAATAGCTGACGAAGAAACTGGTCTTGAGCTAAATGAAGAAAACATAGAGAAGGTTAGTTCTGTGTTCTATCAAGATGATGTATATACTTCACTGGTTCTTCTGGATTATTCATATTTCAAGTAATTTTTTTTGTTGTTTGTTGAGAAAACTTGTAGAATGTTTTCTTTTCTCAAATGGCAACACACAAGTACAGGTGTGTACAACAGAAAGGGACTTGAGAGGCAAACAGTACATCATAGAGGATAGGAATATGCAAATAGATTGAGTGGGACTTAATTGAACAAAAACTCGCCCAAGGGGGATAAAAATGTACTGTTTTCTTATGTTTCTTGGGATGTTTTTGAAACAATCCAGCTGGTATACAAATACTTCTAACAAAAAAATAAATGAATAATAAATGTTGGTAACTACTATAAATTACATTGTAATCACGTTAGGTGATGGAAATCATTTGTGGAATTCAAACCATATGGGAAAAAGTTACACATTTTTCGTGAAGAATGCTTTAGTTATTTTCTGGTAAGTTTAGTAAAATTTTACACACATTAAGACCTTCCAAGCAAAAGGTGGTTTAGATAGAAAGCAAACCCCTCCGTGACTCCCGTCAATATGATACAAAATCAATTGGACATGGAAGTCTTTACCTTAGATGTTGCTCAATTCGGTAGACTGTTTATTTGATGGAAAGAGATTTCTGTTTAACTACCAGCTGTTAAAAGGAGGTTTAGGCCTCAATATCAAGCTCTGTATTTCAGTATAAGAAAGATGCTTTATCCGGCTAGGTTGTTAAACCATAAATGTTGTTTTTCATAGATGTGATATGCATACGATTGTGGTTATTGGGACTGGTCTAAGATAATAGTAAGCTTATGTTTCATTTCGTTGGTTTTATTGAAAGTGTGCATTATATCTGTGAATACCTGACATTCTTATTTACTGATTGTAAGAAATGGGACAAACACCGGACTTTATTCTATCTTTTCAAGTCATTGTATCAAGAATAATGTCATTATGTAAAGCAAGATGTGTTCAGTTATTATCTAAATGAATAATATAATTTCTGTAACATTAGTATGAGGTGAAAATGTTGGAAGAATTTAATGTTTTATTAACTGGTTCAGGTTCTTGAGGAAATAAGGCCGTACTTGATAGGGGCTGCTGATGGAACTCTTGAATTGGTGGCCATTGATGAGCCAATAGTAAAGGTACGAATCACAGGCCCCGCTGCTAGTGTCATGACTGTGCGTGTAGCTGTTACACAGAAGTTGCGAGAAAAAATACCTTCCATAGCCGCTGTTCAGCTTTTATGATAGTTTAGTTCGAAGGAAGAATAGAACTATCATGGCATTCTTGTAATTTTTCAGGTACAACAATAATAGAAATAAAGTGTTACATATGATGTATAGTATATGTTGTCAATTTATTTTTTGTGAAAATCGATATTCACAAGCTTTTACAGTGGATGAGGGTTCTACTATTGTAATCAAACTACGGTTTAATTTATTTGTTATGTTTCTCTTTTCCATTAGTCAGGTTTTCAATCAAACTATTAAACATGCACGAAATCCCGAATATAGTGTTGCAATTAACGCATCATTAGGTAGAGGTTCGGAGATAGTTGATTTTTCCTATTTTGTCAGAAGTGAAAGCAATTTAATTTAGCACAGCAACATTTTGCTCTTTTAAATCTACATTTTCTATTAAACAATCAAGTGGTTGTTGAACATCTGTTAATCAGATACAAGTTAGATTTTTTTTTTTCTTTTTAATATTGTCCACAGTTTAGTTTCTTTGATAAAAAAGAAAGAGTTGAAATGAAAATAAATTAAAGAATAGGGAGTTGTTAGATTGAACAGAGATGAGAAGATAAATAAGTAGAAATAAATGAGAAATAGTATTTTTTTTTCAAATGATTTCCCTTCTTTTCACTTTCCATCAAGCATCTAATTTATTTTCATCCATCCTCCTAGTCAAGCCAAATGAAGAGTTAAGTGGTCTTGTTTAAAATGTGCATTCAGCTAGTTAGACAGTTCATTAATCTCAATTTCACTGTGTTTGAAACTTCAAATCCACATTTCAATTGTGAAAAATGAATGTTGTTTAAAATAGTTTCCATTTGTATGTGAATTATGGATTCACATCCAACTTGGTCCTGTATGAAATCAAACATGAGCCCTATTTCAATCTTAATCCAAAAAATAACTACCCCAAAAATCGAAAAGAAAAAAAAGTTATTGAACAAAATGAAAAGAACAAAAAATATTTCTCGTCTTATGGGCTTCTCCTTTCTCAGAGAGTCGGTTGATAATTTAAAATAACAAAAATTGTTTCTCCTGTGATTCTTCTCCTGATTATATCTAGTTAACCCCTCTAACCAACTAGCTAACCCCACTGGTATTCTAACTATCTTTAACAACTCCTAAAACTCAACCTTGTCCAAAGGTTGGATGTAAGTTGGGGATTCTAGGTTCATCTTCATCTACCTTTCCTGAAAGCATTGTGACTTGACACTGCACTCAGACTCCGATCTGGCGGCTTAAATGGAGGTGGGGACCAGGGTGGAGTCTGTATAACAATAATCACCAAGACTACCTCTTAACCTACCAACCTATCAATCATCAACAAAGATTGATGATAAAGGCTCGCGCAACAAATGTGCCTTCCAAAACTTTGACGTCATTGATGTTCCCCATCTTGACGGTTAAATCCCCCTCTTGCTTTTTCGGTAAATATACTACTTGGTCACCCAACAAAAAATGTCTCCACAGCCCACATTCACATCCTGCACAAAACTTCACCTTCGTTGTATTTCTCCCTCATCATGAAAATATCAACTTTCAATCTTATTTCTCTAACTTGTTTTCCTTTACTATTTTCGCTTTCTTCACCACCACAAAAGGTGTGGCTCTTGATCACTTAACCTTTAAATGCAAGAAATTCAACTTTCTTGACCCAGGAAGAAAGTCACCGTCTTCTTCAGACCAATTGCTGTCCCCCCTTTCTGCCAATGATTTATCCCAATTATTAATACAATTGCCCCTTCAACAGATTATGGTGTACAATAGCTAATCTTTGATGTAGTCCATTTTAGTTTTTAATTGTCAGTGGCAGATTTGTTCAATGACATGTTTTTTCCAATGCTCCCACCTAATTCTCCATGATTACTGGGGATTTCGCATGTCCGACCACCAAAAGTTAGAAAGAACAAAAAGAAAGTTTTGTATTGAACAGAAGGAAAAAGGATTTCGCCTCTGAAAAAAGCCAACGGTCAATTTGTAATTAAAAAAAGGGGTACCTCCCCTTCTCTTATTCTCCTATTTATATTTAATCAACCCATCTAACCAACTAACCAATCCATTGATATTCTAATTATCTTAATGAACTCTTTATATCCTGACACATTACTTCTATTTTAATGGCAATGTTGATCAGGCAATGCTATGAACTTGAGAAAAATGTTAGTGTACATGGATAGTAATTAAGTTACGCCTTATTCCTTCCTTCCGATTACTCGATTCCAAAATCAGTTTTAAATATAGGCCTTTTTCATAAGCACAATTGTGAATTTTCTTCATTCAGAACAATAGTTTGATAATGCTGTCTTGATACTTTGTTAGGGCACAGTAAAACATTCCGCAAAGAGTAATAAGCGTCCTTTGGCACCATGAATATTAAATACAAAAATACTAGCATAATTACTCGAGACAATTACTGCTACGCAATTTTAAAGAAAATTGCGCAGAGCTTAAGCATTAAGATAAATTTACTAGTGGACTCAAATAAATCTTATGTTTCAGAACACGTATAATTGGGCTCATTTCTTTCTCGGAAAGCTCACTACACCGTCGAAACTGCAAACTGAGTAATTGACATTTTCTTAAAGTACACAAACAGTAAACAGTATTACTCGATGTTTTTTTTACTATAATACAACCAAACAGAATGCCACGTTCAATCTCCCTAAAATAGCATCCGCTGGATGTCTTGGAATAATTGGTTTCTCATGCCTAACATGTTACATCAAAATTGCAGTTCTATTCCGACCGCAAGCGAGGTTGTGGATATGAATTCAGGAATGATAGTTCGGCTAAAGATTTTAGAAAGACAAATAGTGTGGAAAACAAAAACAGTCCAAAAACCAGAGCAAGAAACTCACTACTCAGGTGCCCTTCATTTTGCCTTGCAGTGCTTTCTATTTAAGAAATAAGGAACAAAATTGGTAAAGAAGTTTCAGAATCCGCCAATCACACGCCCGTATATCCGTATTTATATTAATGACAATAAAGTTTGATCAGTTTATCAGCACCAGCTGTAAATAACCATGGCTGTCTAGGGTGAAATTTACAGTCCAGTATCCCTGCAATGCAGACAACTTCCCAAGTAAGATAAAGAAGTATTTATTCTAGAATGCATTGTCAGATAAGAATATGTGCAATGAGCAATCATCAACCACACACTCAGGGTTGGTTTATCAAATAATGGCAATCATGTCAACGAATTACATCTACAAAGACCATATGGCGTAAAGGTGAAAACTACGGACAATCAATTAGTTGGAAGGTTGGACTAATCATTCAGAGACTATTTACTTCTCCTTTTCGGTAATGAATCAATCATCTAGAACCAAAGCAACAAGCAGTATCACGATTATCCCATTTATTTGTAGACAAGACAATGCCATTATAGAAAAATCCTATATTTTGGATATTTTGATCCTCCTACCAAGTACTATCCTAAACTGATTTTATAGTTTTCAAATACTTGACTTGTTTTTTCCCTTTCTAGACAAGGCTACAACATCTTGGCTCCTTTGATCCTACTATCCTAAACTGACTTGACAGTTAAAACACTTAGACTCTTTTATTTTTAAAGTTGGCCTGAATTTTAAAAAAAAATTGGATCTCAAATTTATTAACATAAAAATATCATAAACAGCCAAAGTCTCACCTCTCCCATTTGAACTGGTATGGCCACGGAGAATTTCCAAAGGAACAATAAGGGGATTTTGATTCAGATCAGAATAAACCATTCCATGAAAAACATATGCCGTGCAGTCATCTGAACATGAAGCAAATAAGGGATACGTGCGATGAAAGATGACATTGTTGATGTCTTTTGGGTGACACCTGCAACAATGAAATTATTAAAAATGATCTGTGTATAGACATTAAAACAGAAAATGAGGTTTCTTACCAAATTATTTACAAATAACTAATAGCTCATTAACCAATGCAAAAATAAACCATGGTTTTTTTTAATGTTCTCTACACCCTGTTTGTTTAGTTTTTTCAAATAATGAAATTTTGTACCTATATATATGAATTGGCTTTGCTAACACAAAGTGAACTCATCATGTTGTAATAATTTTAAAAGTTCAAACAATAACTCTAACAATTTAACAGGAAATTCTATTTTAAACTTAAATACTGAGGGGGCGGGGACTATTACCATAATATAACACAACATAAGTTGACCATTCACTTGGATAGCTAATTTTCTAATCAGCTACCACACAAATCCGTAAAGGACAGAAGCACCAAGGTATAGTTTAAAATACAAATAGAACTTCCCACAGGTCTCTCTTTCAATTCAATCAATTTCTTACTGTTTCTGCCTAAAGTAAATTATTTCCTCCATTCAGAAAGCTTTATAGTTCATACTATATAATAACTTGTGCACTAGCAAGCACAAAACTACTCCCGCACAAAAAAATGTAACTGAGTTTGCATTGCCTTCAATTAGCAGATAAAAAAAATACTTACTTAAGAATTTTATATGGTTTTGATGAAAGGTCCATGTCAAACCAACACATCTTGCCCTCTTTGCTACCCACAATTAAATTATCACCTGCATGGAATGCATACAGACAAACAATTATGATGTGTAATTTTCTGCATTTTAAGAGTAGAACAGGAAGTGATTACAATATAATTTTATAGCAAAAATAATCATACCTCCAGGATGAACTGCAATAGATGAGGCTTCACGAAGCCCAGTATCAAGCTTTTTTATGAGCTTAGTCTTCAATAAATCATACACACGAACACTCTTTTTTGTACAAACAAAGAAGATGGAACGGGATGGATGGAAAGTTGACCTAACAGCAAGTCCATGTAACTTAAAAGGAAGTCTTTGTGTAAGCTTCTTGGATAACTGGTGTATCAAAACTGCTCTGGACTCACGTAAAGAAATTGTCAAGGAAAAAAACAACCAACCCTTAGTTTAATATATTTATATCCCTCTAAATTTCATTTCATTCACTTAAGAAAACAAATCAGCTAAAAAGTTGGTAATCAAGAACTAGTTCAGTACAGTTTTTTTTTTTTCAGTAAGTTCCATAGAAAAAGAACCCACACACTAAACACAGCCATTAATGATACATGGCATGCAAAAGGTGTAATGACATAACAAATAGCACCTCAAGTCTAAAAGGTTATATTTATGTTGAACAAAATAAGATTACCATCAAGATATATTGCACTAATATGTATGTAATGCAAGCATGTGCACATTTATGTGCATACACCCAACTATAAAAAATGTCAACAGTATACCAAAAATATAAATAAATAAAAAATCATAACCAATCATCACCAGAGACATGTAGTCATTGTTGTAAAGCAATAAACCAATAAATAATGAGGTATGCATAAATTGCTCAGTGAAACACTTAAAAAGGATATCTGTTGGCATCACTGTTGAAAAGTAGTCACCTTTCCGGTGCCATTCTACAGCAGTAACAGTCTGCAAAAACAAATCTACAAATGTTTAATCGGACTGTTACAGAACTTCAATCAACAAGCGAACCAAAATGGAAATGGAGACAAATTTGAAAATACCTTGAAGTGCCTTAACCTTAAACCCGTATGTTTGTCATCTTTAAGCCAGCTTACACTAAGTGCTTTATCACCTGCAAAGCCGGCATGATTAGAAAATAAAAAGCCACCAGTATGGGACATAAAACATAATAAGCATTGATATAAATAATAACAATTCAACATTCACCCATGTGACCATTTAGGTTTATATTTTACGCTGATCCCCCCTTTCAATTAAAAGTTCGGTCAGGGTTCAAAGGCCAACTTGAGAGTTTGAATCTCTTGGAGCCTTCTATTGAATGTTTAGATTAAAATCAAAGAAGTGACAAAAGCACTGACCAGAGTCATCTGATGCTGTTGATGAGTCAATCCAGAGAAGCTCCTTAATCTGGTTCTGCATTTCTTCATCCCCCAAACAGGTGTTCAGTAGAAATACATCTTGTCCCCTAAATAAAAGATTTATCATTGATTTATTTTCACAATCAAGCCATATAAACATTAAGAATTTTCTAGAACCAAAAGTATGAGACTCTTAATAGCCAATAAAATCAGACTTACGCAGAAACAGCTAGAATATGCATATCAGGCAGAGGATTCCAGGAAACGCAGCTAACAGCTTCACCAACATCCCATCGCCTAAGACATCTGCCAGTTTCAACCTCCCAGATACGGACAGTTCCATCGCTTGAACCTGCATAGATAACAGAAAAATGAGAGACTCATCTCCATCCCTCCTTAATTGAGACAGCAATATATATCATCAACATTCATACCTGAAGCCATCCATTGCCCTGAGGCTTCAACGGAAATTGATGTAACAGCATCATCATGGCCTTTATACTCAATATAGCATGTTATGGGATAAGGCTTAAGCTCCTTTCGACTAGGAAGCTTTGGCTTTAAAGATTCAGGATCAATATTAAGCTAGAACACAGAAAGAAAAGAAAAGTGAACAAATTATACCAATTATATTATACACACACATTCGCAGCAAAAATAGAATAAGTAAATTAGTTCTTTGACAGATATTTCACTCACACGTTTTTTCCGAACTCGAGGGCACAAGTACAGGTCCAAACAACGTTCAAACGATTCCTTCATAGCATTCTCATATGCAGGGATGCTCCTCATAGATGTAAACCTGACCAAAGTTACATTTATTAGCTCAACACTATAGAAAGGAGGGAGCAAAAATGTTTGCCCTGAAACAAAGTACCTTTTTGGAATAAACTTAGGGCGGTCTTCCTCAAACATCAATTGATAAGAATTTATCTCTTCTTGGGTTGGGATGTACTCTAAAGGAGGATTATAAGACTCCTCATGGCCTACAAAGTTATATTATCAACCACGAAGATACATCAAAATCAGAAGCAAAACAAATATTATCTATTGGTAGATTTTGGAACTCAAAAATGTAAGCCACAGTTAATACCAGGTAATTTCTGCTTTGGGGCAGGAATGTAAGCCAAATGATTTGATTTTTCTGTTGAACCAGAATCATCTCCCCACAAGAGATATGGACCATCTTCCTCTTTTGGTTTGTCAAAAGTAATTGTTCCCTTGCGAATTGCTCTAACATACTCTACAACCTGTAAAATCATGGAAGTTTAAGAGTGATAAGAAAATACAAATTGTTTTCATTGTCTAGCCTGAATATCTTAACACTAGTCAACAAAGGAATGATTACCTTTTTAGCTTCCCACTTTGAAGGAATAAACCTTCGTTTTGGTTCAGGAGCATTAGACAATGGATGCTTGGCATCTTCCCATTTATACCAGTCAACATAATCCTGGATATTACATAGGAGACATGAATTTAGGAACAAAACTGTGCACACTAATTGTATTAAAAATTGTACTCAAGATCAGTGCCTAAAGGATTAAGGATTAAAATAAGATGGAAACTTAACACATACCGGATAAGGATCAAAGTCAGAATGTGGTGCCTGATTCTTGAGCAGTCTACGAACAAGTTTGATTTCATCTTTTGTCAGCTCAACTACCTCATCATTGTACTCATCATAGATCTTCCGCCTTAAATGTTAAAGAATGTAGACAAATCAAATATGCTTTCTAGAAGGAAAGTAACATTTATAAACCAGAAAAATTATCCCCCTCCCCCCACCTCACTGATGTATGTTTTATACTTAGAACAAGAAGAAAACGAAACCAATAAGAGATAATTTCACAACAGGAATCGTGCAAAAACAAGGTATGCTGCCTTTGTAACCCAACCACAAAAAACCATGGTCATAATTATCTTGAAATCCATGGCTGATGGAAAAAGTTCAACACCAAGTGCCTGATATAGAAAAAATGAAAAAAAGTAAACAAAGAAAAAGTTTCTGGTTCTTAGACTATATGTCCTGATATTTCAATGAGAACAATTGTTTGGTTGAACTCTTTACAGAAATGATGACAGGTAAAGACTTTTCCATAGGTGAGATTGGCTAAAAAACCAAATGCCACCTGTATGATCTGTGCAAAATCAATAACACAGTGAGTTCGTTCAATTGTCAATCCTTTGTGATAGTTTTACCTTAAGATGCCTTCCTATGAATTCACGTCTACCCCTTGGATCATTGAGATCAAATGTTCTAACCGGAGCCTGCCTCTATCAGGAATGTAAACTGGGCTGTCGACTAGTTAGTTAACACTTCAGGAATTTGAATTTGAATTTGGAAATTTCATCCTAAATATGGATTTGACTTTATCTTTTGTACTTGCTAGATCTTTAGATTTGCAGTAGCTTCAATTAGATTTAGTTTGGGTTTTATATTATCAGATTTATAAGAATTTGTTGATCTGTTTATAAAATGTCATTGTAAACCTTGATCAATGTTTTGGCACTAGAATCATTAGAAAGTGACTTGTAAGCTGAGGTTTGTACCTATTTATATATTATAATTTGGTTATATATCTAATCGATGTGGGATATCCAACACACCTCCTCATGCTGAAGACTGGACATCTCAAACGTGGAACTAGATATTTGAAATAGGCACAACAAGCTCAATAACCTCACTAGAATAGGCTTGGATATCATGCTATGAAAGTGGATTTTAAGCTCGATTCAACCTTATGAAATCAGTTAGGAAAGTGAGATTTACACTCATTTATATATCAGAATTTGGTCATATATATAACTGGTGTAGGATCTCAAACAAGAATAATATCAATAATAATAATTCTAAATAATCATCGAATATTTGTGTCACAGGAGCACTCCATTCCAAAGAAGCGCCCTAGGTTATTATTCACGACCATTTCTTCACAGATGTGTGAACTAGCTTATGCAGGATTCTACCAATTTTTCCAGTATTAGTCTTTGGTAGACATATTTAGTGTGCATTTGGTTGAACCCAATTTGAAGAAATGATTGGCTATTTTCCCCAGCTTCCTATGAGAGTTCTTCACTATTTATTATATTGAAAATTATCCAGTTTACCTTCTTTTATGTATTGTAATAATCTGCTCTGCTTAGGAGAATCGGAATTAAAAATTAACAATGCTTATTCAAATTCTAGGCTTCAACGCAATAGAAAGGATACCAAATGTAACAACTCAAAGAAAATATTATATATATCGAGTAACGTACTCTCAGTGTGTACTGAGTAGATGGATGGAAAGTTGAGTATAGGTGTTTACAAGCATTATGAGAAGAAAATAATATAATAATGGAAATTGATATGAAGGAAATAAGTAGCGCGGTCATATGAAACTAACCAATTCTTAGAATCGTCGACATTTGCAAGAAATGAATCTAACTTGTCTTGTTTTTCCTTTTTCTTAATCTTCTTGCCCTTTATGTCGTATCCAATATGAGGTTCATCCTCGTACCACTTCAAAGGTACATCTCCAATAGTGTTTCGAGGAGCCACCTATGAAAGGGACACAAACGATGTAAGCACAACTCAGCTTCATAGAATGAACCAAAAATCGAATAAGTTAGCCTGCTTTAGAAGACAATGACGGTGATCACCTCATCCTCGGAGGAGTCACTCTCAGCTCCTTGCTGATGGATGTCAGAGCTCTCACTTCCACTGCCTTCACCATTGACAATGTCCTGCAAAGGTTTCTTATACTCGTATTACTTATGGTAACAACAACAATACAGGCTTCTAGCTAAGCGCGCAAGGTCATTAAGAACAAAACATAGTTTACCTCGTCTAGAGAAGATTCAGTTTCTGCAGCTTCTAAATCGCTACCATTCTCAGGGGAACCGTCTTCCAATTCTGATTCAGATTGAGAATCCAGCGACACAGAAGATTCATCGTCATCTGCAGAAGAGTCCTGCAAGCAGAACACGCAAGTACGCGTTAAGCATTAGTACATAGTCACAGTTACAGAAAGTTATATGAATTCAGAATCCCTCGAGGATAGTACCTCGTAGTCAGAGTCGGAATCGGATACTGATGGCGAAGGAAGCTTCTCAGACGGAAATTGAGCTTCTTCTTCGTTGACGTTGACGTCATTTTTCGACATGGTCTTCTTCTTCCCCTTCATTTTCAAAGGTAGGGGAGTTAGGGTTTTGCTTGGAGGAGGGAAAGGGTTTTACGGTTGGTTACTCCAGCCGCAATTTAATTTCTCAGACTTTCGGCTTCTTTATTAGGCCCAATTCAAGAAGAAAAAAAACTGTGCCCTAGGAATCAAATTTTTGTTATAACGTGTAACGTTAATACCTTAATCACCTTAAAGTTTTATGAAATTATATAAATTTTCTATTTTCTTACACTTTTTCAAGTAATTAAATATTAATATTTATAATAGTATATAAAGAGATTCTACGCATTTTATATTCATATTTATCTTTAATTTATATTTTAATTTTTTAAAAAAGAAAAAAAATATTATATGTACTATTATATATTGAAATTTTGCATTTTATGTGTATATTACATATTCATATTTTACCTTTAATTATATTTTTAAATTATAAAATTTATGACATTTATTTTCCTTTTTGGTGTTTACTTTTTGTATTTCTATTTTACCCTTAACTATATTTTAAAATTAAAAAAATTAAAAATCTACAATAACAATATATAAAGGAATTCTTACACATCTTACAATTTTATTTTACTTTTAATTATATTTTAAAATTAAATAATCTACAATTTATAATAATATATGAATATATAATAAGAATTTCTCATTTTAGTGTATAGATTTTACATTTCTATTTTACCTTTAATTGTTTTTTAAAAATGTGAAAACTGATACATCTATATCTATAACATTATATACCCGTACACATTTCACATTCTTATATTACCTATAAGGTTCTTATAATCCTTTTTAGGATACACGTTCTATGTTTCTATTTATTCCTAAATTATATTTGAAAATAAAAATTGTAATAATATACAAAGAGATACACATTTAATATTCTTATTTACTCTTAATTGTATTTTAAATTAAAAAAATAAAATATTCAAATAAATGTGGGTTTAATGTTTTAAAATAATTAGCAAAATAAGATACATTTAGTGTCAATGTTTTTACCTTTTTTCAAGTGAGAATTAAAACAATAAATAAAATAAATGGTATGCCATTCTAAGATTAAGGAAAAATATATCATTAAGAAAATTAGTTTTACATAAAAAAAATATATATTATTAAAAAGATTTAGGATTGTAAATGTAATGTATTTATTTATTGTTTTTAATCTCACTTGAAAAAGGTAAGACATTCCCAGTAAATATATCTTACTTTCTCTACAGTGACATTTAAGAAGATTATTTATTTTATATAATTAACTTTTAATAAAAAAATATATAAATTATGCTATATTTAAAATTTATTACTAATGAATGTATTTTAATATACTTTTCTTGAGATATAAAATATATGCTTTATAATAGTATAAATGGCTTAAGTTATAATACAAGGTTATTTTTAAATATTAGTATTATTTTAAAAAAATACTAAATAATTTAGATAGAAATAAAATAGAATAACTTGAAATGATTAAGAGAATCCTTTGACAAACTATAAAAACGTATGAAATTTTTAAAGGTGATGTTTTGCCAAATTTCTTGCCATTGAGGTTTAGTGTCTACTATTTAATCGTGAGACTTTACATTTAAAAAATTAAGTTTAATTTGTTTACATGTGAATATTAAAGCACAAATAGCAAAGCTGGTAAAAAACTATATTTCTTGGCTGGGCTTTCCCACCAGCTTCTAAGATCATAATCTCATTCGATAGCTGGCCAGTAATTAAGGTCACAAATAAAAGCATTAAAATTACAACATTGAAGCAAAATCCCACAGCAGTCACCAACACCAAAAAGACAGAGTCACCATTCTAGCCATTACCAACTTTATGAAGAGAACGAAAGAAAGATAGAAAACAAAACTACAAAATTTTTAATCTATAAAGCGATGCGGCAGTAGGTTTCCGCTATGAATAACAAGCTATAAAACTGATTTTCAGTAATCTACGTCCTCCATTTCGGTATTCTTGTCTTTTGCAGCTTTCACCATAGATTTAATGTTCTTCTGCTTTGGCAGAATCGGAAAAACGAAACATCCACTAATGACTCCATGAATTGATCATAAATGACTACAGCCCAAGTTCAGATAGGAGCTGACGCCATCTGGGAGTTTCTTCATCGAAAATATAGGTCAAGGGTGATATAAGAACTCCACTGCCTCCAATCTGTTGCATTGTAGTCAACAGGAAATCATGAGAATCATAGATGAACAAGAAATATAGCTTTTGATATGCAAGTAAACTAACAAGCATTGTACTTTGCTCAAATATAATGCCACACGATAACAGGAATCAATCACTCAAGCCACCACCACCCATTCTACCTTCATCTCCTAATTTTCTCGGATATTCTATCCCACAAACTAACAAATATCTTCACACCAGTTTGAAAAATGATAATAATTCGAAAAACTTCATCAGTTCAAAAACTCACCGCTCTCAGTTGTTGTATAGACTTGTACAATGCCTTCTTCGGCACGCATATGACTATGGCATAATAGTCAGCAGTTACCTTCCCATCACGCTTGCAGAAAACAGGACTTACAGTGGGTCCCTGCAGACAGACAATCAAATGTGTTTCTTACAATTAGGAAAAAGTTGTAACAAAAGACGTCATAATAACAAAGCCCCCGGAGTATGCTAACGCAGAAGAAAGATAAGCAAATACTTCATTCATATCACACCTGCAAACCAGCTAATGATGGTTGACTCAGTATTCTCTCAGCCACTTCCTCTGCACTGCTTCCCCTCATGTTTGCAGTAACCTGACAAGTCAAGCATTAGAAAATGGAATTAAAATAAAGGCAGGCGATGGTGGAGATAGGGGGATTGAGAATCATAAACTACGCACCGTGAACTGCCCAATCGCCCTCAGATGTGCTTCCAATCGCTCGAGCATCTCATGTGTTGTTTCAAGTACTCCTTTACGTTGGATCATTGATTTCCTGCTTGCAATAAGAACAGCCTGAAGAGCATTCAATTGTCAGAGTAAGACAGCCTAACAGTGAAGAATACAGAAGCAGGTTTCCCATGCCTAGCTATTTTAATGTAAAACCAACAAATCGTGATAGTCAAGGACGGAAAAGTTAACCATTGCTAACCTGGCTTTCCAAAAGAACTCCACCTTTGATTTCCTTCAAGTTGTTTTCTCTCAGTGTGGTCCCACTACTTACAAGGTCCAAGATGGCATCAGCTATCCCCATCTGAATACAGAAAAGACAAAACATTACTCAGATTATAAAGAACGCATCCCCCATATATGGCAACAGACCTTTGGCCTAGTAATTAACCACAGATCACATCCCACACCACACCTCATAAGATAAAACAACACACAGAACAAAAATTGGTAATTTGATCAAATTTCACAATTAAACAAATCACTGCAGAACTTTTAAAACCTTCCCCATTTTCTTGTGACAGAATATGCAGAAAAAAATCAGTGACATCACTCATCTCATTTTATACTTTACATGATAATGTTGTCTTTAAAACAAGAGACTTTAATGAATGCTGGTCACCATAGCACACATACCTTGAGCATAGAAGGGAAACAACAAAAGCAATTAGAAATAATAATCTTCTTTCGTAGAAAAAGTAATTTTAGGGAACATTCAAGAAATGTATAACTTTAATTCACTAAAAGCAAATCAGTGACATCTCTATGCATATATTGCAAAAGTTAGTCAGCTACAATATTTCTGCAGTTTAACAGTCTTTCATCCTTTATATGAAATTTAAATCAGCTCCTAGACCGGTATATTGAACAAAAGAATAAAGATATATTATCTATAAACAACTATAGCATGTAAGATCATCCCCAACCCCAACATGTTGGGAGTAGCAAAAAGAGGTGTCATAACACTGAAAAGGTCACATGCTTGATAATTAGAAAATTAAATGAACGAATTCTAGTAAACAAACACTATCTCTCTCACCGCAGGAGCTGCCTCCAGTGCCCCATCAGCAGTTGAAAATGTCACATGCTTGAGTCCACTCTCTTTCATAAATTTTGGCCCCAGCTGAACAGTAAATCCAAAATTTAGATCAATTGTTCTCTTCTTAAAATCTAACAGTATAAACTCTAACAGAGATGATACTCGGAAACAGAAGTTGAGCTTTAAACACTGACATAGGTGAATCCGGTAGCAACTCTTAGAGGCTTATCTTCTGTCCATTGAGTCATTTTGGCAAGCTCCTCCAGTGAATTTACATTTTCAAATATTCCATATTGAGGAATCTGAAAAAACAGAGGATACTCCAGGTAATTTATTGTACATAACAATGACAATACCAGAATCTAGAAGTTTTACAACATCATAGTTTAAACTAACCGCAAGGGATAAACGACAGTCACCGTACTCCAACGCCTCATGGACAATAATAAGATCTTCATTACCCTGACAAAAGAAAATTATAGGATAAACACGAATGCCGCGGGGCATTAATCTGCAATTACAGCTAAACTTAGGAAAAGCAAATTTTTTTCAAGCTGGAAAGTCGAGATATACACTAGTTAAATAGACTACAGACAATTATTAAAAGAAAAACGGTACTCCATCTGTCCTTATTTATAATACTCAAATTAAAAATTCATCTGTTTCTTTTTGTAAACCCAATGACAAACAATTAAGAGAGAAAGAGATGAGTATTAGTGACAATAATTATTTTGGAAAATCAAATATATAAATTTATTTATGATAGATTCATTGTCATCAACTACATGGACCACTTTCTTTGATTCTTATTTGTGGCCTTAACAGCAAGATTTCGTATGTTCGTAATTTCAAGCAGGAAACCATAAAAAGCAGCGCTGCAATTAAAAAAGGTGATCGATAGTAATCAGGAAAAATGTGAATACAAATGCCCACCTGGCCATGTTCACTGACGGTATCGAGTCCCACAATACCAAGGTCAAGATCTCCGGATAACAATTTTCTCACAATGTCTTTAGGCCTCTGAAACCATACTTCCAGGTTCGACAGCTGCAGAGTAGAAAATCGATACATGGTCAATTACCACCAAACTATATTGATAGGGTAACATTAGGTTATGAACCTAGAAACTACAGAATTTTTCACATCAAATGAACAAAAAAAAAAAAAAAAAAAAAAAAGGAGAACACAGAACACACCTGAGGAATTTCAGCAACATACTGTCTAGGATTGACCTGCTTCACTGACAATTGACAATTCTTCGCATAGGAAATACGGCACAGTAGTGAGAGTTAGTAGAAGAAGATAAAAAAGTGCCCTAAACACGATAAGTATGAGAGGCTGATCGAATCGATTTTGCTACGAGAAAGTAAGAACGAAATTGACCTTGAGAAGTTCGAGGGTGTCGGCGGACATACGACCTTTGCTGGGCAAACCGAGGCGGATCTCTTTCCTGTCGGCGGGTCTGGCGGGAGGGTTTCCGTTGAGGAGTTGGGGCTCGGCCTGAGGCTGCGGCACTGAAAGCGAGGCGTAGCAGCACCAAGTCCGGGACCTGAGCGGAACCGAAGTGTGCAGAGGAAGATTCATCGTTGCGAACATTATGCTATTGCTTGTGCGAGATCAACACACGCGCCGCCGCCACAGCACACACTCAGATTTGGTTCCTACTTTGTACTGTTTCTGAACAATAATGCCACCGCTAGAATGTGTGGATATTCTTCTCCACGTACTCTTCTTGGGCCTTCGCTTCAATTCAGACAACACAACTTTTTTCTCACATTCCATTACTAATCCACTGGGATCTAAATTTCATTTTGTTTTTTTCTTGTATTATGCCAATTCGTCCCACTAAAAACTATCAATTGCTATAGCTCGATTTTGCTTTAATTTATTCGTTTTGTGGATCAAATTATGCAATTGTACTGTTGTAAATAGATGTTAAAATAAAATATTAATAACGACTTTGTAAAATACTAATAATAATCAATTATTGTCAATAGCATATCATTAGAAAAAAAAAGTCATGGAAAAATTAATTGAACAAGGGTTGAGTGTTCACGTCTTCAACTATGCTATTTTTTTATCTTGATAAATAAAAATAAAGTATTTATATTAATTTTAATTTTAAATACACAAGATAAAATGTATTTGTTTATCTATCTATTGTTATTATTTTGTGACTTTATATGTCATGTTTATAAGAATATATAAACTATTTTAATATTAAGTGATACTTCATTCTATGTTAATCGTAACATCCTTTTTAACATTTTTCCTTTTAGAAAAAATCTATTTTCATGATATATATATATATAGAGAAAAACAATTATAAAGTATATTCTTTTATTTTTAGTTTATCTATAATATTATTAACATCGTGATAAATAGTTATCATATGAAATATGATGAGTTATAGATTTAAAAAAAAGTCATATAAATACAAAACACAACATTCAAATCTTATAATAAATATAATATCAATCCTTAATTTAATATTAACAAGATATTGTTTATAGTTTCGTTCAAAAGGACATATTTGTTATATTATATTTAAAAATTTGTATTTGTCACACTAGATTCTCTAAATCTGAATGACCTATTAGACATGTCATAAAAACCTCTTTTAACCATTAATATATAATATTTTTTTTATGTGGTTTCAATATTAATAAAGTCGTGATATCTTCCTCACTAGTAGCAATTTAACACATCACATACTTTTTAATATAGTGTTTCTTATTTGGAATAACATATTTCCAAATATCACATGTCATGTCACAATCATATCATCATAAATTTCTACACATTCAGATCTTACTCACTTTAAATAAAACTAAATTATTATAATTAATATTATATTATATTCAAATATAATATGTTGATTAAATATTACAATTAATCTTATATTACATTATAACAATATTCAAATATAATATATTGATCAAATATAACATCAGTGTAAGAGATAAACAAATTTTAATCACCCAACTAAATTTTTATTTGCCCACTACACCACTAGAAGTTTGCATAAAAAAAAAGCTCATTTAGGGATTATTTAGTTGTCTAATGATGAAAATTCTCACATCTTCAATTAATTAAATTTTATACCGTGAGAGTTTGGTTCGCCTAAATACTAAATTAATGTAATTTTTTACTTAAATATCTCACTCAATGAATTTTGCACAACAAATTTTATTTGCACAACGACTTTGCAAAAATTATAAAAGATATAATAAGGATCCAATTGATTCAAACTAAGACTTTTTCTTTGTTTCTTTGTTTCTTAAGTCAATATATTTTAAAATAACAATCGAAACCTTACATTATTAAAATATATAATATGATTAATTTAAATTCTATTTACTTAAATTATACTATTTTTTTATCTCAAATATCTCTAATTCTTTAATATTCTAAACATACTAACTAAATTATTTATAAGAAACATTTAATCACAATACACAATCAATATTTTCAACATGACAGTTTTACTTTTATGTATAGATTTAAAGTCTCCCATCACACAATTTGTATACACAAAATTCTCATCAACTAAATATGCTTTTATACTCTTATATTAACAAAGACTCAAAACTTACAAAACCTTGGTCTCTATATAACAAATTTTGATAAGCATATATACTTAATATCGTTTTTAATAGATTCTTAAAATGATCTATGACCTTTTAATTTAAAGAAAATATAAATATCATTTAGTTAACCTTTATTTTTTAATTATCATATATCTTTTTAATGTTTTCAGTTAAAACAAAAGTTGATAAATATTTTTGTTTAAAATTAAAAATAAAAAAATTATTAATATATATATATATATATATATATATATATATATATCGCTATTACATTCCATGTTATGACAGTAATTCATATGTTCATAATCGTGACAAAATTAAAATCATTTAAAACAACAAGACATAATTTAAACAAATATTATAACAGTAGAATAAAAGAATATAAAGTTTAAGATTTACTTATAAGGTTGCGACATTTTTTAAACGCCATGATAAATATGTTACATTTTTCTATTCAAAATATTTCTCTCAAAAGGTAAAAATATTTACATATACAACTTTTTAAATAAAAATAAAAAAAACAAGGAAAATATAGTTTTAAAATAAATATATTTACAGACACTAAAATAACATTTACATATAAAACTTAAAAACACAATTAAAATAATCAGACAATTGTCATGCTAGAAAAAATAATGTGAAATTAAAGATATATATGTTTTCCCATCAAAATCACATCACATGTAAGGAAGGACGTTGAACCCCAATAAAAAAAAATCACATACAAAAAAGTAAGAAATATATTTCACACAGGTAAACAAATATATTTTATCTAAATACGTAAAATGTCCATATTTAAATTCGTGAGTTCGACACCATCAAACACAAACTAAAATCAAATAAAAAGAAGTAAAGTAATAAAACGGGACCAAAGACAAATCCATGTGCATATGGTATGATTGATATTCACCAATTATGATTTATTTTCATTTTTAAAAAGAACTGTTGCACATATACAAAACACAAAAAAAAAAAAAAAAAAAAAAAAAAAAAAAAAAAAAAAAAAAAAAAAAAAAAAAAAAAAAACATTTGATTAAAATGTAAAAACAAAAAATACACAACAATAATAATAATTTAAACAATACACTAATCCTAGATAAAACTAAAACAATACCTAACAAGGATTAAAACGTTTCAATTCGAAACTGTGTAAAAAATAGTCAGTTATATAAGTCCAAAAACGCTGTTACACCAACAACAAACGTAGTGGGAGATAATCTTCTTCTCTCACACCATTGCCATAATTGTGAGTGCCACCAAGGTTTTGTAGAAAGTGATGCATGTGATGACAAGGTTTTCTCAGTGGGGAGAAAATGACCCTCCCCTACCCAAATAACCAAAGGGTGACCTTGTAAGGAAGAAGTGTGATCCATTTTTTATTTATTTTTTGTTCAATCAACTACGCTTTTATCATTTTAGTTTCCAATCTTGATAATTTATTATTATATCAATAAATCTGAATTTAACTAGTTGCTCTCATTTTAAGTTCTGAAGGTAACTATTTAAGTGTAGTGGAACTTAATTAAAATCAGAAAATTTAAGACTCAAATATTATAATAAGGGATTACGTATAAAATTTAATTACTATAAAGATATTAGGTACTAGATTATTTAATAACATAAGTAAAGTGTGAAAATAGTAAGTTACACTTTGTGTGGTGGAGGGTAGAACAGATGTTGGGGTGTACAAGGAGGAAATAAACACCCACGTGTCAATCAATTCCGCTATATTCATCATCTAAAAAATAACACATACAAAATGACAATTTATCATTGCTTTAATGTTGCATAGAAAGTGTAGGTGAAATTACGTATTTATCAATAAAAAATATAAAAAAAGAAAGCTATAATAATGCAATTAAAGACATGGGAAAATACAGGTGCACCAAGAACTTGTTACGTTGTCGTTTTAGCCTTGAGCCTACTCATTTAAGTCAAAAGTCCACTTCATTTTGTCATGGAAGTTACTCAACTAAGCACTATATTTTGCTTTTATTTCGGGGGAGAAAAATCAGCATGGATTTGATCGACAATGTTGGATGCTAAAATAAGCAATGACGGCAAAACTTTTTTAGATTTCTACAGTCTATAATTGTTTTTACTTGGAATTAATCAGCAAAAACTATGCAGAAAAAATATTATTTATGAATATAATTGTGGTGGTTTTTAAATGTAAACAGAAAAATAAGAAAAGTATATGATTTTTGATGCGGAAATGAATGGTATTGTGTTGGTTGTTCCGGAGATGACATCGCAACCATAATAATAACAATAATAAGGATATTTTCTTGATAAAATAAAAAGAGAAAGAAAAAGGAGGCGAAGAAGAAAAGAGACGATAGGGGGAGAGTGAGAGAGAGTAAAGAGGAGCAGCGAATGAAGAATGGAGTATTGGAGTGATCCAACACTTACACTGTAAAAACTGTGTCTACTTTTTATTTATCTCTCAATTTCTTCAATTTCTCTCTCTCTTTCTCAATGTATTGTGCTTATGCAATTGCACTTGCAAAGCATTTCCGATCCAGAGGGAGAGAACCTTTGTGACAGCTGTATCCACCGAGGAAAACCCTATTCAGGGTTAGATTCTTGATTTTTCCGTTTCTCCGCCCAAGATCTCGCTCTGCACCTACGGCTAGGGTTTTGCTTCGCTTCTTCTTCTTCTTCTGTGCGCCATGGCCACTTCTTCGGGTTCCAGCTGGCGCGAGGGCATGTCCTCCGACAACATTAAGGGTTTATGCCTCGCTCTCTCCTCCAGCTTCTTCATCGGCGCCAGCTTCATTGTCAAAAAGAAGGGTTTGAAGAAGGCTGGTGCCAGTGGAATCAGGGCCGGTATCCTTCATTCTTCACCTTCCATTGCATTTCGTTTCATTTTAGTTTTCTACTCTTGTTACTTGTTACTGCTTTTTGATTTTATCTTCTACTTATTTCTCCTGCGTCACTGATCTCTGCGTATTTAGTTTTTGTTCACTTGTTTGGTTTAGTGTATGGAATGGTTTAGGTTAAATTTTCTGGGGATCTGGAGTTTTTTCTTGGCTACCTCACTTCAATTATGTGGATGCGTTGTGTTCCGATGCCAGGCTTTTTATATGACTTCGTCTCGTTTTACAACACAGTTAGATGTAGATAAGCAGAATAGGTGATAGACGGGCTTGCAGGGAAAGGGAACAGTTTTGTATGCTCAATTGTAATCCATTTTCTAGGAGCTTTTTTTTGCTCGTTTCAACAATTTTTTTCTTGTGCTCCTGGGGATGAAGTGACGAGAGATCTAGATTGTTTTAGCGGTTTTGTTCATCGTCACTCAGAAAATGGAGTTTGTATGACCTGAGTTCCTGCTTTAAATGTTAGAAATATGGTGGAATAACCGTCTGCTAGTTAAACGTTTTCATGTCGTTGCCTTGCTACTTATCTGTAGGGAAGTCTTTTATTCTTCTGCTGTCGATACATTTTTTTAATATTTAAATGAAATGGAGCCGTTTCAACTGTATTGATTCATCCTTAGATTTGTTTGTTTACTTACATGCTTATCTCTTTCTTTGAATTATTTAATCTACACTTAGTTGATGTATAAGGTTTCTGTGTCTCTGGCATTTGCTCTTTCTGTTAGGATGGATATAGTACAAGTCGGTGCACTTATGTTATCGTGCTGTTGCTAGTTTCTATTTTTTTGCTTCATTGCCTCCTTGATGGATCAAGTGCAATAGTGACTGACTATACAAATTTATTTGACAGGAAGTGGAGGTTATTCTTACTTGTATGAGCCACTTTGGTGGGTAGGAATGATAACAAGTGAGTTATACATTATTCTGTCTGGTTTTGATAGGACTAATGAATTGAATATGCTGTTGATTGTTCCTTTCTTAAGTGTATCCCACGAGTTCCCCCTTTTTTATATTTTGTCTAGTTCACGGTTACTTTAAAAATGCAGAAAGTAATGTAGTTACTTTACCTCTATAAATATAGATTGAGTTTTATTCGGAATCTTAACAAATCCAAAGATCATTCGTATGCATGTTTTCACCTTTATCTCTGTGTGTTCCATTTTCTGGAACTTATAACCCAAATTTATGTACAAAATAAATAAAGGTTGCTAAAGCTTGTACCTTCCATCTAGTCAGTCTAACTTTATCTTTTCTTTCCTTTTTCTTTTGCTTCACACATTCTCCAAGGGAATATTTCATCATGGACAACAGGCCATTTAAAAATGTTAACAACATTTCCATGCACAATTTATTGATACAAGTTGCCCATTATATCAAGTATTCAATCTTTTTCTAAAATATCAGCAATTTCAACAGTGATTGTGGGAGAGATTGCCAATTTTGCAGCTTATGCATTTGCTCCAGCTATATTGGTCACTCCACTTGGTGCTCTCAGCATTATTATCAGGCATGGTACAAAGTAGCTTCAAATTCTTGCTTACTATTGGTAAATTCTGACTTGTGACATTTTCTTGCAGTGCTGCTCTTGCTCATATTATTTTAAGGGAGAGGCTACATATTTTTGGAATTCTTGGTTGTGTTTTGTGTGTTGTGGGATCTACGACAATTGTTTTGCATGCACCTCAAGAACGGGAAATCGAGTCTGTGACCGAAGTGTGGGATCTTGCTATGGAGCCAGGTAGCCATGTACCTACGTGATATATCACTTCCTGTACTCAATAAATGTAGTATTGAATGACTAACCCAGAACATGATCATTGTTCTGCAGCTTTTCTCTTGTATGCTGCTTCAGTTATAACAGCTACTTTTATCCTTATCTTCCACTTCATTCCTCTCTATGGGCAGACACACATAATGGTTTATATCGGTGTTTGTTCCCTTGTAGGTTCTCTAACGGTATGTTTCATTATCTCATTGTTAATGACTTTCTAATAGTAGTTTTTGTCCTTGTTATTCCCCCCTGTATTTGTGTTGTAAGGTTTTCCTTTAACAGGTTATGAGTGTTAAAGCTCTTGGAATTGCCATAAAGTTAACACTTTCTGGGATGAATCAGCTAATTTTCCCTCAAACTTGGGCATTCACTCTAGTTGTAACATTTTGTGTTCTTACCCAAATGAATTATTTAAATAAGGTACAATTGCTTTTCTTGTTAGTTTCCTAATGTCTTTTTTATTTGGTGTACTATTATGCTCTTTTTGTCCAACACTCAACAAGTTTTGTAGTGTACTTCTTTTGGTCAACCATCATCATATACATCAAAATGGTTTAATTGAATTTAAATTATCATTAAGTGAAATCTGTGAAGTATCATGTACCTAATGTTTATGTTTTTTAAATGGATTTTGATTTTTAACATTTTTATGCATGTAAACTTTTCTTACTTGTGTTGAAAAGAGTATAAAATTGTCGAAGTGTTGGTTATTTATCTTCTCATCCGACTTATGCATGATGTGCTTCTTGAACCATAATTTGTTGTGTAAATCTTTTAACTTTTAACATGTTACCATCACATATGCCCTTGTGATCTCTAAGTGAACCACTGTGATTGATTGAAAATTTTATCCCATTGTTTAAAAATAAAGAACATATTTGGTCACATCCACTGTTTAGTGAATAAGTAGTATCAAATATGTAAAGTAGGGGAATATGTAAAGTACTTGAATTTAAATGATAAAGCAAGTCCCCAAGTTTGATAGGAAAATTGATATCTAAATGAGGAGGAAGATCAACAAGGTAAAAAGCAGAAGTGTGACTCTCGTTTGTGAGTTGGCCAAAAATTCGTTGTCTTTTAATATTTTTTGGGAAAACCCTGAAACTAAGGTTTCGAGTTTCATCTATGTGGCATGCAGACTGTTGGAAATTCAAAATCATCCTTCATTTTGAAGTGGATCCACATATGCAGTTAGAATAGTTCTGCACATAGAAACTTTGGTTTTTTACGGGTGAGAATATAACATGCATCTATCATTTTTTTAGAAGAAATATAATAAGAATGAGTGGTTGGCCACAAAGTAACTTTGTTAACACAACAAGGAATTTTAATTAGGACAAAAAGCAAGGAAAACATTAATCTGGAAAGTAAAAATAGTGAATACATTAAACATTACTAACTGTGAAGTTATTTTGCCATGGTAGTTCCACTATAATTCCTTAAAACTCGTGTTTTGCATTATTGATTATGAAAGAGGGACAGTTCTTTAGTCCATGATTTTTCTTGAATCAGTAAATTAGTGAATTGAAATTGACATGTTAATCAATAACATAGGAAGGTCTGAGAACGCAAGTCTGATGAATTTTATAATTTAAGACAGGAGAAGTGTCAACAACACATTATTTATTATTGGCTGGAATTTATTAGAAATAACAAATGCTCATAAAGGAAGGTTAAGGCCTGGTTGTCAAACTCGAGATAACACTTAGAATGGTTATTTTTTTATTCTAGGTAGAGAAAGTGAATTAACTTGCTATCAAACTCTTTTCTAGATAAATTCAGGACAGTTTGTTAAACTCATGTAAACTCACATAAAACTCGAGTTAAGAAGTAAGAGTCAATGAGTTTAAAATTTATTGTAATTTTTGACCTCCACCCTAACCTCGATTGACCCCATAACTATAGTGTTTTACCAAAGCTCAATGATTTGATGAAATTAACTCCTTTTTAAAATGTTCACTTTAGTAACTTATGTGTGTGCAACTTTATTAATGATTTGGTCATTTAAATGGTTCGTTCTTAGTACTAATGTTCTATCACACTATTTTTTGTAAATGCTACTTTGCTTTATCATAAAGTTGAAATGTCGAATTTTTCCTAAGACTATTATGTTATGGGAATATGTCATTAATAGGTTTTTTTAATATTATTTTTTTATATTAGGTTAAACTTTTACAAGTTTACGAGTCGAGTCTATAGAAGCTCCACGAGTTTTACGTAGACTCCCGAGTTTGACAACTTTGGGTTTAGGTATCTGAATGGTTTATTATAAGAACAAGTTTATTTTTTGTCTATGGCTTTGACATTGGATTTGCGGTATTAGGATAAAACTTTATGTTTTCGTGGTCCTGGATGTATTTTGTTATGGTTCTGCTACTTACTAATATCATGCAATTATTTTTATGTATCTTCTTCTTCTCATTCTTTGGGGTTTGATGAATAGTTCTTTCTGCTTTATCATTCATTTGATATATGTAATTTTTTTCATGTCTGCAATCAGGCACTGGATACTTTTAATACGGCTGTGGTATCTCCTATATATTATGTCATGTTCACAACATTCACAATTGTGGCCAGTGTTATTATGTTTAAGGTAAGTTTTGTTGCCTAACATGTATAGTTTGACAGCACTGCATTGCTTTGCTTTAAGATTCTATAAATTGTGTTAAAATAATCAGGATTGGTTTTATATTGTATAATGTGTTTTAAAGCTTTCTTCAGCATTGAAGTTTTAAGTATATTCCTTTCTAACACCACGTTAGTGTTTGTTTAAAATTCCATTTGTTTTCATTGTGAGTGTAAAGTAGAGCGCAATATTATGAAAGATATTAATGATAGAGGCAGAGAAGCTCAAACTTAAGAATTCTTTTTTGCTTTTGCTCTTTTCTTCCAATTCTTTTTTTATTTCCTCCTTGAAAGTTGGAGACATTCGAGCCTTCTGATTGTTGATATTTATGCTAAACTTTTGTCAATTGTCGTTAGACTACTTGTTAGTTTGTTAAGGTTTAGGCATGTACGAAGGAAACTTGTAGAAGCCTCAATAAGGATAATAGATCAAATGGTGGGAAAGCCCAATCTCCTTTCCACATGCAGAGTGATCAAGAACTTCTAATTAAGTTTTTTTTTTTTTTTTTTTTCTGGTTGCTGACAGTCTGCAGATACTTGTTTTAAATATATCTGAACGTATGTGTCAGATACGTCCTTGACACGGATCGCTGGCCTGATGAGCGTATCGGTGGATCACAAATGCTTAATATTATTTTAGTTTGGTGTTGTCACATTATCTTCAACGATATTTGTATGCTGTTTGTTGCCTATAACTATGTCAACCTAGTTTTATTTGCCTATACCTTTGTGATAAAGTGCTTGCAAATGAAGTGCCAGGTAGATGCTTTTATGAATACACGTGAGTGTAGATTTGTGAAACAACTTTTGTTGTTTCCCTCAATAAGCATACGGAGATGCAAATATTTAATTTCATCACTTTAATTGTCATGCGTCTGATGTTCAAGACACCAGTTCATTTGTTTCTTGCACATTCAATGTCTGTCCAGTCCGCCATATTTTGAAAGTTAACCTTTGTGAATTTGATGTCAGGACTGGGATAGGCAAAGTCCAACACAAGTTATCACAGAAATATGTGGGTTTGTGACCATTCTTTCAGGAACTTTTCTTCTCCACAAAACTAAGGATATGGCTGATGGTATGGTCTAGCGATCCTACTGTAGCAATTTCATATTATTGACGGCACTGCTGCTCACATGTACTGCTTCGTATAGGGCTTGGAAGTCTTCACACGTATTTTATCGATAATAATTTTATGTGCAGGTTTACAGACATCTTTATCCATTAGACTTCCTAAGCATTCAGAAGAGGATGGGTTTGATGGTGGTGAAGGCATTCCTCTTAGACGGCAAGAGTCCATGAGATCAACATGATAATATTTCTTGTATAACATCTTGCTTTTCTTAATGAGCTTGAGGCACTTGGGAGGGATTTTTGCCAAGGTCGTCTGTATTTTACTGATTATTTCCCTCCCAGTCATATTTTTTTCCTGATACAGTTGGAGTCGAAGAATGAGAGTTTCCTATCCATGTTCTTTTGGGCTCCTGATGATTATGCTTTCTGATCTTGCCTTGCATACTCCTCTACTCTCCTCCATACCCAAGACAAAGGCCAATGTAATTTCCTGCACATTGATTATATATAGTGTAACTCAGTTAAATGAAAATATTCATCATCAAATTTTGAACTGGACAGCATTGCAATGTTATTATCAGTGTTTGCTGCCGTTTGAACTCCAGCTGAGCTAAATATGGAAATCAGGATGTGTAGATTCCATCTCCAATGCATCGTTTAATACGTGCCTGCCTCATTGTTTTACATTTTAGTCCGTATATAGATTCAGCACTATGCATGGTAAAAAACTAGTAAACTGCAATGACACTCCAATTTTTTCTTTTTAATATAAACAATACTTGTATTTTTTTTTTTGAACTTTATAGTATTTTTCTTTACAGACGTACATTGTGTTTTGAACTAGTTATTGCAAGAAATAGGAGTTTCTTGAGAATTTTGAAAAGCTACAAGAGATTGCAAGAACTAGGAGTTGTGAACTAGTTATTGCAAGAAACTACAAGATATTTCGGTGTAACGTCAACAGAGATTAAAAAGAAAAGCTGGAAACGTAACATTTCGTTTGGTACAAAAGAAGAACAAAACGAAAATATAGAAAAAGAAGTAAAACGAATGATTGTACCAAAATATATTTAAATTAGTGCCAATTTCTTTTTAATAAATAACACTAAAAAGTAAAGTTAAATAACTGGACTCTTTCTGTCGTTTTACTCAAAAAAATTCTCCAATTAGGTTAGAATTTAAACGAGAAATAGTTAAATTTTTTAAATCCAATCCATTCTTGTTAAGATTTTGAGTTTGGAAAAAAAATCACATGCAATTCACAATACCTCTTATTTCTTTATATATTTGTTCTTTATATATTTGTAAATAAGTTATATATTATATTACTGATATGGTTTTGAAATTTTAAAGAATTATGCTCTCACAATTTTGTAAAGAACCGTGATTAACTTTTGTGATGTTATTTATTATATTTTAATGTTAGTTTTTAGACTTTTATTAAGTTAAAATATTGATTTTTTTTATTTTTAAATTAAAGTTTAAATGAAAGAAGTTTGGTAGATAGATAGTGAATCTTTGAGAGAGAAAAAGAAAACAGTAATTTTAAAAAATTTGTATATATGTATATTATCTTTATTAATTATTATAGATAAATTGAAGAAAAAAATAGAAAATAATTTAATTAAAATTAATTATTTCGTTGAGAGGCACCTGTTCACAATCTAATCATATACTTACAAGTTTATAAAAAAAAATCTAATATAATTTATATTATTATACATTAAAATAATCAACATGTAGAGTAATGCTTTCATTGTTTACTATTTAAATTAGAATTTTTAAGATTTGAGAGGGGATGCATTTAAGAGGAAAAAGTGGATGGCGATTACACATCAATTGTTTAAAATTATGATAAGATTTATTTATCAAATGTAAATTTTATTCTGATTTTAAACCGCTTATAATCCATAGCTTATGTTATTGAACCTTATCCTCTAAATTGTATTTTTATCATTTTAGGAGTCAAATCGAAATTTTTAATATTACTATCATCTTAGCTTATGTGAATTAATAGCTTTTATTTTTTACATTACAAACTATAATGACAGTTTTAATCTTTATTTTATATTTGATCTTTTTAATCTTTCTTTATTATTTTCTATCTTTATTTTAAAATTAAATTAACGTGTTTTTAAAAATTGATCTATAATAGAAATATTATATTCTACCTTAATAGTCATTATAAGTATATAAAACGTAAGAAATGTTCGTTTCAAAATTTTCTATCTACATAAGCAAAAATATCCATTATAAATTCAAAATCGTATGTTTGTTAAGCAGTTATAAGAAGATATTTCTGAATATTGTTACTTTTAGGAAAATTATTGTTATTCCGAAGGTGAAAAAGTATACTCGTATGATAATATAAAAAATTATTTCCTAAGTCCATTACAACTTTTTCTTATTTTAATCATTTTAAAAATTTAAAAAGTGTAAAAAAATTGATAAAATATCATTTAAAATATGCCTAAATATAGTATTCCGAATATAATATTTTAAAAATGTGATATGGAATTATAAGATGGTAAGTTGAAACAAATTCCGATAGTAATTATAAAATAAAGTTATTGTAAAATCTAATATAATAAAAGTAGAAAAAATATTTCAACGGAAGAAAAAAAAAAAAAAACAAA